>Ga0335078_10017830_pt1 | contig 10558 bp, 6 predicted proteins | sample Lox_Sample_32_FD_206711 | JGI IMG/M metagenome (GOLD analysis project Ga0335078, IMG submission 206711) | Soil microbial communities from Loxahatchee National Wildlife Refuge, Florida, United States - Lox_Sample_3.2 | ecosystem: Environmental > Terrestrial > Soil > Wetlands | place: USA: Florida...
AACCGGGGGACTCGGTATCAGCATGGGATATCACCGCCTGCATACGCACCGGTCCTATCGCGTTCCCCTTTGGATGGAATATTTCTTCGCTCTTTGCGGAGCACTGACGCTGGAGGGCGGTCCAATCTTCTGGGTAGCCACGCACCGCATCCACCATCAGAACTCGGACAAGGAGGGCGATCCCCACTCGCCGCACGATGGCGCATTCTGGTCGCATATGGGCTGGCTCTTGTTCGGTGATGTGAATCACAACAACACCAGGATCATGTCACGATACGCGCCCGATTTGGCCCGTCATCCTTTCTATGTGTGGCTGAACAACTATCACTGGGTGCCCACAGTGGTGCTGACTGCGATCCTCGCCGCGATCGGGGGATGGCCGCTGGTATTGTGGGGCATCTTTTTCCGAATTGTGATGGGCCTGCACTGCACCTGGCTGGTCAACTCGGCTTCGCACATGTGGGGCTACCGCCGCTTTGCCACGCGCGACGATTCCCGCAACAACTGGTGGGTTGCGCTGATCACGTTTGGCGAAGGCTGGCACAACAACCACCACGCACACCCCACATCCGCACGGCACGGCCTCGCATGGTTTGAATTCGATCCGACCTGGATCCTGATAACCATTCTGAGGAAGCTGGGCATCGCGCGTTCGATTCGCGTCGCGAAACTCCCTCCGGCTGCCATGCCGGAGAGCGAAGCGGCCTGATACACCTGGCCGAGGCCGACTCGGCGACAATTCGCCTCGGGGTTCGATGTGGGCGCCAGGCTGGCGCGTTCCGCTATTCTTGAATCATGGTCATCGCCGGGCGGCGAAAATCGATCGCCTTTTTCATATCGCTCGGCGCCGGCCTGATTGTCGTCATCCTCCTGCTCTACATCGGCTGGGTGCTGTTGAACTGGCGACACGGCATTCTGCTGGTGCTGGGCATACTCTTGCTGGCCATGATCATCGCCGGAATCGTGGTTAACACGACCTTTCTGGTACGTGAAATCCGCCGAAATGAACAGCACAACGCTTTCATCAACGCCGTCACCCACGAACTCAAGACTCCTGTCGCGTCGATACGGCTCTACCTTGAGACCCTGCAGACCCGGGCCATCGAGGAGGGAAAGCGCAGGGAGTTCTATGCCATCATGCTGGCCGACAGCGAACGACTCCTGTCGTCCATTGAGCAGATCCTGCGAACCGGGCGCCTCGGAGGCGCCGGCCGGAGGCCGAATCGCGCCCCGGTCAACCTGAATCAGCTGGCCGAAGAGTGCGTGATCCGGGCCCGCACCCTGCACAACATGCCGGCTTCGACGCTGCAGTACGACGCACCCGTGGCGACCACCGTGATGGGCGATGCCGAAGAGATCAGTGCGGCTATTTCAAACCTGATCGATAACGCAGTGAAGTATTCAGGCAGCTCCGTCAAAGTAATGGTGGAACCAGAAGATCAAGAAGGCAGATTCGTTACAGTCCGCGTAAAAGACGAGGGAATGGGTATTCCAAAGGCGGAATTAAAACAGATTTTCAAGCGTTTCTATCGCGTTCCCGGGCCACTGGCGGCGCGAGTCAAGGGCACCGGGCTGGGACTCTTCATTGTCCGCTCGGTGGCGAGGCGGCATCGCGGTCGAGCGTGGGCCGAAAGCGAGGGGCCCGGACGCGGCAGCACCTTCGTTCTGCAACTCCCCGTCGCCAAATGAGCCGGATTCTGGTTGTTGAAGACGAGCAACACCTCGCCGAAGGACTGCGATTCAACCTCGAGGACGAGGGCTACGATGTTTGCATGGTGGAAACTGGTGAGGCGGCCCTCGAGTCTCTGCTGGGTGGTTCGGGGGTGTTCGATCTGGTCGTTCTGGATGTAATGCTGCCCCACAAGAGCGGTTTCGAGGTCGTATCGGAGTTGCGGCAGGCAGGTCAGTTCGTACCCACGCTCATCCTGACCGCTCGCGGCCATCCGGACGACGTTCTGCAGGGGTTTGCCGCTGGCGCGGACGACTATCTGACGAAGCCATTCGAGCTTTCGATTCTCATTGCTCGCATCCGCAGTCTTCTCCGCCGCCGCCAGTGGTTCCAGACCATTCCATCCGCGAGCACCGCGCCAACCGGGGCAGCCGAGGCATTTGTTTTTGGAGATAAACGGGTCGACTTCAACGCCCAGGAACTTCGAGTTCGCGATCAGGTGTTCCCGCTTACGCTCATGGAGGCCAACCTTCTGCGCTATCTGATTCACCACGAGGGCAAGGCGGTTTCACGGAAGAAAATGATCGAGGAGGTCTGGGGCCTGCGAGACGACACCGACACAAGGCCAATCGATAACTTCGTGGTGCGTCTGCGCCGCTACATCGAGGATGAGCCTCGCCACCCGAAGCATCTGGTGACGGTTCGGGGAGTTGGTTACCGTTTCTTTGCCTCCCCCCCGGTCAAGAAGGTGTAACTACCCGTACTACCAGATCTGCTGGATCCGGCCCAGCGCTCAAATGGTACAAATTACGCCCTGCGGAAGTGCACTCTCCCGTCATATTGCGGTCAAATAGACCTTGATCTGTACTTCACGTCCCGAAACGTCCCGCGCGACAGGTGAGCCCATGCCGACCGAATCGATTCCTGAGACTGCGATTGCTGAGCTACTGGCAGCGGCGATCGGTGTGGCGGAGCCGGATGAAGCGCTTGATCAGATCTGCCTGCATCTTGAGCGCTCCGCACCGGGCATGCGCGCCTCGGTGCTTGTGCTTGACGGCTGGATGCTCACTTGCGCGGCGGCTCCAAGCTTGCCTCCGGCATACGTCCGGGCTACTACGGGACGCCATCTCAACCCGGGCGTGGTGTCGCCTTCGGATGACTTTCTTCCCGGACTCCTGCGAGATCTCGGTCTCGTGGAAGTGACTTCTGCTCCGATCGCGGCATCGGGGGGAGCGTTGCTCGGAACTTTCAATCTCTACCGCGAAGGCTCGGCTGCAGACATTCCCTCCGGCATCGTGGACGTCGGCGTAAGGCTGGCCGCTTGCGTCCTCGAACGGCGAAGTCTCGAGAGGCGAGTGTTGTTTGAGGCGAATCACGACGCTACCACGGGTCTTCCAAACCGACGCCGCTTCGTCGAGTTGCTGGATGGCGAGCTAGCCGCCCCAACTCGGCATGGCAGCAACGTGACTGTCGCGGCGTTGGACATCGACAGGTTTCGGCATGTGAACGAAGCCATGGGCCATGACTGCGGCGATCGTCTGTTGCGCTACGCGGGCGAGCGATTGCGCTCGGCGATGGGAGAGCAGGGAATTGTGGCACGCACTGGAAGCGACGAATTCGCCATTGCTTCGCGTGCTTCGGCCGGTGACGTCGAGGGTCTTCTTCGGACGGCGCTGTCGGGCCCCTTTACCGTTTGCGGTCGTGAGATGTTCGTGACGTGTGCGATGGGTGTCTCCGTTTCCTCCGATCAACTCCCGGAGGCTGCGGAACTACTGCAGCAGGCCGAAGCGGCGTGCCATCGCGCAAGCAAAATAGGGCCGAACGAGATATCGCGATTCCGCATGAACCGACGCCAAAACCGGACCCAGGACTTCGATATCGAACAGCGCCTCCGTCAGGCCTTTGCCGGCAGCGAACTCGAGGTCCTTTACCAACCCATCGTGCGCGCCAGCGGCGGCGTTGAGGCTTTGCTTGCGTGTGGCCAGCTCGCGCCGCGGGACTTCATTCGGGTGGCCGAAGTCTCGGGTATCATCGTCCCGATTGGCGCGTGGGTGCTGGAGAATTCGTGCAACCGCGCGGCGCACTGGAACTCGGCCAGCTCGGATCCGATGAGGCTCGCAGTCAACGTATCCGCGGTGCAACTGGCTGCGCCGGGATTCGTGCGTACCGTGTGTGATGCGCTGGAGCACAGTGGGCTGGCCCCAAATTTGCTTGAGCTGGAGATTACCGAAAGCGTTCTCATGCGAGATGTGGAGCAGTCAGTGCGCCAGATGTCGGAACTGCGCCAACTCGGCGTTCGCCTGGCGATCGACGATTTCGGAACGGGCTATTCGTCGCTGAACTATCTTCGTCTACTCCCGGCAACGGCGGTGAAGATCGATCAGTCCTTTGTGCGGGATCTGCCTGGGTCAGCCGGCACCGTTACCGTGGTCCGCAGCGTGGTTTCGCTGGCGCACAGCCTGGGGTTGGAAGTAGTTGCAGAAGGAGTAGAAACGCAACGTCAGTTCGAGTTGCTGCTCGACGCCGGTTGCGATTCTCTTCAGGGTCATCTGCTGGGACGGCCGTTGCCAGCATCGGAAATCGAACACCAGATTCTCGCCTGCACGTAAGCGGCGATTCAGCAGCCGCGCCTGGCGGTCATTAGGTGCTCGATCTGCACCAGCTCGGTTGGATAATCACCCGTGTAGCACGCATAACAGTAGCGGCCGTCGCTGTCGTCCACCGCCTTGCGCAGGCTCTCGATCGAAAGGTACCCCAGCGAATCGGCCTCCACGAACCGGCGGATCTCCTCCACAGTATTGTTGGCCGCGATGAGCTCTCGCCTGGACGGTGTGTCGACCCCGTAAAAACACGGCGACATAGTTGGCGGACAGGAAATACGCATATGTACTTCCCGGGCGCCGGCACTGCGAACCATGCGTACAAGCTTGCGGCTGGTTGTGCCACGCACAATGGAATCGTCGACCAGCACGACTCGCTTGCCCTCCAGCAGATGACGCACCGGATTCAGTTTCAGCTTTACGCCGAAGTCGCGGATCTCCTGGGATGGCTCGATAAAGGTCCGGCCCACGTAGTGATTGCGGATCAGCCCATGACGAAATGGTATGGCGGCTTCCGCGGCAAAACCGATGGCCGCCGGAACACCGGAATCGGGAACCGGCACGACGACATCCGCCTCAGCCGGATGCTCGCGGGCAAGGAGACGCCCAAGGTTCTCGCGGGACTCCTGAACCGAACGTCCGAACACGCGCGAGTCGGGACGCGAGAAGTACACATGCTCGAAAACGCATTGGGCCAGGGACGAAGCCGGAGCATAACGCTCGCGCGTCATTCCTTCGGGCCCCACAATTACCATCTCACCCGGTTCGACGTCATTGAGATATGCCGCACCAATGAGGTCGAACGCACAGGTCTCGGACGCAAAGACGTAAGTCCTGCTGCCGCCCGCGTCCATTTCGCCCAGTGCAAGCGGACGGAAGCCGTGGGGATCGCGCGCCACGATGATGCGGTCCAGTGCGAGAAACACCAGCGAGAACGCTCCCTCGAGCTGAAGCAGCGCCTCGCGCAGCGCTCCGGCCAGGGTACGTTCCCGCGAACGCGCTACCAGATGCAGAACCACTTCCGTGTCGCTGGTGCCCTGGAAAATGGAACCATCGGCCTCCAACTCGGCGCGCAATTCCGAGGCATTGGTGATGTTCCCGTTGTGCGCCACCGCGATGCGGCCCTTGTTGCACGCCACCGAGTACGGCTGCGCATTGGTGATCATGCTGTCACCGGTGGTCGAGTAACGTGTGTGGCCAATCGCCACCGTGCCCGGCAACTCCGCCAGACGCTCGGGCGTGAAGATATCCGCGACGTGGCCCATTGCCTTGTAGGCGTACACTTCGCGGCCGTCGCTCGAGACAATTCCGGCACTCTCCTGACCGCGATGCTGGAGAGCGTAAAGCCCAAGATAGGTCAGATTGGACGCTTCGGGATGCCCGTGGATGGCGAAAACGCCGCATTCCTCGTGGAGTTTATCGAACATCAGTAAACCGTCCTCGGGGGAGGTGGCATTTTCAGGCGCTGAGTCTTTCCGCCAGAGAGTCATCAAATCGTTCTCTGAGGCGGCTTACGGAGCAACTAACAAGAACCTCAGATTTGTTTCGGACCTGTAACTCCTCTCTCATGGTAACACCCACTACCGGAGCCTCCACTCCATGTGCTTGCGCAATCTCCTGGACGCGGCGGGGGCTCGCGGTGGAGAGGAGAATTCGTGAAGGGCCCTCATGGAACAGCAGGAACTCCGGCGGCAAGTCGGAACCAAGATCGAGCCGCGCGCCAATGCCCGAAGGGTTCATCGAAGCTTCGGCCGCCGCGATTGCCAGACCCCCATCACTTGAATCGTGGGCTGATTCGGCCAGCCCCTCGCTGGCAATCTCACGCATGGCGTCGTGCACGCGCTTCTCGTACTCCATGTCGAGGGCCGGCGGCAAGCCCCACATTGCGTTCATTACGACTTTTGCGTACTGCGTTCCTCCGAATCGATCATGTGAAGCCCCACCCACGCCACCGAGGATGATCAAGGTCCGGTCCGGGTTTTGAAACGCCACCGGAACAGGCGCTGCCGACTTCATGAGGCCCACAATTCCCATTACCGGGGAAGGGAAGATCGCCTCGCCCAGGGTTTCGTTGTACAGGCTGACATTGCCGCCGGTGATCGGGGTATCGAAGAACCGGCAGGCTTCGGCCATTCCCTCGATGGATTCCACGAGCTGGGCCATAATCTCCGGCCGCTCCGGATTGCCGAAATTCAGATTATTGGTGGCAGCCACGGGCGACGCGCCGACGGTGGCCAGATTACGGCAACACTCGGCAACGATGAGCTTGGTGCCCTCCCGCGGCGACAGGGCGGTATAGCGTTGGTTGCCATCGAGCGACATCGCGATGGCTATCCCAGTGTCATTGCCGGCTTCTTTGATCCGCACGATAGCAGCATCCCCGCCGGGGCCTTCCAGCGTATTAGTGCGAATAGTGTGATCGTACTGTTCCCAGATCCAGCGTTTCGAGCAGACGTCGGGCGAGCCGAGGATGGCGAGCAGGTCCGCAGTGAGGTCGCGTCCTTCGGGCAGCGGCGGACCTTCCAGCGGCGCGGGCCGGTACGGCGGGACACCGTGCGGCCGGTCGTACAGCGGGGCCTCATCGGCGAGCGCGCGGTTGGGAATCTCGGCTACCACCTTGCCCCGCTCCTTCACGCGCAGCTTGCCATCGGCGGTGACCTCGCCGATGGTCACGGCGTCAAGCCCCCACTTCCTGAACACGGCGACGACTTCGGCCTCGCGGCCCTTTTCCGCAACCAGCAGCATCCGCTCCTGCGATTCCGAGAGCATGATGTCGTACGGAGACATACCCGATTCGCGTTGGGGCACGAACTGCAGGTCGATTTCGATGCCGGTGTTCGCCCGGCTTCCCATCTCGCACGTGGAACAGGTGAGGCCTGCCGCGCCCATGTCCTGAATGCCGACGATCGTGCCGGTCTTCATGGCCTCCAGGCAGGCCTCAAGCAGCAGCTTCTCCATGAAAGGGTCGCCCACCTGAACATTCGGCCGTTTCTGCTGCGATTCCTCCGTGAACTCGGCCGAAGCCATGGACGCACCGTGAATGCCGTCGCGCCCGGTCTTCGCGCCGACGTAGATCACCGGATTGCCGACGCCGCTGGCGCGCCCGTAGAAGATCTCATCGTGACGAAAAACACCAAGCGCGAATACGTTGACCAGCGGGTTGCCGTTATAGCACGATTCGAACACGGTTTCGCCGCCCACCGTCGGCACGCCGAAGCAGTTGCCGTAATGCGCGATCCCGGAAACGACACCGGAGAGAATCCGCCGGTTGCGCGGCACGTCAAGCGTGCCGAATCGCAGGGCGTCCATTACGGCGATAGGCCGAGCACCCATCGTGAAGATGTCACGCAGAATCCCGCCGACGCCGGTGGCGGCGCCCTGAAACGGTTCGATGAAGCTGGGATGATTGTGCGACTCGATCTTGAAGGCAATCGCCCAGCCGCCGCCGACGTCAATGATGCCCGCGTTCTCTCCCGGCCCCTGCAGCACCAGCTTGCTCGCGGTGGGCAGCTTCTTCAGGTGCAGCCGTGAGCTTTTGTACGAACAATGCTCGCTCCACATAACGCTGAAGATGCCCAGCTCCGTGATAGTCGGCTCGCGCCCGAGCAGCGAGACGATCTTCTGATATTCGGCTTCGGTAAGCTGGTGCGCGGCAACCAGATCGGGTGTGATGGCGCTCATTGTGATGGGATGCTTTCAGGATAGCAATCGGTGATTCGCCGTCCGTCCAAACGATGACGCGCCGGTGATAGCATGGTCACTCATGATCAGACTTATTGCGGGCCTCCTTGTAATTGCGGCTCTCTCGCCTGCTGCCGACTTGCCGACGCGGAGAGTACTGAATGCCGCAGCAGTCCGGACCATGGTAAGCGCCGCGGAGGAGGAAGCGCAAAAGCGCAACGTACACGTCACCATCTGCGTGGTTGACGACAGCCTGAACCTGCTCTTCCTCCAGAAAGGCGACGGCACGTCGTTCAACACCATCCAGTTTTGCCAGAAGAAGGCCAGGCATTCGGCCTACTACGGCAGCCCATCGAAGGCGGGTCAGGACGAGGTAGCCAAAGGCAACGTAGCGGCCATGGCTTATCCCGAGTTCTTTCCGAATCAGGGCGGGTTACCCATCATCGTCGATGGCCAGACCGTCGGCGGCATCGCGGCCAGCGGTGCGCGGTCGGAGATCGATGAGGCGATCGCGCAGGCCGGCTTAAACGCTCTGCTGAAACACTGATAGCATCGTCTGGAAAACGCTCATCAGCTGTATTTGCTCCTCCGATATACTCAGTGGAGTCTCCCTATGCGGCATGCGCCTCTGGTGTGTGGAATCGTCCTGCTTGGGTCATTTGCCGGCGCACTTGCCATCCGGAGCGTGGTTAATTTCCACCAGGTCTTTCAGGCCGATGGAGTTCACTTTCAGGATCCGGATGCCTGGTTCCACATGCGCACAGTGTGGAACCTGATGCACCATTATCCGCATCGGAGCGGGTTTGATCCCTACTCCGGGTTTCCCACGGGTCAGCCGATTAACACCGGACCGTTTGACGATCTCGCCATTGGGACTTTGGCATGGCTCATTGGACTCGGCTCACCCAGTGCGTGGCTCGTGGACACGGTTGGGGCCTGGTTTCCCGCCGTCCTGGGTTCGCTTATCACAATTCCAGTTTTCCTTCTCGGAAGGGAACTTTTTCATCCTATCGCCGGGCTATCGGCTTCGCTCCTGATCGCGATCGCACCCGGCAACTTCCTGGCGGTTTCTCGTCTCGGCAATCCCGATCACCACGTTTTGGAGAGCTTCTTTTCGACTGTGGTGCTGCTGATGATGGTTATGGCCATTCAGCGCCACCGCCCGCTACGATATGGCCTTCCAGCAGGCGTTGTGCTTGGATGTTTCCTCGCAACACGGCCTGCAGGTGGGTTTCTTGTGGTTCTGATTGCCTCATGGGCGGTGTTGCAGTGCCTTCTGGACCATGCCCGTGACCGCAGCTCCCTCGGCACATGGCTGTTGGTGACACCCATGCTATTCGTGGCCTGGCTGCTGTTTCTCCCTGCCAGCGGCTTGAAGTGGTCGAACTTTGCCACGCTGGAACTGTGGATCGGAATCGCGGCCGTTTCCCTGGCTGCCGGGGTTTCCGGCTTCTTACGGCGGCGAGGCTCTGCGCGCTGGGTGTACTTCGTGCTCCCGCCTCTGGCGGTAACTCTTGGTCTGGGTCTGGTGTTGGCCTTCAGACACCAGGAAATATACGACCTTCTGCAGAATGCCCGGCGGTACGCCGGCGGAGCGCGGGAGAACACGGTTCTGGAGTTACGTCCCTTGCTCACCTTTACCGGAGCCCTCTCCCTGAACCCAGTCCTGGCACAGTTTGGGACAATCTGGCTGGCAGCCCTGGCCGGTCTGGTCCTGTTCGCGCGAAACGCCTTTTCCAAGGCAGCGTGCACGCTGGTTCTCGCCTGGACCGCGCTCATGATCGCCGGCACCTTGATTCAGAACCGGATGGGCTATTACGCCTCTGTCTGCCTTTGTCTGCTGGCCGGTTATGCGATATGGCTGATTCTGCGCGGAGCGGGGAGAATCCAGCGCGTCTTTCTGAGCATCGCCTTTCTTGCCCTCATCGCCGAACCCAGCTTCACTTACGCCATGGCGACAGTCGCGCACACCGATGATCAGACTGCCGACTGGACGCGTACGCTGGGGTGGCTCCGGACAAGTACACCTGAACCGATGGGTGATCCCGCGGCGTTTTACAGATATTACTCGGCACTCCAGCCCAGCGAGGCATTCCATTATCCGCCGAGCGCCTACGGCATCCTGAGCTGGTGGGATTTCGGCCACTGGATTACCGCCGTTGCCCATCGCATACCTGTCGCTAACGGCATGCAGTCGGGCGCCGAAATGGCCGCGCGATTCTTTCTTGCTAACGATGAAGCAGAGGCCGAGAAAATCATTACTCAAACGGGGACCCGCTTCGTCGTTGCCGACAACAGTCTTCCGCAGGGAAGCGGCGACGATCCCAGTTCCTTTCCGGCTATCGTGGTCTGGGCCGGGAGGAGGACGGACGAGTTCACCCAAATCTATTTGCGGCAGGCTCCGGATGGAGCCAGCGAGCCGGTCATCGTCTATTATTCGGCCTATTACCGCACCATGTTGGCACGCCTTTACCTTTTCGAGGGCAAGGGTACACAACCCGAAGCATCTACCTCGGTCATTTGGTACGCGGATGACGGAGGCGGTTTCCGCCGGATACTGTCGGTAAGAGGGTTCGATACCTACGACGCTGCCCGGAGATTCGCCGAC
>Ga0335078_10017831_pt1 | contig 10558 bp, 10 predicted proteins | sample Lox_Sample_32_FD_206711 | JGI IMG/M metagenome (GOLD analysis project Ga0335078, IMG submission 206711) | Soil microbial communities from Loxahatchee National Wildlife Refuge, Florida, United States - Lox_Sample_3.2 | ecosystem: Environmental > Terrestrial > Soil > Wetlands | place: USA...
TCATCATGGGGGCCGCCTGGGTGATTTCGAGCCACAAACGCGCCATCAAGCTGCGCATCCTCGGCTGGGGTCTGGGCCTGCAATTCACCTTCGCGCTGCTGGTTCTGAAGACCGATTTCGGCAAGGTGTTTCAGGGCATCAGCCGGGGCGTCAACGCCATGATCAACTACGTGCAGGCCGGCAGCACGTTCGTGTTCAGCAACCAGTTAGGCGCGCCGGATGGGCCGTTCGGCGTGGTGTTCGCGTTTCAGGTGCTGCCCATCGTCATCTTCATCGCCTCGTTTTTTTCCATCCTCTACTACCTGGGCATCATGCAATGGGTGGTGCGCGGGATGGCGGTGATCATGCTCAAGACCATGGGGGTGAGCGGCGCGGAATCTCTGAACGTGGCGGCCAGCATCTTCATGGGCCAGACGGAAGCGCCGCTGACCATCAAGCCGTTTATCGCCGGCATGACCGAATCGGAGCTGTTCACCATCATGACCAGCGGCATGGCGCACGTCTCGGGGGCGGTGATGGCGGCGTATGTGCTGGTGGCCCACGTGGAAATCCAGCACCTGCTCACGGCCGTGATCATGACCGCGCCGGCCACCATCATGCTGGCCAAAATCTTCGTTCCCGAGACCGAGAAGCCCGCCACCGCCGGCCGGGTGGAGATCCAGGTGGAGAAGACGGCCGTGAACGTGATCGACGCCGCGGCGCAGGGTGCGGGCGATGGGCTGCGGCTGGCCTTGAACATCGGCGCCATGTTGATTGCCTTCATCGCGCTGATCGCCATGGTGAACGGAATCCTGGGGTATCTGCACGCGCTGCCGCATCTCGGATGGCTGCCGCAAACCCTGCAACAGCTCTTCGGCGTGATTTTCGCGCCGCTGGCGTGGATCATGGGCGTGTCGTGGAAAGACGCCTCGGACATCGGCAACCTGCTGGGCACGCGCCTGGTGCTGAACGAATTTGTGGCGTTCACCCAGCTCGGCCCGATGAAGGCGCACCTGGATCCGCGCTCGTTCACCATCGCCACCTACGCACTCTGCGGGTTCGCCAACTTCAGCTCCATCGCCATCCAGATCGGCGGCATCGGCGCGCTGGCGCCGAACCGCAAGTCGGACCTGGCGCGCATGGGAATCCGCGCCGTGGCCGCCGGGTCCATGGCCAATTTCATGTCGGCGTGTATCGCGGGAATGCTGTTGTGATCGCGGAAGCCGCCCGCCACATTCAAGCGCGCGTCCCCTGCCGGCCGCGGGTCGCCGTAGTGCTGGGAAGCGGCCTGGGCGGGTTGGCCGACGAACTCGCTCCCCGCGTGGAGATTCCGTACGCCGACATCCCCGGCTGGCCGGGCGCGACGGCCGTGGGACACGCCGGGAAGCTGGCCTTGGGCAAGCTGGGCGGACTGGACGTGGCGGTGCTGGCCGGCCGCGCGCACCTGTATGAGGGCTACACGCCGGCCCAGGTTACCTTCGGCGTGCGGGTGATGGGAGCGCTGGGCGTGCGTTCCCTGGTCTTGACCAATGCCGCCGGCGGGATCAAGCCCTCGCTCGAACCGGGCGGCCTGATGCTGATCGCCGACCACATCAACCTGCAAGGCGTGAATCCGCTGGTGGGACCGAACGATGACGCCCTGGGGCCGCGCTTTCCCGACATGAGCGACGCCTACTCGCGAGCGTATCGCGAAACCGCCCGTCGGGTGGCGGCGGAGCTGAGCATCCCGCTGGCGGAGGGCGTGTACGCGGCCTTGCTCGGGCCCTCCTACGAGACGCCCGCCGAAATCCGGTATGTGCGCGCCATCGGAGCGGACTTAGTCGGCATGTCCACCGTTCCCGAAACCATCGTGGCCAATCACATGGGAATGAAAGTCCTGGGGATTTCGTGCGTCACCAACATGGCGGCCGGCATTCTGCCGGGAAAAATCAGCCACGAAGAAGTGCTCGAAACCGGGGCCAAGGTGCGCGACACGCTGGTGCGCTTTCTCAAGGCCTTGCTGCCGCAACTGGAGGTTACGATATGAGCTTCGCCTGGACCGCGGCCGGCGATCCGCTTCTGGCGGCCGCGCTGGCGGTGCGCGAGAACGCCTTCGCGCCGTTTTCGAAATTCAAAGTCGGCGCCGCGGTGCTGGGCCTGGATGGACGCATCCACACCGGCTGCAACGTGGAGAACGCCACCTACGGCCTGACCATGTGCGCCGAGCGCGTGGCGGTCTTCAAAGGCGTTTCCGAAGGCGCGCACCGCTTCAAGCGCGTGGCCGTGGCCGCCGACACCGAGAAGCTGACGCCTCCCTGCGGCGCCTGCCGCCAGATCTTGTGGGAATTCTGCGGCGACGTGGAAGTGGTCCTGGTGAACCCGCGGGGTAAAATCGAGACGTGCCGCTTAAAGGATCTGTATCCGAAGCCCTTCGATGTCTCGTATCTTTAGCTGTTTCTTCTTTTGCGTCTGGGCGCTGGCGGCCGAGCCGGCGGACTGGATCTGGAGCGGCCGCTACGTCATCACCATGGACGCCCAGCGTCGCGTCATCGAAAACGGAGCCGTGGCGGTGCGCGGCGAGCGCATCGTGGCGGTCGGCAGCAAGGCCGAGATCGACGCACGGTTTCAGCCCAGGCAGCGGCTCGACCGGCCTGACGCCATCCTGGCCCCGGGATTGATCGACACCCACACGCACGCCGCCATGTCGCTGCTGCGCGGCGTGGCCGACGACCTGAACCTGCAGGACTGGCTGAACAAGTTCATCTTTCCCGCCGAATCCAAGAACCTCTCCGCCGACTACGTGCGCTGGGGCACGCGCCTGGGCGTCGCCGAAATGCTGCTGGGCGGCACCACCACCTTCACCGACATGTACTACTTCGAAGATGTGGTGGCCGAGGTGGCCAAGGAAGCGGGGATGCGCGGCGTGTTGGGCGAGACCATCATCGGGTTTCCGGTGGCCGACGCCAAGACTCCGGCCGACGCGCTGCGCTTTACCGAAGGCTACCTGCAGCGGTTCCGTAACGACCCGCTGGTGATTCCGGCGGTGGCGCCGCATGCCATCTACACCAACTCCGACGAAACCCTGAAAGCCGCGCGAGCGCTGGCCAACAAGTACCACGCTCCGCTGCTGATTCACGTTTCCGAAACCAAGAAGGAAAACGACGACGAGCAAACCAAGCGGCACATGACGCCCGTCAAAGCGCTGGACGCGCTGGGCGTCTTCAACGGCCGCACCGTGGCCGCCCATTGTGTGTGGGTCAACGACGCCGACATGGCGATTCTGAAGGCGCGCGGCGTGGGCGTGGCGCATTGCCCTTCGAGCAATATGAAGCTGGCGAGCGGCGTGGCGCCGGTGGTGAAGATGCGCGCGCTGGGCATCGCCGTGGGCCTCGGCCCCGACGGCCCCGCGGGCAGCAACAACGACTTCAACCTGTTCGAGGAAATGGACCTGGCGGCCAAGCTGGCGAAGGTGACTTCCTCCGACCCGCGGGCGCTGCCGGCCTCGGCCGCGCTCGAAATGGCGACCCTCGGCGGCGCGCGCGTGCTCGGCCTGGAAAAGGAGATCGGCTCGCTCGAAACCGGCAAACGCGCCGATTTGATCGAAGTCCGGCTCGACCGTCCCAACGCCGTGCCGGTTTACGACCCCGTTTCGCAGATGGTCTACGCGCTGAAGGCCGAAGATGTGCGCGACGTGATGGTGAACGGCAGGCAGGTGGTGCGCGACGCGAAGATCCTGACGCTGGACGAACCGCAGATTCTACAAAAAGCGGCAGAGTACGGGGCCAAAGTGAGGGCGTCGCTGAAATAGCGGCGTCAGCGCGCCGGCTCTTCCGACACCTTGACCACCAGCTTGCCGACGTTGGCGCCGTCGAAGAGGCGGTTGAGCGCGGCGGGGGCCTGGCGTAATCCCTCGACTTGATCGATGCGATATTTGAGCTGGCCGAGCTGCAGCCATTTCACAATCTGCGCCGTGGCTTCGCCGAAGCGGGAAGCAAAGTCGGTGACGATGAACCCCTGCACGCGGGCGCGCTTGATGAGAATCTGGCCGAAGTTCGCCGGTCCGGGCGTCGCGCCGGCGGCGGCGTTGTACTGGGAAATCAGGCCGCACAGCACCACGCGCGAGCCCAGGTTGAGGTGCCGGAAGACCCCGTCCATCACGGCGCCGCCGACGTTTTCGAAATCGATATCGACGCCTTTCGGACAGGCGTGGCCCAACGCCTCCGCCACATTTTCCTTCTTGTAGTTGATAGCCGCGTCAAAGCCGAGGTCGCGGACAATCCACTCGCATTTCTCATCCGCGCCGGCGATTCCCACCACGCGGCAGCCGGCGATCTTGCCCATCTGGCCGGCCAGCGAGCCCACCGCTCCGCCGGCAGCCGAGACCACCAGGGTCTCGCCGGCCTTGGGCTGCCCGATGTCCATCAACCCGAAGTAAGCGGAGAATCCGATGTGCCCCATGGCGCCAAAGAAGGCTGATATCGGCACACCGGGAATGCGCGGCAGCTTGCTCCAGCCGGCGGCGTCTCCCGCGTAGTAGAGCTGCCAGCCGCCGAGGCCTTGCACCAGGTCGCCCGCCGCGTAACCGCGATGACGCGACGCCTCCACCACCCCGATGGTCACGCCGCGCATCACCGCCCCCAGCGGCAGCATGGGCAAATAGCTGTCGGCGGGCTCCATCCAGATGCGATTGGTCGGGTCCAGCGACAGGTACACCGTGCGCACCAGAATCTGACCGTCCGCCAGCTCCTTCGTGCCTTCCTCGGTCCACTCGAAATCCGACTCCTTTGGCCGGCCGTGAGGCCGCGCCCGAAGCCGCCACTGGGAGTTCATTTTCAGCTCTGCCGCCAGGGTAGCCATGTTAGTCCGTTTTCCTTCCCGATTCGATGCCGCTTATTGTAGTACCCTGCTCCCCAGCCGGGGTTTCCACACGATTACAACCCGGGGGTTTCATCCGCCCCGCGCTCTTAGTACAATCTCCTGATATGGCAACCGACGCAGCGGCTCTGGAGCAGGGCCCCGCCAAGATGGGACAGTTTTCGCGGGTGATGGGGATTTTCTTCGAACCCAAACGGACTTTCGCCGATATCGCCGAACGGCCCGGGTGGCTGGTCCCGCTGCTGATCAGCATCGTGGCTTCGCTGGTTCTGCTGTACCTGTTCAGCACCCACGTGGGCTGGGAACCCTACCTCCACCGCCTGATGGACAACAACCCGCGGGTGCAGCAGTTGTCACCCGAACAGCGGGACCAAACCTTCAACCTGCAGCTCCGCATCGTTCCGGTGCTCGCGTACGTGGGCGTCATCGTGGGGGCGCCGCTGTCCTTGCTGGTGGTCGCGGCCATCTCCATGGGCATCATCCGCGGACTGCTGGGCGTTCCCATCCGCTTCGCCCAGGCCTTCGCCACCATGGCCTACGCCTGGTTACCGTGGGTGATCTACAGCGTGCTGTCGATTGCGGTAATGTTCCTGAAGAACCCGGACGAATTCGACATCCAGCACGGGTTTGCGTCGAATCCCGGAGCGTTCATGGACCCGCAAAAGGCGTCGCGGTTTCTGTTCTCGCTGGCCGGCTCGCTGGACGTGTTCACCATCTGGGTCATGCTGCTGATGGCCGTGGGGCTGAAGGCGGCGGGCGGCAAGCGCCTTTCCTTCGGCGGCGCGCTGTTCTCGGTGTTGCTGCCGTGGGCCGTGTACGTCCTGGCGCGCGGCGGCCTGGCGGCTGCCGGGCTGAGCAATTAAGCGCTACGCCCGCCGCGCCAGGATCCGGGCCGAAGGTCGTTTCTGGCCGGCTCGCGCGGCTTCGGAATAATACAAAATCTTCCAGCCTGCGAATTCCTCCCGCAGTTCGCCCGGCTCCAGCGCGAAGCGATGTGGCTGCGCGTCACGCACAAGAATCTCGGCCGCGAACAGGCCGCCCGGGCGAAGGCCTTCGCGGATTTGCGGGAACAGGTTGCGCTGTAGATAGAGAAAATCGCAGATCAAATCGAAGGAGGCCGGCTCGATGGCGAATTCCCCGCCCTCCAGATCGGCTTGGCGGGCGTCGATTCGCAGCCCGCCCGCGGCCGCGCGCTCGCGCAGAATGCCCAGCGCGGCCGGAGACGAATCCACCGCCAGCACGCTCCAGCCCAGGCTCGCCAGATAAATGGCGTTGCGTCCGGCGCCGCAGGCCAGGTCGAGCGCGCGGCCGGGCGCCAGCAGCTCGGCCGCCTCGACGAGCAGCGGCGACGGCGTGAAATTGAGGCGGGCGCCCGGCGCGAAGCGTTCTTCCCAGTTATCCGGCACCACCCCAGGTTACGCGATTCAAGGTTATGCTATTCGCTGATGCGCATCGTGGTGTTGGCCGGCCTGCCCGGCTCGGGGAAATCCACGTACCTGGAGCGGATGGGGGCAGGCGGGCTCTCCTCCGACGCCGTAAGAAAACTGCTGGCCGACGACGAGACCGATCAGACCATCCACGAGCGCGTCTTTCAGGCGCTGCGCTACCTGCTGCGGCATCGCCTCGCCCTGGGACGCCCGGTCACCTACATCGACGCCACCAACCTGACGCCCGAGGAACGCCGCCCGTACATCGGCATGGGGAAGGAGTACGGCTGCGAGCTGGAGGCCATCTACTTCGACGTGCCGCTGGAGGTGTGCCGGGCGCGGAACGCCGGCCGCCCGCGCGTGGTGCCCGATGACGTGCTCGCCAAGATGGCCGCCAAGTTGGTGCCGCCCGCCACGGCCGAAGGCTTCGACCGCGTGACCATCGTTCCGGCGGAACCGGCGGAATAAGCGCCCGCGTCCTGGTACACTCTCAGCAGGAATAAACCTGTGAGTCTCAAACCTGGCGGGAACCCGGGAGTGCAGCCGGCGGCCGCCCCGGCTCCCTTGGATACGGTCCGCGTCCACAAGGAAATCCTGGGGCATCCGGCGGGCCTGTTCGTCCTCTTTTTTACCGAGATGTGGGAGCGGGTCTCGTATTACGGGATGCGCGCGCTGCTGGTGCTGTACATGGTGGACTACCTGATTCCGCGCGTGCACTCCGGCGCCAGCCAGGTGGTGGGCTTCATGAGCCTGCAGCACGGCCTGGAAGCGGTGTTCGGGCCGCTCGCCGTGCAGCCGCTGGCTTCGCAGATCTACGGTCTCTACACGGCGTTCGTGTATTTCACGCCGTTTTTCGGAGGCATGCTGGCCGACCGCGTCCTGGGCCAGCGCAAAAGCGTGGTTATCGGCGGCGTGCTCATGGCCATCGGCCAGTTTCTGCTGGCGGTTGAGTCGCTGTTTCTCCCCGGCCTGTTCTTCCTGATTCTGGGAAACGGCTGCTTCAAGCCGAATATTTCAACTCAGGTGGGAAGCCTCTACCCGCAAGGCGACCCCCGGCGCGACCGCGCGTTCACCATCTTCTACATGGGCGTCAATCTGGGAGCGTTCATTGCTCCGCTGGTGTGCGGCACGCTCGGGCAGGTTTATGGGTGGAGTTATGGCTTCGGTTCGGCGGGCGTCGGGATGGTGTTCGGCGTCTTCTTTTACTTGTGGGGCCAGCGCTTCCTGGCGCAGGACGCTCTGACCCGCGACCGGCACGCCCAGGTGGAACACGCACCGCTCAGCGGCAAGGAGTGGAAAGCCATCGGCGGCCTGGTGGTGCTCATGCTGCTGAACATCGTGTTCTGGGCCGTCTACGAGCAGCAGGGCAACACCATGCAGTTGTTCGCCGACCGCAATACCGATTGGCACATCTTCGGGTTCGAGATGCCCTCCACCTGGTTCCAGGCCGTCAATCCCTTCTTCATCTTCACGCTGACGCCGCTGCTGAACCTTTTCTGGGGCTGGCAAACGCGCCGCGGCACCGAGCCGCCAAGCGTGACCAAAATGGCGATGGGCAGCATAGGGTTGGGCATCTCATTCCTGCCCTTGATCCTGGTCACGGCCGGGCTGCGCCCCGACCAGCGCATCAACTTCATGTGGCTGGTGAGCTGCACCTTGGTCTACACCCTGGGCGAGCTCTATTTGAGCCCGATCGGCCTCAGCCTGGTAACGAAAGTGGCGCCGGCGCGCCTGGTGAGCATGCTGATGGGCATGTGGTATTTCTCGAATTTCTTCGGCAATTATCTGACCGGTTATCTGGGAACTTACTACGAGAAGATGTCGAAAGAAGCATTCTTCTCGATGATCGCGGTGCTGGCAGTGGTGGCCGGAGCAGCCATCTTCGCGCTAAACAAGCCGCTCAAGAACGCCGTCGGGCAGAACACTTGATCCGGGCCGATCGGGAACCGCCCCACCTCAATTCTCCGTCGGCGTCTTTTCCGCGCGATCGATCACCAGCACTTCGATGGGCGCTTTGCGCGCTTCCAGCTTCAGCCCCAGCTTTTCCACGGCATTGAAGAGGGAATCCAAAGACGCCGCCTCCGCCAGTTGCAGGGCTTGAGGCGGAAGCGAGACGCCCGCCGCGATGGCCGAACGGATCATCATGGCGCGGAAATCCTCCGGAGTGAAGTCCAGCGTGAAATCGTAGTTGCCCTTGAGATCGGTCATATCGAGCACGGGGCGGTCGGCGAACCGCGCCAGCACGTCCGCCATCAGGCGGGACGGCAGTTTGTGGCCGACAAGCTGGTTGTTGCCGAGCGTGAAATACGCGCCGTTGCCATAGTTGATGGTGGCGCCTCCCGCCTGGCCGGCCGCGGCGACATTCACGGTGTCTCCGGAGGTGGGCGTGTCGGGGAGAGAATCGGGCGCCGACTGCTGCATCTTCAGCCCGCCCTTTCCCATCACCAGGCCGTACACCGGAAGGTCGCGGTTTTCGCGGTGCATTTTGATCTGGAAGCGCTCCTCGATCATCGTCTGCAACATTTCCGGAACGTCCTTGGCGGCGGAGCCGTCGGGCAGCTTGGCATTCACGTCGAAGCGCTCCGATGCCATCCACTCCGGCCCCGCAATCTGGTAGTTCCGGACGCGGTAGGCGATCCCCATGAGGTTGATCACGGAAAGAGCCGTGCAATTGACCTGCGCGCCATCGATGCGCAGACCGGCGCGAACCTGGTTGACGCCCAGGGGAGCCGAGGGCTTGATGGACGCGACTTCAAACTCGGGCCGCGCCGCCGGCGCCTGAGCGCAGACCAGAGCGGCAGCCAGAATGCCAGACACACCGCCGCGAATTCCCGTGAAGGTCATAATCCGATGATACGCAAACTAGCCGCAAAAGTTCCGGCGAAACGCGGCGCCCCGGCGTCTGGGCTATAATTCGGAGGAGTCCAGCCACCGATGCGGGCATGGCGGAACTGGCAGACGCGCCAGACTTAGGATCTGGTTCCCGAAAGGGAGTGGAGGTTCAAGTCCTCTTGCCCGCACCAGTTTCTGCTCGTCCCTATCGCTTGCCCCACTCCCACATTCCAAACATCACGCTTTGGGAAACGGGATGACCGGCCTGGCGCGCCAGCATCGTGATCTGTCCGCGGTGATGCGCGTCATGCGCCACCAGGTAGCCGAAGAAGCCGGCGACATCCGGCTTGAAGCCCTTGATCCGGCCCTCGCCGGCCAGCGATTGCCGCATGAGATCGTCGAGAGCCCGCCAGCTCGCTTCCAGACCGCGCACGGCCTCCGGTTTGGTGACGCGCGTCCGTTCGAGTTTGGCGGGCACGGGTTTGACGCCCGCGGCCTTCAGCCACATCCCGCGCACGTTGTGCATGTGAGCCACGATGGAGGCGATGTCGCGGCCCTGGCCTCCCGGCGGCTCGGCCCGCCACGCCTCCTCCGGTAGGTTTTCCACCAGATAGACGTTGATCCGCTGATTCGTGGCGAAGGCGCGCAGCAACGCCTCCCCGGTGACAAACGGCTCGGCGGCTTTCCTGGCGGCCACGGTGTCTCCTGTCTCGGATCAAGATATCCGGCTGGTCTAGTTTTCGGTCGGTGTCTTCTCGATGTGGTCGACGATCAACTGATCGACCGTCGCCTTGCGAGACTCCAGCTTGAGTCCCATCGATTGCACCGCATCCGTTAGGGAGCTGCCTCCGCCGCTGGGATCCGACGCCACCGGTACGTTGCCCGGCCCCGCGATGCCGCCTGGCGGGCCGTTCGGAATATCCGCGCCCGCGGCCCTGGCCATCGCGATGATCTCAGCCAAACCGAGGTCCACTGTTGCATCGTAGTTGCCCTGGATTCCGGTCATGTCGACCACCTGCCGGCCGCCGGTTCCACCGAGTTGCGCAAACAACTGGGTGACCATGTCGGCAAAGCCGGCCATCGTCGTCATGCTGAAATCAAGGTGCAACACGCCCTTGGCCGGGTCCAGCTTGAACGCCATCTTGCCCTTGAGTCCCATATCAATGACCGAACTTCCGGTCGTGGGGTCGACCTTCACGCGCACGGGTCCGTCGGAACCGTCCATTTTCAGCTCCCCTGGCTTCAGGGGCGCGCTCTCGTCGATGGCTACCGGTTTCTCGGTCGATGCCTTCAGCTTCGGCCCGCCCTTGCCCACCACCAGCGCCAGCACCGGGTGTTCGACGCCGGCGCGATGCGTCGTCAGCTTGAACCGTTCTTCGAGAAGCGCTTGCAGCATTTTGGGCGCGTCGTCTTTTTTCGAACCCTCGGGCATCTTGGCGACGATGTCGAAACGCGTGGTCATCAGC
>Ga0335078_10017832_pt1 | contig 10557 bp, 9 predicted proteins | sample Lox_Sample_32_FD_206711 | JGI IMG/M metagenome (GOLD analysis project Ga0335078, IMG submission 206711) | Soil microbial communities from Loxahatchee National Wildlife Refuge, Florida, United States - Lox_Sample_3.2 | ecosystem: Environmental > Terrestrial > Soil > Wetlands | place: USA: Florida...
CAGGGCCACCAAGGCTCGATGCCGGCATTCGGCCGCGACGGCATGCTCAAGCGCGATGACATTATTACGGTCGCCAATTACGTGCGTTCGCTGTCGGGGCTTTCCACCGCGCCGGGCGCGGACCTCGCGGCCGGCGCCAAACTCTTCGCCGCCAATTGCGCGGTCTGTCACGGGCCGCAAGGCAAAGGCAACCGTTCGGTCGGCGCGCCCAATCTGACCGACCAGATCTGGCTGTACGGCCCGGACACCCAGACCATCGTCGACGGCATCTGGAACGGCCACGGCGGCGTCATGCCGGCCTGGGGCGGCAAGCTCGATCCGGTCACCATCAAGGCGCTGGCGATCTACGTGCACACCTTCGGCGGCGGAGAGTGACGCGATGTGTCTCGGCTGCTCATCGGTATTCGCGAGCGAAGCCGCAACCGCGGCGCAGCCCGGCCAGCCGGCGCTGATAAGCCTTGTCGAGGAGGCGACACTTGTGCCGGGGGGCGGCGCGCCGCAAGCGGAACCGCCCGAGGATAACGCGGAAGACGAGCCGCTCTATGCCGCCCGCAAGAACATCTATCCGCAGCATGTCACCGGCACCTATCGCCGCATCAAATGGGCGGTGCTCGTCGTCACGCTCGGCATCTATTATTTCCTGCCGTTCGTGCGCTGGGATCGCGGACCGAACGCCCCGCATCAGGCGGTGCTGATCGATTTCCCGGGCCGGCGCTTCTATTTCTTCTTCATCGAAATCTGGCCGCAGGAGGTCTATTACCTGACCGGGCTGCTGATCATCGCGGCCATGATGTTGTTTCTGATGAACGCGCTCGCCGGCCGCGTGTGGTGCGGCTACCTGTGTCCGCAGACGGTGTGGACCGACCTGTTCATCACCATCGAACGCTGGATCGAGGGCGACCGCCGCGAGCATCTGCTGCGCGACCGGCAGCCGTGGAGCTTCGAGCGCGTCGCGCGCACGGCGTCGAAGCACTTCTGGTGGCTGATGGTGGCGTGGTGGACCGGCGGCGCCTGGGTTCTCTATTTCGCCGACGCGCCGACGCTGGTCAAGGATCTGGCGACCTTCCAGGCGCCGCTGGCGGCCTATGTCTTCATCGGCATCCTGACGTTCACGACCTACGCGCTGGCCGGATGGATGCGCGAACAGGTCTGCGTCTACATGTGTCCGTGGCCGCGCATCCAGGCGGCGCTCACCGACGAATATGCGCTCAATGTCACCTACCGTTACGATCGCGGCGAGCCGCGCGCCTCGCTGAAAAAAGCCGCGACGCTGCACGAGCGCGGCCAGCCGGCCGGCGACTGCATCGATTGCCTGCAATGCGTGCACGTCTGCCCGACCGGCGTGGACATCCGCGGCGGTTCCAATCTCGGCTGCATCCAATGCGGGCTGTGCATCGACGCCTGCGACGCGGTGATGAAGAAGATCGGCCGCGCCACCCGGCTCATCGCCTACGACACCGACATGAATATCAAGCGGCGGCAGCAGGGCCTGGCGGCGGTGTACAACCCCGTGCGCACCCGCACCGTGCTGTATGCCGTCATCATCGCGCTGGTCGCCGCCGTCATGGCCTACGCGCTTGCCACGCGGCGCAACGACGGCGTCAGCGTCATTCACGATCGTAATCCGCTGTTCGTGCGGCTGGCCGACGGCGCGTTGCGCAACGGCTACGCCATTCGCATCCTCAACAAGACGCATGACGCGCAAAGCTACACGCTGACCGTATCGGGACTGCCGGATGCCGAAGTCGAGGTGATCGGCAGCGAAGGCTCCTCCGGCGGTCGTCCGCTCGTCTATGTCGGTCCCGATCAAAGCCGCGAAATGCGCGTGCTCGTGACCACGCACCAGAAACTCGCACCCGGCGCGTCGATCCCGGTGACTTTCAGCGTCGCGCCGGCGGCGGGCGCCGCCGCGGCAATTGCCGCGGATCATTTCCTTGGACCGTGAGGGAGCGCCATGACGGACCGGTATTTCAGCGCGGGGCGGCCATGGACGGGTCGCACGGTGCTGCTCTCGCTCCTCGGTTTTTTCGGCGTCATCTTCCTCGTCAACGGCGTGATGATCTATGAGGCGCTGTCGACCTTGAGCGGCGTCGATACCGACAGCGCCTATCAGGCGGGACTGCAGTTCGAAAGAGAGGTCGCCGAGTCGCAGGCGCAGGATGCGCGGCATTGGCGGGTCGACGCCAGCCTCAAGGCGTCGCCGCGCGGCGAGCGGCTCGACGTCAGCGCGCGGGATGCGGCCGGCGAGCCGCTTGGCGGCATGCAGGCATCCGCCGTTTTCGAGCGGCCGACCGACCGGCGGCTCGATCGGAGCGTCGTGCTGGTCGAGGACGCGGCCGGGCGCTTCCACGGCAGCGCCGAAGTCGCCGCCGGTCAATGGGACTTGGTGATCGAACTGACGCGCCACGGCGAGCAGATGTTCCGCTCGAAGAACCGCATCGTTTTGAAATGACTGTCGCGAGCGAGCGTTGACCATGGCCGAAACGCTTGATCTGTCGCAGTTCGTCGCGCACGCCCCTTCCGGCGCGGCGCATATGACGCTCGCCGTCGAGGGTGTCGCCTGCGCCGGCTGCATCCGCAAGATCGAGAGCGGCTTGACCAAGCTGCCGGGCGTGATCGACGCGCGGCTCAATTTCACGCAGCGCCGCCTTGCCGTCGATTGGCGCGACAATGAGATCGGCGCTGCGGACATCATCCAGGCGGTCGAGCGGATCGGCTATCGGGCGCACCCGTTTGCGCCCGAACGGGCCGAGGCGGACGACAGCCGCCAGGCCAAGCGGCTGCTGAAATACCTCGCCGTTGCCGGCTTTGCCGCGATGAACGTCATGTTGCTGTCGATCTCGGTGTGGTCGGGCAACGTCTCCGACATGACGCAGGAGACGCGCGATCTGTTCCATTGGCTGTCGGCTCTGATCGCATTGCCGGCGGCGGCTTATGCCGGCCAGCCGTTCTTCCAAAGCGCCTGGCGCGCGCTACGCGCCCGGCAGCTCAATATGGATGTGCCGATCACGGTCGGGGTGACGCTGGCGCTTTCGCTGTCGCTTTACGAGACCGCGACCCATGCCGAACAGGCCTATTTCGATTCGGCGATCATGCTGCTGTTCTTTCTGTTGTGCGGCCGCTACCTCGATCTGGCGATGCGGCGGAAGACCAAAGTCTTTGCCGGCAATCTCGCTTCGTTCAAAGCGGAGTTCGTGCACCGGCTCGATGCCGACGGCGCGCTGACGCGCGTGCCGCTCTCGGCGTTGCGACCGGGCGACCGCGTGCTGGTGCGGCCGGGCGAGCTCATTCCGGCCGACGGCGCCATTCTCACCGGCGCTTCGGCGGTCGACGAGAGTCTGGTCACCGGCGAAACGACGGGCCGCGCCGTGGCGCCGGGAGCGACCGTCTACGCCGGCAGCACCAACGGTTCCGGCGCAATCACGCTGAAGGTCGTGGCCGCGGGCTCCGGCACGCTCATCGATGAAGTCGAGCGGCTTCTGGAAAAGGCCGTAGCGGCGAAATCGCGCACGGTGCGGCTCGCCGATCGCGCTTCGCGGCTTTATGCCCCGCTGGTGCATGGCGCGGCGGCGCTGACCGGCATCGCCTGGCTCGTCGCCGGCGCGTCGCTGCATACCGCGATCGTCGCCGCCATCGCCGTGCTCATCATTACTTGCCCCTGCGCGCTGGCGCTCGCCATTCCGGCGGTGCAAGTGGTCGCCGCCGGCCAATTGTTCCGCTCCGGCGTTATCCTCAACAGCGGCGACGCGATCGAGCGAATGGCCGAGGCCGATACCATCGTCTTCGACAAGACCGGCACGCTCACTTTGCCCGAGCTTGTGGCGGACGACCAGGCGATCGATCCGGATTTGTTCGAGCGCGCGGCGCGGCTGGCTTTGTCGAGCCATCACCCATTGGCGAAGGCGTTGGCGCGGCGGGCGCGCGAACGCCTGCCTTATCCCGGCGCCATCGAGGAATCCGGCCGCGGCGTCCGCGCAACGGTCGACGGGCGGGAGGCGCGCCTCGGCAGCGCGTCATTCTGCGGCGTCGCCGACGCGCCGGCGGCCGGCGAGACCTCATGCATCTATTTCGCCTATGGTGGGCGAGCCGCAGTGATACCGGTCCGGCAAAGCTTGCGGAGCGATGCGGTGGCCGTGGTCCGGGCGCTGGCCAAGCGCGGCCTTGCGATGATGGTGCTGTCCGGCGACCGGCCGGAAGCGGTCGGTCCGGTGGCGGATCGCCTCGGACTGAAGCTGTGGCAGGCCGGTCTGACGCCGGCGCAAAAGATCGCGGCGATCGAAGCTTTGAAAGCGCAAGGCCGCCGGGTGCTGATGGTCGGCGACGGCTTGAACGACGCTCCGGCGCTCGCGGCCGCGCACGCGTCGCTCTCGCCGATTACGGCGGCGCATCTGACGCAAACGCAGGCCGATGCGGTGTTCCTCGGCGAGCGGCTGGCGCCGGTCTTGGGCGCCGTCGTGGCGACGCGGCGGGCGCGGGCGCTGATGCGGCAAAATCTGGCGCTGGCGGCGATCTACAACGCGCTCGCGGTGCCGATCGCGATGGCCGGCCTGGTCACGCCGCTGATCGCCGCCGTCGCCATGTCCGGCTCCTCCATCCTGGTGACGCTGAATGCTTTGCGCGCGCGGGCGGCCATCTCCCCGTCGTCATCCGCGCCGGCGGATGATCCGGTAGCCGCGACCGATCGCGGACTTCCGGCGAGCGCTTCGGAGACCGGATGCGCCGCTTTCGTCGGGCATGACGGCGTCGATCAGAATGGCGTCGGAATGGAGCCGGTGTCATGAACGTTCTCATTTACCTCGTGCCCTTGGCGCTGCTGCTCGGCTTTGCCGGGCTTGCCGGATTCATGTGGACGCTCAAGAACGGCCAATATGACGACCTCGACGGCGACGCGCTGCGCATTCTGCGCGACGACGACATCGCGTAAGGCCGCGCCGGGTTAATAGGTTTTCGCCGGCTGCGGCGTGAAACTCGCCCGCTGTTCGACGTTGCAGACTTTCTCGACGGTGTCGTGGCGCAGCCGCAGGAGCATCCGCGGCGGCGTTTTTCGTTGCTCCGCCGCTCCGCCGTCGATCTCGATGAGGTTCTGCCCGCCGGCGCGCACTAAAAATGCATCGGAGCCGCGGCAGTTGGTCACGTCCGCTTGCGCCGCAAGCAGCGCCGCATTGCGCGGAGTTTTTTCAATGTGGCGGCCCTGCAGAAGGACCACGCCGCGCGCCTGGCACCCGGCACCGGCGCTGCTTTCGTATTGGAAATAGCCGACGGTGACCGGAGCGCCGGCTAAGTCGAGCTTGATCTTGGCATAGCGCGCGATGGACGGACTGAACGGACCTGGAAGGTCGAGCGCGGAGGCGTCACCCACGGTGATCGCGCTCGCCAGCTTTTTTGTCGGAAGCTTTGCGAATTGTCGGCCGTCGCGCGCCTTGGCGCACAGTGCGGGCGCATGATTTTCCGTCAGCACCGCGCCATAGCGCCGCTTGAACGTGCAGAGCTCACCGGCATCGGGTTTGACGACGTCGTAAGGCCCACCGTCCGCTTCATAGACCACGTAATAGGCGCCTTGGAACGCCAAGATGCGCGGCACGGTATCGAGCGACATGTCCTGTCCGATCGAACCGAAGAAATTTACTTCGCCGTCGCCGGCATTCTGCCGTTGTTCCGGCGTCAGCGGCTTGGTGCTGGCGATGATCGAATGCACATGCGCGGTGCCTTGCTCGACGATATAGACGTGGCGCAGCTTGCCGTCGGCGGCGATATCGACGGGATCGGGATAGCCCCACAACTTGTTCTGCTCGCCGCGATTGTAAGCCGACGCGATCGCGGAGCAGACCTCGGGAACGGCCGCAGAAGCGGCGCGGACTTGCGCGGCGGCGGGCGGCGACGAACAGTTCACCGCGCCGCACAGCGCCAAAAAGATCGTGAGACGTTGGAGTTTCATCCGGGTCGCGGCTAATGAGGCATCGCGGCGAGTGGCCGCCGGCCATAAGTATCGCAGCTAGACCGGGAGGTTCACGACCACAAGCGCCGGATCCTCCGGATCGGAGGCAACCGTAAAACCGAGCTTGCGGCACATGTCCAGCATCGTCGTGTTTTCGCGTAAGACTTGTCCGCGGATCGAGTGCAGACCCTCGGCGCGGGCGTATTCGATGATCAATTCCATCAACGTCCAGCCGAGACCGTGTCCTTTGAGATCGGAGCGGATGAGGATGGCGTATTCGGCAGTCTCGTAGTTGGGATCGGTGTGAATGCGCACCGCGCCGAGCATCTCCCGGCTGGTCTCGTCGATGGCGATGAAGGCCATGGCGCGGGCATAGTCGATCTGGGTAAAGCGCGCGATGAAGGCGTGGCTGAAGTCCTTCACCGGGGCGAAGAACCGCAGGCGCAAGTCCTGCGGCGTGACGTGGGTGAAGAACGGCGGATAGAGCGCTTCGTCTTCGGGACGGACCGGCCGCACCAGAAGCTTCATGCCGTCCGGCAAAGTCAGGTGCCGTTCCCATTCCTTCGGGTAGGGCCGGATCGCGAAGCGGCCGGCGGGGCCGCCGCGGTGCGGCTCGGCCGGCGCGACCGAGACCCGGGCGTCGACCGCGATGACGCCGGTCTCGTCGGCCAGCACCGGATTGAGGTCGATCTCGCGAATCTCGGAAAAATCGGCGGCAAGCTGTGAGAGCTTGACGAGCAGAAGCGCGATGGCCCGTTCGTCGGCCGCCGGCACGTTGCGATAGGCTTTGAGAATCCGCGACACCCGCGTTCGTCCAATCAGGGTGCGCGCCAGCGCCAGATCGAGCGGCGGCAAAGCGAGCGCCTTGTCGCTGATCACCTCGACGGCGGTGCCGCCCTGACCGAAGACGATGACCGGGCCGAACGTCGGATCGTCGGCCAGCCCGACGATCAATTCGCGCGCCTTGGGGCGGACGATCATCGGAAACACCGTCACGCCGGAGATGCGCGCCTTGGGCATCGCCGCGCGCGCCCGGCTAAGAATGTCGGCCGCGGCCGCCCGCACGTCGGCTTCGGTAATGAGATTGAGGCGCACGCCGCCGACTTCCGATTTGTGCACGATGTCGGGCGACTGGATTTTGAGGACGATCGCCTGGCCGGCGGCGAGATGCGGCTTCGCTGCCGCCACCGCTTCGTCGGGATCGCGCGCCAGCACCGCCGGCGTGATGGCGATGCCGTAGGCGGAAAACAGCTTCGTCAGCTCGACCGGGTCGAGCCAAGTGCGCTTGTCGGCCAGAACGCGATCGATGATCGGGCGCACTGCCGCGGGGTCCGGCGTAAAATCCTCCGGCATGCTGGGCGGGGTCGCCATCAAAAGCTCTTGCGAATCCCGATAGCGCACCAGATGCATGAAGCCGCCGACCGCGTCGGATTCGGTCGCATAGCTGGGAATGGCGGCGGCATCGAAGGCATCGGCCGCGGCGTCGCTGGCGCCGATCCACACCGCGAATACGGGCTTTGGCGGACTGCGCCGCTGGCGGTGGCGCTCGACGCCGGCGATCACCGACTGTGCCGCCGCGAGCGGCGAAGCCAGAGCCGTCGGTACGTTCATCACCAGCAGCGCGTCGTTGGCATCGTCGTCAAGCAGATGCTCGAGCGCCACGGCGTATCGCTCCTCGTCGGCGTCGCCGGATATGTCGGCGGGATTGGCGTGGGACCAGATCGGCGGCAGCGCCGCATCGAGCTTCGCCATGGTGGCGGGTGAAATGGCGGCAAGCGTGCCGCCGAAATCGGCGAGACGATCCACCGCGAGCACGCCCACGCCGCCGCCGTTGGTCAGAATGGCGAGCCGCTTGCCGGCAAGATGCGTCAGATGGCCGAGCGTCTCGGCGGCGGCGAACAATTCATCGAGATCGAGCACCCGCATCAGCCCGGCGCGCCGGAACGCGGCGTCGTAGACCGCATCCGATCCGGCCAGCGCCCCGGTATGCGTCAGCGCCGCCTTGGCGCCTTGCGCGTGGCGGCCGGATTTGACGACGAGCACCGGCTTGGCGCGGGCGGCGGCGCGCGCCGCCGACATGAATTTACGCGCGTCCTTGATCGATTCGATGTAGAGCAGGATCGCGCGGGTCGCCCGGTCGAGCGCGAAATAATCGAGCAGGTCGGCGAAATCGACGTCGATGCTGTCGCCGATCGACACCACGGCGGAAAATCCGATGCCGCGCACCGCCGCCCATTCGACGAGGCCGGTGGCGATCGCGCCCGACTGCGAGATCAGCGCCAGATCGCCCGGCCGCGGCATGGAGGCGGCAAAGCTGGCGTTGAGTTTGACGCCCGGAACCAGCACGCCCAGGCAATTCGGCCCGATGAGCCGCAGTCCGGTCTTGCGCGCGGCCTGCTCGCAGGCTTGCGCGAGCGAGCCGGGGCCGTGGCCGAGGCCGGATGTCAGGATCACGGCGCCCGCGGTGCCCTTGGCCGCTGCGGCCGCGATGGTGTCCGGGACGGCCGGCGGCGGCACGCCGATCACCGCCAGATCGGGGACGCCCGGCAAGTCGGCATAGGATTTGACCGCGCCGATGCCTTCGATGGCGTCATAATGCGGATTGACCAGATGAATGTCGCCGGTGAAACCGCCGCGGCGCAGATTGCGCAGGACCGCGTGGCCCGGCGACTTGTCCCGCGGACTGGCGCCGACGACGGCGACGGAACGCGGCGAGAACACTTTGTCGAGACGATAGACCGACATTTGCTGTCCGAATTCTCCGCCCGCCGCATTATGATCTAATGGGCTTCATCAAAGAATTTAAGACGGCAATGCCCGGCGCCAGGGCCGGGCATCCCGATCTTAGGTATTGCTACCGACGCAGCGCTCAGCCGACCAGCGGCTTGAGCACCGGGTATTCCTTGTCGAGTTGCATCTGCTCCACCAAGCCATCGAGACCGAAGACGTGGCCGGCGCGATGCGCGACCAGATAGACGATCACGGTCGCATAGACGAGGTGGTAATCGACGAGGAAATTGACCGGCTCCTCGATGTAGGGGAACTTCATGTGGGCGAAATAGTAGGTGATCATCAGCAGGACGCCGAACGGCCCGCTGACGCGCACCAGAAGGCCCGAGATCAGCGACAGGCCGATCAACAGGTGACCCCACTTCACCAGAAGGTCGGTAATGGGCAGCACGGCCGGCTGCGCGAATATCGAGAAGAAATTATGAAACGTCACGACATGATCGAGGAATTTCGCGGTGTCGAAATTGTCCCAGATCTGCCAGGCGCCGGCATAGAGAAACGTCCAGCCCATCAGGATGCGCAGGATGAAGATGATCCAGCGGTCGAGATTGGTCTCGGTATTTGCAGTCATGGCGTGTGCTCCCTTCGGAAGAATGATTTGCAAAATCGCGCGTTCCGCCGCTGTCGACCTTGATTTGAGTCAAATCCGGCGGAGTCGCAGAAGTTTGAGGAATTCCGGGAGTCCGCTTGATCCAGATCAAGGCCGGACAGCGTCTTTCCGGGTCAAATTCGCCGCGGACTTGAAGCCCAAAAACTTGAACCGCAAAACGTCAAACGCGAGGTGCGTGTCGTGGTCGCCAGCGCAAACATCACGGTGGTACGGCAAGGCGTGCTGGCTGGCATGGCCGGCGGTCTGGCGGAGGTCGCGTGGGTGACGCTTTATGCCGGCCTGACCGGCGGCGATGCGGCCGTGCTGGCGCGCGGCGTCACCACGGCGGCCGGCGTGACGGCGCTGGTGCCGGCGTCCCCCATAGCGCTCGGTGTCGCCGTGCATATGACGCTCGCCGTGATGCTCGGCGTCGCGCTGTCTTGCGCCTGGTCGGCGCTGCGCGTCCATCGGCCCAGCCTCGACAATCCGCTGCCGTTCATGCTGGCTGCGCTTGCCGGCGTGTGGGCGACGAACTTCTTCGTCGTGCTGCCGATTGTCAGCCCGGCCTTCGTCCACATGGTTCCCTATGCCGTCAGTCTGGCCTCGAAGCTCCTGTTCGGTGCGGCCGCAGCGGCAACTTTGCGCTGGCAGCCCGCCGCCAGGCTGCGGCCGGTCCGGCTCGGACGTGACTGGAGAGCAAGCGACTGGGGAGGACAATGACATGGACCAACAGAGCGGAGACTTTCTCTATCGCATCGCCACGACGCTTGCCGGCTTCGTCGCCGCGCTGGCGGTGATCTCTTATTTTCTCAACGCGCCGCGGGGCATGCCGATCGTCTCAATCGCCGCACTCGGCGTCGCCGTGACGATTTGGTTGGTCGGCTGGGCCGGCCGACATATGATCGCCGGCCGGTGAGGGTTGCCCGGCTCTTTGATGAGCGAATCGATTTGCGGCGCGACCTCCTGAAAGCGTTCGGCCTTCGGCTTTTCGGGCAGGTTTCCAGACGTCCGTGCCGGCGCGAAGGGCCTGCTTGGTTCCCGTTGTCGCAGAATCTTCGCGGCCGAGGACGGATCGCCGCAGCCAGTTTCGATGTTGATTCAGGTCAAACATCTGGGGCGGACCATGGCGCAGAATGAATCGGCCGGGGCGGGCGTCGATGGAGAAAACAGATGAAAGCGCTGGTCTATAACGGTCCCGGAAAGAAAGCTCTTGAAGAGCGGCAAAAGCCCGACATCGCCGCGC
>Ga0335078_10017833_pt1 | contig 10557 bp, 10 predicted proteins | sample Lox_Sample_32_FD_206711 | JGI IMG/M metagenome (GOLD analysis project Ga0335078, IMG submission 206711) | Soil microbial communities from Loxahatchee National Wildlife Refuge, Florida, United States - Lox_Sample_3.2 | ecosystem: Environmental > Terrestrial > Soil > Wetlands | place: USA...
ATCACCGTGGTGTGCCCGTGCCCACAAACCGTACGCGCCCGTCCTATCTACTACATACCCCAGCCAAACCCCCAAGTCCGGAACACGCCGGAGCCCTGGGGCGACCAGACCGGCTTCGGACCGGATAAACTCGCTGGTGGCCTCGACGTCAACGTGCCGTCGAAAGGCGCACGAGCCGAACGACAAGAGCACCGAACATCTGAGCGTAATCCCTGCACGTAGATCGAGGGTTACGCAAATGTCCACCATCTGCGCTGTCGTGGCGCTGAGTGTCGTCGTGCTGGATCGGCTAGCTTCCTACTCGATTTGGCGGACCTTAGTCCGGCGTGCTCGCCAGCAGGACCTGGCCAAGGTCGCGAAGCACTTCGGGCGTCGGCGCTCAGGACGGTAACGGGCGGGGTGGCTCGCAACAACACAGTTCGCGAGCCACCCCGCCCGTCGCACGCCGGGCCACTGCCGCGGCCACGCAGATCAAGGCAGCTCGCACGTCACGCAGCCGATCCAGCACATAGCGGTCTTCCTCGCGCTCCATTGTCCCGCTCCCGGTCGCCGCGTCTAGGTCGTCCTGCGGGCGTCGCTGCGCGATCGGCTTCGACGAACCCGGACGCGGCACCCACTCGCAAGGGATATCGCGCCTGCGAGGAAAATGGGGGATAATGGGCTGCCCGGAGGGAGGGGCCTCGGCAGCGAGAGGGCACTGCGGTGATGAGCAGGCGCACGCGAGCTAGCTAAGTGACTCTCTGCGGCATCTGGCTGCCACTCCCGATCTAGGCGTCATAGCCTAGCTCTCCAACCGGTAGAGCCCGAGCTAGCAACTCAGGATGGAGTGGCCAGGCACAATGCCTAAAGCGAACCCAAGCTATGGAGAACTTTACTTCGGAAGGAGTGATGCCCTCAACGAAGTGAATGAGCGTCCAGATGACTTTGTGAAGAGCTATGTCCATCTTGGTGGAGCGACACAGGCAGTTGTCAACGGTCAGAAGTTTCTTGTCCTTGGACCGAAAGGGACAGGGAAAACGGCTCTGGCGGAGTATCTGCGTGAGACAGAAAATAATGGTATGCATCTCGCACTTATCCGGGACGCATCGGATCTCCCCCTTTCGGAAGTACCTCACTTGCAGACAGGCCAACCACTCGGACCAGAGCGAACTGTTGTAGCATGGAAATTTATACTCCTCTGTAATTATCTAGAATTGCTATTGCGCGATCAAGGCTGCTCCATACAACGAGATTCCGAAGCTATACGTGTATCGAATCTACTTCGCGATTACGGTTTCATGGGAGATGCCTCTGGCCGCGCAGTCCTCAGAGCAACAGAGACGACTTTTACTATCCCTATCCCGAAACTTGGTGAGGTATACAAACGGGAGAGCCGACCGAATATCAATATTTTCCACTTGATCCCTTACCTTGAATCATGGGCCGCTAGCGCAGGGTCTGAAGTCCGGCACGTTTTGCTCCTAGACGGCCTTGATTCCGTCTTTCTGAATGATCTTCGCTATGACGAGAGCCTGGCGTCACTTGTGCAGGCAGCATATACGATAAACCAGAGTCTGCTCAGTAATCGCGCAACAGGAAGCGTTGCTCTATTGCTTCGAAATGACGTGTTCTCCCGAATCGCTCTTCAGTTGCCTGACTCTCAAAAGATGAGAGATGACCTATCTCTTGATTTGGACTGGCGTGTTCTATCGGGGAGGTCAGGTATAAGATCCCCTCTGATGCAGCTTGTTAATGCAAAGGTAGGGCAAGCGCTTGGTATTGACTTCGTCGATGTTCTGGGATATTTTCCCCGAGAGATTCGGCTAGGGCGTGGGAGTCGGGTCGTTATGTCCATGTTGCCGTACCTGCTTAACCTGACTAGGCACACGCCGCGGGACCTGCTCCGTCTGTTTGAGGAGATACGAAAAGTTGAAGCATCGGGCACTTACCACAACCACGGAAGGACTCTGTCTCCTAATGTGATTCGTGAGGGAATTCTTCAATACTCCACCAAGTATTTCGTTGGCGCGATCAGGAACGAGTTCGCCGGAGTGGAAGGCGGGACTGAGAACGCTACCGCTGCTATATCTGCCTTGCAGCACCTAGGTAAGCAGCGCTTCACTCGTGAAGAGTATGCCAGCGCACTTGATGAATTGGATGATGGCATTGCATACGACTCAAGGCGCTTGTTGACCTTTTTGTTTTATGCAGGCGCAATAGGAAACTACGTTTTGCGCAAAGGCGAAACCTACATGCAATTCTATCACAGGCGCGACGATTCAGAAATATATCTGCGCGGGCAATTCATTCTTCACAACGCGCTGATTCACGCTTGGGGGATGCCACATGGCGGATAGTCCTGCTAGCCCACTGCCCATTGCGTGGCTCACAGGACCGCATGCTGCAGGAAGCATAAGCAAGCCTTGTCAGGATTGTGAGTTACCGGCGAGACGCACTCGCGCCTCATGTGACTCGTTCAAGTTCGTCCTCAATGTGGCCTAGAAGCTCCGCTAGTTCGGCATCGACCTCCGAGCCATGAAGCGCCGCAGATAGTCTCCTAGCAGAGATAGGGCGTGCACCCAGTGCTTGAACGTCGCCGGCAACCTTGGCAATCACGTCTTTAGGAGGTGCCAACTCCATACGGCGAATCGGATCTTCCCAGGCGTGGTCAAACTCCGGCAGCACACTGCGCATCACGGCTTTAGGATCAGTGCCGCGATCCGCATCCAGCTGCCTTCGCGCGATGAAGGATGATTGGGCTTCCACGCGCGTAGAATTGATTGCCTCATTAAGAATCCTGGTAGCAGCATCTACGCTCAACCCGCTCACACGAGCAATTGTTTTTGGCACAAGCAGGTAACTCTCTAGTTCTTTTCTACGCCAAACGTGGACATAAACGTTGTATCGGGATAGAGCAGTGACCAACTCGTCTACAACCGTGTCGGCACGGTAGTCTCTATCTAGGATGACGAACACGCTAACCGCGTCTCCCAAGAGGTTACGACTTAGCCACGCAAATGGCTCGACCTGATGCCAGTTGGAAAATCCACCAAGTGGTATAACGGCAAGGCCGCGTTCTCCGCGAAGTCGTTCAGCCCCTATGGCATGCGCAATATTGCGTAGCAGCTTCATATCGTCTCCTTCGACGAACAAAGCGGCTCGTGATCGCATGGCCCGAGCGAGACCAAGGTTGAATCCACTTCCCAGGGCTACATTCAGCCGCGCTAGACCGGCTGCATCTTTAGCTCGCCGGGACATGCGGCGCGTTCGGTCAACCCAAATAACAGCGTCGTTACTCGCCTCGGTGATCATCTCCGGTGCATGAGTAGCTATCACGACTTGCCGGTCTAGATCCTCTAGCAATGTAATGAGTCGACGTTGCAGGTCAGGGTGAAGGAACACGTCTGGCTCATCGAGGACTAGAGTGTCTACGTCATCATTCAGCCACAGGTGGAGAAGAACCTGCAACCAGACCTGCAAGCCGTCTCCGAGCCAGTAGACCTCTTTCTCTTTATGAGTAGCAGCTTCGGTTAGATAGAGGTCTAGCTCGTAGCCTGAGACATATGTAGCACGCAAGTCCAAAGCTGTAATTTCAGGGGTATTGGCTATGGCGAACTTGGAAAAGGTCTCGAAGCGGTCTTCCGACTCGGAGCGCAGCTGATAGAGCTGGTTTCGGAAGTGTCGACTGGTCAACCTCGTTCCAACACTCTCTCTAACATATTGCGCACTGAGAACTTCCTCGCGATGTTCGACAGGAACAAGCGTCGGTATTACTCCTATACTTGATGTACATGCCCTGACAGCAGCGGGTGTCCGCGCTATCATGCCGGGAAGTTTCTCAACGTAGAAGAACGCAGGGCCATCTACGGGCCAGACGGCGCGAAGCCGCGCCTTTGAACTAAAGGCTACCTCAAGGCCGGTCGGCTCGTTCCGGAATTCATAACGCAAGTTCTCGTCTTTATACCATCCAAGCTCCCGAGCACCGACTGAACTAAGCAGATAGCCGGTAACCCATCTCTCTTGATGGTCCATGACAGCATCGAGGAAAGTTTCATTCGCGTTGCGGCGGCGCGCAAATTTTAGCAAGCCTGCAACAAGCCTGAGCGCATGTACCAATGTAGTCTTGCCTGCGTTATTCGGCCCTACAAGTATGGCCTGTTTGCCCAGCCTAAGCGTGAAGTCTTCGAAGCCCTTGTAGTGTAGGAGCCTCATATGTTCGATCACAGTGCGATTTTGCCCCTATCTAAACCCGAAGTCTTCGAAGCCCTTGCGTGGTGTGACACGGGAGCCTCGTTCGTTCGCAGTGCGATGATAGTCCGTCGACACCAACCGAGTGTAATGTCACACTGGCCAGTGCACCGGCTGGTGCAGCCTTGGCACTTGAGGGCAGAGGCAGCGACGCACCGTAGCTACCGTCCCGAGCAGAGGAAGTGAATCGTGCGGTCCGGCGGCTATACGTAGTATGACGCGCCTGCCGCCCGGCCAAGGCGTGTAGCTGGTGGGTCGGCGTCTCACTGTAAACCGTTCCCTTCCACGCGACGGCTCCGCGCACCAAGACAAGCTGGTCTCAGGCCGGGCCACGCATAGGCCGCAATCCGCGATCGCTCCCGGCTGCGCGCGGTCAGTCCCGGGCGGTCGACCCTGTAGGCCAGCGGGAACGCTGCTCCTGGTCGGCCGTTTCCTGCACCTCCGACCTTCCAAGCCGGTGCTGGTCCCGGCGTGCCTTGCGTTAGCGACGGGTGGACCGCATGACATTGAGGGCTGAGAAGTGACCTTCACCCGGCGCGGAAGTATTAGCCCTCCACAGGACCCGTCAAGGGGTTCCAAGATCCTTTGACCGCGCCCCCATCCGCACCTGCGCACCCCGCGATCGTCGCGGTTCTGACGGCCAAAGCATCTTGGAAGTCCCTGCGGGACCAAGCCCTTGACGGCTCCCGCTCCGGGCAGGGCAGTGATCGGCGCCTATCGGGTGAAACCCACCAGGTGGGAGGCCAGCGGCATAGGAGCGATCATGAACCGCAACGATCAGTGCCCGGCGTGCAGCGATGGCCTAGTGCCCGATCGGGGATGCACCTGCGTCGGGAATGTGCGCATGTGCATACCGGTAATCTGCCCCGTGTGCGGCGGCACCGGGATCGCCAAGCACCAGGCCCGTCAGCGCTCGCCGCGCGCAGCGTAAAGCAGCAACACCGAACCTATGCGGAAGTTCGTCGCAAAGTAATCGTCGCGATCCGGGCTAACGTGCCAGCAAGTGGTTAGAACACACCCGGCCCGGCGGCGGCGACCAGCCGCCGCCGGGTATCGACGAGGTTCTTTAGCTCTTCCACGGTGAGCCATTGCCTGGAGCGGTGGATCATCCGGTGGCAGTTCGAGCAGAGCAGGGCCAGGTCGGCGAGCCTGGTCTGGGTTTGCCCGGTGACGTGCAGGGGAGTGCGGTGATGGCATTCGATGTAATCGAATCCGTGGGAGCCGTACGTGTGGCCGAAGTCGAAGGTGCAGACCTCGCACGCGATGCGAAGGCCGCGCTGCTTAGTGTCGGCGAGCTTCCTGGCGCGGAGCTTGGGGTCACGTTCACGGCGCAGATGGGCACGCAGGGCCAGGCCGCCTTCCGCGGCGGCGATGGCGTCACCGTCGAGGTCTGGCAGATCGCTGCCGTCCGGCGCGCCATGCATGAGCAGCTCGCGGATGCGGGCGGCCATGGCGTGCATCCTGTCAGGGTCGGCGCGGAAGTCTTCGAGTACTTCCTTGTCGAGCTTGTTGCCGTTGCTGGGCGCACCGCGGTAGGCGGGGTGCTTGCTGGCGATGTTCAGGGTCTTGCGGGCAACTCCGGCGGGGTTGCGGAAGTCTGGATACCGCCGGTCGAGGGGGTGGATCGCAGGGCTTTGCAGCAGTTCCGACAGCGCCTGGGCTCTTTTGTCGGTGGCATCGACTTGCTTCCAGCCGTTGGCCTCGACCAGCTCGCAGGCAAGGATGATCTCGTCGCGCGTCCAGTCCAGGTAGGGCAGGTGCCGTACCGTGAAGCCGAGCGTTTCCAGCCGCCGGGCGACCGTGTTTTCGCCGCCGCTGAAGTCTCCGGGGCCGAGCTGCATACCGGTGCTGACGCCATGGGCGTAGCCGACGATGGCCTTGGAGTCATACAGCTGGCCGCCATAGTCCAGAAAATAACTGCGGGCCGGTCTGAAGCCGGTCGAGCGCAGGAACGGGTTTCTGCCGAGACGATCGAACTCCGCGATAGCGGCCAGTACTCCCGCGCGGGTCACATCGCCAAGGGTCACCATTTGAATGTACGACTGGCTTGCGACACTCGTCCGCCCAACCCAGTTGGCAAGATGGACAGATGATCGAGCTGGCGCGGCTGGTCGAGGACTTCGCGGCTGCCATTCAGCGGGCCGATAGCCGCAGCCCGCAGGCGATCGGGTCCCGGACGGGGCGCGCCTACCAGCTAGGAATCGGCCCGCATACCGACAGCCGGACAATCAGGCTCGTGGCCGAGGAACTGATCGCGGTCGATGAGCAGTACGCGCGGCACACACTTGATGTGCCCTACCCCGGCCAATCACGGCAGCGGTGCGACTGGTGCCTGGGCTCACCCCCGTCGTGGCAGTGGGCGATCGAGGCGAAGATGCTGCGCCTGTTCGGGGACAACGGCAAGCTCAACGACAACATGCTGATGCACGTCCTGTCCCCCTACCCCCGCGCACCGCAGCGCGCTGACCGACTGCGCCAAGCTGGTCACATCAGGGCTGCTCGGCCGCAAGGCCATCATGATCTTCGGCTACGACTACCAGGGCTGGGCCATGGACCCGGCGATCGAAGCATTCGAAACACTGGCCTCGGAACGCGTTGCCCTCGGGGATCGACATGAGGCGGCCTACAGCCAGCTGGTGCACCCGGTACACGAGCACGGACGCGTGTTCGCCTGGGAGGTGGCGAGCACAGCAGCTACGACAGTTTGAATCCGAGTAAACCTCACCAAGGCGCACCTCGCGGTGCCCCACACGACCATCACAGCGTGGCCCGCTACGTGCCCGTCAGCATGAGCAACGAGGGTCAACCACGGTTATCCACGGAAGATCAAGCTAGTAGGCGCAGGTCACAGCATCCCCAGGTCAGCAACAACCCTCGACACCGACTTCCCAAGCTGACAGTCCAACTTCGGAGCCCAAATCCTCGCTGCGTGGGACACACGTGGGATGCAACGTCGCCATCGATCGATCCCGGGAGCGTTACGGCAGGCCACAGACCATAGACCGACCTGAGCTGTGGCGGTCTGTAAAACCGTCGGCTCAGCCTACGTTGGTTCGAACCCAACACCTGCCACTACCAGCGGAAACGGTCCGTGGCCTGCGCGTACGCGCGGTTGCGGGCCGTTGTGCTACGGGCTGTCGTAGTCCCGTTGCGTCCATGTGAGTCCGGCTGTTTCCGGCTGTGCACGGACATATAGCGGACAGCGTCCGCGATCATGACCGTGCATCCAGCGGCCGACGGGGCTGGTATCGGACGGGTGAGATCTCCAGGATTCGGGGCGCTGGCTTCCGCCAGCGCGGGGCGGCGGGCCGTGTTCTGGTCCTTCGGTCATTCACGTCAAGGCAGCCACGGCTGTGGCTGGGTCGGCGGTGCCGACATCGTTGAACCCGAGCCACAACGGCATGCCGCTGGGCGGCAGGTGGCTGTAGATCGAGCGGGCAACGGCCACGGTCGCCGCGGGGTCGGTGTCCCACCGGGCAGCCGTGGCCAGTTCGGCGAGAGCGGTGCCCTGGCGTGCGTTGCGGCGGGCCCAGGCGTGCAGGCCGACAATCTTGTCATAGCCGCTGACCTGGCGTCTTGTGCTGGATGAGGGGCGGTCAGGTTAGGCATCTGGCTGCGCGAGGGCATCACGGTCAGGCACTTTCAGTACTCGTGTCAATACGATTCGCCTACCTGGCGGTGCTGCGCCTGTTCGGCTGGCTCGCCTTGCTCGCCCGCTCCGACCGGGCCAAGGACGCCGAGATCCTGATCCTGCGGCACCAGGTCGCCGTGCTCCGGCGTCAGGTCAAGACCCCGAGGCTGTCCTGGGCCGACCGGGCGATCCTGGCCGCGCTAGCCCGGCTGCTGCCCCGCAGCCAGCTCCGCCAGCTGCAGTTGCTCGTCTCCCCGCGGACCCTGCTGCGCTGGCACGCGAGCCTGGTCCGGCGGCACTGGGCCTACCCGCACCGCGCTCCCGGGCGGCCCAGGACCGCACCGGCCGCACGGGAGCTGGTGCTGGAGATGGCACACGACAACCCGGGCTGGGGCTACCGGCGCATCCACGGCGAGCTGACCGGCCTGGGATACCAGCTCGCGCCGTCAACGGTGTGGCAGATCCTCAAGGACGCCGGCATCGATCCCGCGTCCGCGCGGTCCGGGCAGACCTGGCGGGCGTTCTTGGAAGCTCAGGCGAAGACGATTCTCGCGGTGGACTTCTTCCATGTCGATACCGTGTTCCTGCGCCGCCTGTACGTGCTGTTCTTCATTGAGCACGGCACCCGCCGGGTGCACCTGGCCGGGATCACCGACCACCCTACGGGGGAGTGGGTCACCCAGCAGGCCCGCAACCTGCTGATGAACCTCGAGGACCACGCGGACGGCCTCAGATTCTTGATCCGGGACCGGGACACCAAGTTCACCGCGGCGTTCGGCGCGGTATTCGCCGCGGCCGGCGTGCGGATCATCAAAGCCCCGATAAGGGCGCCGCGTGCGAACGCGATCGCGGAACGCTGGGTCGGCAGTGCCCGCCGCGAGTGCCTGGACCGGATGCTGATCGCCAGCGAACGGCATCTGCGCCTGATCCTTGGTGAGTATGTCGATCACTATAACGGCCACCGGCCGCACCGGACGCTGCACCAGAACCCGCCCGCGGGGCGCGCGTATCGGCCTGTGGAAATGACCGGTATGCGTGTCCTGCGGCGGGACCGGCTCGGCGGCCTGATCCACGAATATTCGCAGATCGCATGAGCTGACATAGTTTCCGGCACCCACAGGTTACATACGTCTGTTTGGTCACCACCGCCGTCCAGGAACTCGAACCGACCGCCAGTAAACGGCGGAACCCCCCTGTCCCGAGGCCGACTCCGTAATAGAGCCGCAGATCGCGGTAAGCCTGGTCATCCTCAACGATTCTCGTCAGCTGGCCAACATCCAGGTCCCGGCGTCGCCCTCCCGCCATGTCAGCCCCTGTCTGCTGCTGCGCCTCGCGTCCCGGCACGTGGCTGTCCGCGATATGAAATCCTGAGCAGGCATGCGGCCGACACGCAGCACATGTGGCATAAGCGTTGGCCAGCGCCTTCATCTCACCGCGGGACAATGAGCCTCGAGTCTCATAGCTCGGCAAGCCGAGCGGGCACCAGGCGCCGGATCTCACATTCCTGACGGTACAGAAGTCTAGGTCTGTGTGTTTGGCTCACCGTCAGGTGTCTGGAGGCCGCCCTATCTCATCGCGGCGTCAGGGTTCAATCATCTGCCCCGACGCGCTGGACTACGCGATCCGTAGCTGCGAGCGGCAGATGTTAACTGCCATCGGGCCTTATTGGTTGATCCGGCACTCTTACCCCGTGTTCCGGGTTGGTTGGATTGCCGGCGCGATTTATAACGGTCGTATCTTCATGGCCTGCCTCCACTCCGGATCTAGCCTGCTGCCGGTGAGCAGCAATTTGAGTAGCCGTGACACTCGTGAAGTAGAAACCTATTACTATGCCGGTCACTGCGGTAAAGTTGGTGATGAACGTAGATGTCAATGGATTCAACGTGGTGTGGTTAGACGGGTTCAGGCGCGGAAAGAAGGTAGACCAACAGAGGATGACCAGATAAACGACTATGACGGAAGCAGATATAGCATCGCGCATTTCAGAAGCGGGCTCGACGGCTGTCCGACTACGCTGGATGAGCCAGACGCCGACAAAGGTAATTACGGCAATAAGTGCTGCGCCGCATTGCAGGGGGATATCGGCATTGCTAATCTGATACCTAAACCATAATGTGTCTAGGATAGGTGCTGCCACGGCCGTAGAAGCATCTATCATCACCATAGCCAGGAGATAGCCCCGACCCTGGGATTGGATGCCAGGGGTCTTACTCATGAGCCTTCCTCTAAGTTCAGAGTGTTTGGAACGGAAACCTTTCTGCACTCCGATGAGCAGACACTATACTCCGCGAAGCGCCCCGAGCGTACGTTTCAGGCGAGATATATGGCCATCTGTGAACTATGACTTAGTCGCATGCTCATCGGCAGAATCGGGCGGGTTGGCGGGATCACGTTGCTGGCCTGCCGCCAGTGCCGCCCAGTCAGAGCCTGGCGGGTCGCGGCCACGCTGGCTCGGCGCGGCCTTGATGCTTGCGGTCTGTTCGCGCCGCCTGGGAAGCGCCAGGCATTGGGAGAGCGACCGTGTTCTGGCTCAAGCCCGCCGCCCGCGATGGGAACCGGGAACCCGGCGTGATCGTGACGAGCGGCTCTGCTGCGCCTGCGGGGTTCCAGAACTCAGCCATCGGTCCTGAGCTGGGCTTTCTATGCGGCTCGCTCGTACTCGTTGATGAGGCCGCCGAGGACGGGCCGGCGCTTGATCC
>Ga0335078_10017834_pt1 | contig 10557 bp, 6 predicted proteins | sample Lox_Sample_32_FD_206711 | JGI IMG/M metagenome (GOLD analysis project Ga0335078, IMG submission 206711) | Soil microbial communities from Loxahatchee National Wildlife Refuge, Florida, United States - Lox_Sample_3.2 | ecosystem: Environmental > Terrestrial > Soil > Wetlands | place: USA: Florida...
TGCCATCCCTCCAAGAGTCAAGGCAAGTTTGTCCATTCTGCTGTGGGAATGGGGTGCGAGGTCTGCCATCAGGTCGTTTCCGGGGATAGCCAATCGACCATCACTCTTCGGGCTTCGGACGGGAACCTGTGTGCAAAATGTCATGAATCCACGAAAGATCCAATCCCGCATGCCCCGTACCGCCAAGGCCGATGCTTAATCTGCCACAACCCTCATTCGGGCCCTTACATGGCCGAAACGCGTGCTGCGGCATCCACTCTGTGTCTCAGTTGCCACATGACGAATTACCCGGGCATCGGCGTGAATGCTCAAGCAGGGACAGTATCCCTTTTAGACGGAGAGTCTTACGACATGGCATCGTGGCAAAGGGCTCCTAAGATTGACGAGACGCACTCCCAAGGCGCCATGGAGAACCTCCGGCCACTGCTTCAGGCGCCGGAGAAGCATGCCACGGAACTCAACTGTCTTTCCTGTCACAACCCGCACGGCAGCCGTTCGAAGCACCTCCTGCGCGATGTGGTGGAGGGGAAAGGCGTAAGCAGGAACTCCTTTCAGGGAGCCCACGCTGGACTGGAAAGCCAACGCAATCAGTCCATGGACGCCCCCGCCCTTAACGGGACATCGATTCGGGGGCAGCAGTGAAGGGTGCAGTGGTGTTCGCGATGTTGATGGGCGTTTCCATCCCGAGCTTGAAAGCGGCCGTCCATCCGGCGGTCGACCCGAACGTCAATGCCGGAAAATGCGTCCAGTGCCACGCGGACAAAACCAAGAGCAAATTTCCGCATCCGCCCGTGCCGAAAAGCTGTATGAGTTGCCACGAAGTCCGGGTGAACCGGGACATCACTCGCGTCAAGCTCATTACCGCCACTCCCCTTTCCCTTTGCCTCTCCTGCCACGCCGACAAGAAAGCCTCCGAGATCAAAGGGAAGGTTCACAGCCCGAACGTTCGTGATTGCCTCAAATGCCACGATCCGCACGGGACGGACAACAAGAATCAGTTACTGCTTCCGGTCGCGGGAGCCACGAAGCAGGAGAATCTCTGCCTGGCATGCCACAACACGGGGGTGGACATTCCCAAGGGAGGCAGCCGCCACCCGGCGCTCGATTCCGGTTGCGATGCATGCCATGTCATTCACTTATCGGGCGACCCGACGCAACGTCAGTTTGCCTATCACCTGACCGGCGATGCTCCGGCCTTGTGCCTCACCTGCCACGATGTAAAAGACGCGGCGATGGTCAAGGCCCACCAGAATCAACCCATCGACACCGCGGACTGCCTCCAGTGCCATGACCCGCACCAATCGAAATCACCCAAGCTGATGCAGGCATTCATGCACAATCCCTTTGAAGGGAAGGAGTGCGACACCTGCCACCTCCCGCCCAAGAACGGCAAAGTTGTCCTCACGCAGAAGAACGCAAAGGCCGTGTGCCTTTCGTGTCATGAAGATGTGGCGAAGCAGATCCAGTCAGCCAAGGTGAAGCATCCGGGAGCGGACGGAGATTGCACGGATTGCCATAATCCGCACGCCGGAAAGTCGCCGGGTTTCTTGCAGCCGGGCCCGGTAGCGGCCTGTCTGGCTTGCCACCCCGATCAAGGCGAAGAGTTAAAGAAGAAACACCCACATCAGCCCGCTTCCGAGCAAGGCTGCGCCACCTGCCATGAACCGCACGGCAGCGACAACGCGCACCTGCTCCGTGTGAAAAGCGTCAACTCCCTATGTCTCGAATGCCACGGTCCGGATGCCAACCCGCAGAAGGTGGAAGGTGCGAACCTGGTGGCGATTTTTGACGGCAGGGTGAAACTGCCGGAAAACTACTTCCGTCAGGTACCCATTCTGCCCCTGAAAAACAACCTTGGCCATCCCTCGGCGAACCACCCGGTGTCGGACGTTCTGGTTCCCAGGACCAAATCAGTGTTCCAGATGAACTGCCTGAGCTGTCATCAGTCGCACGCCGGCAATGGGTCGGCAATGCTGGTGAAGGACCAGGAGAACAACATGAATTTCTGCAAAACCTGTCATGCCAACCCCGTGGACCTTACGGACGTGCGGATGGGAGGTAAATAAGATGTTTCATTGCAGACCTGACTCGCGCCGCAGAGTGAAACTGGGGGTTGCTGCCCTGAGCCTGGTGGCGCTAGCGCTGTTGTGGCCTGCACCGCTACGAGCCGGCAAGAAGAAGGCCGAGGCCCCTGCTCCCATCCCCCTAGGTCAGCAGCGGACGAAAGCCTATTTCGATATCTCCAAAATCGTATGGCCGAACCCACCGGCCATCCCCCGCATTGCCTTCCAGGACATTTTCACGGGGCAGAAAATCGATCCCGATCTCTTTACCCAAAAGGCCCGCAAAAAGAACTGGATGGACCGACTCGCCGGCACGCAGACCGCCGACGAAATCAAAATGGACAACCTTCCCTACCAATTGACTCGCACTTACGGAGTGGGGGTTGATTCCAAGGGTGCGATTTATGCGGCCGACCAATCCGTGGGCGCGGTGTTCATTTTCGATACGGAGAAGAAGGGGCATGTGGAATTGATCGGCCACGGCATACAGGCGAATTTCGGCCTGATTGTGGGCGTGGCCCTGGACGACGACGACAGCCTCTTCCTTACCGACGCCAAGTTGCACCGGGTGCTGAAATTCAATTCCAAGCGCGAGGCCGTTTCATCATTCGGAGCAGACGAACTGATCCGCCCGGGGGGAATCGCCATCGATCGTGAGAACCGGTTCATCTACGTCGTCGACAGCGGGAACGACGTGGTGGATGTTTTCGATGCCGACAAGCTCACTTTTCTCCGCCGGATCGGCAAACCCAGCACCAAGCATGACCAGGCCGATCCGGGGACTTTCTCCCTTCCCGAGTGTGTGGCGGTGGACAAGCAGGGCAACGTCTACGTCACTGACACTTTCAACAATCGGATCGAGATCTTTGATGCCGACGGCAAATTCATCAGCACGTTTGGCAAGAACGGGGATGGGCCGGTCAGCCTGGAGCGGCCCAAGGGGATTGCCGTCGATTGTGACGGCCACATCTGGGTGGTGGACGCGGCCCAGAACCTGGTGAAGGTATTCGATCAGAACGGCCGCCTGCTCATCTACTTCGGCGGCCAGGGATATTACCCCGGTCAATTCATGGGGCCGTGGGGGGTGGCTATCGACCAGCGGAATCGAGTCATTGTCTCGGAGACCTTTCCCGGCCGGGTGCAGGTGTTCCGTTATGTGACGGATGCGGAAGCGGCGGCGGAGAAGGCGCGGCGGGAAAGCGGCGAATCAAAGCCGGGAGCATCGCCGGTGTCAAGCGGGAAGGGCCCCAGTGCCACCCCAGCCGCCGGCGTCACGCCGGAGCGGAAAACCCCGGCGCCCGAGGCATCGCAAGCCAAGCCGGAGCTTCCGGCCAACGGGTATTCGGCGGCGCGTTAGCGCGGCCGCAAGTTTCAGCCATCTGGGGATGGCAAGACAGCAGTTCGCAGATGGCGAAAAGCAGTTCTGGGCTCCGCCCGGAGCGGCATAGCAGTAAAAATCACAGGAGGTAAAGTACGACAATGAAAAAACTCAGCTTACTCGTAATCACCATACTTGTCGCGACGGGCGTAGCAACCGCGCAGTACACTTACAAGGGTGGCCCGGACGTCCTCGGCGCGCACAACGGGTACGGTCGTGGCTGTGTCATGTGCCATGCTCCCCATAGCGGCGTGCTTGGCAACGGCAAAGCATCCACAAGCGATCCCCAGAACGGTATGTACGCTCTGTGGGGTCAGGACCTTACCCCGTTGTATGGCAAAACCTTCCTCTTCAGCGGCGACAATAAGGCCACCTACTCGGTCACGTTGCCTTCGGCCCCGGTCAGTGCCCATGACGCAAACACCGTCATCCTGTTCTGTCTGAGCTGCCATGACGGCGTGTTGACCAACGTCGGCATGATGCAAGGCCAGACCGTTGAAACCCTGCCCATCGTGGGCGGCACGGCTCCCACCCTGCTCGCCAAAGCGGCTCCGGCGGGCGGGACCGCCTATCAGAACGACCACCCCGTGGGGCAGAACGCCATCGTCAGTTGCGGCGGCCAGTACAACTGGGACTGCAGCGGCGGCGGGAATACCACCACCCCCATCACCATGAACGGCGCCGCCTCCTCGGTGTTCCTGAAGAACTATCCTGGCTCGTTCTGGAACGCGAGCGGCAACCCGCTGGCAACCTTCGGCACCACGGTAAACGCTGTGACCTGCACCACCTGCCACGACCAGCACAGCATGACCGTGTACGCGAACAACAACGGCTCATTCTCAACCATGTTCTTCATTCGCGGCCAGTACACTCCCAACGCCAATGGCAACTCGGTAGCGCAATTCTGCCGCAACTGCCACGGTGGCGAATCGAACGAAGCGCACGGCTTGATGAACGTTCCGACCATTTAACATTATTTGTTTTCTTTTACCCAGGGGGAGGGAATCCCCTCCCCCTGTTTCTCCAGGTAGATTGAGTTTGACGGCGATGAACATGACCAGGAACAAGGCAAAAGGCAAAAGGCAAAGGTCAAAAGGCAAAGCTATCTGCCGCCCACCTCTGGGCCCTGTTGGAGGGGGCGAAGTGGCTTGCTCTGTGCCGGTCTGGGCTTCTCCATACACCTCTGCCTTCTGACATTTGCCCTTTGCCTTTTGAATGGTTCGAGCGCCGGCAGGGAAGGATTCGGAATGAAGATGCGAATGGCAAGTTTCACGACACAGGCACTTCTCTTGGCCGTGGTCTCCACCGCCACGGCCCAGGTGGCCTCACACACCCCGGTGGCGGTGCCGGCTTCGACGAGCGCCAGTGTGATTCCTGCGGCGACGGGCCGCCCGGTGGTGCGGGTGAACGGCACCGTGCTCACGGATCGCGACCTGCTCCGCGAGATGTACATCATCTTCCCTTATGCGCGCGTCCACAACGGGTTTCCCCAGGGAATGGAACCGGATATCCGCGATGGCGCAATGAAGATGATCATCTTCGAAGAGCTGGTGTACCAGGAAGCCAAGCGGCGCAACATGACGATACCCCCTGCCGAACTCGCCCGGGCGCAAGCGGATTTTCGCGCCCAGTTTGGGTCCCCGGAGCAATATCAACAGTTCCTTCAGGCCGAGTTCCACGGTTCGGAGCAGCTGCTTCGTGCCAAGGTGCAGAGGTCTCTACTCATCGATAAGCTGCTGAAACAGGAAGTGACGAACAAGGCGGTGGTCACTCCGGCGGAGGTGAAGGCCTACTACGACCAGCACCCCGAGCGCTTCCAGATGCCGGAGTCTTTCTCCTTCCAGAGCATTTCGGTTCTCACGCCACCCAACGCCACCCCGGCCCAACTGGAAGAGGCGCGCAAGCGCGCGGCCGGCGCTCTCCGCCAAGCCAAAGCTACGAAAAGCTACGAGGAATTCGGGTCGCTGGCAGAGAAGATCTCCGAAGATGATTTCCGGGTGATGATGGGCGACCACAAGGCGGCGGACCGTTCCAAACTGCCCCCGTCCGTGGTGAAGGCTTTGCTGGCGATGCAACCCGGCCAAGTCAGCGACCTGGTTGAGTTCGACGCCGGCGATTACGCCGTCCTGCGCCTCAATGCCCATGATCCCGCCGGATTGGTGAAGTTCGAAACCGTCAAGGACCTGCTGCACGACAATCTGACGAAAGAAAAGAACGAACAGCTCCGTTCCGCTCTCGCCACCAAACTCAGCAGGAACGCCAAGATTGAGAAGGCGTAGGAAAGCAGAAGTCAGGAATTAGGAGTCAGAAGTCAGGAGACAGGAGTCAGGAGAAAAAAACCGTAAGTGGCGAATCAGAAGATGCGAGGCCGGGCGCAGCCCCTTCCATTAGATCTGATTCCTGATTGCTGACTCCAAACCGCTGGATTCTCAGTTTTGGCTCCTCTCCACGAGTTTCTGATTCCTGACCTCTGACTCCTGGCCGTTGGGTTTTGGAAAGTGGCGTGCAAAATGTCACTTGCTGTGAAAAAAAGTCCGCTTATTCTCGTAGCTCTCTCCCTGGCCCTGGCCCCGCGCGTTTGGGCACAGAAGACTGCCGGGGAAGCCAGTCTGAATTTGAACGCTACGGTTTCGGCGGGATACAGCAACGACACTTCCAATCTCGCGGGATCGGACCACAGCTTTGTCGGCGGCGGCACTGCCGATCTCTCGGGTTTCTACTACAATCCTAATTTTCTATCCTTCGACGTTCAGCCCTTCTACAACCAATCGCGACTTAATTCCAACTATCAGTCTATTACTTCCAGCAGTGGCGTGAACGCCAGCGCCAAACTGTTCGGCGGCAGCGATTTTCCGGGGTCCGTCAGCTACTCGGCGGCGTTCAACAGCACGGGGAGTTATAACATTCCGGGTCTGGCCAATTATGTCACCCATGGGAACAGCGATGTTTTGGTGATCAACTGGGGGGTCCACGTCGATGATCTGCCCAATGTGAACTTCAACTTCTCCAATTCCAACAACGACTATTCCATTTACGGGACCGACACGCGGGGGAACCTGCACGCCGACACGCTGGGGCTCACCACGAGTTACAAAATCGCCGGCTTCAACCTGGACGGGGGATATCAACACACGGGAACGCAAAACCTTACGCCGGAGTTTTTCGTAGACCACGAGCAAGCCTACGCTGACACGGGCGCCAATTCATTTTTCGTGGGGGTTGGACACAATCTACCCTGGAATGGGAGCTTTGCAGGGGCCGCCACCCACCTGCAAATCGGTACCGAACTCGGTGGCGAAGGCTACACCGGGCGGTACGACACCACCATTGATACGGTAACGAGCACCGTTAACTTCACACCGCGGCAGCGTTTGAATGTGGGAGCCAATGCCTTCTATACCGACAACCTGTTGGGCACGCTCTACAACACGCTACTGACTTCGGGGGTTGCCGCGGCAGAGCCGGAGCAGCAACAATCCTCGCACAATCTGAGTCTTACCGGTTATGCGGACTACCAGATGCCGGCCCAACACCTGGTTCTGCACGGGTTCGTGGAAAGTCAGCAACAGACCTTTCTGGGCACCTCTTTCGAGTCGAACTCTTACAACGCGATGGCGTCATACTCCAATACCTTGCTGGGTGGAACATTCAACGGAGTGCTGGGAGTGACGCACACCACGATCAACACTTACGATGAGGGTCTGACCGGACTGAATCTCTCCGCCAACTACTCCCATCAAATCGAACGCTGGAGCGTGGCCGGCAGCTTCAGTTACTCGCAGGATGCGCAGACGGCGCTGATTGCCTATACGACCTCCGGTTATACCTTCGGTGGCAGCGTGGGCCGCCGTATTGGGCGCCGCTCTTTTTGGGGTGCATCTGCCAGCGGGGCGCATAGCTTGCTTACCAATCTGCCGAACTCCGCCAACTCCAGCGAAAGCTATTCCAGTACCCTATCGGTTTCCCGATTCAATTTTAGCGGCACCTACTCGCGATCCAGCGGGAATGCTCTCCTTACGCCCTACGGCCTGGTGCCTACTCCGATTCCCCTGCCCCTGGTGACCCCGGAGGACGTGGTTTTCTACCGCGGCAATTCCTATTCCGTGGGATTGGGAGCACACCCTGCCCACGGGCTGACCCTTTCCGCCATTTATGCCAAAGCCCTCAGCGGAACCCAGACCAACTCGGTAATCTCCAACAACAACAACGAGAATCTGAATGTCTTGCTGACTTACAATGTCCGAAAATTGAACTTCATGGCCGGGTACAGCCGGCTGACCCAGGGGTTCAGCCTTTCTGGAACCCCGCCGGAAATGGTAGGATCGTTCTTCGTGGGAGTCTCACGCTGGTTTAATGTTTTCTAAGGGATCATCGACCAGGCGCCAGCACACCCCCTGGGGTCCACAAAAGCAGATCGCCGATGAGTGTCACCGAGGTACAAGGACGGGAAGACAGGAGCCAGAAGTCAGAAGTTAGAATGTGGCTTCCTTGCTCCTGTATCCTGACTTCTGACTCCTGTCTCCTGCTCTTGTGTTTTGCCGCCCTGGTGGCCATTCTCATTTGTTATCCCGCCAGAGCGGCATCGCCGTCCAAGTTGCAACCTGCGGGTTCTGTGACTCTGCCGCAATTGGAACTGGAGGGCGGCCGCAGGCTTCTCTACGAAGGCAGTGTTAAGTCGGAGCGTGAGGTCAGGGGCAAGCGCCGATTCTGGGGACGCTTTATCGACGTGGTAGCGGGAGAGCCGGAATACCACAACCTCATTGCGCCCTATAGCGTCGTCACCGACTCCCAGAATCGGATTATTGTTACGGACCCGGGGGCGGGCGGGATTCACATCTTTGACTATGCCCAGCATAAATACAAGTTTATTACCCGCAACAAGGATGTCGATGGGCTTTCCTCGCCCCAATGCGTTGCCGTCGATGCGGGCGACAACATCTATGTGACCGACTCTTTCGAGGGCAAGATCTTCTCCTTCGATGCCAACGGGAAGTTTCTGCGGGTTATCGGCAGTGTCAAAGGGGAGGGATACTTCAAACGCGCCACCGGAATTGCCGTCGATTCCCAGGCCCAGCGGATTTACGTTACGGACACCTTGCGAAATCAGGTCTGGGTGCTCGATATGGAAGGCAAAATTGTCCAGAGGATCGGCGCCCCGGGCAGCAAAGATGGACAATTCAACTTTCCTACCGATTTGCGCCTGGATGGTCAGGATCTGCTGGTTGTGGACGCCATGAACTTCCGTGTCCAGGTTCTGGATCGCTCCGGGAAGTTCGAGTATGCGATCGGGCAACTCGGGGACGGCGCGGGCTCCATGTTTCGGCCCAAGGGAATCGGCCGCGATTCCGAGGGCCATCTTTACGTGGTCGAAGGACTGAGCGGGTTGGTGGAGGTCTTCAACCGCCAGGGGCAACTGCTCTACTACTTCGGGCAGAAGGGTTCGGGATTTGGCGAATTCCAGTTACCTGCCGGTTTGTATATCGATCGCCACGACCGCGTGTTCGTGGTGGATTCCCTCCACCGGCGGATTCAGGTTTTTCAATACTTTGCATTGGGGAAACAGGGTGGGCAGGTGGGCAGGTAGGCAGATGGGCAGATGGGCAGATGGGCAGTCGGGTTTTTTCTATCTGCGTACCTGCCCATCTGCCTATCTGCCCATTCTCTGCCACGTTGGGATGGTGATTTGCCTTCTCGGTTCGGCCCACACGGCGCTGGCGCAGACCGATGTGATCGGTTCGCACGATCTATCGCCCGCGGGCAGTTCGCCAGTCAAGGGAACCCTTTCCGGTTCCTGCCTGTATTGCCACGCTCCGCACTCGGGGTTGAACGGGACGGCAGGGGTCGCCCCCACTCCGCTCTGGAACACGAAACTTTCCTCCGTTCAGGCCTACACGGTTTACAGCAGTACCACCCTGGTGAACACGCCCAATCCCTCGCCGCCCTTGGGGACGGACAGCACCCTTTGCCTCAGTTGCCATGATGGCACCGTAGCGGGGTTCCCGGGAGCATTGGTGGCGTACGGCCAGGTTCCCCTGAGCGGCCAGATGAGTCCCTCGGACGTGTTTGGCACCAACCTCTCTACCATGCACCCCATCAGCTTCGTGCTGCCGATAAAGTGCCCTACGACGGGGCCTTGCGATTTGGTTCCGTCGTTGACCGCCGTTCCGCCTTCCACCGCCGATCCCACCGGGGCTGTAAGGCTGATCAATGGCAATGTGGAGTGCACGAGTTGCCATAATCCTCACGTTCAGAATATCGATGCGCAAAACCCCAATTTCCTGGTGATCGACAACTCCAGCGGGGCCCTATGCTTGGCCTGCCACAGTACCGTCCCTTCCGGAACGGGGATGGGACTTGCGAATGTTCTGGAGGCGAGTCACGGGGGATTGGCAGCGGTGGGATCGCCGCTGACCGCCCGGACCGCAGGCAACAATGCCAACCCGCTGGCGCAGTGGAGCACCAGCGTCCATGCCACCGCCTCGAACCGCGTGGCGCCGCTGATCTCCCTGGAGTCCACCTCGACGGCCACCAGTCGCTCGGTAACGAACCAGAGGAATACCACCTCGCTGGGGCATTACAACACGGTAGGAAAGAACGGTTGCTCCTCGTGCCACGCGGTGCACAATGTGCAGGGTCAGAACTCGCTGCTGCGTGCCGTGGACGACCAGACCTGCCTGATCTGCCACAATGGCAGCACGAATATCTCGCCTCCCATTCCCAACGTGCTGGCGGAAATGGTGGCGCCCAAATTCGGCCATTCCTTTTCAGCGGGCAACACTCCACATCGCGCCCGTGAGGGCGCGCTGTTGAACCAAGCCGTTCATGTCACCTGCGTCGATTGTCACAATCCCCACTCCACCGAGCGCGTGGCCAGCTTTCCCGCTGCGCCCGCCATTCGCCTCTCCCAGAGCATGGTGATGGGCATCAGCGCCACGGACGGGACCTCGGTGGTCAGCCCGGCAACTAATCAATACGAGAACTGCTTGCGCTGCCATGGCTCGAGCACCGGCAAGCCCGTGGCGGTCAATTTCGGGTACCTGCCCCTCCGCGAGGTGGCTGCCAGCGATCCTCTAAACGTCATACCCGAATTCACCAACACGGCTACCTCCAGCCATC
>Ga0335078_10017835_pt1 | contig 10557 bp, 10 predicted proteins | sample Lox_Sample_32_FD_206711 | JGI IMG/M metagenome (GOLD analysis project Ga0335078, IMG submission 206711) | Soil microbial communities from Loxahatchee National Wildlife Refuge, Florida, United States - Lox_Sample_3.2 | ecosystem: Environmental > Terrestrial > Soil > Wetlands | place: USA...
CTCGCGTCGCATCCGTGCAGGGCAGATCGACCCCGAGGGTCATCGTCGGTCCCCGATCCGGGTCGCGCTCGACGTGGAGCCCTCCGAGGACCGGGGACCCGCGACGCGGGCGATCCGATCCGCCTTTCCGACCGCCGTGGTCCTGGGGGCGGGACATCGGGACCGCCGAACCCCCGGACGCCGCGCGCCTGAGCTCGAGGTCCGGGTCCGCCGTGGGGCTCGCGGGACGGGCTGGGTCGTGGGCGAGCGTTCCGCCCGGCTCCGGCTGCGGCCCCGGCGGGTCAAAGGGACGCGCGCGGTCGACCTCGAGACCGGGCTGGCCGTCCTGCTTCGGCCGCGCCCGTAGCGCAAGCTACTTGGGGAGAACGGCCGTGGCCGGCGGTGATGGAGACGTACCTGCGGGTGACGTTCGACAGCGAGGGAGCGAAACCGTCCGCGGTCGCGGACCGGCTGAGGTCGTGCGGATTCGTCCCGACGCAGGGAAACTACGACTTCGTCTACGACTGGAGCGGGTCGGCGACGCGGGACCAGATCCTCGACCTCTCGGATGAGCTCACCCACCAGCTCCGTGGGTACCGCGTGCTGTTCGAGATCGAGACCGTGTAGGGTCGCGGGCGAGCGCGGTTCCCGAACCGGTAAGAGCTTTTATCACGCCCCCGCCTCGCATCGCCCACCGTGCAGAAGTATCCCGTGCGCGCGAGCCACCGGGCGAATCTCGCGCCACCGGCGCTCCTGGTCCTCGTGAAGACCCATTTCGAGAGCGGCGAGCTCGAGGCCGCCTCCGCGGTCGCCTCGTACGGCGCGATCTCGCGTCTCGTTGTTTCCGCGGCAGGACGCGAACTCTCGGTCGACGTGGTGATGAACCCGAAGGTCCCCGAGGAGGTCGCGCGAGAGACGATCCGCCGGTACAACCAGTTCCTCGAAGCGGTGACGGGGTACTCCTCGAAGGAGCGGGCCCGACGCCTCCGCAAATCGGCGGGCGAGTCGCGCACGGAAGGGTGACCCGTGTCCACGGCACGAGGACCGCTCCCCTCCTCCCCGGGGGGAACGGAGCTCGAGAGGATCCGGTCGACCGTCAGCTCGTACTTCCCGGTCTACGAAACGCGGGTGGGGCCGCAGTCGCTTCTCCTCGCGGTCCACGTTGACCCGAAGGTCCTCGAGGAGCGATTCGACCAGCTCCGCCAGGCGCTCTGGGCCCAGGGATACGTGCCGCTCCTGCGTCGGCAATCGGGCGAGGACTTCATCGAGGTGGTTCGGAAACCCCCGATCGGTCGTTCTCGGATCTGGATCAATCTCCTGCTGCTCGCGGGGACCGTCGCGACCACCATGTTCGCGGGGGCCCTCTTCTGGTTGACGTACCGCGGCGGGCTCGTGCTGACGCCCGCCGACTTCGCCTACGGCGAGCTCTACTTCGGCGCCCCGGTGATGACGATCCTCGGACTGCACGAGCTCGCGCACTACCTGATGGCGCGCCGTCGGCACCTCGATGCGTCGCTCCCGTACTTCATCCCGGTGCCGCCGCCGTTCATCCTCGGCACGCTCGGTGCGTTCGTGAGCATCCGCGAGCCGTTCCCCGACAAGAAGACCTTGTTCGACGTCGGTGTGGCCGGGCCGCTGGCGGGGTTCGCGGCGTCGATCCCGATCGCGATCGCGGGCCTCTACCTATCGATCCACTCCCCGGTGCTCCCGGCGACGTACTGCGGCGTGACCGTGCTGGGACAGCCCTACGGCAACCTGCTCATCGGGCTTCCGCTCTTCTGGTCGCTCTTCTCCCTCTTCCTCCCCGCCACGCTCGTGAACCTGCACCCGCTCGCACTCGCCGGATGGGTCGGGATCCTCGTCACCGCGATCAACCTATTGCCGGCGGGCCAGCTCGACGGCGGCCACATCTTTCGGGCGCTCTTCGGCGACCGCGCTCGCTACGTGAGCTACGCCGCCGTGGTCCTGCTCTTCGGCGCCGGCCTCTTCTATCTCGGCTGGCTCTTCTTCGCGATCCTGATTCTGTTCCTCGGGATGCGCCATCCTCCGCCGCTCAACGACCTCACTCCGATCGGCACCGGCCGACGTCTCATCGGGGTCCTCGTGATGGCGATCCTGGTCACCGGGTTCGTGGTCGTTCCGCTCTCCGAACCCGCAGGGTCGGTCTCTCTGGGCGCGGGCCACGCGACGCCCGTGGCCGCCCTTCCCGAGGGCGCGGTGGTCGGGGCGAACCTCACGCTCACGGTGAACAACCAGGACCCGGTCCCGCACGGATTCCTCTTCGTCGCATCGATCACCAACGTCTCGGTCGCGTCGGGGAACGGAACGGTCAATCTCACCGGACCGTCGCTCTCGAGCTGGGAAGCGAACGCGACGTGGACGTTCTTCCTCCCGCACGGCGACGTCGTCACGCTCCACGGGGGTTCCGTGTCGCTCCCGGCGCCCGATTACGTGACGGTCAACGCGACCGCCCCCCATACCGAGTCCGTGACCGTGCGCCTCACGAACAGCGAGGCGGCCGTCGGCGCCGGGCTCTCGTTCACGACCAACATGCTCTGCGCACCGTCCGGTGGGGGAACCGCAGCGACCGGCCTCAGCCTCAGCTTCGGCTGACGTTCGCCCGCTCGTAGACGCAAAATTCCCGCGTGAGACTTCGGTGGACCCGCACCGGAACCCGCACCCGGAGGGTCCCGTCGATGTCGGGAAGGTCGCGCCCGGAGGGAACGATGAGGGTGAGGCGGCCGCCCGGCGCGACGCGGGGCCACCAGCGGTCGACGACCTCGTGGACAAGGTCCACCGAGGCTTCGCCGCCCGTGCTCGACGACCGACCGTAGGGGGGGTCGGTCACGATCGCCCCGAAGACGATGGATGGGTCGTCGAACTCCACCTGACGCGCGTCGCCCACCACGAGCGCCTCCGCAGTGACTCCGAGGTGGGAGAGGTTCCGGAGCGCCCCGCGGACCATCGCAGGGTCCCGGTCGATGCCGTACAATCTGGCTCCGAGCAAGCCGGCCTCGGCGAGCAGCGCGCCCGTCCCCAGGAACGGGTCGAGGACACGCTGGCCGGGAGATACGCGTGCGAGGTTCGCCGCGGCTCGGGCCAGACGGGGAGGCAGGCTGACGGGCCGGCGGAAGGGAAGCGACGGCATCACGCGCTGCGCCGGCCCGGAACGGTCGACCGAAGCGACCTCCTCGAGCAGCAGGTCGGCGTCGCGGGAATCCCGGACGAGCCAGTACCGGCGAGCGGGATGGACGAGGTCGATCCGACCTCCGGCCGACGTATAGGCCCGGCCGCAGTCGAGGACCGCCGTATCGACCCCACCGCCGGACGGAGCGCCGATGCGACGGAAGGCCGCGCTCCCGCCCCGTCGACCTTCTCGGGCAGCGGCCGCCTCGAGCGAGTCGTGGTCGGACCGCACGACCAAGCACCGGCGGGCGAGCGCGAGGCGCTTCGCCAGCATCGCCCAACTCTGCTCCGACGGAACTTCGACCGCCACGAGCTCGGGGAGGAGAGGGTCGCTCCGGAGCGCACTGCCCCCGACCGCCTCGGCGGCCGCGACCACCTCCGCCTGCGCGAGCGAGAGCGATTCCTGGGAGACCTCGACCCACCCCTCGATCACGGAGGGCCCTCCCGGCTCCATTCAGCGATGCGGGCCCGAATGCTCTCGGTGTGGGTGCCCTCCCAGTACAGGTGCGCGCACGCGGTGCACCGGTAGAGAGGCAGCCCCGCCGCGACCCGGTCCCACGGAACGCTTTCCGGGCCTCCGGCCGGCTCGGGGACCGCGACCCGCGCGAGTTGCCCGTTGCACGCGGTGCAGCGGTCGAATCGTACCTCGGTGGGCAGTTCCGGAAGGGCGGCGCGCACGGCTCTCCATTGTTGAGCGATGTTGGGACTGGAGATCAGCACCGACCGCTCCGCGACTTCGGCGAGGCGTCGGTCTCGCGTCAGGATCACCCGGTGTTCGTTTCGGGCGAGCCGGACCACGTCGTCGTCCGAGAGGCCGCGCACGTACGTGACGTCACATCCCACGAACCGCAAGTACCGTGCGAGGCGACCGACCATCTCGTCCGCGAGAAGTGGCGGTGCGGTCACGATGCGGTGGAGTCCGCCGCCGGAATAACCCTTGCCACTCATATACGGCAGAGCGCCATGGCGGGGCCCGAGGGGTCGCGTGCGACTGTTCGGGACGAACGGCATTCGCGAAGTCGTCGGGAAGAGCCTGACCCCCGCGTTCGTCCTCCGGGTCGCCGACGCGATCGGAGCCTCGCTTCCGGTCGGGTCCCACGTGGTCGTCGGCTGGGACGGCCGGACGTCGAGCCCGTCCTTCGCCCGGCTGGTGGGCGCATCGCTCACTCTGGCCGGTCACAAAGTGACGGAGCTCGGTGTGCTGCCGACGCCCGCGATCCAGTACAACATCCCGCGCCTCCACGGCGACCTCGGGGTGATCATCACCGCATCCCACAATCCGCGGGAGTTCAATGGACTGAAGTGCATCGCCGCGGACGGGCTCGAGATCTCCCGCGAGTTCGAAGAGCGGATCGAAACGGGAGCGGAGCACGGGACCTCGGCCCCGGTCGACTACACCCGCGTCGGTGAAGTGGCCCGCGACTCGGGCGGGGGACGACGGTATATCGAAGGGATCCTTTCGCAGGTCGACCAGCCTCGCATCGTGCGCCGGCAGTTCTCCGTCGTGCTCGATTGCGGGAACGGTGCCTCCGTTCCGACGAGCCCACCCCTCCTCCGCCGGCTCGGTGCGCGCGTCGTGACGTTGAATGGTCATGTGGACGGAACGTTCCCGGGCCACCTCTCGGAGCCGACGGAGGCGAATCTGGTGGACCTCCGCAAGGCGGTCCCCGCGGTCGGAGCCGAGCTGGGGATCGCGCACGATGGAGACGCGGACCGCGCGGTCTTCGTCGACCGCACGGGCCGGTACGTTCCGGGCGAGGAGATGCTCACCCTGCTCGCTCAGGATGCGGTCCAGCGCGCGTCGGGAGGCGTCGTGGTGACTCCGGTCTCCGCCTCGCAGGCCGTCGAGGACGCCGTCCGGCCGTTCGGCGGCACGGTGGTCTACACGCGCATCGGCTCGCCGTCGGTCACGCACGAAATGCAGGCACGCCACGCGGTCTTCGGGGGCGAGGAGAACGGTGGACTGATCTTCCCCCAGCTCCACTACGCCCGGGACGGGGCGATGACGATGGCGGCGGTCCTCGACCTTCTCGCCCGGAGCGACGCCGACCTCGCCGCGCTGCTGACGCGGATCCCCCGGTACGCGCTCGTCAAGGAGAAGATCGTCTGCCCGGTGGAGCTGCGGGAGAAGGTCGTCGCGCGGCTGGTCGAGCGATTCTCGCGGGACAGCGAGCGGGTGCTGACGACCGACGGCGTCAAGGCCTACCGCTCGGGAGGCTGGCTCCTCCTCCGCCCGTCGGGAACCGAGCCGCTGTTCCGGATCTTCGCGGAGTCGAAGGACCCCGCGAGGGCCCACGCCCTCGCGCAAGAGGGAGTTGCGGCGGTCCGGGCGACGCTCGAGGAGCTCGGCAGCGCGACCTAGCAGGTCCTCGCACGCGTCAGCGCACCAGCGGTCCGATCACGAGGACGCCCACCAGGAGCAGGACGAGCACCGTGAACGTCACCGCCGTCATCGTGCGTTCCCCCGCCCGACGGAAGTAGTAGAGTCCGGAGGCGACCCGGACGATCGGGGTCGCGACCAGCACGAGAAGACCGACGGTGAGATACGCCGTGATGGATCCGGAAACGAGCCCCGAAGCGAGTCCGGAGAGGCTGAGGTACTGAAGGATCGGGTTCGCGGAGAGGATCGAAGAAGAGGACGCGCCCGGGTTCGCGACCAGGTAGGCGACGAGGGCGCCTCCCATCATCGCGAGGGAGAGGACGAGTCCGGTGCGCAGCACCCACGTCATCCGGATGTACGCCTCGGCCGGGAGAGCCCGTACCAGGGGCGGTCCGCTCGTCGGAGGCGCAGGTTCGGTCGTCATGCGAGTCCGAGCCCCCGGAGGATGACCTCGATCGCGAGGATCGCGATCACCGGAAGGAAGACGAGCCGGACGGTCTGGTTCCGAAGCCCCGGGAGGACCCGGCTCCCGGCCATCGCGCCGAGCGCGGTCCCGATCGCCACCGGCGCCGCGATGATGGGGTCGATGTACCCGGCCGCGAACATCACCCCCGCCCCCGCCGCCGCCGTGACCCCGATCATGAAGTTGCTCGTCGCGGTCGCGACCTTCATCGGAAGGTTGAGGTACCGTTCGAGCGCGAGGACCTTGAAGACGCCCGCTCCGATCCCGAACAGGCCCGAGACGACCCCGGCGCCGAACATCACGCCGAGCGCCGGCGAGGTCCGTGCGGCGGTGTACGGCACGTCCCGATCGGTGGCGTTGTCGTGGTATTCCCCGCTTAACCCGAGGTGCCGGGAACGGCGGTCCGCCGGAAGGGGCGGAGGTACGTCGATATGCCGGCGGGCCACTGTGCCGGGGAGGATCGCGAGGAAGACGATCCCCAGCGCGACCAGGAGGCCGGCATCGAGGTTGGCGTGGCTGAGGAACACCGTGACGGTGGCTCCGATGAGCGCGCCGGGCACCGTCGCGATCTCGAGGAACATGCCGATCCTCAGGTCGCTGAGCCGGTCCCGCACGTAGACGGCCCCCGTCGCGGACGAGGTCGCGAGGATCGTGACGAAACCGGTACCGATCGCGATCGGCACCGACGTGCCGAACAGGACCACGAGGAGGGGGATGACGACGACCCCGCCGCCAAGTCCGGTCAGCGACCCGACGAGGCCGGCGGCGATCGCCACCAGCACAAGAAGGAGGATGAAGGGAACGAGTTCCACGTCGACCGACAGGGCCTTCATCACAAAAGGTCGGCGTCCGTACCGGGCCGATTCGTGCGGCGAGAAACCCTAAACCACCTCCACGGGTAGCGCGGCGCGAGGACCGTCATGCAGGTGCGTGGGGACCGGGTCGCCTTCGGCGCGCCGGGGATGGAGCCGCGCTGGTCCCACAGCAACAAGGAGGGCGTCGGCACGGCCTATTCCGGCGACTCGAGGCTCTGGTTCACGCTCTGGAAGGGCATCGTCACGGAGGTCTACTACCACCGGATCGACCGACCCCAGATCCGCGACCTTGAATTTCTCATCACCGACGGGGCATCGTTCTTCGACGAAGAGAAGCGGGACGTTCGGACGACGACCGAGCTGTCGAGCGAGCACGCGCTCGCCTATCGCACGGTCGGGGACGGCCCGTCGGGCCGGTACCGCCTTCGCAAGGAGGTCATCGCCGCTCCGCACCTTCCGTGCCTCTTGATCCGGACACGGCTTGAGGCGCTCGACCCCGCGCTCGACGGACGGCTTCGCCTGTTCGTTCTCGCCGCGCCGCATCTCGCGGTGGGCGGCTGGGGGAACACGGCGACGGTGTACGACCTGATGGGGCGACCGATCCTCGCCGCGGAGAAGGACGGGGTCGCGCTCGCGCTCGCTCCTTCGGTCCCGTTCCTCCGGGCATCGGTGGGGTACGTAGGAGCGAGCGATGGTTGGAGCGACCTTGCGACGCACCGGACGCTGACCTGGGAGTTCGACCGTGCTCCGAACGGCAACGTTGCGCTCACCGGCGAACTGCCTCCCGCGTCGACCGCCGACGTCACGCTCGGGCTGGCCTTTGGCGAAACGATCCAGTCGGCCGTCGCTCGGCTGTTCCAGGCGCTGAGCCTCCCGTTCTCCGAGCATCATCGACGATTCGTCGAGCAGTGGAACCGGGCGAAGATCCGGGACGGTCGTCTGGCCACGTTCTCGCACGACTCGGGACGTTTGTACCGGGCGAGCCACTCGGTCCTCCTGGCGCACGAGGACAAGCTCTACCCGGGTGCGTTCATCGCTTCCCTATCGATCCCGTGGGGCGCCTCTCGTTCCGACCAGGAGCGCGGAGGATACCACCTCGTCTGGACCCGCGACATGGTCCACTCGGCCACGGCGCTGCTGGCATCGGGCTCGGTGGAAGGTCCACTGAGAGCGCTCGTCTACCTCGCGACCCGCCAACGGCCCGATGGTGGTTTTCCGCAGAACTTTTGGATCGACGGAACGCCTTACTACCAGGGGCTGCAGCTCGACGAGGTCGCCCTCCCGATGCTGCTCGCCCATCATCTTCGCGAAGTCGATGGCCTGGGGGAGTTCGACCCCGTGCCGATGGTCATGGGCGCCGCGCGGTTCCTGGTCGAGCACGCTCCCGTCACCCAACAGGACCGGTGGGAGGAGGTCAGCGGCTACTCCCCGTCGACGCTGGCCACCACGATCGCCGCGCTGACGCTCGCCGGCCGATTCGCGCGATCCCGCGGAGATGGGACGACGGCCGAGTTCGTCGAGACGTACGCGGACCACCTGGAGTCGCATCTCGAGGGGTGGACGGCGACCTCGAACGGGACGCTCGTCCCGGGCGTGCGCCGGCACTATGTGAGGATCCGGCCGGCGTCGGTCACCGACCCGACCCCGAACGAGGGCCCCGACATGCCGCCGATCCATCTTCCGAACCTGCCGCCGGGTGCGCCGACGGACTTCCCGGCGAACGAGGTCGTCGATTCGGGATTCCTCGACCTCGTGCGCTACGGGGTCCGATCCCCCCAGGACCCATTGATCGAGGACTCGGTGCGCGTCGTGGACGCGGTGCTCCGGGCCGACACCCCGCTCGGACCCGCGTGGCGACGGTACAACCATGACGGGTACGGCCAGCGCGACGACGGCGGACCGTTCGTGGACTGGGGAGTCGGCCGGGCGTGGCCGCTGCTCACCGGAGAGCGCGGCCACTTCGAACTCGCACGCGGACGCTCTTCCCAACCGTATCTCGAGGCGATGGAACGGTTCGCCACCTCGACCGGCCTCCTGACCGAGCAGGTCTGGGACGCTCCCGACCAGCCGTCGCTCCATCTCTGGAAGGGGCACCCCACCGAGGCGGCCATGCCGCTCGCTTGGGCGCACGCCGAGTATCTCTGCCTCCTTCGGTCCACGGCGGACGGCCGCGTCTTCGACCGGATCCCCGAGGTCGCGGAGCGCTACGCCTCCGGGGGTTCGAAACGGCCCTCCCGAGAGGTGTGGAAGTTCAACCGACAGCCGACCTCGATCTCGCCGGAAGAATCGCTCCGGGTGGTCGCCGACCAGCCGTTCCGGCTCCGCGTCAGCGACGACGAGTGGAGGAGCTGCCGGGATGAGGACTCCTCCGAGACCGGTCTCGGACTCCACTTCGTCGACCTCCCGTCGCTCGGCTCGGTCGGACGGGCGTGGAACTTCACGTTCTTCTGGCCGATCGCCGACCGGTGGGAAGGACGGAACTTCCGGACCGACGCGAAAGTGTGAGCGGGGACCGGTGGTGGCGGTTTCGGCGGACTCCGGAAGGATTTGCGTATACTCGGACTTCCTACGCGCTTATATGGCAGTGAAAGAGAGTATCCCGGCGCAGTTTAGTGCCCATGAACTTCCGTTCGGTGGTCCTTGTCCCGGCAGACGCTCCGCCGTTGCGCGCCCTCGCGGAGGCGGTCTGCGAGGGGGTGGCCTCTTCGGCGGAAGCGGTCGGGGCGTCGATCGTGGTCGTGGATCCGGCCGCGGCGGTTCCCGCTGCGGCCCTCGCGCCGCTCATATTTCTCGGGGACGTGAGCCCTCCGGAGGGGTTGCCGCGGTTCACCGAGGTGATCCTACCGCATCTACTCGCGAACTCTTCGGCCGTCCCGCGGTTGGCCCGATTCCACCTCGGACCCGAAATCCCGCCGACGGCTCGCTCGACGTTCCGGCCCCCCGCGAAATACTCGCCCTCCCTCGAACCGTGGTTCCTGGGGCCTCCCGAGGAATTCCGAGTCGACCTTCGAGCGGGAATCGCATCGCTGACGCGCGGGGAGCGTGCCCGCGCACGGCGCTGGGCGGCCCGAACTTTCATCCGCTCCCGGAACGTGACAACGGAGACGAACGACGCCGGTCGGGCCGTGACCGTGGCGGGACGGACCCCCCGATCGGTCCCGTGGTGTGGTGCAACCGAGTGACGCAGAGCGGAGGAGTTGCGTGATCCCCGAGCCGCACGGTGGTCGCCTCGTGGAGAGGCTGCTCACCTCTGCCGAGCGGCTACGACGGGAGACCGAGCTGACCTCAATGATGACCCTCACCCCCGGCGTCGATCAACGATACGACCTCGAGAAGATCGGGACGGGGGCGTACTCTCCGCTCGAGGGGTTCATGGGTTCTGCCGCACTGGACTCGGTCACCGGCTCCGGCCGGTTGCCCGGAGGACTCCCGTGGAGCCTTCCCATCCTGCTCCCGGTCGGGTCCCCGACGGACCGGGCGACCGCCGAACGCCTTCGGCCGGGCGACGAGGTCGCCCTGGTCGACCCCGCGCGCCGACTCCGGGGGATCCTCCACTTCGAAGAGCGGTTCCGCTTCGACCGCAAGCGGGTAGCGCAGTCCGCCTTCGGAACTCTGGACCCGGGGCATCCGAACATCCCCGAGCTTCTCGGCGGCAGTGACCTCGCGGTCGCTGGCCCGGTCGAGGCGGTCGCACCGGCGCCGTCCACGACCGGTCCGCCCGAGCTCACCCCTCG
>Ga0335078_10017836_pt1 | contig 10557 bp, 11 predicted proteins | sample Lox_Sample_32_FD_206711 | JGI IMG/M metagenome (GOLD analysis project Ga0335078, IMG submission 206711) | Soil microbial communities from Loxahatchee National Wildlife Refuge, Florida, United States - Lox_Sample_3.2 | ecosystem: Environmental > Terrestrial > Soil > Wetlands | place: USA...
CTCCAACCTGATCCGCCTGGTGGGCAGCCGCTTCACGAAAATCATCCACGGGCCGAATATGAAGGATCACGGAGCCTCCGGGGTCACCGGCTGTTTGAAGAACATTGCGTACGGCAACTTTTCAAACGTGGCGCGTTCGCATTCGGGCTCGGAGACCCACACGTACTCCTTCATCGGCACGCTGGCCGCGGTCGAACCGCTGCGCTCGCGGACGGTCCTCCAGGTGATGGACGGGCTGCGCGGGGTGTGGCATGGCGGACCGTTTTCGCCTGACCGCAAGTTCCGCTTCTATCCCAAGCGCATGCTGTTCGGCACCGACCCGGTAGCCGTCGACCGCCTCCTGCTGGATATCATTGACGACAAGCGCAAGTCGGAACATGCCATCTCGGTGTGGGAGCGTTCCGCGAAATACCTGGGCGAGCCCCGCCAGACCTTAAACAACCCGAACGTAAATTTGTACGTGCGCGAGCCGGGACACATCGAGTATGCCGCCCACCTCGGGCTGGGCGTGTACGACCTCGAAAAAATCAAAGTCGCGAGCATCGAGGTTTGATGAGTCTGGCATTGCTGGCGGTGCTGTTGCCCACGCTGTTTTGGGATCGGCCCGTCCAGACCGCGGACGCGTTGCATCAGGCTGGAATCGAAAGGCTGGATGTACCCGCGGGCCAGGAGCCGGCGTGGCGGAAGCGGGGTTTCACGGCATCTCAGTTCGACCGCGCGCGGGCCGCGCAGGCGGTGGCGCCCAGCGTCGAGTACCGCATGGACGTAGCCTCAGCTACGCGGGTGCCCTGGTTGAATGCCAACGGTTGGCGATTCGAGCGCGAACCGGCCCGCGCGTTCTTTTACGACGCGCCCGCGGGCAGCGCCGCGCTGGCCGCCGCCGAAGCTTCTGCTTACGGAGTCTCGGCCGCCATCCGCGCGGCGCCGGAGGACCTGGCGGCGTTCGCCGGCATGCTCAAATTCCTGGGCGAAATCGACCAGCCGCGCCTGCCCGTGATGGCCAACATCGGAGTGCTTGATGATGGCTCCGACGCCATGGCGGAAGTGCTGAATCTCATGGCCCGCCATAATCTGCTCTTTCATGTGATTCCAGCCGCTGACTCAAAGTATGACTTGAATATCCGCAAGGTGCCGGCGGACGCCGATCCTTACGAATTCGCGATGCAGATTCGCCGCGACCTCACCGACGAAAAGCGGCTGCTGCGGATTTACGGCAGCAACGTAGTGCTGGCGCGCCTCACCGGCGATGCCATCGAGGCGCGTCTGCACCTGCTTAACTACGGGAAGGCTGTGGTCAAGGGACTGCGCGTGCGCGTTTTAGGCGAATATAAACACGGCCGGCTGTCCGCGTTCCAGCATCCCGGAATGACGCTCGAAGACTACCACGCCCAGGACGGCGCCACCGAATTCACCATTCCGGAAGTGAGCGCATACGCCGTGGTGGACCTTTCCCGTTGATTCCCGGCGCCCGCTCAGAACAGAATCTCCGCCAGACACCTTCCCACGCTCCCGGCCGGCGTTTCGATATCCAGTAACGTCGCCAGCGTGGGCGCCACGTCGTTGACCCAGATCCCCTGGTTGTAGCGTCCCGCCTTGATCCCGGGCCCCATGAAGATCACGGGCACGTGCGCGTCGTAGCTGAAAGTGGTCGAGTGCGTGGTTCCCTTGCTTCCATACAGCCAATAAGGCTCCAGCAATACGTACAAGTCCGGACTGCGCGGCTCGTAGAATCCGTTCGCCACGCGCCGGCCCACCTCAATATCGACCGTGCCGTGCAACAGCATCTCGCGCGTGTACACGCGGAATACATGCGCCACCGCGCGCGCCGCATCCGCGGCCGTGCGCTCTACTTCGGCCGCATCCAGTTTCTTTTGGCGGATGAGATCCCGGTTGAAATAGAACGCGGTATCGGAGGGGCTGAGACTCCACTGGCCGGCCCCGTACTTGTCGCTCAGCGCCGTCTCCACGGCTTTCCGCACGACTCCCTGCGGCATGCGCCCGCCCGGCATCTTGCGGGCCATGTTGACCTCGGGAACGGGCGCCACCCCGTGATCGGCCGTCAGGATCACGAGTACATTGCCCATGCCCACCGCGGTATCCAGAAAGCCGAATAACTTGCCAATAACGCGATCGGTCTGGATGGACACCTCCTTGACTTCGGGCGAGTCAGGTCCCGCGGAGTGGCCCACGTAGTCGTTCGCGGAAAAACTCACCGCCAGCAGGTCGGTCACATTTCTTTGCCCCAGTTTCTCAGCCTCCACGGCGCGCTCCGCGAAGTTCTCCACCAGTTCGTTGCCGTACGGACTGCCTTCCAGCGCGGCATAGACCGAGGTGTCGGAGGGCAAGGTGTGGTCCAGCCAGTGCGCGCCGCGGAACCGGTCGGCGGGCCGGGAAGCATTGTACGCGGCGACCCACGCGGGCAGTTCCGCAAAGTAAAACGTGCTGCTGACGAAGCTCCCGGCCCGAGGGTCGAACCAGTACGCGCCATCGGCCATGTGACCGGCCGGCAGGATCGCGCTGCGATCCTTGAGCGAAATGCCGATGACCTTGCTGCCGCTGCGCGCCATCTTCAACTCGTCTCCCACGGTGCTCACCAGCATGCGCCGGGGAGAAGCGCCCTTGCCGGCGGCGCCCAACAGCGTCACCGCATCGTCGCTGATACTGGCTACCACTTTGCCCGTCTCGCGGTCGTACCATTCGTTGCCCACAATGCCGCTCATGGACGGTGTGGCGCCGGACAGGAAGGTGCTATGGCCCACCGCGGTCACCGTTGGATAATGCTCGTAACGGGCGTTGGTGAAGACCGCGCCCTGGGTGAGCAGGCGTTCGAAACCGGCGTGATAGTCGCTGCGAAAGCGGGTCAGATAGTCGTAGCGGAACTGGTCCACCACGATGGCCAGCACCAGCTTGGGCGGCGGCGCGGCCACGCCATGTGCCGTCCACAAGATGGCCAGGAGACCGGCTAGGCGGACGGCGCGACATTTCAGCATGATTCTTCCATGATAAACGCTTCCGCGGCGCTCACCGTGTTAGCCATCAACATGGCGATGGTGAGAGGGCCCACTCCGCCCGGCACCGGGGTGTAGGCCGCCGCGTTTTCCTGCATGGCCAGCGGATCGACATCGCCTACCAGCACGCTGCCTTTGCGCTCGAGGGTGGCCAGGCGCTCCGGCGCGTTGCGGAAGATGCGCGCGGCTGCGGCGCGGTCAGTGATGCGGTTCATGCCCACGTCGATCACCACCGCGCCCGGCCGGATGTAATCGGCGGTCAGCATGGCGGGCCGTCCCATGGCGGCCACCAGAATCTCGCCTTCCCGGCAGACGCCCGCCAGGTCCACCGTTCGCGAGTGGCAGATGGTGACGGTCGCGTGCGCGTGCAGCAGCAGGAGGGCCATCGGCTTGCCCACGATGTCACTGCGTCCCACCACAACGGCGCGCTTGCCGGCCACCGGAATCTGGTATTGCTTCAAAAGCTCCATGATGCCGGAGGGAGTGCAGGGCCGCGGGCCGGGGCGTCCGGCCACCAGGTTGCCCACGTTCATGGGGTGGAATCCATCCACGTCCTTTTCCGGCGCGACCGCCAGCAGCACGCGGCGCGTGTCCACCTGCGGCGGCAGCGGCAACTGCACCAGGATACCGTCGATATCGGGCCGCTGGTTGAGGTCTTCGACCAGCGCCAGCAATTCCGGGGTCTCGATGGTGGCGGGCGGCGTCAGGCTATGGCTTGCGATGCCCAGCTCCGCGCAGGCCTTCACTTTATTGCGCACGTAGATTTGCGATCCCGAATCGTTCCCTACCAGCACGACGGCCAGTCCTGGCGGGCGCGAGGCCGCCGCCAGCGCCGCCACGCGCGGACCGAGATCGCGCAGGATCTGGTCGCGGACGCGGTTTCCATCGAGAATCATAGACATGTATCCCCAATCATAGCGGGGCGCGCGGCGCACCGGAGTTCGGCGGCACTTGACGTGCTGTGATAGATACAGATGCGCCGGCGTGTAATTCTGTTAACATTCGCAAGCCTGGTATTGTCCGGGCAGGAAGCCACATTCCGGACCGGTACGCGCCTGGTGGTCCTGAACGTTTCGGTCTTCGACCGGGCCGGTGGGATCGTGAGGGATCTTGGGAAAAGCGCCTTCACGGTTTACGAAGACGGCGAGCGGCAGACGCTCAATGTCTTCCGGCAGGACGACGTGCCCATCTCGCTGGGACTGATTATCGATACCAGCGCCAGCATGACCGATAAACGCGACCGGGTAGCCTCCGCCGCTCTCGCGATGGTGAAGGCATCCAATCCGCAGGATGAGGTGTTCATCGTCAACTTCAACGAATCCGCGGTGCTAGCGGAGGAATTCACCAACAAGATCCAGGACCTCGAAGAAGCCTTGCGCCATCTCGAACCGAAGGGCGAGACCGCCATGCGCGACGCGTTGCTGCTGGGGATCGAGCACCTGCGGACGGGCGCCCACAGGGACAAGAAGGTGCTGCTGGTGGTCACTGACGGGGAAGACAACAGCAGTACCGGGACGCAGGCGCACCTGGTCCGGGTGGCGCAACAGAACGACGTGATCATTTACGCCATCGGGCTGTTGGGCGCGGAAGAACCGGCCAGCGCCGCGCGCGCGCGAAAGCAACTCGAGGAGTTGACCGGGCAAACCGGAGGGCGATCCTGGTTTCCGCGGGACGTCGCCCAGATCGCGAATATCACGCCTGAGATTGCGCACGAAATCCGCAATCAATACATCCTGGGCTATACGCCGGTGAACGCGGCGGCTGACGGCAGCTTCCGGACGATTCGAGTGGAGGTGGACGTGCCCGGCGCGGTGGTGCGGACGCGCGCGGGATATTATGCGCCGAGATAGCGCAGGCTTCAGCCTGTGTTAAGGAAATTGATAGAATACTCCAGCCGACGCGCGCCCGAAGCGGTTGTGCTGGGCCATGTAGCCCTTCAGTTCCACCCCAAAGCCGACATGCCTGGTGACGTAATAAAGCGCGCCCGCGCTGACGTTGCCGGCCGCTTCGTCGTTGCTCCGGTTCACCGTTGCCGTGGTGTTGAAGCCGCTGGAGTAAATGCTCGACGAAAAACGCAGGAGTCCCACACCCAGTCCGATGTACGGCACCCAGTCGCTCTTGGTGGGAAAGCGGATCTTGAGTCCGCCGTTGACGTCCGCCACGCTCGATGTGTACAGGCCCTTGCCCAAGAGGTTCGCGCCGTAAGTGAATGCATAGCTGGTGAGCGGAGAGTATGAGAAATCGATAAACGGCACCAGATATTTCGAAACCGGAGCGCCCAGGCTTGCGCCTACCGATCCATGGGCTCCCAGTCCGAAGATCCCTCCGCCCGAAACGGCCGCGATTCCCACTCCGGTATCCGCCTGCTGCGCGTGCGCGGCGAAACTCGCAAGGAACAAACCGGTGGCCACCGGGACGAGAAACGATCCGCGCGCGGCGTGATGCATTCGCTATTTCCCCCTAATCCTCGCCTAAATACTACGTACACCCATGTTGACGACGTCGTCCACCTGGATGGTTTCCTTCACCACGAATGGCTCGCCGTATCTGACGCCGATCAGGTTGCCATAAAACCGCGCGGCCGCGCCCAGCCGCTCGCGGATTTCCTGTTCCTGGGGAAACAGGCCGCTGGCTTCATCCGGCTGGCTCTCGCCCGGCGAGCCGTACTGTGATCCATAGCTCAACAAAGCCGCCATGCGCGTCTCGAACTGGCCGCTGATATCCACTACAAACGAGGGCTTCACATTGGCGTACAGCGATGCATAAATCACCTTATATGGGCGGTGTGGCGCGGAATATTCGTCCAGCTTCTGCAGGCCGGCCAGAAAGCAGGCTTCGTAGCCCAGTTCGCTGGCGCGGTAGTGATCCGGATGGCGGCCCTCCCAATAGGGCAGGATCACTACGCGCGGGCGCAGTTCGCGGATCTTCACCGCCAGCGTCATGCGCGCGCTGAGGGTGTTCTCCAGGCGCGCATCGGGGAAGCCCAGGTTGCCGCGCCAGGCCAGGCGCAGGTGCCGCGCCGCCACTTCGGCCTCCGCCAGGCGCTGGACGGGAGTGCCGCGCGTGCCCATGTCGCCGGCCGTCAGATCCAGCGCGCCGGTGCGGTAGCCTTTCTCCGCCATGCGGATCAGCGTTCCACCGCAGGTCTGCTCGATATCGTCGGGATGGGCCGCGATGGCCAGCACGTCCAGGTTCATGCGCGCGCCGCCAGCCGCTTCAGGAATTCGTCCATGGTCACCTTATATTTGAAAGCCTTGCGCCCGTCGATGGCGATCACCGGCACCTCTTCGTGGTACAGCGGGAGCCACTCCGGATGACGGTCGATATCGATTTCGTCGAACTCGAAGACCGCGCGGGCGCGGGCCGCCCGAAGCACCTGTTTGGCCTCCTCGCACAGGCAGCATCCCACGCGCGTGTAGAGAGTCACCCGGGTCATTCCCAGTAGCGGTCCCGCCGCCTGTTGTAGCGGTCGCTGGCCCCCATCACTTTCACCAGCACTATGCCCGCCACGAATCCGGCGATATGCGCAAAAAAGGCTGTCCCACCCTCGGAAAGGTGCGTGCGCGCAATCGAGCCGAGCCCGCTGAATAACTGGATGACGAACCAATACGCCAGCATGATGGGCGCCGGAATCTCGATGGTGGTGATGAAAAACAGGATGAACACCAGCGTGAGAACCTTCGCGCGCGGGAACTTGACCAGGTACGCGCCCATCACACCGGCGATCGCGCCGCTGGCTCCTACCATGGGAGCCGTGGAATAAGGATTTGCAACCACCTGGCCCAGCGCCGCCGTGATTCCGCAGAGCAGATAAAACAACAGATACTTTCCATGTCCCAGCAGATCCTCGATATTGTCGCCGAAGATCCACAGGAACCACATATTGCCCAACACATGCATCCAACCTCCGTGCAAAAACATGGAAGTGAAGATTCTGCTCAGTTGGAAATGGTCCGGCACCAGCCCGTAGTATTCCACGAAGGCATTCAGCGTGCGAGGGCCAAGCGAGTATTCGAACAGGAAGACCAGCAGGTTCACGGCGATGAGCGCAATGGTCACCACCGGCCGCGAATAACTGGGCTGCGTGTCCTTGAGCGGAAACATTTAGGTGGTGAGGGCCGCGTGCCGGATGCGCGCGCGCATATCGGGATGCTCGCGGCGGGGCGACCGCGCCATCAACGCGCGCACTTCCTCTACGCCGCAAATTCCGCCGCGCGCGCCCATCGCCGTGCAGTTGAGCGCCGCCATGGCGTTCGAGAAATCCAGTGCGTCCGCGAGACCCATGCCCTGTAAGACAGAATAGCAGAAGGCGCCGTGGAACACGTCTCCCGCGCCGGTGGTATCCACGCAATTCACGACGAACGCGGGCGAATATAGGAAGCGGCCGCCCTCCAGCGCCAGCGCGCCGTGCGCGCCGAGAGTCATGGCCGCCACCCGCATGCCGTACTCCCGCTGAATCAGTTCCAGCGCGCGCAGAGGATCGCGCTCGTTAGTCCACTGCGCCGGGAATTCGGAGCTGGCGATGAGGTAATCCACGTGCGGCAGGACTTGATCGAAGCCGTGATAAATGGTGTCCACATCCACCGTGACGGGAATGCCCGCGCCGTGCGCGATGCGCGCCGCGTGCGCCACGGCGGGCGTATCGTGCCCGTCGATATGCAGCAGGCGCGCGCACAGGATCTGGTCCGGCGTAATCTCGGCCGGATCGATGCGCAGGCACTCGGGCCGCGACCATAGCACCGTGCGCTCGCCGGTGCCGCGATCGATGATGATGTAGGCCGACTGATTGGGGCAACCCGCGCGGCTCTGCACATGGTCGACGTTGATGCCCGCCGCGCGCAGGCTGGCCATTTGGATGCGTCCGCGCTGGTCGTCGCCGATGGTGCCGATGTATTTGGCGCGCAGGCCCAGCCGTGCGCAGGCCGCCATGGCGCTGGCCACCTGGCCGCCGGGACTGACAATTTCTTCCTCAAAAGGAACTTTGCCCGCGTAGGCGGGGAATCGGGGGACCACCAGCAGGGTGTCGATGGCGTTCAGTCCCACGCCGACGACGTCGAATGGAGGGGGCACGGAACCATTGTAGATGGAAGTCGGGAGTCACCGGTCGGGAGTCGGGTAGCTAATTCTTAGCGCCGATCTCGTACACGTAGATGTAATGCAGCACGCCGCCGGCAGTGATGGGGACGATGCCGGAGGGCGTCCACCCGCGGATCTCATAGTCGTTCGATACCACGCGCGCGCCGGGCTTCAGATACTTCTCCAGGTTCGGACGCAGGCGCTCGTTGGAACTGGTCAGCAGGTACAGGGTCACCACGTCGGCGGGGCTCAGGTCCACCTTCAGTGCATTCGCGTGCATCAACTTCACGCGGTCCTCGAGGCCCAGCGCCTTGATCTTCGCTTGCGTCGACTTGCAGAGGTCCCCGCGCAGTTCCACGCCCACCGCGCGCGCGTGAAATTTCTGCGCCGCCGTGATGATGATGCGGCCGTCGCCACTGCCCAGGTCGTAAACCATCTCGCCCGGCTTTACCCGCGCGGCGCTCAGCATCCGGTCCACCACTTCCTGCGGACTGGGAATGTATGGGGCCAGGTTGTCGGTATTGAATTGCTGGCAATAGGAAGGCGCCCAGGCTCCCAAGGCCAGAACCGCCGCCGAGACCGTTTTAGAAAGCGCTTGCACCCGCATGGGCTATTCGGAAGCGCCGTTCGCCGCGCGCTTACCTACTCTTGATTTTATTATACGCGACATGATATCGCCCCATGCATTCCACAAATCGCGCGGCCGGGTGATGGTGTACTCGACTCCTTTGAGGTATTTCACTGCATTACCGATGGCGTCGCGCCACGGAACGGCTTGCGGGTCGAGGTTGTAGTTCATGTAGAAAACCGGATATTCCACGTCCGCGACTTTCTTGAGCGACTCCAGCGGCAGACCGCTATCCAACAGCACTTTCGGCCCGGCAAAGATTACGGCGTCCGGATGGTCGGGCGCTTTCAACTCGCCGGTAAACAGGTTGGTCAGGAATTCGGTTTCTCCGCGCTTCTGGCTGAGCCGCTTCACGTCCACCGTGCCCAGGTTGAGCGAGCGCAAGGCCTCGCCCAAGGCCGGGAAATCAATGCGCGATGCATCCTCATCCCGGTAGACGACCCGCCGCTCCTGGAGATTGAAGGCCACGATCGAAAACGTCCCGATGCGCGGTTCGCGCGCGATGCCGCGCAAAATCGAGATCAGGGCGCTCACGTCCAGCGGGTGCAATGCCGGCGCGGCCGGCTCCTGGGGAGCGAAATTCACAATCACCTTGATGTTCAGCGGATCGCCATGCGCCTTGCGCGGCACGGGTGGCTCGTCCTTGAAGGGCTCGTCATCGGCGCTTAGGACGGTCTCCGGCGGGATGTCCAGGCTAACCGGCTTGTCCTTGAGCGGCACGCTGGCATCAATGTCCCAGAAGGCCGAACACACCCGCTCGGCGCGGTCCCGCATCAGCCAGTCCATGTGATACTTGCCTTCCCCCACATCGAAACTGCCCTGCAAATAGGCGTCGCCATGTGCGTTTTCTTCGATCTGGGGCACCTTCACCCGTTGCGACATGTAAACCGGCTCGTCAGGATGCGCCTCGGGAGTGACCCTGAAGATCATGGTGAGGAGGTTTTGCGATCCCGCGAGTTCCTTCAGGGGGACATTCACTTCGTAACCCGCATGAAACTTCAGGTCGAAGCCGAGAACAGGTTTGACCGGTGTCGCGGTGCAGGGAAGGTCCTTGCGCGGCTCCTGCGATTCCAAAACGGCCGCGTCGGTGTTAAAGAGGTGCGCTTCGCCACTCGGCCCGGAGCCCGGCAGAATGGATTGCCCGCGCGCGGCGGCGGTGATCAACAGCAAACCGAGCGCTGCGTGCAGACTCCGAGCAGGAAGACCCTCTAACGATGACATGGCCGGATCCGCGGCACCCATTCCAGTTTATCCCCTAAAGCGCCTCCGCGCGCGCCGATTTCCGTATTATGGCGCATTTTTCAAAAAGTGCAATGTTAAATTGCGTGCCTTCGCAACTCAAGTACTGTGACGAAGGCAACCTTCTCACTTTGGTATGGCTTTCCCCACTTTCATGGGGTGAACCGTTCCAGCGCAGCGGGATTCTCCACGGTAGAGGTGTCCCCCAGGGGCTCTCCCAGATACGCGCGCCGGATCAGACGACGCACCACCTTCCCACTCTGCGTCTTCGGCAGTTCCGAAACCACCCGGATGGCGCGCGGACGGAAGGTGGGGCCCATCCGCCGCGCCACATGCGCCGCCAACTCGCCGCTAACATCGGTTAGTATGGCCTCCGGTTTCAGCACCACGAACGCCACCACGCTTTCGCCCGTGAGTTCATCCGGTACACCGATCACGGCCGCTTCGGAGACCGCGGCATGCGCGATCAAGCACGCCTCCACCTCGGCCGGACCCACTTTGCGCCCGGCCACGTTGAACGACTCGTCCGCCCGGCCTTGCAAGAACCAATAGCCGTCCACATCCACGATGGCCCAATCGCCGTGATACCAGACACCGGGCCAACGC
>Ga0335078_10017837_pt1 | contig 10557 bp, 4 predicted proteins | sample Lox_Sample_32_FD_206711 | JGI IMG/M metagenome (GOLD analysis project Ga0335078, IMG submission 206711) | Soil microbial communities from Loxahatchee National Wildlife Refuge, Florida, United States - Lox_Sample_3.2 | ecosystem: Environmental > Terrestrial > Soil > Wetlands | place: USA: Florida...
TGCGGCAAGTCGTCCCCCACTTCAGACCTGGCGCCATCTCACCTCGGGAGGGGGCTGTACTTATCGATTTTGCGATATAATCCGTCACCGCGAATTGTGTCGCCGCGGGAGATCCATCTCCCGAAGGAGGTCCATTTGAACAGGAGTCTTGGATTTTGTCTCCTTTTTCTGACGCTTGCATCGGGCGCAACTTTGGCCGCGGAGGAAACGATTCCCGTGTTGCCAATCGGATCCAGCGCGCCTGACTTCTGCCTGCCGGGGGTTGACGGCCGCACGCATTGTCTTAAGGACTACGCTTCGCCGCGGATTCTGGTAATCATGTTCATCTGCAACCACTGTCCGACAGCGCAACTTTATGAAACCCGAATAAAGCAACTGGTCTCCGACTATCAGGGCCGGGGCGTGGGCTTTGTCGCCATCAATCCGAACAACGCGAACGCCGTCCTGCTGGATGAGCAGGGTTACACGGATTTGGGCGACTCGCTCGCGGAAATGAAAATCCGCGCCGCTTATCGACATTTCAACTTCCCGTATCTCTACGACGGCGAGACCCAGAAAGTCGCCCGAGCTTACGGACCGGCAGCGACGCCCCACCTCTTCATTTTCGATGCCGAGCGCAAGTTGCGTTATGAGGGGCGAGTGGACAACAACCCGCGAGAACCGTTGGTGACCCGGAAGGATGCTCGCGTGGCTCTCGACGAGATGCTTGCGGGCAAACCCGTGAGCGTTGCGAAGACCCCGGCCGTCGGCTGCTCAACCAAGTGGATGTATAAGGAAGAGTCGCGCGAAGACGAGATGCGCCGCATCGAAAGTCAACCTGTGACGGTCAAACCCGTTTCCGCGGATGAATTGAAAGCTCTGCGCAAGAATAGCACCGGCAAGCTGCTCCTGGTTGACTTCTGGGCGACCTGGTGCGGGCCTTGCGTCGCGGAGATGGCCAAGCTCGAAACCATTTACCGCATGTTCCGCGCTCGCCCCTTCGACTTGATCATGGTAAGCACGAACTACCCGGATGAGCAGAAAGGCGTTCTCGCGGCGCTGCACAAGGCACACGCCAGCAACACGAATTACATTTTCGGCGCGACGGATATCTACGGCCTGATGGCGGCGTTTGACCCGGATTGGAACGGTGCAGACCCCTACTCCCTGCTGATTCGGCCCGACGGCCAGGTGGTCTACAAAGTTCAGGGCCCCATTGACGAGTTGAAAGTGAAGCGGCTCATCCTCGCCAACCTTCCTGACGACGACAGTTACAGAGGAATCCAAGCCTATTGGCGGTCCTCAGCCGATGGCAAGTAGCGACATTCACCACAGCGGTCACAGAGTTCGCAGGCAAGATCAAAGAGCTGTTCTTTGTGAATTCTGTAATACAAGACCCCAGATTCTTCGGCCCGCCAAAGCAAAGCAGATCTTTCGCCTTGCTCAGGATGACATGTCATTCTGAGCGTAGCGAAAAATCTGCATTTGATTAGTGCTAATGCTGCGCTGTGTACTGTGAGGTGGATTGTTTTTCTGATGCTAAGAAGCAAGTGCACCAAAGGAGCAACATCGTATGAAGCACAGAAACGTTTTCACGTTTTTGGCGACGGCCATTCTTTTTTCGTTGTTTTCCTGCAATAAACAAGCGCCGGTGCAGAAGACTGATATCAAGATCGACGGCTCCAGCAAGGGAAGAATCTTCGAGGGAATCGGTGGCGTCAGTGCCGGAGCCTCTTCGAGGCTGCTCGTCGATTATCCCGAGCCGCAACGGAGCCAGATCCTCGACTACCTCTTCAAGCCGAATTACGGGGCATCTCTTCAACACCTGAAGGTGGAGGTCGGCGGCGACACCAACTCCACCGACGGCGCCGAGCCGAGCCACATGCACACTCGCACCGATGAAAACTACGACCGCGGGTACGAGTGGTGGCTGATGTCGGAAGCCAAACAACGAAATCCCAAGATTATGTTGGACGCCTTGCCTTGGGGCGCTCCCGGCTGGATTGGCAACGGCAAGTACTACTCCCAGGACATGGCGAACTACATCGTGAAGTTTATCCAGGGCGCCAAGAAGCATCACAACCTGGACATCGAATTTGTGGGCATCTGGAACGAGACGAACTACGACACCAATTACATCAAGATGCTCAAGAAAACGCTCGAGGCTAACGGTCTTCAGACCAAGATTGTCGCGGCGGACCTCTACGAGAATCAATGGAAGATCACCGATGATTTCAAGCTGGATCCGATTCTGAAACAGGACGTCTACGCGATCGCAGTCCACTATGCGCGGGTGAAAGGAAACTTCTACGTTACGGGAGGAGCCTTGGAGTCCGGCAAGCCTTTGTGGTCGAGCGAGGACCAACCCTTCGACGAGACGGGTGTGATCTTGCAGCGAGATTGGAAGCCGGGGGCGCGGATCTGGGCGAAGGTTCTTAATACGAACTATATCGACGGCAAGGTCACCAAGACGGAAACCTGGAGTCCTGTGACCTCCTATTACGATAACCTGGCCGCGCCGAACTCCGGCTTGATGTACGCCAATACACCCTGGTCCGGTTACTACAACGTGCAATCCGCTAGCTGGGTGACGGCCCACACGACGCAATTCGCACAGCCCGGGTGGCAATATCTCGACAACGCTTGTGGGTACCTCAAAGGCCAGGGGAGCTACGTTACGCTCAAAGCTCCAGACTCGAACGATTACAGTGTCGTCGTCGAGACCGTCGATGCCGTCCAGTCGCAGGAGGCGGCGTTTAGCGTCGCCGGTGGCCTTTCGACCGGCGTCATTCACGTTTGGCAGACCAACGCCTCGAAGTCCTTTGAGAAACTGAGCGATATCATGCCGCAGAATGGCTCGTTCAGTATTAGCCTCGAGCCGGACTCGATTTACTCCCTCACCACAACAACGGGCCAAGGCAAAGGCGCCGCCACGCCGCCCGCGCAAGCATCCTTTCCCTTTCCGTACAGCGACGACTTCAAGAGCACACCCGTCGGAAAGTCTCCCAAATACTTCGCGGACCAGGACGGCGCGTTCGAAGTGGCGGGTTGCACCGGGCGGCCCGGCCAGTGCCTGCGGCAGGTGGTGCGCCAACGTCCGATCGCCTGGGGCGGCATCAGCCCTGAACCGCTCACTTTCCTGGGCAACGCGGATTGGACTGACTATGAGGTCAGCACCAGCGCCATGCTCGAGGAGCCGGGCAACATCGCACTCGCGGGCCGAATCGATTCCGCTGACTGGTTCCAGGATGGCAAAGCGCGCTGGCCCAGTGGTTACGTGCTCACTGTTCAGCAGGATGGTAGCTGGGAATTGGACAACGCAAAGTTCAAAACTCCCACTGCCAAGCTTGCTTCAGGCAAGGTCGCGTTCTCGCTCAAAACCTGGCATCGCCTCGCGCTCGCCTTCAGGGCCTCGACCATTGAGGCCAGCATCGACGGCGCCCGGGTTGCAAGCCTGAGTGACGATACTCACAAGAAAGGCATGGCAGGAGTCGGCGCCGGATGGAACCTGGCACAGTTCGCCGATTTTGCGGTGAAGTAGGATGCCGCGGAGTGGCGCCCACAGGGACTGTTGAATGAGCGATTCCCGGACCCCTCACCCGGCCCGCTCCGGCCGGTGAAGACGCGGGGCGTTCGCGGCGCGCGGAACCCATGAGAAGGCGCGCAGCGCCCGTGAGGAAAAATTCTTGACACGACACCTATAGCAATAGTAGCATAACATACGGAGATAGTAGGCAATGATCATGACTGAACCCAAACTGACCAGACTCGAATTGCAAATCATGGAAGAGCTTTGGACGCGGGGACGGCTCTCCATTCGCGAAATTCAAGAAGCGTTCCCCGAAAAGAAACGGCCGGCCTACACCACCATTCAGACCACGGTCTATCGATTGGAAGGGAAGAAGGCTCTGCGCCGGGTTAAGAAAGTTGGCAATTTTCATATCTTCGAGGCGGCGATCTCGCGCGACGGAGCGCGTCGGCGGCTGATCGACGACCTGCTGGCACTGTTCGGCGGGCGCGCTCAGCCGGTGATGGCGGGGCTCGTAGAATCCGGCAAACTCACCCTTGATGATGTGAAGGAAGCCGAGAAGGCTTTGCGGAAGGTGGGCCGAACTTAGCGACCCCCTTCACCCGGCCCGCGACGGCTGATGAGAGCGCCGTGGCGGGCCATCCTCTCCCCCAGGGGGGCGAGGGCGAGCGCTGTAGGGGCGGCCCTGGTGGCCGCCCGCGGGCAAACACAAGGGTTGCCCCTACGTCCCATTCTGTACAACCAGCGAGAAAGGACGCGTCATGATCTTCAAATACATGTCTGCGATCTGGGGGGCGATCGCGCCGGGGCTCGGCAATCACCTGTGGCAATCGACGTTGTGCCTTGTCATAGCAGGGCTGCTGACTTTGGTTTTGCGCAAGAACCACGCACAGGCGCGCTACGGCCTCTGGTTAGCGGCGTCGGTTAAATTTTTGGTCCCCTTCTCGCTGCTCGTCGCTTTGGGAACGCACCTGGCGCCGCCCAAACCGCGGCCCGCCGCGTCGGCGAGTGGATTTTACTTGGTGATGGAGGAGGTCAGCCGGCCGTTTTCGCAGGCCGCTCCGGGATCGCAACGGGCCACCGAAAGCCGCAGACCTTGGGAGGAGGGCCTGCGTTACCAGTGGGTCCGTATGCTCCCAGCGGGAATTGCGGGCCTGTGGTTGTGCGGTTTCCTCGGTGTTTTGGGACTTTGGTGCATGCGCTGGCGAAGAATGACGAAAGTGTCGCGCAAAGCAACACCTTTGCGGCAAGGGCGCGAGGTTATAGCCTTGCGCCGCGCGGAGCGGCTTACCGGAACCCGCGCACCCATAGAATTGTTGTTGTCAACAACTCCGCTGGAGCCGGGAGTTTTCGGCATCAAGAAGCCTGTTCTGTTGTGGCCGCAGGGCATTTCAGAGCGGCTGGACAATGCGCAACTTGAGGCCATTCTCATGCACGAAGTCTGGCACGTGCGCCGCCGCGATAACTTGGCGGCCGTGATCCACATGCTGGTAGAAGCCATCTTCTGGTTTCACCCTTTCGTTTGGTGGTTGGGAACTCGCCTGGTGAAGGAGCGCGAATGCGCTTGCGACGAAGCCGTCCTGGCATTGGGTAACAAGCGGCAGGCTTATGCCCAAAGCATTTTGAAGACCTGCGAATTCTGTCTGGAATCTCCGCTGGCTTGCGTATCCGGAATCACGGGCGCCGAGCTCAAGGAACGGGTTGTTCGCATCATGACGCAGGGCCGGACAGACGCCCTCACTTTCCCCAGAAAGCTGATGCTAGCCACGGCCGGCATGGCAGTCGTTGCCGGACCTGTGATGTTCGGCCTGTTGAACGTTCCGCGAGCCCGCGCCCAATCGTCGCCCACAACCGGCCTACCGGCAGCGTCTTTCGAGGTGGCCGCGATCAAGCCGAACCGTTCGGGAGATTGGCGCGTGATGATGGGGTTTCGTCCGGGCAGGTTCAGAGCCACAGGTATGTGGGTAAGGCATCTGATCACATTAGCGTACGATGTGAGCGACTTTCAAGTAACCGGCGGGCCAAGCTGGATCGACTCTGAACGCTACGACATTCAGGCGAAGGAGCCTGACTCGGTCGCCGCGGAAATGCAGAAACTTTCTCAAGACCAACGTGAGGAATTGTCTCGCTCGATGCTTCAATCGTTGCTGGCGGATCGATTCAAGCTGAAGCTTCGTCGCGAGACGAAGGAAGTTTCCGGCTATGCGCTGGTGGTCGCAAAGGGCGGTCCTAAACTTCAGGCGGCGAAACCCGATGCCGACTTCAGGGGAATCAAGGGCCCTGCGGGGCGGGTCCAACCAGGCAAGTCGGTCTTTGGATTGGGTGACTTAACAATTCGGGACGAGCCGTTGTCCACGTTGGCGCGGATGCTGTCACAGCAGCTAGGCCGCCCCGTTCTGGACCAGACCGGTCTCGAGGGCATGTACGATTTCACGCTCAAGTGGACACCGGGGCAAGGCGAGGGAGTGCTCGGCATGAGGCCTGGAGACGGCGGTCCAGGGACTGGCACGGGAATGGTCGGCATAGGGCCTGGAGACGGCAGTTCCCAACTTGCCAGCCCGCCCGTTTCTGACGTGTCGGGCCCCTCGATCTTCACGGCGATTCAGGAACAGCTCGGGCTGAAGCTCGAGTCCACCAAAGGGCCGGTGGAAATCCTCGTGGTGGAGCACGTCGAGAGGCCGTCGGAGAATTAGCTGCGGCAAAGTGAGCGCGCAGCGCGGACTTCCGATTTTGGGGTCAGTGCTACCAGAACTGGAGTACGGGGAAAGGACAACGCATGATTCCGAACCTCGCCGACAAGTGCAATTCGGCCAGAAGATGCTTGCGATTAGCTATCTCTACAGCTGCTGTGGTCCGACTTCTGGTGTTCGCCGCATCAGGCATCACACAAGACGCGGCGCAATCGCCTCCCCCGGCCGTGCCCACTGCGGCTTCCTTCGAGGTTGCCTCGATCAAGCTGAATCGCTCCGGGGACAGGCGCTTTTTTGTGTCGTGGCAGCCTGGCCGATTCAATGCGAACGGCATGACGCTAAAGTTCCTTATTACGATGGCGTACGACGTAAAGGATTTTCAGGTTTCGGGAGGACCCGGCTGGGTCAATTCCGAAAGATACGATATTGACGCAAAAGAACCGGACTCGATCGCCCAGGAACTGGAAAAGCTCCCCCGCCAGCAGCGGGGCCCGTTGGCCGACTCGATGGTCCAGTCACTGCTCGCCGACCGGTTCCAGTTGAAACTGACCCGGGGAACGAAGGAACTGCCCGCCTACGCGCTGGTGGTCGCAAAGAACGGCCCGAAGCTTCAGGAGTCAAAGATCATCGAGCCGCCAGTCGGTACGCCGAGCGGGCCTGGCGGCCACCCTCACGGACCCATGATGCGCATGGGAAGAGGCGAAGTTGCGGGTCAGGAGGTTGAACTCTCGTTCCTGGCGAGTGTACTGTCGCAACAGTTGGGTCGCACGGTGCTGGACAAAACGGGGTTAAAGGGCAATTACGACTTCACGCTTAAGTGGGCCCCCGAACAAGGCCAAGGCATGATGATCGGTGGGCCCGGCAGCGGTCCCCCACCCGACGGCACGCCACCGCCCGACGCCTCGGGGCCTTCCATCTTCACCGCGCTGCAGGAGCAGCTTGGATTAAAACTGGAAGCCACCAAGGCGCCGGCGGAAGTGCTTACGATCGACCATGTCGAGCGCCCTTCGGAGAATTAGTTGGTTGTCACCACCAAGACACAAAGAAGAGCTTCCTTTTAGGACGCTGAAGCGGGCTGTCTGCCATGCTGAGCGGAGCGATGCATCTCTGTAGTTGTCCGTTTGTCGTTAGGCGACAAGCAACTGCTGAGACCCTTCTCTTCGCTCAGGATGATGCGAATAGAAGGTATCTCACTGTCCCATTAGTGGTTCTGAGTTGGCTGCTTTTCTCTGTATCTTGGTGTCTTGGTGGTACGCATTCTTTCTATCGCGGCCAGGTGACTTTCGGCGGGCTGCCGGTTCCGGGCGCAACGATAATTGCCACGCAGGGCTCGAGCCAATTCTCTACGACGACGGATCAGCAGGGGCTCTACTCGTTTCCCAATTTGATGGATGGAACGTGGACGATCGAAGTGGAGATGACCGGTTTCGCGTCGCTCAAGCACGAAGTGGTAATCGCGCCGGATACGCCGCCCGGAAAATGGGAATTGAAGCTTCTGGCGCTTGATCAAATCCAGGCCGAGGCTGCGGCACGCCCTCGCGCGCCCGTCCAGGCTAGCCCTGCGCAAGCGAAAACAGCGGCTTCCCGCGCGCGCGGGTATGAGAAAGGGAAAGCGCGCCGGAATGAAGAAGCGAAGGCGCGGGGGAACGAGGGAGGCACGGAAGGCGCGAATGGGGAAGCAAATAATGCAGGGAACAATCCTGGGAAAGAGGAAGCCAACCACGCGGGCAACAATGCCGTGAATAACGGCGAGAACAATGAGGCTGGGCAAACTTCCGCGAACGAACTCAACGAGCGGGCCGATAACGGGTTGCTGATCAATGGCAGCGTGCTCAACGGCGCGGCTTCGCGATTCGCGCAGGCGTTGGCTTTTGGCAATTATCGCAATGGTGGAGGCAGCCTCTATAATGGCGGGCTCGGCCTGATATTCGATAACTCCGCGCTCGACGCCCGGCCGTTCTCCTTGAGCGGCTTGAGCAGCCCTAAGCCGTCTTACAACCGCGTCACGGGGGTGGCGACGTTGGGCGGTCCGCTACGAATTCCGCACGTCTGGCAACACGGTCCGGATTTTTTTGTTGCTTATCAGTGGACGCGATATGTTGATGACACAACGCAGTCGGCCCTGGTTCCGGATGCGGCGGAGCGGGGCGGAGATTTCTCCGAGGCCCTTAACGCGCTGGGACAGGCGGTCGAAATTTTTAATCCCGCTACGGGTCTCCCGTTTCCCGGCAATAAGATTCCCGCGACGCAGATCACCCCGCAAGCGCGAGCCCTTTTGAGCTTCTACCCGCAGCCGAGCTTCAGCGGAGAGCAGAAATACAACTATCAGGTTCCGATCAATACGGACACGCATCAGGAGGCGATGCAGTCGCGCTTTGATAAGACGATCAATGCCAAGAACCAAATCTACGGCGGCTTTGCTTTTCAGAGCGCGCACACGGCGGTCCCGAACCTGTTCGGCTTTCTTGATTCAACGGACGTGCTGGGCCTCAACAGCCGCATCAACTGGTCGCACCATCTCGGCACGCGGCTCTTTCTGAATCTTGGATACCAGTTCAGCCGCCTCGCGACCGAGACCAATCCGTACTGGGCGCGCCGCGAAAACGTTTCCGGCGACGCCGGAATCTTGGGGAACAACCAGGATCCGGTGAATTGGGGGCCGCCGAGCCTTACTTTTTCGAGCGGCCTGGCGGGGCTTTCGGACGCACAGAGTTCTTTCGATCGCAACCAGACGGATGCGTGGTCCTCTTCGCTGCTCTGGAGCCGGGATCGCCATAACTTCACAATCGGTGGCGACTTTCGCCGGCAACAGTTCAATGACCTGGGGCAGCAAAACCCGCGCGGCACGTTCACATTCACGGGTGAAGCCACCGCGGAATGCGCGAGCGGCGCGGCGATTGGCGGCGACGATTTTGCGGATTTCCTGCTGGGGATTCCGGACACGAGTGCTCTTGCGTCCGGCAATGCCGACAAGTATTTCCGGGAATCCGTTTACGACGCCTACTTCACCGACGATTGGAGGATAAGCCCGGAACTCACCTTGAATGCGGGGATGCGCTGGGAATATGGCGCTCCGATTACGGAGTTGTATGGCCGACTGGTAAACCTGGACATCACGCCGGGATTTGCGGCCGTGGCGCCGGTGGTAGGAACCGACCCGGTGGGGCCGCTGACGGGTCGGACGTATCCGAGTTCGCTGATCCAGCCGGACAAGACCGCTTACGAGCCGCGCATCGGCATCGCCTGGCGGCCGATACCGGGATCGTCGTTGGTGGTCCGGGCCGGTTATGGCATCTATTACGATACGTCGGTTTATCAAACTCTAGCGCAGCAGATGGCGCAGCAGGCGCCGCTTTCGAAGAGTTTGAGCGTGCAGAACAGCGCCGCCTGCCCGCTGACACTGGCGAATGGCTTCAACAACTGCTCCGCTATCACGCCGGACACGTTTGCCATCGATCCGGATTTCCGCGTGGGTTACGCGCAGACCTGGAACATGACTTTGCAGCGTGACCTTCCGGGTTCACTGCAATTGACGGCCAACTATCTCGGCATTAAGGGCACGCGCGGAGCGCAGGAGTTTCTCCCCAATACCTTTCCGCCCGGAGCGATGAATCCCTGCCCAAGTTGCCCCACGGGGTTCGCCTATTTCGCCTCAAACGGCAACTCGACGCGCGAAGCCGCGCAGGTTCAACTGCGGCGAAGATTGCATAACGGGCTTACCTCTACGGTCCGTTACACTTTTTCAAAATCCATCGATGACGATGCCGTTTTGGGAGGCCAGGGAGCCATCATGCCGACACAGATCGTCGGCGCGCCGTCAGGCGGACCTGGAAGTAGTGGAACGCAAGTAACCATAACACCGACCATTGGAGCGGCGGCCTCAAGTCCGACCATCGCCCAGAACTGGCTCGACCTCGAGGCGGAGCGCGGGCTTTCCACGTTCGATCAGCGGCATCTTCTAAACGTGCAGTTTCAGTACACCACCGGCATGGGACTCGGCGGCGAAACTCTTTTGCGCGGCTGGAAGGGAACGCTCTTCAAGGAGTGGACTTTCTTGAGCCAGATCACGGTGGGTAGCGGACTGCCGCAGACGCCCATCTATCTCGCCGCCGTGCCGGGCACTGGCGTGACGGGGAGTCTCCGGCCGGACGCCACGGGCGCGCCGGTTCACCCCGCGCCGCAGGGCCTGTTTCTGAACCCCGTCGCGTTCACACCGCCTGCGAGCGGGCAATGGGGAAATGCAGGAAGGGATTCGATTACCGGCCCTTCTCAATTTACCCTTAACGCCTCCATAGGGCGAACCTTCCGCTTGCATGGCCGCTTCAACCTGGATTTCCGAATCGATTCAACAAACTTTCT
>Ga0335078_10017838_pt1 | contig 10556 bp, 11 predicted proteins | sample Lox_Sample_32_FD_206711 | JGI IMG/M metagenome (GOLD analysis project Ga0335078, IMG submission 206711) | Soil microbial communities from Loxahatchee National Wildlife Refuge, Florida, United States - Lox_Sample_3.2 | ecosystem: Environmental > Terrestrial > Soil > Wetlands | place: USA...
AGCTTGGTTTCGAGCGTCTCCACCTGCGGGCGGAGGGCGCCGGGTTCGCCATCCACCAGCAGCGAGATGCGCCAGTCGTCCGTCAGCGGCGCTTGGGCGAGTTTCGCCGCCGGCAGCACCACGCGATTCAGCATCCAGCCGTGCGCGGACGTGCGGTAGCTCGTGTATTTCTCCGCCACTTCGGCCAACGGAAGAGCGGCGGGAGGATAGAGACCGGCATAATCGATCAGGTTGACGAGCAAAGCCTGGAGCGGCGCGGCGATGGCCGGCATTATTGCAATTTCCCCCGCCCGTCGACATTCCAGATCTCTTCGACACGATCGCCGCGAACGCCGTAGACGCGCTCGTGCAGATTCACCGCCACGCAGATGTGGTTGGGAATCACGTGGACTCGATCGCCTACGGCAAACTCGCGGTCCGCGGCGGAAATATCGACGAAGCCGTGTTCTTCATTCATCTTGTGGAATCGCGCCGCGGGCGCTTCGACCACGTACCCGAAGGTGACATCGGCGGAATTCACCGGCCGGTCCGACGAAAACGTCTTCGATCCGCCGTCGATAATCATGTGGCCGGGACGCGCGGCCGATACCACCGTGGCGAGAATCGTGGCCGCGCAATCCTCCATGGCGCAGCCGCCGCTGCGCACGGTGTTGACATCGTTAAAGAGGTATGTGCCCGGGCGGATTTCCGTGAGCCCCGCGATTTCGTGGGAGTGAAACAGAGTGGGGGTCGATCCGCCGCTCACGATCGGAACCGGTATGCCCGCGCGTTCGAAATCGGCGCGAACGCGAGCGATCAAGGCGGCGAGATCGGCGAGCGCGCGCATGCCTTCGGCGCCGAGATCCTTGATATGGCCGGGATAAAACGTGATGCCCTGAAATACCAGGTTCGGCAATTCGCGAATCGAACGGGCGAGGGTGAGCAACAGTTCTCCGGGGGGGACGCCCACGCGGCCCAACCCGGCATCGAATTCCACCAGGACTCCGACCGCGATGCGCGCCTCGCGCGCGGCATCGGAAAGCGCGCGCGCGGCGGCCAGGCTATCGAGGGCCACGGTAATATGCGTGCGCCGCGCTACTTCCATCAATCGCGCCAGCTTGCCGCGGCCAACAATCGGAAACGCCACGAGCATATCCGCGGGCTCGGCGCCGAGCATCACTTCGGCTTCGGAGACTTTGGCCACGGTCAGGCCCGCGGCGCCCAGTTCCAATTGGCGCTTGGCCAGCATCACGGACTTGTGTGTCTTGGTGTGCGGGCGAAGCCGCAGGCCGTGCTCGCGGGCGTAGGCGGCCACGCGACGCAAATTGCGATCGAGGATATCGAGGTCTACCAGCAGCGCCGGCGTTTCGATTTCGGAAACGTGCATCATAGATCGCTTGTCTTGTAGTGGATCAACGTTTTTGCGGCCAGGCCGGCGAGGAAGATCCACACGCCGATGCGAAACTTGCCGTCGAGTGTGACCGCGGCCATCACGGCCAGCGCGGCGTACGCGGCCATGGCCCAAAGAAAGCGCCGGAGCATCCACTAACATTCTGGCATGACTGGTAAACCACCGCCTTCACTCCGTTTCCAGTTTTTCCGACGAATCGAGGAACGCCCAGCAGACAATCCCCATCAGGTAAATCGCGGCGGAGACATAGAACGTGAGGTCCCAATTCTCGTGGCCCCATTCCAGGATGTAGCCGGTGACCACGGGCGCGAGGAATCCGGCGAAATTGCCCCACATATTCATGGCGCCGGAAAGCGTTCCGCAATACACCCCGCCCACGTCCATGGCGGTGCTCCATGCGCCGGGCATCACCAGGTCGTTGCAGAAACTCGCGAAGCCGATCGACACCACCGCCATCACGGGATCGTGCATGCGCGTGGAAAGCACCAGGAACGCGCTCGCCCCCAGAAATCCCACGAACGCCACGTACCGCCGCGCCCGCGGAATGCTGCCGGTAGCGCGCGCCAGGAGCGCTCCCAAATATACGCCGGCCATGTTTCCGATGCCGCCGAGAAACAGCGGCAGCGTTCCCAGCCACGCGCTCTCCACCAAGTTCATGTGCCGCCCCTGGCGAAGATATGTCGGCAGCCACGTGATGTAGAAATACCAGCCGTAGGAGAGGAAGAAATACTGCCAGCACAGCATCCACACCGCGCGCGATCGCAGGAGGCGCGACCACGAGATTTTGACGTGGGCCACGGCTTCGCCCGCCTGCCGGCGGAGCAACTCGCGCTCGGCCTGATTCAGGTTGGGATTCTGCGCCGGGTCGTCGCGGAACCAGGCATAGAAGGCGATCGCCCACACGATTCCCACGGCGCCGAGAATCGGAAAGGCGTGCCGCCATCCGACCAAGCCCACAATCCAGATGACCAGCGGAGGAGTGAACGCGCCGCCCCAGCGCGCGCTGAGCCACATGATTCCCTGCGCGCGAACGCGCTCGCGTTTCGGGAGCCAGGTGTGAAAAGCGCGGGTGAGATTGGGAAAGCAGCCGGCTTCGCCCGCGCCGAACATGAACTGCGTGGTCATCAGCGCGAAGCGATTCCACACGAAACCGGTAGCCGCGGTGAAGCACGACCACCAGATCACGATGCGCAGCAGCACGCGCCGCGGCCCGAGGCGATCGCCCATGAACCCGCCGGGCATTTCGAACAGGGAGTAAGCGGCCGCGAAGCAGCCCAGGCAGAAACCCATCTGGTGACGGCTGATGGCGAGGTCTTTCTGGATGAACGGCGTGACTACGGAAATGCAGACGCGGTCGATATAGGTAACTACCGAGAGGGTGACGGCGAAGAAAATCACCCAGTAGCGGACATGGGTGGGGCGTTCGGGGCTAGGCGGCATTTCTCACACCCCTTCTGCCGCCACCCCAAAGCACCAGTAACACGTGGCAGCGTCTGCCGTTTCTAAGCCGCGGCCGCAAGGGAGCGGTGCCTTTCTCTGCGGAACTGCTTCTCCGTACGGAAGGCCTAGGCGGCAGGACGCACCCCGAATCGGTAAACCAGCGCGCCCGCGCCGACGGTGGCAAACGCCGACAGAGATGCCAGGGGATGTTCCTTCAAGCCGAAAATCACCATCGCGGTCCCCACCAGGATATAGAGCGCGGGAATCAGCGGGAACGCGAAGTCCACGGCGCGCAGCCGCTGCCATCCCGGCTGCCGGCGCCGGAAAACCAGGAGCGACACCACCGACAACACGGTGAACAGCGTCAGGCTCATGCCGATATAATTTACCAGATCGGGAAACGGCGTGGCCGTCATCAGGATGGCGCAGGCGCCTTGGGCGAGAATGGCGACGATGGGCGTATGAAAGCGCGGGTGCACACGCGCGGCGGCGGCAAAGAACGCGCGATTCTTCGCCATCGCGTAATAGACGCGCGGCCCCACCGTGACCTCGGCATTCACCGTCGACATGAGGCATGCCGCCATCAGGGCGGCCCAGATTCCGCCGATACTCGCCCCGAAAAGATTGATGGCCGAAACCGCGCCGGGCGCGAGATCGGGCTTGCTGCCCATCACGGATACGGGAGTGGCGTAGATGAACACCATGTTCAATCCCAAATACAGCACCGCCACAATCGCCGTGCCCAGCGCAATGGCGGCGGGCAGCGTGCGCTCCGGGCGCCGCACTTCTTCGGCCACATAGGTGGCCGCGTTCCAACCGCTGTAACCCACCATCACCCAGAGCATCTCCACAAAGAACACGCTCGAGATCGAGCCGCTGGATGTGCGGACCGCCGGTTCGGAAAAGTGGCTCCAGTGGCCGTTGCCGAAGGCGAACGCCAGAAAAATGAAGCCCCCGATAATCACCAGCTTGCTGGAGGTGAGCACGTTCTGGACTTTCGCCGTGCGTCCCACCCCGAAACAGTTGAGAGCCGTAAACGCGGCGATGAGCGCGGAGGCGGCGAACTGTTCCGCGCCCACATGGATGGTGAAACTTTTCGACCCGAACTGGAACAACGCGTTGTCGTGCCGCAGCGCCGGGAAAATGTGGCCCAGGTAATCGGAAAATCCCAGAGACGCCGCGGCGATGGGCGCGGAAAAACCGGCGAAGAACGACACCCAACCCGTCATGAACCCCCACTCGGGGCCAAAGGCGCGCGACAGGTACACATATTCGCCGCCGGAGCTGGGAAAATTGATGCCGAGCTCGGAATAGCTGATGGCGCCGGCGAGCGCGAACAGCGCGCCCACGCCCCAGCATGCCAGAATCAACGTGGCGGACCCGAGCGCGCTGGCCATGTACCCGGTGGTGGTAAAAATGCCCATCCCGATCATGTTGGAAATCACCAGCGCGGTGGCGCTGAAGAATCCGATTTGCCGAACCAGGCTGGGCGAAATGGATTTGGGCTTCTGCATCCGTAGATCGGGCATCGGGACCTGGAGATATTCTATGCTACAGTCCCGCCGGCGCGCCGAAACGAACCGATGATGATACTATATCTCTCTAAATTATGAAATCAGCGCGCCATGCCGCGGTATTCTGTACCGCCTTATCCTTTTTTGCCCGCACCGGTCCGGCCGAGACCGCCGTCAATCCGCAGATCGTCAAGATGGCCGGCGAAATATCGGAAGACCGCATCAAGGCCATCATCGAAAAACTGGTGAGCTTCGGCACCCGCAACACCATGTCGGACGCCACCGATCCCGCGCACGGAGTGGGCGCGGCGCGCCAGTGGATTCTCCAACAGTTCCAGAGCTACAGCCCGAAACTCCAGGTGCGGTTCGAGAAGTTTCGCGTGAAGAAGCAGGGCCAACGCATTTTCAGGGATGTGGATCTCTATAACGTGATCGCGGTGCTTCCGGGCAAGACCATGCCGGAAACGGAAGTGTGGATTACCGGACATTACGACAGCCTGAACCTGGGAAATCGCCCGCCCGCCGCGCAGACCGAAAACCCGTCCGCGAGCGGGCGCGGCGCCGGCGACAATCCGCTGAGCGCCACTCAGAACATGACGCCGGCGGACTTCGAAAAGAACGCCGCGCTCCCCGCTCCCGGCGCCTGCGACGACGGCAGCGGCACCGCGGCTGTAATGGAACTGGCGCGCGTGATGAGCCAGTACGAGTTCGACAAGACCCTGGTGTTCGCCGCCTTCGCCGGCGAGGAACAGGGACTCATCGGCAGCAGTTTGCAGGCCGCCAAGGCGCACAAGGAAAACGAAGGCATCGAGGCCGTGCTCAATAACGACATCATCGGCACGGATAGAAGCGGCAACGGGCGGTTCGGCAATACCTCGCTGAGCGTTTACAGCGACGAAACCATGGATTCGCCCTCGCAGCAGCTCTCGCGCTACGTCCGCGAGATGGGCGAGCGCTACCTTCCATCGATGAGAGTGGACACGGTTTTCATGGGCGACCGCCTGGGCCGCGGCGGCGACCACACGCCATTCCAGTGGGAAGGATATGCCGCGGTGCGCCTCTCGACGCCCAACGAAATTTACGCCAATCAGCACCATGCCACCGACCTGTTGGAGAACATGTCGGTGCCTTACACCGCGCAGGTGACGCGGATAAATGGCGTGGTGGCGGCGAGCCTCGCGCTTTCCCCCAAAGCGCCGAATGTGATGCGCGCGCCCGCGCCCCCGCGCGCCTGGGAGAAGACCGATGGCGCCGCCCCACCTCCGCCGCGCCGTCCGACGCCCATGATCTCGCGGGGGAAGTCCGGCTACGACGCGCTGTTGCAATGGAAACCCGCCGGCCCCGACACCGCCATCAAGGGATATGTCATCGTGATGCGCCCCACCACGTCGCCCTATTGGGAACAGGAGATCTACGTCGGCAAGGTGACGGAATACCTGATGAAGGACGTCTCGATCGACGATCTGAAATTCGGCGTGAAGGCCATCGGCGCGGATGGCGGCGAGAGCCTGGTGGCGCCGTATGTCTATCCGCCGCGGGCGAAGACGGAGATCCAGACGGTGCAGTAAGGGCACGGCGTGGCGGCCCGGCGGCGTACCTCCCGAGAGATGCCAATCAGCTATGCAGGCGAGGACGCCGCCAGTACGATGAGTGGGACTATCGAGCAGCCGGCACCGGTTTATGGGACGGCAATTCCTTGAGATCGGGCTGGGAGTGGCCGGACGGGTACACGGTGGAGGCGAACCGCCGCTGAGCATATCCCCATCGAAAACGGCAAGGCACGCTGACCGCCCGCACCGTTCGTGCGGTTGCGAAGAATTTCGGCTGGGGGAATCGACGCCCCCAGCCGGGAGGCGGTCACTTACCGCTGTTCTTGGCCGGCGCTTTCTTGGCCGGGGCCTTGGGTCTGGTCTTGCACGCCATACAAGCCAAAGTGTACCAGTTATTCGGAGCCGCGACTCTCATATTTCCAAAGCTCCACTTTACGAGCGGCGCCATCAGCCCGCGCAGGATCGAGAAGTGGCGCGGGTCGGACTGCACGGTTCTCGCCGCCGCCTGTTCCAGCCATTCTTCCATCAGGCCCTTTCGGGCGAGAGCAGTTTTGTGAAGAGGCCGGGCCGGTAGTGAGCCCCATGAAGGCCAGAATTACAGTCCAGGAGCATCCCACGGGTGCAATCTCGGCCAGCGACCGCTCCAGCCAGTCTTTGCCTACTGTTAGCGCTGGTCTCGCTTGCGCAGGGTCGGGCGGAGCAGCGCCTGTTCAATAGGATCGACAGGCCGGTGGAACGTCCGGTAGCGGTGCCGCCGCCAATCGTTCAGTTTCTCTCTCGGGACCAGCACATCGCCGAGATCCTGGAGTCCCAATCACTCCTTCCCGAACAACTGCCGCCGGCATGGTTCCGGGCATCGGAAGTTCACCTCGCGGGGCCTGGCGAGAGAGATATCCTGATCATCGGAGCCGGTCCCGTTCCGGGAGCCAACGTGACCACGTTCTGGATCTTCCGGCCAACGGGCACGGGCTACGAGCCCCTGCTCAACGGCGCGCCCGCCCTAGCGCTGGAAATCATGAAGCGCCGCACAAACGGCTATCGAGACATCAAGCTCAGTTCGGCTACCGCCATGGAGGTGTCCACTACCGGTGTGCCAATATCGGGACGGCGCGTACCGGCCTTTCGCGGGCGACACGCACCATATCCGTTGAATGGCGAGAGGTAGCAATATGCTACCCTGGCAATATGAGCCAGCCTGTGAAGCTCTCCGACAGCCTGGTGCTGGACGCCCGGCTGGCGGGGGATGCCTGGCACCGCTCGATTGCCGGCCAGGTGGAATTCTGGGCCCGGTTGGGACGATCGGTCGAGCTCCTGCTCGGCGCACCGCAGGTGCTGGCGCTCGCGCGAACGGCAGCCGCCATGCCGTTATCCGCATGCCTGGAGTCGGTGGATTCCGCCGAAGGCCGCACGCGGTTGGCCGCCTACCTGGATAGCCGTCCATTCCCGCATTTCGAGCCCCATCCGGACCGCAAAGGCCTGCTGATCCGTATCGATGCCGATGGCAGCCGCACCGCCGGCAGGTTCCGGAATCGACAATTCCTGCCGACCCGCAAGAAATCGTAGCGGCGATGAATCTGCCGCTCGATGAACGTCCCGTCATCGCGGTTCTGGCCGGTTCGAATGGTGCGGGCAAGTCGACTTTTTATCACGCTCATCTGAGGCGTGCGGGGCTCCGATTGGTCAATGCGGATGTACTGGCGCAGGAGCTTGGGCTCGATCCCTATGCGGCTGCCCGCGCGGCCGGGGCGGTGCGCGACGAGCTGGTCCGGCAACGCGAAAGCTTCGTCTTCGAGACGGTGTTCTCCGATCCCGCGGGCGAGAAGATCGGCTTCCTGAAATCGGCGGTCGAGACCGGATATAACGTCATCGTCTGCTTCATCGGGTTAGCCGGCTCCCTCATCTCGGAAGAACGCGTGGCGATGCGCGTTTTGCAAGGCGGGCACGACGTTCCTTCGGAGAAACTCGCCGCACGGTTTCCACGCACGTTGGCAAATCTGCAAAGTGCTCTCCGGCAGTTGCCTCGGGTTTGGATATTCGACAATACTGACCTACGCATGCCTTATCGCCTGGTGGCCATGGTGGAAAACGCGCGCGTACTGAAGTTGCGCCGACCCGTGCCGAAATGGCTTGCCCCGCTGCTCAAGACACTCTGACCAGGTCGACGCCGCGGCACGACCATTGAACTGTGCCAGCCCGATGGCGCCGGAACGCGTGCTTTCACGTTCCACGGCGGGTTGGTGTCAGCGCCGGCGATGCGCGCTGGCGGTTCACCGTCGTGGTGTTGCTTTTGACGCCGCCCCATAGCCTCTCGCGCCAGGTGGACTCCGCTCTATTGCAGGAAGGAACGGGTGGACGAGAAATAGACGAAGCGCCCGCTCGGCGACCATGTCACCGTCCTCGATAAGTAAGGCCCGGGCGCGATCTACCGGTACGCCGCCGCGATCTGTTTCCGCACGAAAGCCAGATCGTGCTTGATGGCATCCACTTCGCCCGCGGGACTGTGATCCACCGGCAATGTCACCGGCCCGGCGAATCGCGCCTTGGCGAGCGCCGCGAAGAACCTGGAAAAATCCACCACGCCATCGCCTAACGGACAGGGCTTCATGGTGCGCGCGCCGCCTTGCGGACCTTCCCATTTGAAATCGCGGAGCGTCACCATTTTGAGCCGCGGGAGCGCGACCGCGAGCGGGCCATCGAATCCCGCCGCGCCGCCTTCCTGCGTAGCGTAAGCAATGTCGAAGTCGATGCCGACCCATTGCGGATCGAACGGCCGGATCACGCGGCCGATGTCGGCTACCGTGGCGCCCACCGCACCGTCCATGTAATTCTGCACGCCCATCGCCATCTTGGTATAACGGCCCAATTGCGACAGGTAGGAGATATCGCGCTGCACCAAGGGAAGCTGCATCTCGATCTGCACCGAGCCCGTGCACTTCCAATGGCCGGGGCGGTAGAACGGCACCTGGAGGTACGTCGCGAGCCCCAGCACCTCCTGCGAGTCCTTGTCCTGCGCCCGCGTAAGCTGGGTGGTGATCATGGGGACGTCGAGCCCGATTCCGGTGCAGGCTTCGAGCGCCGGCATGAGTTGGTTGCCGGCTTTGGCCGGGATCACGTGCCCGTCCGGTTCAACCGAAAGATCGACGCCGTCGAAGCCGAGCGCCTGCACGATCGGCGGCAGATCGATGTAGCCGATCTTGACCAGCACTTTCGAATACAGGCAAACCGGTGGGGTCAGGCGCGGGCGCATGGCGCCTTCGCGCGCCTGGGCGGCGCGGGCCAGGCGGCGGGCCGCGGCCGCGGTCATCGCCCCCGCCAGCAACTGTCGTCGCGTCAGCACCGTTACTATTGTAGGCCGGGCTTCCTGGCGGCGGAGTCGAGCGCCTGCCGGATGACCTGTTCGGGATCGCCGTGCTGCCAACTCTCGTTCACTTCGGTATCTTTCATTCCGGCCACGCGCCCCAGCAGTTGGAATGGCGCCAGTGCGTAGGAGCGCGTCTGCCAGCGGGCCATTTCGGCCAGCGACGGCAAGGCGCGCTCGCGAATCTGGTCGAGCGCGGCGGCGTTGGGCGGGTCGGTGAGGACAAGAAGCGCCCCGGTGGCCTCCAGGCGGTCGCTCAGCACTACCGAGTTCAGCAGATCCACCAGGTCCGAGGGTGGAATCCGCAAGCCCAAGGACGGCTGTCGGCGCGCGATCAGGGCAATTGCCGCCAGTTCGCGGACGGCGTTGGCGCGCACGCCGTCGTCGGCGTCCTGGAGCGCGAAAAGCAGGTCGTCGAGCACGGATTTCCGGTTCGCCGCGGACGCCATCACGGTGACCGCGGCCGCGCGCTGTTCGGCATCGGCGCCGGTGCGCAATTCCGCGCGGAGTTTGAGCAGGTGCGTGGCGGCATAGGCGCGGAAGAATTCCTGGTCGCGGCGCATGGCGGCGTCGGCGGCGCCCCCCTTGACATCCACCCGCCAGCGCGCGCCGGAATACATGCGATAGCGCGTCATCAGATCATACGGCAGGGTGGCCGTTCCCGAGGGCGGAACGCGAAACTCCACGTCCGCTTCGCCGCGCTCGACGATACCGATGAAAAGCGTGGCGCGCCCGTCTTCGCAGCAGAAGGATTGGACGTGCGCGTCCATCACGTCGGGCAGGCCGATGATGCGATCTTCCAGCTCGATGCGCGACGCCGGGAGGGTGTCGCCGGAATCGAGATGCGCGGCCGCCAGAATCTGGCCGGGCAGGAGATGGTGCAGGCCGTAAAAATTGATGTTGCCGACGCGCGGCAGTTGTGCCGAAGCGGCACACACGAACAGCAAACCGATGGCGAATCGCGTCACATTACTCAGACGCGCGACCGGCCCGCGCTGTTGCGGAATTATGCCTGTGCCTGCTTTTGCGCGATGGGGCCGATCACGGGCAGCACCACCGTTTTCCCCTGGTAGGTGGAGAACAGGAGGTACAGCCATAGCCCCAAGCAGGCCAAGCCAAAGATCGGCCAGAAAATGCCAATCAGCAATCCGAAAATCCCGGCGATCTCCAGAACAACGCGGAAGACGATGGAGAATACGAAGTCGATGATGATTACCGCCACGTTCAGGAAGATCGATTGAAATGCATGAAAACGGATGGTGCGGTTGTTCTTATAGGGCTCGAGCACCAGGAAGACGATTCCG
>Ga0335078_10017839_pt1 | contig 10556 bp, 9 predicted proteins | sample Lox_Sample_32_FD_206711 | JGI IMG/M metagenome (GOLD analysis project Ga0335078, IMG submission 206711) | Soil microbial communities from Loxahatchee National Wildlife Refuge, Florida, United States - Lox_Sample_3.2 | ecosystem: Environmental > Terrestrial > Soil > Wetlands | place: USA: Florida...
CTGTCATCAATTTATTGGCGTTGCAAACTAGTAGGTGTCTCCATGTTTACTTTAAATTTGTCTATGTATATATACATGATAATGTCTTAACGTTGAAAACGGTCATTCTCGGTTATCTGACATAATTTTTCGTAAATTTTCTGCTCAGAAAAGTGTATAAAGACCTGCAGAAGTATGTAGAATGGCCTCCGGCAATCATGCTTTCGACCTTTTTGTTCAAGATAAGAGTTATATGTAAGATATCGTCTCGATTATGACGTTGATCAATTGACTTGAACTGCGATTTACGGTAAACATCAAGAAAAAGTTCGCTCATAAAATCCGTATGTTATACTAAGGCATCAGCGAGCTAATACTTACAGATAAATACGAGCATCGGGCTAAAGCGGATTGGTGGTGCTGAATCGAGGACCTCTCTCTTGACAACCAGAAAGGCCAATGTTATCTTTAAATAGAAAGCATATAGGATTATAATAGACTTGGATAAGGGGCTACATTTTCCCAAGAGAATGACTAACGTGGACAAAGCACTGTGGGCTTATATACACATCGCGCCCGAGACGACCACCGAGGTGACAAAGGTGCTGCAGCTCAATGGTGTCGTGGCGGGATCCAAATAAAATTATCATTTCAGATTTATATTTAAATCGGGTAAGGATGAAAAAGTGCATCTTAACGATATGGTTAGTGTGTTTATTTTTTGCTGGTTGTGTGTCTACAGGTTGCATTTCGGGAAACTGTGAAAACGGACAAGGGACACTTGAATCACCCAACGGCAGTAAGTATATTGGCGAGTTTAAAAATGGTACGTTCGACGGGCAAGGGATATATACAAAAGCCAATGGCAGTAAATATATTGGCGAGTTTAAAAATGGCGCGTTCGATGGACAAGGGACGTATACATTCCCCGAAGGCGCGAAATATGTTGGCGAGTTTAAAAATGGCAATTACCATGGACAAGGGATATATACATTCATCGATGGCTCGAAGTATGTTGGCGAGTTCGAAAATAGCCTACCTAACGGACAAGGGACGCGGATACTCGTTGGCGGTGAAAAGTATGTTGGCCAATGGAAAGATGGCAAGTACGACGGGCAAGGGACACTTACATCCGCCAATGGCAGCAAGTATGTCGGCAAGTTCAAAGATGGACAATTTGTAGGTAAATAAAAACAATATCACTTAACGCGACGTAAAATAGGAACTCTAACCAGAAGGCTGACTGTAAGCGCAATTAGTGTTCAGGACACCTGATATCAGTTTAGAACTTAATCCTTCCCATCTGTGATTAAGGACGGTTATTTTAACTACACTTAAAAATATGATAACGATATTTGTCATGTCCCTTGCATACAATTTGTGACTTATCATACTTTCTTTGCCAAAGCAAAAGGATTTTTCCGAGACAATGTTCCTGCCCCCCTGAGTAAACCAACCCGCACAAATTTTGTCTTTTTGGATTATCTCCGCCCCTGACTTCAAATGAGATTTAACCATCCAATTGGGTTAATTCGCTTTAAATTCGCTTTAATTATCTGCAAGTTAGGGGCAATATGAGGCAGCCCACTTTATAAATCTCTTAGTTGTGTGAAAGAGTCTATCCTCTTGAGAAGATAACATCATTTTCTCGTCTTGTGAATTGGGGAAAGGAAACGCAACCTTGGGATCCCTCATTCCTCTGCAGTCTCTTTTTTTTAAGTCCTCTTAACCATGTTGGTCACTTAAGCTGTAAGAGCGCAGGTAGTCGATAGTAAAATTAACTTATTGGTGGTCAGCGGTTTCCCCAATTATCTGTTGAAGTCAGCATTTGTGACGACAAGTCTTGTAAATGCTTTTCGTGAACCCGATCTGGTCTCGAATTTACTTTACAGGAAGTAAAAACCGCATTTAAGGTAAAATCCATTGTTGTGCAACGAATTTTACCAATACAACCTCATCGAAATCACAGAAGTCACTGTCAAAAAAACTCATTTTAGCTCCTATGCTCGTTGACAAAACCTGTACACATAAATCCTGACTTCATCAAATTATCCCTAAGCGCACCCTGCGGTTTTCAGGCTATTTTTTGATTCGCTCGTTTCGTTATATCCTTATTTTCCCTTCTGCATCTGCGTTGTCTGCGGTAAAGTCGTAACCGGATTGAATTGAATTGTATTGTCTTTGTATTGTCTTTGCGGGAGCGAGGATTGTCTTTATGTCTGCTTTTTTTGTATGTCCTGGGAAGCGCGCTTTCGCCGAATCAGCAATTGCAACCACGGCCTTTTGTATAGCCTTCTTAGTTACGTCACTTAACTTAGCGGATGGACTCAAGCTCCACATCGACGCTTTACTCTCGTAATCCTCTCTCTCTATGAAATGTCTCAGAAGTACGTGTCTTTCTGGACATATTATTATGGCTTCAACAATGACATGCGCGCCCTCCTCATTTGCTGGTATGCTAAAAACCAAAATAAAGGGCAGCAGTCCTATACCACCAACCGGTGCAAGAGCAATACCGATAGCCTCCGTCACTGATACAGAATCGGCTATCTGACTATGAATAAACACATTGTTAAGACGGAAAAACAACACCGCATCGGTACCCTCTTTTTTGGCAGTGTTGAGAATCGTTTCAATCTGCTCAACCGATGCCGGAGCTGTCACTAAATCCACTTTAGATTGTACGATTCCTGCTTTCTCCATGTGCTCACGAATAGACGTCCGAAGATCTGTGAGATCATCCGAGAGATTTTTGCGTACTATAAGAGACGTATTGGATGGGCGAGAATCGATGAGATCCACTGCAACAATGCGCAACTTTTTTGATCCAAAATCTGACCTGTCGATTCCAGATGTGGAGTATCGAAGCGATACCCCTCAAGAATAAAGTACAACCGGAGAAACTAAAAAAAGCACGAGAATGGAAAGTAAAATAAAAGTAATCGGTGTTCAGACAAAATAATTTATCCTTTTTGGATCGCAAACACTAGCTTGATCGGCCCAGACGGCATTGCCGTGGACACGCTAAATAACCAGATCTTAGTGGCCAACTTTAACAGCAGCTCGGTCACGGTATATAACAGGACTGACACCGGCGATGTCACACCGAATAGGACCATCTCCGGCACAAATACTGGTTTTGGGCGACCCAACCGATATTGCGCTGCAATAGATTTTAGTAAGATTAAGAACGCTACGTGATCTTCCCTAGAAAAAGTAGACTATAGTGCCACACGTGACAGTTTTATGATTTTAGGAATGCGAAGTCAGAACATTTACCACAATTGCGAAGAGATGCAAAACCGTAGCTTGAGATAAAAGTTAAAAATAATTCCTTTTTTGATGGCGCTCGGCAACTGCATCGGCTATACTAGGTTCATATACAGGACAATTTTAGTTTCATTTAAGTCCTATCAAAGGAGGGAGCCTAGCATGAATACTACAGCTGTCGGTTTATTTGAGTACAAAAACGATTTCTTTTCCATTAGCATTCGCGAGTCCGAGCACCGTCCTGGGAGTTATATCTTCAGCAGCGGCGTTAGCCTACCCAAGTTCAACCCCATCTGTTGGGGAAGGACTGGAATCTGCTCCAACGCGGCATTCAAGGGCCTGCAGCAGCTTCGGGCTGATGTATCCTACTTTGCACTCCAGCGGGGCATCGTTACGAAGAACGCCGATTTTTCCTCCGAAATCGAGAGAGGACGCGGGGACGGCTGGTATCAGGAGAATGCCCTCTTGATCGAAAATGCGTCACCCAAGGTCGTCGAGGAGATCCTCGAGTTCAGCGCACGAGACCTTGTCCAGACGGTGCTTACCGCCTGCCATCCGGATGTCACAGTTCCGGCCGGATCCCTGGGTCCCGCAGCAATGCAGCGCTTCCTCGAATCCCAGGGCGTACCTAATTATCGTGAAGTGGCTCCGCCTCCGATCGCGAAGCCAAAGGCAGCGTAATAAGTACATCAAGCTAAGTCGTCAACGAGAAGGCCCGGGCAATTTCCCGGGCCTTCTCTATTTCATTAGAAGGCGCGCCACTAAAAAGGGATCATTGAAATTGATTTATCTATAACAGCAGAATTAGTCCACTAGGACACAATCTTCCATGAGCAAATGACGCCAGGCAACGGCGTGCCCACACTTCCCGGCGTGGAATAGCGATAATAACTAAGGGGTTGTATTGCTACCATGGAAAAGGTAGCTTTATGGAAATATGGTTGATCATCCGGCGACACAAGGAGAGAAGAAAGATCTTTAGTGCTTTGGGCCGGAGCACGTCGTGTATGCCCCGATTGATTTAAGCAGACAGGCACTTTCCAGGGGACTCCTTGAAAGCGGGTTCAACCAGATGCTCAAAACGTTATTTATTTGGGAAGGCGTAACTTATTATTTAACCGCAAAGGCGATAGACGAGTCGCTGGCATTTATCGCGAACCATTCAGGGCCTCAGGGTTGTCTACTGTTTGATTACACCGATCCCGAGTTGATCACCGGCACTTCTCAGTTAAAAGAGGCAATAAATTGGCGAAAGTTTGAGAGAAATAATGGAGAGCCACTACTCTTTGGGATTATAAAGGAAATGATGAAAATAAATGCATGAAGGCTAAGAAAATACCGGATGCGGTTATTTCCTCAGTTTTTGAACCATCTGATAAAAATCACATTTTGCGCAATCCTCGTATTTTTGTGCAAAGGTACCCTGTACTTTGCCTTCGCAGAACGTGCCCGCCACTGCCCAGCAGCTCCTTCCGAAATTCGAGTATGCGGGACATTTTAAGGTTGCATCTTTATCCCTTCCGCATTTCATGTATTCCCAGCATTTTATTTCATGTGATTCCTCATCGCTCTGCTGAGGGAAATACAGGCTGAAAGTGGAGCCTTTCCCTTTCGCGCTCTCCACCTTTGTGAAGCCGCCATGTTCTTCCATGATCTTTCTCGTTATAGACAGGCCAAGGCCAGTGCCGTGATCTATCAGCTTTGTGGTAAAGAAAGGATCGAATATCAGGGACATGTTATCTTCACCGATTCCCTCTCCCGTGTCGGCTACCCGCACGTAAACGTATCGTACGCGGTGGAGGTCTTCATTCCCCGCGGTTATCTTCAGAGCCCCGCCGCGGGGCATTGCATCGAGCGCATTGGTTATGATGTTGATTAACGCCTGCCTGACCTGGTCCTTGTCCATCAAAACGGGCGGAAGATTTTTTTCTATCGCTAGCTCTACGGTCACGGATTGTTCGCTGCATGTCTGCTCAAACATATTGACCACATCAATCACAAAGTCTTCAACACGGTGTTTTCCAAGATGGTATCGCAGATCACGGGAGAACGTCAGCACATCCCTAAGTATTTTCTCAAGCCTAGCGACTTCCGCAACGATGACTTCCGCACGTTTTTTTTCTTTTTCGCCTATGACGCTTTTATAGAGTATGCGTGCAAATCCGCCAATTGCTGTAAGAGGGTTTCGTATTTCATGCGCCACGTCCGCAGTAAGCCTGCCCAGCGCAGCCAACTTCTCTGCCTCAATCAATTTGTCCTGGGATTTCTTCAGCTCGTCGCTCTTTTTTGCTATCTCACGTTCGAGGCTCTCCGTCCAATTCTTTAATCGTTCCCTCGCTGTTTTGAGCTCTTGTGTCATTTCGTTGAAAGCCCCGACGAGCTGACCGACTTCATCCTGTGAAACCGCCGCTACGGTGTGGCCGAGGTGCCCCTGTACAACATATCCCATTGCCTTTGAAAGGGTCGACACGGGTTTCAGCACAAACTTCCTGAGAACCACGTATAGGATGGTGGAGATGACGCTCATTAATACAACGGCGTAAACTGTTGTGTTCACCATTTGCTCTTGCATTCTTTTATCGACGGTAGCAAGAGAAAAATCTGACTCAAGGATGCCGAGTATCCGCTTGGTAGGGGCATGAACATGGCAGGCAGCCTGCGAGCAGGAAGGTTCGTTGTAGATCGGATCAATGAAGGTCAGCACATTATATCCGTCCGTTCCCCGGGATGTCGCCCATTGGCCCGTGCCAGCCAGATTGCCGGAAGGTTTATGGTTGCCGACATGACAGCCCTTACATACTTGGGAAGTCCTGTCGATCTGTCGCCCGATTTCCGCCTCCGTTGAAGAGTAAAAAATCTTCCCCGTGCTATCGAACAGCTTGATCCCTTTGATGTCCGTCGCCGATTTGAGGTCGTCTATCGTCCGCTGTATTGCTTCTCTGTTGAATGTCAGCATATCGTATCGTATGCTTTTTTTAATGAGATCGGAGTACTCGGTGGCGTCCTTTACGGCTTCATGGATAAGATTTCTCCTGCCCGTATGGATCAACGTGTACCATGATAGGCCTGCGCCGACTATGATGAGCGATATAAGGGCAATAATAAGTTTCGCCGCGAGGGATTTAGATATTAAGGTGAGGAAATTCGTCATAGTACGACTTCATTGGTAGTTGCGTCTTATATTACCCCAATCCTCCTTTAAAGTCACCAGCAATCACTCTCGTTCTCACTTCATTGGTAGCTGCAACGCCATGGATATTTTTATAGTATAAAAAATATTAGTTATTGGCTTTTTCACAGCAAGAGCATCGAGAAAGTGAAGAAGACGATGCAAAAAACTTGAGGATGAAAAGGGTACTGGCAGAAGTTATCCGCTAACCCCTGTCTTTTTCGACTGTCACTTCCTGCCCTAGCCGTAGTCTCTCATGTCCGCGGTAACGTCGTAAAACCCGAGCGCAAGAGTGGTAGAGGCGATAATCAATTCATGGTTCTGACATGCATTCAAAGTAAAACATGATGGCTACCTCCTTACTGTGATATTGATTGTCTCTCTAATCACAGGGTAGCACCGAATATTGGTTTTTCCCCTCCTTCATATCTACCGTATTGATGAGTTGCCCGAGAGAGTATATGTGGCTGAGGGCGATAGTCGACAATTACACGACCTTTTAAGATCGCGGCATCAACTGACTACGAGTGCCACATGCCTCATGAAACATCTGCGGGGCATGTTAAGATAAGTCAGTTGTGATTGTTGACACTCATTGAAACTATTAAAGATACATTCTGAATATTTTACAGATGCATTCCGAACACTCACCCTTCATAGACAATCCTCAAAACTACTCCTGTCGATCCTCCGACGCACAATTGACCAGTATCAGAAGGTCGGGCAGAAACCTGCTGACAAACGCATTCAGATCATCAAATCTATCTTTTATCCCTGGATCAAGATACATTCAAGAATAACTGCTTTAGGGATTTGTAGACATCGCATCTTTGGACGGTTTTTTGCAGTTCGATTAAAATGTATCTTCATTTCTCACTTCTGCGAAAATTTATCACTACCTGTTTCCTGCAAATTCACCGGGTTGCCTTTTGGCACGTTAGATGCAATTATCAGAACAAGACTGAGTAGACATTCGGATTAGATTTCGAAATAGTTGTCGGAGGGCCGACAATGCCAATCGATATTAAAGTTCTGCATGACGGTATGGGTATACTGTATCATTGTTATGGAACAGTGACTGGCAAAGATTTCATAGAAGCTAACAAACGAGTACTCACTTTTAACGGACATTTAAAAAGGGTGAGATATGGAATTGTAGATGAGACGGCTACTGATGACATCCACATGGCTGAGTCAGAAATGCTGACGATCGCTGTACAGGATAAAAAGATAGCCAATCTTGTTCCATCTGGAGCTATTGTCGCTGTAATAGCCGAGCGTGATTTCGCTTTTGGACTTGCGCGTCTCTGGGAATCATTCATTGAGCATACTGGATGGGAAACCATGACATTTAGAGCTAGATGGAAGGCAGAACATTGGATTAAGGAAAAGGTAAAATCTAACTGTGGAATCGATTTAATATTTTAATAATCAGCACAAAAGATGTAGACCAGCGGTCACAACATACTTTGTTTATTACTAAACTAAACAACGGTTGCATATTTTGAATATTATTGATTATACATCCTAAGTGTTCTAGAGATTAGAATCTAAAACCTGATTTTAACGGTAGAATAAACAATCACGACCTCACCTAGACAATCCACCATTTTTCTTGTGCTATTTAATTGCTATCATTCCTTACGTAAAGGCTGTTCACGCGGGCCCGCAAGTCATCGGAAATGTCTTTCGCGCTCGCCACGGAAAAGGCGGAATCAAGGCATGAACTGCAAGGGAAAGAGAAAACCAGCCCCGGCAAAAAAACGGCGCTCCGCATCCTCCCCAGCCGGGGAAAAGTTCAGCCATACCCTCCCCACCCGGAAGGCGGAGCTGGGTCTGGCCAACGAACAACTGCAATCCGAGCTCTCCTGCTGCAGGCGGACTGAAGAGATTTTGCGAGAATCCGAAGCCAAATGCCGGAGCCTGATCGAAAGCGCTCAAGACGTGATTTTTGTCCTTGCGGACGATGGAACGATCACATTTCTGAACGCGGCATTCGAACAGACCACCGGTTGGTCCCGCGCCGAGTGGATCGGCAGGTCATACATTGATCTGATCCATTCCGAAGATCGTTCGCTTGCAGTAAGGCTCCTTAGTCTCGTCCAGCGTGGTTCCGCGTTAGCCCCGTTCGAACTGCGTATCAAGACCCATTCCGGCGAACCCCGGATCGGAGAATTCAAGGTGGTGCGGGAAAATAGGCCTCCGCATCTCATCCTGGGCATCGCCAGGGACATCACGGAACGGAAGAAAATCGACGAGGAACGCGCCCGACTTGAAGCCGCAGTGCAAGCCGCGGCTGAGGCTGTGGTCGTTACCGACGAAAGAGGATTCATCCAGTACGTGAACCCCGCCTTTGAGCAGGTTACGGGCTGGGCGCGGGACGAGAGTATCGGCAGGACTCTCCACCTCTTAGACAGCGGCAAGCAGGACAGAGCCTTTTTCCTGGACCTTCGAGAGAAACTGAGCCGCGACGGGGTCTGGCGGGGCAGGCTTATCCAGAGAAAAAAGGACGGCTCGCTTTACTATGAAGATAGCACGTGTTCACCCGTCATCAATCCCGAGGGCCGCGTCATCAACTACGTGTCTGTAAAGCGGGACGTGACTAGCTGGCTCAAACTTGAGTCCATAGCCGAGTCGGTGAACACCGTGGAGAACGTCGGCTACATCGTTTCCGGTGTCCGGCATGAAATCGGCAACCCCGTCAACTCCGCCATGACGGTCCTGAGCGTTCTTCGCCATAAACTCGGAACATTCACGGTTGATAAAATCCGCGACTATTTGGACAACGCCCTGGCTGAGCTCGGCCGCGTGGAGTATCTCCTGAAGTGCCTAAGGAATCCTAATCTAAACGAGACCCCGGAAATCCGGAATGTGGATGTCGCCGAGTTCATCAAGCAGTTTAAGTCCCTTGTGTCTGAGGACTTCAAACGAAGAAATATCGCGGTCACGGTCGACGAGGGTCCCAAGGCACTGACCATGTCTACGGATGCCCGGGCCCTTCAGCAGGCCCTGCTCAATGTTATGACCAATGCCGCAGATGCTGTCGCGGGGAGGGAAAAACCCTCTATTTCCGTTACCATTACAGAACACGATGGCAAGGTGCACATTTCGGCCACTGATAATGGCTGCGGCATGACTGAAGATCAACAAAAACAACTCTTTAAACCATTTTATACGTCTAAGGCACACGGAACAGGTCTGGGCCTTGTGCTTGTTAAAAAAATAATGACACGCTTGAACGGCGACATCTTGGTCACGAGTACAGCCAGCCGGGGGACCACAGTAGATTTATTTGTTCCCAAGTGCACTGAAGTGCTGTAAATAATGCGGTCTCGTTTTTTAGACATAAGAAAGGAATGAGGGAATCTTGTAGACGAACAGGATACAACCGCTAGTTACTGAGTATCGTGTTTAAACTATTCGGATGGATCATATGATTTGGGTTCTAAACAAATTTGGGTTGAAAATTTTATTCACAGGCCAACATGGCAAACTTAGCTAAAAGTTTATTTAAACTATCCACCCTTTTATGCCTCTTTCTGGTGCTTTCAGGCTGCGCTATGATGGGTTTGGCTATCCCCGCAGCGGTAAGCGGCTGCGCGGTCGGTATAAATTATACATTTACGAACATCGCCTACAAGACCATCTGCTCCCCTGATGCAAATGTGGAAGCCGCGCTCTATAAGGTGCTTAAAAAGATGGACATAAAAGAGGCGAAGCGTAAGTCTGAGGAGGGTAAAGTTAGCATTACGGCGGTCACAGGTAATCTTGATATATACATCGACCTCGAGAAGATAACGCCGACCGTGACGAGCATCCAGGTTAACGCTAAAAAGGGGTTCTTCTTTAAGGACAAAGCCACGGCCTCAGAGATCATAGTGCAGACTGAGAAAGATCTTGAAGTGAAGAAGTGAGGATGTTCGCTTATTAAGAACTCTCGCGGCCTTATCGACTTCTATAACTGGCTTTTCTTCCAAATTTAATTAGAGGGCTATTGTCCCAATGATGGTTTATACGCAATTTTCCCCGTCATTTCTGGATTTTTAATAGCCTCTGTCAGCGATAGGGTTCGGAAAAAGCAATAAGGAGGATTGATTGTGGTGTGGTTCGAACCGGGAATCACGTGAAGCCGCGAAAA
>Ga0335078_10017840_pt1 | contig 10555 bp, 8 predicted proteins | sample Lox_Sample_32_FD_206711 | JGI IMG/M metagenome (GOLD analysis project Ga0335078, IMG submission 206711) | Soil microbial communities from Loxahatchee National Wildlife Refuge, Florida, United States - Lox_Sample_3.2 | ecosystem: Environmental > Terrestrial > Soil > Wetlands | place: USA: Florida...
CGAAGGCGCTGCTGGAGAAGACGCTGGAGCAGGTGAAGCAGTTGGCCGACTCGAAGCCGGAAGACTCGCCGCTGGCCATGCCGCTCAAGCATTTTCCGGCGTCGGTTCCGGTCCCCGAGCAGGACCGGATCAAGACGGAGATGCTGGACGCTACGGCCAAGGAAGTTCTGCCGGCGTACAAGCGGTTCGCGCGCTTTCTCGAGGTGAGCTATATACCGGCGGGGCGACCCGAGCCGGGAATCTCGGCGTTGCCCGACGGCGCGAAGTACTATGCCTTCCTGATTCGCCGCACCACGACGACCAACCTGACCGCCGACCAGATTCACCAGATCGGATTGGACGAGGTGAAAAAGGACGAGGCCGATGAGCTGGCGATTGCGCAGAAGCTGGGCTTCAAGGACCTGAAGAGTTTCCGCGACAGTTTGAAGACCAATCCCAAGATGCACCCGGCCTCGGCCGAAGCGCTGCTCGATGCCTATCGCGGCTACCTGAAGCCGATGCAGGCCAAGCTGCCTGAGCTGTTTGGCCGCCTGCCCAAGGCGCCGTTCGAAGTGGCGCCGGTGCCGGAATACCTGGAAAAGAGCTCGGCGCCGGCGTACTACGAAGCGGGCACGCCCGACGGCAGCCGCCCCGGTCGGCTGCGCATCGACACCTATAACGCGACGCAGCGGAATTTGTATGGCGTCGAGTCGATTGCGTATCACGAGGGGCTGCCGGGACATCATCTGCAGATTTCGATCGCGCAGGAGCTGACCGATGTGCCCGACTTCCGCAAATACGGCGGATATTCGGCGTTTGCCGAGGGGTGGGGGCTTTATTCCGAGCGGCTGGGCAAGGACGTGGGTTTCTATACCGATCCATATTCGGATTATGGCCGCCTCGAGGCGGATATGTGGCGGGCGATCCGCCTCGTTGTCGATACAGGAGTCCACTCGCAGCACTGGACCCGCCAGCAGATGGTGGATTTCTTCCACGAGCACTCGAATATCGACGAGCCGAGCGTTGAGGCCGAAGTCGACCGCTACATCGCGTGGCCGAGCCAGGCGCTGGCGTACAAGGTCGGGCAGTTGAAGATTTTGGAGCTGCGCGACCGGGCCAAACAGGAGCTCGGCGACCGGTTCGATATTCGCGCGTTTCACGATGAAGTGCTCGACTCCGGCGCACTGCCGCTGGACGTGCTGAGCGACCGCGTGGATGCGTGGATTGCGCAGCAGAAAGCGGCGGGTGAGAAGCAGGTGGCGGCGAAGTGAGCACGACCGCTAGCAGCGTGGTTAGGCGCGGCGCGAGGTGGATGCGTATTCAACGTGCTATGCTGCGATCCTCGCCTGAGGAGAACGCTGAATAATTGATGGGGTTGGTGTACTCTCCTGCACTAGACTAATCAAGAGCAAATGCGTGGAAGTGTCGATGCGGATTGATCGCCTCAAACTCGAGAATTTTGGTGGTTTCGAGTCCTTTGAAATCGAGTTCGATCCGCATTTCACCCTGCTGGTTGGTGACAACGCCTCGGGTAAGACATCAATCCTCGACGCACTAACGGTTCTCTTGGAAAGCTGGGTTGGTGGCATCAAAGGGGATGAGAAAGCCGGCGGAATCCCTCCGGGTTACATCCGGATCGTGCCACACGTTTTCCAAGATAGTTCGTCGTTTGAGAGGCAGCTACCGGTCCGATTGCAGGCGTCGGGATTGGTCATGGGCACCCCCGTCACATGGGCTCGACAACGTAACCGCGAGCGAGGAGGCACCTCATACTCCGAGACCAGAAACGTCGCTCAGATGGCCAGGCAGGCCGGGAAATCTGTGAGGGAAAATTCTCCAGTTTTGCTTCCTCTGATTTGTAGCTATGGAGCCGAGAGACTTTGGGACGAAGCCCCCAAGCCCCAGCGGCGCCCAAAAAGAGAGACAAAAAACGGCAAACCTTCACGGCTCGATGGGTATGAGGATTGCCTTGACTTCGGAATTCAGGAAGCTGTGCTGTCAGATTGGGTCCGCGCGCAGGTGTTAGACGGCTTTCAGTTAGGAAGTAAAACGGCTGCCCTCCGTGCCGCGGAACGAGCGATAACTTCGTGCGTGGCTGGAGCTAGAACGCTAATCTATTCCGAACGCGAGAAGGAACTCGCGTTTGAGATTGAGCCGTTTGGATGGCAACTACTTTCAAATTTGAGCCACGGCCAGCGGATCATGGTTATTCTCATCGGAGAACTGGCGCGTCGAGCGACGTCGCTCAACCCAGCCTTGGGCGACGATGCTCTGGAGGAGACACCAGGGGTTGTCCTCATCGACGAACTCGATCTACATCTCCATCCTAAGTGGCAGCGGCACGTCATCCACGATTTGAAGCGAACCTTTCCGCTGGTCCAATTCATTGCAACTACTCATTCTCCGCAATTGATTGGGGAAGCTCGTCCGTGCGAAATACGCAAGCTCGAAGGAGGACGAGCGTATTCACCTTCGCGCTCTTTCGGATTGGATTCTAGTCGCGTCTTGGGAGAGATTCAGGACGCACCGCCGCGAAACCTGGACGTGGAATCATTGATTCACTCGATTGCGAAGGCGATTGATGAAGAGAAATTCGAAGATGCGCGGAAGTTGCTTGTGAACCTTGAGGCCGAGGTAGGCCCAGACGATCCAGAGGCCACGCGATCTCGCTCTCTTATTAAGTTTTTGGAAAATCCAATATGAGGGAAATCAGAAAGCTTGCGGAGCCTCGTAGCCTTACCCACCATCGCAACGCTGCCGGGTGCGACTTTGAGAACCTACCAAAAGACGTCAAGTCAACTCTTCGTGAGTCTCTGGTTCATGAACAAAGGGGAATCTGCTGTTATTGCCTGTGCAGAATAGGTCCAGGCGAGGCCGGAATTGTACCTCGGATGAAAATTGCTCATTGGCATAGCCGTGACCTGCATCCTGATGAACAACTCGCATACCAGAACCTTCTCGGGGCATGCATGGGAAATCAAGGCAGATCTCCTTCCGAGCAACACTGTGATACGCGCCAGGGAAACAAGGATATTAAATGGAATCCAGCCAATCCCGAGCATCGGATCGAGGCCAGGATCCGGTACCTTGCCAATGGGACGATTGAATCCAACGACGAGGAATTCGATCAACAAATTAACGACGTACTCAATCTGAACGCATCCTTTATCAGGACCAATCGAAAGAATGTTCTTGATGGTTTTCAGCGGGCAATCGGTAGAGGACCGATTTCACGGTTTCGCTTCGAACGGATGCTGCAAGATTGGAATGGCGAGTCGCACGCGGGAAGCCTGGAGCCTTACTGTCAGATCGCAGTTTTCTGGCTGAGGAAGAGACTAGCCCGAATCTGAGCGTCTGCGATGTTTCGGTGCGATACGCTGAGCCTAGTAGATGATTTCAACGTTAGGACTTGGAATGATGGCCGATATTGCCGTTGAGGCGAGCGAAGTTCCCGCGCAACTGCCGCATGCGCGCGTGGCCGTGCTGGGCGCGGGCAAAATGGGCGGCATTCTGCTGCAGGCGTTCCTGAAGCAGAACCTGTTTGCGCCGGCGCAGATTCACGCCACCGTGGCGCACGCCGAGCGCGCCGTGGCGCTGAGCGCGCAGTGGGGCGTGGACGTGACCACCGACAACCTGGCCGCGGTTCAGGATTCGGACCTGATCCTGCTCGGCGTCAAGCCCTTTCAGGTGCCCGACCTCATCGCCGAGATCAAGCCTGCGCTGAGCAAAGAGAAGACGCTGGTGTCGTTTGCGGCGAGTGTGAAGACGCAGGCGATCGAGGAGGCGGCAGGATTGGAGATCGGTGTGATCCGCGCCATGCCCAATACGCCTTCGGCGCTGGGTGCGGGGGCGGCGGCGCTGTGCCGCGGGCGGTTCGTGACGCCGGCGCAAATGGAGCTGGCTGCGCGGATCTTCGAGACCGTCGGCCGGACTGTAATCGTGGACGAGAAGCACATGGACGCGGTGACGGGGCTCTCCGCTTCGGGGCCGGCGTACATCTACATCATCATCGAGGCGCTGGCCGAGGCCGGCGTGAAGGTGGGCCTGCCGCGCGACACGGCGACGCAACTTGCCGCGCAGACCACGTTCGGCGCCGCCAAGATGGTGCTCGATACGGGCTACCATCCGGCGCTGCTCAAGGATGCGGTGACGACTCCGGCCGGGTGTACGATCGACGGCATCCTGGAGCTCGAAGAGGGCGGCCTGCGCGTGACGCTGATCAAAGCGGTGATGCGCGCGACGGAGCGGGCGAAGCAGCTGGCGGCGGGGTGAGAAGCAGCGTCCAGGGTGGGGAGAAGGGACTGAGGGGGCAAGGGCCACCTTGGTGAAGGTCGAATATGCGAGTCGAAAAGCCGCTCATTATTGTTTTTGAGAACGACGGAGAGATTCAGACCCACCTTTATCCGAGTAATGCGGGGTACGAAGCTTACGGAATCCTGATCGCCGACGTTGTGCGTCATGTGGCCAACGCATTCAACGTGCACGAGAATGACGTGTGGGAATGGGTGGACAAGGAGCGTGAGCGTCCGACGAGTCCCGCGACCGAGATCAGGCCGAATTGAGCGCGCTTTTCGCCGCGATGCCTTGCAGACCCGCCGGCTCGCTGACTTGCTAACCTAACTTCTTGTCGATCCAGCGTCCAACCTGGCTGCCCAAGTACATTCCCGAGCTGCAGGGGCTGCGCGGCATCGCGGTGCTGATGGTGGTGTTCTACCATTGCCATCCGCGGCTCGAGGGGACGTGGGCGTATGGCGCGTCGCTGTGGGGGTGGGCGGGCGTCAATCTCTTCTTTGTTCTCTCGGGATTCCTGATCACCTCGATTCTGCTGGAGACACGCGGCGAGCCTCGCTACTTTCGCAACTTCTATGGCCGTCGCGCGCTGCGCATCTGGCCGGTCTATGTGCTGGTGCTCATTGCCTGCTACGCGTTGGCGCCGTGGTTTCAGCACGTGAGCGATCGAGAAGCGATCCGGTCGGCGCCGTGGCTGGCGTTGATCTTTCTCGTTCAGAATCTATTTCCCATCGACCTGCCAGCGGCGATCGGGCCCACGTGGTCGCTGGCGATTGAAGAGCAGTACTACTTCCTCTGGGCTCCTGCGGTTCGCGTTCTCAAGCGGCCGTGGATGCTGGCGGTCGTTCTGGTTGCGGCGCTGGTCGGCTCGACGGCGATGCGCCTGGCCAACTTTGCCTGGGTGACGAAGACGCACACGCTCATTCATCTCGATGGAATCGCGTGGGGCAGCCTGCTCGCTGTCGGGCTGCACACGCTGGCGCTTTCGCGGCGCGCGTGGCTGCTGATGGGGCTGGGCGGGCTGGTCGCGGGCATCTGGGCGGCGGCGACGGTTGCCGGCGGCACGGCGTTTCTTGATTCCGCATTGGGCGTTGCATTTGCCGGCGCCGTGCTGGCGGCGATTGCTTCGACCGGCGCGCGCAACCCGCTGAACGGCGCGTTGCGGCGCGGGCCGCTCGAGTTTTACGGGCGCATCAGCTACGGCCTGTACATGACGCACATCATGGTCTTTATCTACTTCGGCTGGTTCGACGCGCGCATGGACCGCTACGGTGTGGCCGGCAACTGGGCGGTCGTGGGTTTTCGGCTCGCGTCGACAACGGCGGTGGCCACGATGTTGTGGTACGGGTTCGAGTCGCGAATCCTGAGACTGAAGCGATATTTTCAAAATCGCACGCCGAAAATCGGGTCATGATACAGGCGGAGCGTGTGGCGATTTGGTGCGGTGGGCAGGGCCACAGAGCCAATGCGGGAAACCCGGGCTCCCGCGATGTGACCGAAATCACCTGAAGCATGGCGCCTGACTGCTAGGCTCAAGACTGGGACGCGATCTTTCGTTAGCCGCGCAGTTTCCCTCAGGGGCTAAAGCCCCCGAGTCTCTATAAGGGCAGGCGACGCACGGGCTGAAGCCCGTACCCTCCCAACGGATCCGTCACGAATCTTCCCCTTGCGAGGTGCTGCATGAGTGAATCGACGACTTTAGAAGCGGCCCGGCCGCGCACTGCCGATACTGCCGGCAAAGCAGCTCTCACCCCCGAACAGTTGGCGAAGATCGACGCCTACTGGCGCGCCGCCAATTACCTCTCGGTCGGCCAGATCTACCTGAAAGACAATCCGCTGCTGCGGCGGCCGCTCACGCTCGACGACGTGAAGCCGCGCCTGCTGGGGCACTGGGGAACGACGCCGGGGCTCAACTTTCTCTACGTGCACTGGAATCGCCTTATCCGCGAGCGCAACCTGAACATGATGTACATCATCGGTCCGGGACATGGCGGGCCGGGGCTGGTGGCGAACACCTATCTCGAAGGCTCATATACCGAAATCTATCCGCCTGTGGAGCAGAACGCCGACGGCATCAAGCGGCTCTTCCGGCAGTTCAGCTGGCCGTATGGCATTCCCAGCCATGTGGCGCCGGAGACGCCGGGCTCGATTCACGAAGGCGGCGAACTGGGCTACTCGCTGGTGCATGCTTATGGCGCGGCGTTCGATAATCCGGAGCTGATTGTCGCCTGCGTGGTCGGCGACGGCGAGGCGGAGACCGGGCCGCTGGCGACGAGCTGGCACTCGAACAAGTTCCTCGACCCGGCGACCGACGGCGCCGTGCTGCCCATTCTGCATTTGAACGGATACAAGATCGCCAATCCCACGGTGCTGGCGCGCATTCCCCACGCCGAGCTCGAAGCGCTGATGCGCGGCTACGGTTACGAGCCGTTCACGCTGGAAGGCGATGAACCGCTGGAGATGCACCAGCGCGGGGCGGCGATCTTCGACACGATCTTCGATCGCATTGCGGCGATCCAGAAAGCGGCGCGCCAGGAAGGCGCGACGGAGCGGCCGGCGTGGCCGATGCTGATTCTGAAAACGCCGAAAGGCTGGACAGGGCCGAAGATCGTCGACGGCAAGCCGGTGGAAAACACGTGGCGCGCGCACCAGGTGCCGCTCGACGGGCTGCGGCAGAATCCCGAGCACTTGAAGCAGCTCGAGGAATGGATGCGCAGCTACAAGCCGGAGGAGCTCTTTGACGACAAGGGAAAGTTTCGCGAGGAGCTGGCCGAAATCGCGCCCAAGGGGCAGCGGCGCATGGGGATGAACCCGCATGCCAACGGCGGCCGGCTGCTGGTCCCGCTTGTTGTGCCGCACTTCCGCGATTTTGCGGTGAAGATTGCAGGGCGCGGGCAGCACGATGTGGAATCGACACGCGTGCTGGGCAAGCTGCTGCACGCCACGATGCAGGCCAATCGCGAGACCAGGAACTTTCGCGTCTTCGGGCCGGATGAGACAGCCTCAAACCGCATTGGGGATGTGATTACCGGAACAGGCAAGGCGTGGATGGGCCAGACGCTGCCCGTCGATGTGGATCTGTCGCCAACCGGCCGAGTGATGGAAGTGCTGAGCGAGCACCTGTGCCAGGGATGGCTCGAAGGCTATCTGCTCACCGGCCGTCACGGGTTCTTCAGTTGCTACGAGGCTTTCATCCACATCGTGGACTCGATGGTGAACCAGCACGCCAAGTGGCTGAAGACGACGCGCGAGATTCCTTGGCGCAAGCCGATCGCCTCGCTCAACTATCTGCTCTCGTCACTGGTGTGGCGGCAGGATCACAACGGCTTTTCGCACCAGGACCCCGGGTTCATCGATCACTTGATGAACAAGAAAGCCGACGTGGTGCGGGTGTATCTGCCGCCGGACGCCAATACACTTCTGTCGGTGGCCGACCACTGCCTGCGCAGCCGCCACTACATCAACCTGATCGTGGCCGGCAAGCAGCCCGCGCCGCAGTGGCTTTCCATGGATGAGGCCGTAGCGCATTGCACCGTGGGGTTGGGCGAGTGGAAGTGGGCTTCGAATTGCGAGGCCGACCCGGAAGTGGTGATGGCCTGCTGCGGCGACGTGCCCACGATGGAAGCCCTGGCCGCGGTGATGCTGCTGCGCACACAGGCGCCAGATTTGCGCGTGCGCGTGGTCAACATCGTCGATCTGATGGCGCTGCAGCCGATGTCGGAACATCCGCACGGCCTGCCGGACGAGGAGTACGACGAGTTGTTCCCGCCGGGAATTCCGACGATCTTTGCCTTCCACGGCTACCCCTGGCTGATTCACCGCCTCACCTACCGGCGGCACAACCACGACAGCCTGCACGTGCGCGGCTACAAGGAAGAAGGCACAACGACGACGCCGTTCGACATGTGCGTGCTGAACAACGTCGACCGGTTCCAGCTGGCGCTCGACGCGATTCGGCGCGTGCCGCGGCTGGCGGCGCAGCGCGAGGCGGCCGAGCAGTGGTATTCCGAGGCGATCCAGCGGCATCGGCTGTATGTAGCCGAGAACGGCGAGGATCTGCCGGAGATTCGGGATTGGCGGTGGGCGGAGAAGTGAGCGCGGTCCCATCCTATCCGTCCACTGTCGCGGACGGATAGGATGGGGCACCCAATTTTTCGGGAAATTGCAGCGTTGCTCATCCCAGGTCCCCAACACAGGGGACCTGGGGCACCCCCCTATATTGAAAGACTGGTTAGATTTTGAACGTGAGGCTCTCTACATGTCCTCGTTGCCTGTGCTGGTTTTGAATAGCGGTTCGTCCTCGATCAAGTTCTCCGTCTACGAAGCCGTTAACGGCGAGCGGCGCAAGCTGCACGAGGGCGCGGTCGACGGCATCGGCACGGAGCTGGGCAAGTTCTGGATCAGGGATGCCGGCGGCAAGAAGCTGGTAGATGAAACGCCGGCCTTGCCGACACGCGCTGTCGCGTTCAAGCTGGTGGCCGATGCGCTGCACTCGCCCGATTTCGTCGCGCCTGCGGCGATCGGCCATCGCATGGTCTCCGGCGGGCCGACCGTACAGGAGAATCAACTCATCACGCCGGCGCTTATCGACGAGATGGAGCGCTACACGGCGTTTGCTCCGCTGCATACGCCCATCGCCGTCTACATCATGCGCGAGGCGCTGCGACTGTTTCCCGGCGTGCCCAACTTTGTGTGCCTCGACACGTATTTTCATCGCACCATGCCGGAAGTTGTCCGGCACATGCCGATTCCCGAGGAGTATTCGGCGATGGGCGTGCGGCGCTACGGCGCGCACGGCATCTCGTATGAGTCGATCGTGCATCAGTTGCGGCCGAACGTGCCGGCGCGGCTGATCGTGGCGCATCTCGGCAATGGCGCGTCGATCACGGCGATCCGCGATGGCGCGTGCCTCGACACATCGATGGGGCTGACGCCGACCGGCGGCCTGATCAGCGGCACGCGCACCGGCGATATCGATCCCGGCGTGCTGCTCTTCATCCTGCGCAAAATTGCTGAGACGGGAGTCAGCGCCGCTGAGGCCGCGGATCAACTGGAGACGGTTGCCGCAAAGAAGGCCGGGCTGCTGGGCATGAGCCGGCTCTCGAACGACATGCGCGAACTGCGCGAAGCGATCGCCGAGGGCAACACCGATGCGCGGCTGGCCGTGGACAAATTCACCTGGACGATCGCCCGATGGATCGGCAGCTTTTTTGCGGAGCTGGGTGGGCTGGACATGCTGGTGTTCACCGGCGGCATCGGCGAAAACGACATCGATTCGCGCGCGGACATCTGCGCGGGGCTGGGCGGATTGGGCATCGTGCTGGACGCGAAGAGGAACAACGTTCGCGGAGCGGCGACGATTTCAGCGGCCGACTCGCGGGTGACGGTGCGGGTGATTCCCCCGGCCGAAGATCTGATCATCGTGAATCACGTCGTCCGCCTGATGCCTTCTTGAGCTGAAGTCATCGAGCCACGCGTTGCCCTTACCGCGGAATCTTCGCCAGCGCGATACGCACGAATCGGATGGCCTTTCGCTGCCAGGTGTACGTGATATCAAGATCCCCCTTGGAATCCTGAATCATTGCCGGATAGGAGTATTCTCCCGGCTGATCTTCAAGGGTGAGAAACATCTTGAAGTGTTCGCCGTCCTTGCTCACGGCCACATTGAGGGGCGTGCGACCGCTGGTCGTGTTGTTATAGACCAAAGCCACGCGCCCATCTTTGAGCACGACCGCATCGATGCCCGAATTTGGATTGGGCACGTCGAGCGGGTGAGGTGAAGTCCATGTAGCGCCCTCGTCGTAAGAGTCGGCAACGACTACCTTCGCGATGGACGAGGTCGATCGGGCATAGAAGCGAAGATGCCTGCCACCGATCTGAACGACCGAAGGCTGAATGATTCCGAACGTTTGTTTCGAGTCTCCTGAGCCGCGAGGCGGAACCAGAGGCCCGATCTTCGTCCAGGTCTTTCCGTCATCGGTGCTGCGTTCGATCCATGCAGCCCAGGAGAGATAGCTCTCGACGGAGCTGCCGCTCACGATCGTGCCATCGGCAAGAACGAGCGGCTTGGCCCGCGCTGGGCCAATGAGCCCTGCCGGCAGATGCTCGGCTGTTGACCAGCTCTTGCCTTCGTCGTCGCTGAACTTTCTTGCCGAGGTCCATGTTTCAGGACTTGACCCGAACTTGTAGTAAAGCCACAACCGCTGGTCGCGCGTGTGGAACAAAACTGGATTCCAGCAGGGCACGTTCGCTTCGCGCGCAAGCTCAACCGGGGTCGTCCACGCGC
>Ga0335078_10017842_pt1 | contig 10555 bp, 10 predicted proteins | sample Lox_Sample_32_FD_206711 | JGI IMG/M metagenome (GOLD analysis project Ga0335078, IMG submission 206711) | Soil microbial communities from Loxahatchee National Wildlife Refuge, Florida, United States - Lox_Sample_3.2 | ecosystem: Environmental > Terrestrial > Soil > Wetlands | place: USA...
TTTCCCGTTCCGGGAATGGCCCGGAATGGGGGGCTTCCGGGAATGGGAGCGGGCCCACGATTCGTGAGATCCGAGGGGGAATAGCCGTCTAAGAATGGAAACTTCCAATGGCATGCTCTTCATTGCTATGGATATCGAAAACCGTATATAACTTAGTGATTTGCAGGAGATCGGTAACTTTCTTATTCACATTCAAGAGCTTCAATTCCCCGCCCTCGCTTTTTAGGAACCGATATGCGCTGACCAATTCCCCCAGGCCGGTGCTGTCGATGTAAACGATTCCAGCCAGGTTCAACAGGATTTTCCGGTGGCCCGTGGAAAGCTTCTCGCGGACCAGGTCGCGCAGCAGGTTGCTGCCTTCGCCCAGCGTGATACGACCGTCCATGTCGATGACCGTGACCTCGCCCAATTCACGGCTGGTAGCCCTAAAGCTCATGGCAAGCCTTTTCCCCCAATGGTTATCAGGACAGTGAAATGCGCGGTCCAAGCGTCGATGGCCGGTAGGGTGGTCACCGCTTGCGGTGTTTGGCCATGACGACTTCGGCGCCCCCGGCCGCGCTGGAGAGTACATCGACCTCATCCATGAATGCCTTCATCAAAAGCACGCCGCGGCCGGAATCCTCGAGTACATTTTCGTTCTCGCGAGGGTCGGGCACGTCTTCGAGGCGAAATCCCGCTCCCTGGTCGACTACGTGGATCACCAGTTTTTCCTCGAGCAGCTCGAAAATCACGTGGATTTTTCTTTCGCGGCGCTGTTGATTCCCGTATTGAAAGGCGTTCATGACGCCCTCGTGCAGCGCCAGGCCGATCTTGTACTGATCGTCCTCGCCAAAACCGGCTGCCGCGGCCATGCGCACACCCACTTCTTCGGCGAGAGCGATGCTCTCGATCAACGTCTCCAGAACCACTTCCATCCGCTGAGGTTTCGAGGGCATCCGGCTGTCGGAACCCGCCTTGGGACCTGTATGGGTAGCACAGCCCCCTCGGGTAAGTCAATCCAATACATGCGTTTGAGAGAATCTGCGGGCCGGCTATATGTGGGTGAGTCGGGAGCGAAAAATGGTACGTTGGAAGGCTCGGGGTGCGAATGAGTCCCTATCTACTGATCTTCGTCGCCGGCCTGGCCGGGGGATCGATCAATTCGGTCGCGGGGGGCGGCATGTTTCTCACGTTCCCCACGTTGGTGTTTACCGGAGTGCCTTCGATCATCGCCAATGCTTCCAGCACGGCCGCGCTGATTCCGGGGGTCCTGGAGAGCGCATGGGCTTATCGCGAGGATTTCCGAAAATCGCGGGATTTGCCGTTTCTACCCTTGCTGCTGGTGAGCGTGGCGGGGGGCATCGTCGGGGCTCTGCTTCTGCTCTTCACGCCGCAGCGCACCTTTGACTCCGTCATTCCCTGGCTCATGCTGGCCGCGACGGGGCTTTTCACCTTTGGCGCCCGCGTCACGCCGATCCTCAAGCGCGCGTTCCATATCGGCCCAGTGACCGTCGTCGTGATTCAATTTTTCATTGCTATTTATGGCGGCTATTTCGGCGGCGCCATCGGAATCGTAATGCTGGCGACGTGGGCTGTATTCGGAATGACGGACATCCTGGCGATGAATGCGAACAGGACCATCCTGGGCGCGGCGGCCAATATCGTCGCCGCCGCGTTGTTTGTGATCGCCCGGAAAATCTGGTGGCCGCAAACTTTGGTGATGCTGGTGGGGACCATCATAGGCGGGTACATCGGGGCGCGAATGGCCAGGAAAGTGGAACCGCGCTACGTTCGCGCGATGGTTACGGTCATCAGCGCCGGCATTACGATTGTGTTCTTCCTGCGGCGGCATTAGCCCAACATTGATATTTTGGAGGCCGTTTCAACTCCGGATGACATGCCTCTTCCCGGAAAACCGCGAAGCTTTTTGGATCAATGGCGCTATAATAACAGGCAGAAATTATTGCCATTTGCGCGCCGACCGTTGGTTAAGATACTGCGTGGAAGGAAATGCGTATGTCAAAAATAGATGCCCTTAAGGCGGAGATCGAAAGCCTTCCCAGCGAGGAGATTGCTGAGATTTTTCGCTGGCTATCCCAAAAGGACTGGGAGAGATGGGACAAGGAGATCGAAGCCGATTCCGCGTCTGGAAAGCTCGATTTCCTGGCGCGCGAGGCGCAGGAGGAAAAGGCCAAAGGGAACCTCAAGGACCTGTGAATGCACCGCGCCAGCGGCCGCTTTTGGACCCTCTTGGAAAGCCTTCCTGAAAGTGTTCAGCTCGTCGCACGAAAAAACTTCGACCTCTTGAAAAGCGATCCCTCACACCCTTCGCTGCATTTCAAAAAGATAGGAAGACTGTGGTCGGTGAGGGCAGGACTCAACTATCGTGCGCTAGCAGTTGAGGATGGGGCCGATTTCCTCTGGGTATGGATCGGTTCGCATGATGAATACGAGAGGCTCCTCAAGCGCCAGGGGTAATTGCGCAAACGCTACGAAGCCTTCTCTTTCGCGTACACCAGAAAATCCTCGTAAGGTCCCTTGAAATCCTCGACGTGCCCGCCTTTGCATTGCCAGATGCGGGTGGCGACTTCATCGATCACGTCATGATCGTGGGTGACAAAAAGGACGGTGCCGGGATATTTCTGCAGGGCGATGTTAAGGGCGTTGATGGCTTCGAGGTCCAGGTGGTTGGTGGGCTCATCGAACACCAGGACATTGGGCTTTTGCAGCATGAGCTTGCAGAAAATAAGGCGCGCCGATTCGCCGCCGGAAAGCGCGCGCGTGGATTTTTCGGCGTCCTCGCCGCTGAATAGCATTTGGCCCAGCACGGCGCGCAACTCCTGTTGCGAGGCCTTGGGATCGAACTGGTGCAGCCATTCGATGAGGGTGGTGTTCTTGGCGATGGTGTCGGTGGTGTCCTGCGCGAAATAGCCGACGGCCACTTCATGGCCCCATTTGACGTTTCCGGCGTCGGCCAGGAACACGCGGTCGTCATCGTCGATAAATCCCGGGGCGCTGCGGACGAGCGATTTCAGCAAGGTTGTTTTGCCGGCCCCGTTGCGGCCGATCACCGCAATCTTTTCTCCGCGCTCGACGTTAGCCGAAAACTTCTCGATGACCTTGTGATGGTCGTAGGATTTCGTAATTCCTTTGAATTCAAGCGGGTGGCGGCCCGACGGTTTCAGCACGTCAAAGCGGATGTAGGGACGGGCGATGTTGGATCGGGCCAGCTCCGAGGTTTGGATGCGCTCGACTTCCTTTTTGCGGGACATGACTTGCGAGGAGCGTGTGCCGGCTGAGAAGCGGGCGATGAATTCATTGAGCTGCGCGATTTTCTTTTCGCGCACGGCGTTTTCGGCCTCGATGCGGGCGCGAATCTGCGTCTTGGCCAGCACCATTTCGTCGTATCCGCCCGTGTACATGATCACGGTCTGATAGTCGATGTCCGCGGTGTGCGTGCAAACGCTGTTCAGAAAATGGCGGTCGTGGGAGATGACGATCAGGACGCCCGGGTACTCGCGGAGATAGTCCTGCAGCCAGTGGACGGAATCGAGGTCCAAGTGGTTGGTGGGCTCGTCAAGAAGCAGCGCCGCGGGATTGCCAAATAGGGCTTGCGCCAGGAGGACGCGAACTTTTTGGCCCCCTTGCAGCTCGCTCATCTTGCGCTCGTGCAGGGCCGCTTCCACGTCCAGGCCGTCAAGGAGGATAGCGGCGTCCGCCTCCGCGGTGTAGCCGCCCTCGTCGCCCACAATTCCCTCGAGTTCGCCAAGGCGCATGCCGTCCTTGTCCGTCAGGTCTTGATGAGGCTTGGCGTACAGGACATCCCGCTCTTGGAGCGCCTTCCACAGCGGGGCGTTGCCCATGATGACCGTGTCGATCACGCGAAATTCGTCGAAAGCGAATTGATCCTGCCGCAAAATTCCCAGTTTTTTGGGCCGCGAAACCGAACCTTTGGTCGGTTCCAGTTCGCCTTCCAGAATCTTCATCAAAGTGGTCTTGCCGGCTCCGTTCGGGCCGGTGATGGCGTAGCGGCGGCCGTCGAGGAACGAGCAGGTGACGTCCTCGAATAAAATTCTCGCGCCGTAGCGCATAGAGACGTTATTTAGCGAAAGCATATCAGGTCATTATAACTTGAAAACGGCGCACGTGCTCGCCGGCCCCGGCGTTGCGAACGTAAACGGAACCGGAACCGGAACGAAACAGTCGCTGGGGGCAGCCGTGTGGTTTTTGGGAAAACGCGGCTGGTTCAGGGGCAGGAGGAAAAGGGAGGCGGGAGACCGCGACCTCCCTTTTCATTTGCTGACGAACGAGCCGGGCGTGTCGGAGGTGCGCTCGGCTTTCCTACATTATTTATATCGGGACACGATATGTCAAACGATCTTTCGTTTCCGGGCAACGGGCGCGGCGCCTACACCAAAGCTTTAACACAGAGGGCGCAGAGGGCACGGAGAAATGGTGGAGGAAGCGTCGGCCGATGTGGGTGTTCTGTGTTGAGGATTTTTCCGGCGAATTTAGGCCCAGTAGGTGCGGTCTAGCGTGCGGTATTGGATGGCCTCGCCGAGATGGCGCGTCTCGACGTTCTCGGATGCGTCCAGATCGGCGATGGTGCGCGCGACTTTCAGGATGCGGTCGTGGGCGCGCGCTGAGAGGCCGAGGCGGCCGATGGCGTTTTCCAGCATTTTTTCGCCTTCCTCGCTGATGGCGCAGTGTTTGCGGATCAGCTTCGGCGGCATTTGCGCGTTGGAGAAAACTTTTCGCTCGCCGGCATAGCGCTTGGACTGGCGCTCGCGGGCGCGCATCACGCGCTCTCGCACCGCGGCGGAATCCTCGATGTTCCCGTTGCCGCGCAATTCCTTGTATTTCACGGCGGGGACTTCGATGTGGATGTCGATGCGGTCGATCAAAGGGCCCGAAATTTTCGAGACATAGCGCTGGATTTGCGGCGGCGAGCAGTGGCACTGGCGCGTGGGATCGCCGAAGAATCCGCACGGACATGGGTTCATGGCGGCCGCCAGCATGAAGCGCGCGGGGAAGGTCACGGAAGTGGCGGCGCGGGAGATCGTGACCGCGCCGTCCTCGAGCGGCTGGCGCATCACCTCCAGGACGTTGCGCTCGAATTCCGGCAATTCGTCGAGAAAGAGCACGCCGTGATGCCCCAGCGAAACTTCGCCCGGGCGGGGGATCGCGCCGCCGCCGATCAGGCCGGCATCGCTGATGGTGTGGTGCGGCGCGCGGAACGGGCGCGTGCCGACGAGGCCGCGCGAGTCGTCCAGCAGTCCCGCGACACTGTGGATGCGGGTGGTCTCGATGGCTTCCTCGAGGGACATGGGCGGCAAGATGGTGGGGATGCGCTTGGCCAGCATGGTTTTTCCCGCGCCGGGCGGGCCGATAAAAATGATGTTGTGCCCCCCGGCGCAGGCGACCTCGAGGGCGCGCTTGGCCGCTCCCTGTCCGCGCACGTCGCGCATGTCGACGGGATATTGCGCGGCGTCGGCCAGCATCGTCCCCGCATCCACGCGCACCGGCGCGAACGATTCGGGCACGTTGACGAGGTCCACGGCTTGCGGCAAATTGCGCACGGCGAACACGTCGATGCCCTCGACGACCGCGGCCTCGCGCGCATTGGCTTCCGGCACCACCACGGCCTTGATCTTGTGCTCGCGCGCCGCCAGCGCCGCGGAGAGAGAGCCACGCACCGAGCGCACCTGGCCGTCCAGCGACAGCTCGCCCAGAAAAATGTATTGGTCGAGCCGCTTGCCGAAGAACGCGCCTTCGCAACCGAGAATCGAGAGCGCCATCGGCAAATCGTAGGCCGAGCCTTCCTTGCGAATATCGGCGGGCGCCAGATTCACCGTGACGCTCTGAAGCGGAAAATCATGGCCGCAATTCTTCAGCGCCGCCTTGATTCGCTCGCGGCTTTCCTTCACGGCGATGTCCGGCAGGCCGACGATGTTGAAATCGCCGGGCTTGCCCGAGCCGACATCCACCTCGACTTCCATGAGGTAAGCATCGATGCCAAACACCGCGGCGCTGAAGTTTTTGAAATGCATGTGTCATCGGAAGTGACACTTCCGGTGGCGCAAGAGTAACCCAAATGCTAATTCCTTGCCAGTGAAAAGGTTTATGGCACAGGCTTCAGCCTGTGAGGGTTAGTCCGTGGAAAGACCAAAACCCGCAGGCTGAAGCCCGCGCTACGAAAAAGCCGTCAATTTCCGGCATTGCCGTGCGCGGCAAGGTAAGGGCGAAAATCGTTCCACACGCGATCGACGGATTTCGAGTCTAATTCCTTGCTTTCGGCCCTGTTCGGATCCTTTTCAGAAAAGATTTGCAGAGTGACTTTTCCACAGGAAGGTGAAATCGCATCCGGTGGATAGAAATAGGCACCCTGATAAGTGGCGTCTTTGAATTTCACTGACGAGTCATCGTCACTGACGAGGTCCAAGATCCTTACTGACTGAATCGGCTCAATAGCATCTGCCCCACAGAGGAGTTTCATACTGTGAAAGTCTGTTCTAAACTTGAACCGCGCGGGTCCACCCCCCAGTATATTTCCAGAGGAGGGTATGCCGCGAAGCCACTCCGACATGAACGTTTCTTGGAATTGGGGTCTCGCGACAATAGTAAGGATCGGCTTATATTCGCCCGTGTACTCTTCCCATCCGCGCATGTCCTCTAGTGGGTCGAAAGTCTTTTCCTTGGACCCACTCCATTTGCGGGTTCTTTTGCCTCTGCCCTTGACAGCTTCAACCGCCCCTTCCGCTTGCAACTTGTATTTGAGTACAGGAGTTTCCAGCATCACATCGAAGTTGCCTAACTTGAAGATGTAGGCTGCTAAATCCACTTTCGATGACTTTATTGTGTCCTTAAGAGAACTCAGTGGGTATGGATCAGTCGGTTCGACGGGTAAGAGCCTAGCTGACGGTCGGGGGACATCGCTAACCTTCCTCCGCGCACGGCCGAGAATGTCTGTCGTTTGGTCAATGCGAACAATCCCAGAGAGGCCGGGACCATTGGGGGTAGGCTCTAAAAACGTCGTCATACCAATAACTTCCCCTTCCGAATTAAAGAGGGGCCCGCCGGAATTGCCGTGGTTGACATTCACGTCGGAAATGATGGCGCGCGCCTCGACCTTGCTGACGATGCCGCTGGTGATGATTTTCTTGAGGCCCAGGGGGCTGCCGATGGTGAACACCCGCTCGCCCTCGACGGCAAGTTCGCGGCCTGGCTGCGAAGTGGCGATGGGCGCGGGCGCGGCCCCAGGGAAGGCGCTCAGATCCGCGTAGAGAATGGCTACGTCTCGTTCCGCGTCATATGCCAGCACCTTTGCCGCGACTTTCCTTTTGGGGTCGAATTGAATGGAAATTAAATCCGATGGACCGATCACGTGCTGATTGGTCATCACCAGGCCGGCTGAATCCACGATAAAACCTGTACCCGAACCGATTTCGCTCCAGACGGTCACGACAGATTTTTGATATTTCTGGAACATCAGGGTCAGGTCATCCACCTTGTGCGCGGGCTCGACGGCGGGGGGGTCGGCGGCGCGAGCATTGTCGTTGCTCAGGTCCACGGAAACAGACTCGCCGCTCACTTGAAGATCCATTTCCCAGGAAAAATGGCGGCCCTGGAAATCCACGCCCTGGGGAGTGGTCAACCGGTATTTGCCAGGGGAAGCCTGAAACTCGGCGATGCCTCCAAAATCGGTTTTCAATTCGAGCCGGGGATCGGGCTGATCGGGGTCCGCGGCCAGCACGATGGTGAGATGGGGGACGGGCTTTTGATTCAAGTCCTTGTCCACCAGAATCACCCGCACTTTTACGCTCGATTTGGCCACTTGGGATCGCAGGGGGGCACAAAAAAACAGAAAGGAGACCGCGGCGAAAAGCGCTCTTCTCATGTCCAGCACCTCGGGGTACACGTAAGGTCCTGGAGAGGAGGGCAGAAGTTTCTGGCTATCGTAAGGAATTGTCAACTAGAATCCGCGCGGGGGCTTTTAGCAAAGAAGTTATAACTCGCTGGTTTGACGAGCCGGCCAAGAAGCATTTCGCAGTATATGGACACCGCGCCGCGGAACAGGAAAGAACCCAACGCTTTACGGATTCCGCGACCTCTCTTATAGTGAACTCGAGCGCCGGGTCGGGGCGTTTTCTCCGTACGGGAAAGGATTTCACATGCTAATCGGCCTCATTGTCCTGGTGGTGGTTGTGATGATCTACCTGATGATCGCCTATAACGGGCTGGTGCGGCTGAAAGTGGCGTGCGATAACGCGTGGTCGGACATCGACGTGCAACTCAAGCGGCGCTACGACCTGATTCCCAATATCGTCGAGACGGTGAAAGGCTACGCCGCGCATGAAAAGGGCACGCTCGAAGGCGTCGTGGCGGCGAGGAATCAGGCCATGTCGGCGCAAGGTCCGGCGGCCAAAGGAGAAGCGGAGGGCATGCTGACCGGGGCGCTGCGGCAAGTCTTCGCGCTGGCCGAAGCGTATCCTCAGTTGCGGGCGGTTGAGAGCTTCACGCAGTTGCAAGCCACGCTCAATGAAATTGAAGACACGGTGCAAAACGCGCGGCGCTACTACAACGCCGTGGTCCGCGATTTTAATACCATGATCGAGCAATTTCCCTCCAACTTCGTCGCTAGGATCGGAAATTTCAGGGAGCGCGAATTTTTCCAAATCAGCGCTCCGGCGGAACGCGAAGCGCCCAAGGTCAGCTTCGGGACGACTGGGGCATAACAGCAATGCGTTCCCCGGGGGACGAAATCCGCATCGACAAGAGGCTTCCGCAATCGAAATCAGCGTCGATGCGCAAACGATTTCTGCGCATACCGCTGCTAGCCCTGCTGATCATGGCTCTGGCCGCGTCCGCTTCCGCGCGGCAGCTCAAGATCGAGAAATTTTCCGCAGATATTGTCGTTCAGCCGAACGCGACGCTGGATGTGACCGAAACCATCCAAGTGGGCTTCATCGGCGTTTGGCATGGCCTGTACCGCACGATACCCGTCGAGTACGAGACGCCGCAGGGATTCAACTACTCGCTTTTCGTGAAACTCGATAGCGCAACCGACGCGTCGGGGCAATCCCTCAAGGTCGAATCCTCGCGCGTAGGCCACTATCTGAAATGGAAGATTTACGTCGATGATGCGACCGACGTCGACAAAACGATTCGGCTTCACTACACGGTCCGCAACGGCTTGAAATTTTTCGAGGACCACGACGAGCTGTACTGGAACGTGACCGGCGACGAGTGGGACGAGCCCATCGGGGAAGCCAGCGCGCGGATCCTGCTGCCGGAGGGCGTGACCGGCGTCCGCACAAACGAATTCACCGGAGCGTACGGCTCGCGTGCGCAGAACGCGGTTATCACCGCGTCGGGAAACATCGTGCAAGTGTCCACCTCGCGGCCGCTTCGGTTCCATGAAGGGCTGACCGTCGCGGTCGCATGGGACAAAGGCTTCGTGAAGGAGCCCGGGACGAGCGATGCGATCGAGCAATTTCTCGCCAGCAATTGGCCTCTTTTCTTTCCTCTATTTGTTTTCGCGTTCATGTTCTGGCTGTGGTACACGCGGGGGCGCGACCCGCGCACCGGTCCGATCGCCGTGCAGTACGCGCCCCCGGATGGGATGACTCCGGCGGAAGCGGGCGCACTGGTGGATGAATCCGCGGCGATGCGGGACATTACGGCCACGATCGTGGACCTGGCCGTGCGCGGGTACATCGTCATCGAAGAACAGGATAAATCGGGAATGATGGGGCTGGTTCATAACAAGGAATATGTGTTCCACTTGAAGAAAGACCCGAACGATTGGGCCCGCCTGAACGCGCACGAACGCGTGTTGCTCGGCGGAATTTTTTCCGATGGCGCCGAACCCGACGTGGAGCTATCCAGCCTGCAGAATCAGTTTTACAAAAATCTTCCCGGCATCAAGGACGGCATCTTCGACGCGCTGATGCAGCGCGGCTATTTCCTGCACCGGCCCGATTACGTGCGCGGCGGATTTATCGGCGGAGGTGTTGCCACGGGCGCGGTGCTCTTTGCCCTGGGCCTCACGATGGCGCAGAAAATGGGAATGACGCCCGCGCCGTTCTTGGTGGCTGCCATTGTTTCGGGCGCCATCATCGCCGGATTCGGCTGGTTCATGCCGGCGCGCACGAGCAAAGGAGCAAAGGCTTTCGCGGGGGTCTTGGGCTTCGAGGATTTTCTGTCGCACGTGGAAGCCGGGCGCATGAAACAGGTCCCCGAAACGCCGGAAACCTTCGAGAAGTTTTTGCCGTACGCCATGGCGCTGGGCGTCGAGAAGAAATGGGCCGGCGCATTCCAGAACATTTACAGAGAGCCGCCCTCGTGGTACCAAGGCGGCTTTTACGATGGCGGATTTTATCCGCTCCTGTTCATCAGCAGCTTGGACAACATGTCCATGCACACAGGTTCCGTGATGGCTTCCGCCCCCCGGAGCAGCGGCGGGTCCGGTTTCGGCGGCGGTGGATCTTCGGGCGGGGGATTCGGCGGCGGTGGCGGCGGAGGATTTTAGTGGCGCGGGGTTTTAGTGGCGCGGGCTTCAGCCTGCGGGTTTTGC
>Ga0335078_10017843_pt1 | contig 10555 bp, 8 predicted proteins | sample Lox_Sample_32_FD_206711 | JGI IMG/M metagenome (GOLD analysis project Ga0335078, IMG submission 206711) | Soil microbial communities from Loxahatchee National Wildlife Refuge, Florida, United States - Lox_Sample_3.2 | ecosystem: Environmental > Terrestrial > Soil > Wetlands | place: USA: Florida...
CTACCGGCGGGAGGAGATCAACCAGCGGCGGTTCGCCGGGCTGAGCGGTGCCTACCTGACCACCCGGCTGCGGGCCCAGCGCTACATCGCGCTGTACTTCCCGTTCGTGCAGGCGCTGTCGACCGTCGCCGGCGCGCTGGTGCTGTTCGTGGCCACGGGCGAGGTGCACAGCGGGGCGCTCAGCGCCGGGTCGCTCATCGCCTACCTGCTGTTCATCGACCTGCTGTTCTCCCCGGTACAGCAACTGTCCCAGGTCTTTGACGGCTTCCAGCAGGCCAACGTCGGCCTGCAGCGGATCAAGAGCCTGCTGCGCACCCCGACGTCCACGCCCGAAGCGGCGTCGCCGGTTCCGGTGAACCACCACCTCCGCGGCCAGATCGAGCTGCGTGACGTGTACTTCGCGTACCCGGGCCAGCGCCAGGAGGCCCTGGCCGGGGTCAACCTCTCGGTGGCGCCCGGCGAGACGGTCGCGCTGGTCGGCCAGACCGGGGCCGGCAAGTCGACGCTGGTCAAGCTCATCGCGAGGTTTTATGACATCAGCTCGGGCCACGTGCTGGTGGACGGGGTGGACGTCCGCGACTACGACCTGGCCTCCTACCGGCACCAGCTGGGCGTGGTGCCGCAGGAGTCCTACCTGTTCCCGGGCACGGTGCGGGACGCGATCGCCTACGGCAAGCCGGACGCCACGGACGCCGAGGTCGAGGCCGCGGCCCGGGGCGTCGGAGCGATCGAGATGATCGCCCGGCTGCCCGGGGGCTTCATGCATGAGGTGTCGGAACGCGGCCGCAACCTCTCGGCCGGGCAGCGCCAGCTGATCGCCCTCGCGCGTGCTTATCTCGTAAATCCGGCCATCCTGCTGCTGGACGAGGCCACCGCGGCCCTGGACCTGGCCGCGGAGGCGGCGGTCACCCGGGCGACCGAGCAGCTCGCGGCGCGGCGCACCACGCTCGTGGTCGCGCACCGGCTGACCACGGCGGCGCGGGCCGACCGGATCATCGTGATGGAGTCGGGCCAGGTCGCCGAGACCGGAACCCACGCCGAGCTGCTGGCCGCCGACGGCCGTTACGCGGCGATGTGGGCGACGTTCACCGGCGAAGCCGAGCTGGTCTCCTGATCGCCCGCGTCCGCGGGTACCGCGTCGAGCTCATGGCCGTCGCCCGCCCGCATGGTGCGGACATCGCGCGGGATCAGGGCGAGCGCCGAGGCCACGATGATCAGCGCGGCCGCGCCGTACTGGACCGCCGAGACGCCGACGGCGGCGGCCAGGGGCCCGGCGACCAGGGCGCCGACCGGCATCGCCATGACTGAGCCGAGCAGGTCATAGGAGGACACGCGGGCCAGCTTGTCCGGCGGGATGTTCCGGGCCAGCGCCACCGTCCACTGCACCATCATGATCTCTATCGTGACGCCGAGGCCGAACGAGGCCAGGCAGACCAGGGGCAGCGGCCAGAGCATCGCGAGCGCCAGCGGCGCGATCGCTATCGCCGCGCCGATCGCGACCACGAACAGCATCGGCCGCCGGGGCGTGAACCGCAGCGAGACGACGCCCCCCGCGATCAGGCCGACGGAGTCGGCGGCGGTGATGGCTCCCCACCCCGCCGGACCGCCGAGGTGAGCCTTCGCGACTACCGGCCCGAGGATCTGGAACGCCCCGTACCACGCCATGAGGACCACGCCGAACTGGGCCGAGATCACCCACAGCCAGGTGTGCGAGCGGAACTCCGACCAGCCGTCCCGCAGGTCGCGGAGCATCCCGGTGCTCTGCGCCCGCACCTTCCGGGCGCCGCGGATGCTCAGCAGCATGGGAACCGAGATCAGCGTGCCGATGCCGCACACGGCCAGCGCCCAGCCGGGACCGAATACCGCGACGCACAGGCCTGCGATCGCGGCCCCGCCCATCTGCCCCCCGTTCATGACCAGGCGGCTGATCGCGCTGGCTTCCTGCACCAGGTCGCCGGGTACCAGCCGGGGCAGCAGCGCCTGCGAGGCCGGATAGAAGATCGCCATGCCGGTACCGGTGAGCGTCTCGAGCAGGATCATCTGCCACAGCTGCGGGTGCCCGGCCAGGACGAGGACGCCGAACGTCCCCTCACCCAGCGCGATCATCACGTTGCCCGCCACGATCACCCACTGCGGCGGGACCCGGTCGGCGATGACCCCGCCGATCAGCGCAAAGACCAGCGAGGGCGCGATCTGCGCGGCCAGGACGTAGGAGAGGTCGGCGGTGGACCCGGTCGCGTCCAGGACCGCGAACGAGACCCCGACCAGGGAGAAGGCGAAGGCCGCCGGGGCCAGCAGCCGGTCGGTCAGCAGCAGCCGGAAGTCGCGGTAGGCGAGCACGGGGAAGCGGCGCACGACCGCGCGCGCAAACATGGCTGACTTCCGATCTTGACTCGCCGGGCCTGGGACAGGGACTCGATGCTAGCCGGGCTGGCACGGGCCGGAAAACCGATTTTCGGCGGCCCTGGCCCGCCGCCCCTGTGGGAACGCCGCGTGACCGGCCCTGATTCCCGGCCGGCTCCCGGGTGAACGCGGGCCGCCTCCGGGCGCCGGGCACGCGGCGGGCCTGCGCGTTCGCGGCGGCTGCTCGGTTTGACCTTCCGGAGCGCGACAAGGCACGATCATCTCTGAGGTGCGCAGCCGCGTTCGCTCGCCAGCCGACCGATCCGGTCGCCGGGCGTCACGAGGAGCACTGCAGTGCGGCAGGCCGGCCCTCCGAGGTGGCCGGCGCCGGGTTCGAGGGGAGCTGATCGCTGGTGAGCATCCTGGGTACGCGCGTCCTGAGGACCGAGGACCCGCGCTTCCTGACCAGCGGCGGGGTCTACACCGAGGACGTCGTGGACGAGCAGCTGGACGGTGCCTGCCACGTGTTCTTCGTCCGCTCCCCGGTCGCGCACGCCAGGATCGGCGGGATCGACGTCAGCGCGGCGCTGGCGGCCCCCGGCGTGATCGCCGCGTTCACCGGCGCGGATCTCGGCGACCTGGCCCCCATCAAGCCGGGGGCCATGTTCAACAAGCAGATGGCCCGGCCGATCCTGGCCACGGACAAGGTCCGCTACGTCGGCGACCCGGTGGCGATCGTGGTCACCGAGCAGGCCTACCAGGGCGAGGACGCCGTGGAACTCGTGGACGTCGACTACGACCCGCTGCCTGCGGTCATCGACCTCGCCGGGGCCGCAGCCGACACGGTCATCCTCTACGAGGAGGCGGGCACCAACGTCGCCGCGAACTTCGGCGACGCCAGCCAGCTCGACGAGCACCTGTTCGACGAGTGCGAGGTGGTGGCCACGCGGACGATCGTGAACCAGCGGGTCGCCCCGGCCCCGATGGAGACCAGGGCCGCCGCGGCCGCCTGGGACTCCGCCGGGCGGCTGACCGCCTGGATTCCGAACCAGGGAGCGCAGGGCACCAAGGGCGGCCTGGCCCGGCTGCTGGGCCTGCCGCCCGAGCAGGTACGCGTCATCACCCCCGACGTGGGCGGCGCGTTCGGCGCGAAGTTCGGCGCCGATCCCGAGCATGCGCTGGTGGCCTGGGTGGCCCGGCAGCTCGGCCGCCCCGCCCGCTGGACCGAAACCAGGTACGAGAACCTGGTCGCGATGACCCACGGCCGGGCGCAGCTGCAGACGGTCACGATCGGCGGCAGGCGGGACGGCACCGTGCTGGCCTACCGCCTGGAGATCGTCCAGGACGCCGGGGCCCACGTCCGGATCGGCGCCATGCTGCCGTTCCTGACCATCCTGATGACCTCCGGCCCCTACGAGATCCCGCGGGCCGAGTCGGTAGCCAAGAGCGTGGTCACCACCACCACCCCGATCGGCGCCTACCGCGGCGCGGGCCGGCCGGAGGCCACGGCCGCGATCGAGCGGGCCATGGACCTGTTCGCCGCCGAGATCGGCATGGACCCGGCCGACGTGCGCCGGCGCAACCTGCTGCCGAAGTTCACCGAGCCGCACCGGACCAAGTTCGGGGCGCTCTACGACACCGGCGACTACGTCGCCGCGCTGGACAAGGCGCTGGCCGCGGCCGGCTACGACGAGCTGCGGCGGGAGCAGGCCGAGCGCCGGGCCCGCGGCGACACGGTCGCGCTGGGGATCGGCCTGGCCAGCTACGTGGAGATCACCGGCATGGGCGACGGCGAAGAGGCTCCGCCGCAGGAGAACGCGACCGTCGAGGTTCATCCGGACGGGACCGCGACGATCCTGACCGGCACCTCCCCGCACGGCCAGGGCCACGCGACCGCCTGGGCCATGCTGGCCAGCGATGAGCTCGGCATCCCCGTGGACAAGATCACGCTGAAGTGGGGCGACACCGACCTGATCCCCGAGGGCGGCGGTACCGGCGGTTCGCGCAGCCTGCAGCACGGCGGCTCCGCGGTGCGCCAGGCCGCGCAGGAGCTGATCGAGGTGGCCAGGGAGCGCGCCGCCAGCGAGCTCGAGGCCAACCCCGCGGACCTGCGCTTCGACGTCGAGCGCAGCGCGTTCGAGGTGGCGGGAGACCCCGACGCGTCGGTCCCGCTGGCCCACCTGGCGGAGGAGGAGCGGCTGGTCGTGCGCACCGTGTTCACGGCCCCGGGCGCGACCTTTCCGTTCGGGTCGCACGTCGCGGTGGTCGAGGTGGACACCGAGACCGGCAAGGTGGTGCTGCGCCGGATCGTGACCGTGGACGACGCCGGGTTCGTGCTCAACCCGCTGCTGGCCGAGGGCCAGCGGCACGGCGGCATCGCCCAGGGCGCGGCGCAGGCCTTTGTCGAGGAGGTCGTGTACGACGGCGACGGCAACCCGCTGACCGCGAGCTTCGCCGATTACCCGTTCCTGTCCGCCACCGAGGTGCCGAGCTTCGAGCTGGCCGACATGCAGACCCTGACCACCTACAACCCGCTCGGCGTCAAGGGCATCGGCGAGGCGGGCTCGATCGGCGCGACCCCGGCCGTGCAGAACGCGGTCATCGACGCGCTGGCCCACCTCGGCGTCCGGCACATCGACCTGCCTGCCTCGCCGCAGCGGGTCTGGCAGGCCATCCAGGCAGCAAAGGGGAACGCGTAAATGCAGGTCGAGCTCTCCGTCAACGGTCAGCGGCGGTCCGACGAGGTCGAGCCGCGGCTGCTGCTCGTGCACTACCTGCGCGAGGTGTGCGGCCTGCGGGCGGCCAACGTCGGATGTGACACCACCTCGTGCGGCGCGTGCACGGTGCTAATGAAGGGGCCAGGGGAGGTGGGTGGGGGCACGTCGGTGAAGTCGTGCACGGTGCTGACCGTGCAGGCGGCCGGGCAGGAGGTGACCACCGCCGAGGGCCTCGCCGTGAAGGGGGCAGGGGAGGCGGGTGGGGAGCTGCACCCGGTGCAGGCCGCGTTCCGGCAAGAGCACGGCCTGCAGTGCGGGTTCTGCACCCCGGGGATGGTGATGGCGGCGGTGGGCCTGCTGTCGGAGAACCCGGATCCGACCGAGGCCGAGGTCCGGGAGGGGCTGGAGGGCAACTTCTGCCGCTGTACCGGCTACCACAACATCGTCCGCGCGGTGCTGGCGGCCGCGGCGGGGATCGCCGGGGCGGGCACGGCCGGGACGGGCACCGGTACCACGGGCACTGCCGGGACCATGCGCACCGCCGCCGACGGCGAGCGCACGGAGGTGAGCGCATGATCCCCGCGCCGTTCGACTACGTCGCCGCCGAATCCCCGGTGCACGCCCTGGACCTGCTCGACGGCCTCGGCGACGACGCGAAGCTGCTGGCCGGCGGTCATTCCCTGCTGCCGATGATGAAGCTGCGCCTGGCCGCTCCCGCGGTGCTCATCGACATCGGCAGGCTGACCGAGCTGATCGGCATCCAGGCGCAGGGCGACGAGCTGGTGATCGGCGCGGCCACGCCGCACGCCGCAGTGGCCACCTCCGAGCTGGCCCGCGCCGACGCGCCGCTGCTCGCGCACTCCGCCTCGCTGGTGGGTGACCCGCAGATCCGGCACCGCGGCACGATCGGCGGCTCGCTGGCTCACGCCGATCCAGCGGCCGACCTGCCGATGGCGCTGGTCGCGCTGGGCGGATCGGTCGACGTGCTCGGGCAGGCCGGGACCAGGAACGTCGCGGCGGAGGATTTCTTCACCGGGTTCTTCGAGACCAGCCTGGAGCCCGGCGAGCTGATCACCGCGGTCCGCGTCCCGCGCAGGCCGGGCGCGCCCTGGGGGTACCAGAAGTTCGTGCGGCGGGCCAACGACTGGGCGATCGTGGGCGCGGCGACCGTCGACGGCCGCATCGCGCTGGCGAACATGGGACCCACGCCGCTGCGCGCCCGCGCCGCCGAGCAGGCCCTGGCCGGCGGGGCCAGCGCGGCCGAGGCCGCCGAGCTCGCGGCCGACGGAACCGCGCCCGGCGAGGACGTGCACGCCGACCGCGACTATCGTCGGCACCTGGCCCGCGTCCTGACCCGGCGCGCCCTCGAGCACTGCACCTGACCGGCCCAGACCGCGCTGACCTAGGGTGTTAAGCTCGGTAATCGTCGTTGACTCGATGAACGCTCGCAACAACACAAGACAATCAGGTAACAGCGCCTGAATCCGCGCCCGGGGACCAAGCGCACAGGTGCTGAACCGGGCCGGTCGGCTGTGGCGAACGAGACACATGTTGTACCAGAAGGCTCCTGAGATCCGTGTCAATTAGAGAAAGGGAAACTGCCCAAGCAAGGCCACAAAGAAAAGAACAGTCAACTCTGCTGGCTGAAGCGCGATCTCGGTAACCTCTCCCTTCCCAGAGCGCGTCACCCTACGTGACGTCGCCAGGCTCCTGGCCCAGTGATCTAGGTCAGTGACGGGCCAAGCGCCCGGAACCTAGTGACACGCAAGGGAGCGGAGCCTATGCGTCTGGTCATCTGCGACGGCAATCGGATCCTGTGCGAAGCGCTGGCTGCTGCGCTGGAGGCATATGGTCACAAGGTGCTCGCTTTAGCTACGACCGCCGACGAGTGCGTCGCGGCGGTCGCGAGCCATCATCCCGACGTTTGCGAGCTGGATCTTCATCTCCCGGAACCCGAACACGGCCTGCAAGCCGTGCGCGAGATACGCGCCCGCTGCCCGGACACGGCGGTGGTCGTCGTGTCGGACCTCAGGGATCCCGGCCTCTGGGTGGAAGTCAGGCAGCTGGGCATCGCCGGGCTTCTCGGCAAGGACCGCAGCGTCAGCCAGATTGTCGATGCGCTGCACACGATCGTCGGCGGTGAGCCCGTCTTCGACCGGGTGCTGCCGCAGGAGGCACCGAGCGCGGCTCCGCCGGTTTCGCTCACCCCGCGCGAGGCGGAGGTGCTGGGCCGGATCGTCGCAGGCGAGGACACGCAGCACATGGCCCGCGAGATGAGCATCGCGATCAGCACCTTGCGGACCTACGTGCGGAACCTGCTGGGCAAGCTCGGGGCGCACAGCCGGCTGGAGGCGGCCGCCGTGGCCAGCCGGGCCGACCTGCCGACGAAGCCATCCGCGGCCCGTGAGCCGCCACCCGGCGATGAGCACGGATTCCTCCATTCGGCGTAGCCACGCCACGGCAAGCGGGGGTTCCACTGGCAGCATCCGGCGCGGGAGGCTGGCACGCATGGCGGTCAAGCTCCTGATCCTGGTTCAGGAACGCACGTTCGCCGATGCGCTGTCGACCCGCCTCGAAGCCGAGCAGGACATCAAGATCGTGGCGGCCCTGCACACGAGGAGCCCGCTGACCCGCCTGTTCACCCGGAGCGCGGCCGATGTGGTGCTGATCGATGGCGACCTTCCCGACCAGGCCGCCCTGCACCTGTGCGAGGAACTGTCCCGGCTCGACGACGCACCGCACGTGATCTTGCTCAGCCAGTCCACCGACCCGAGAAGCATCGTGCGCGCGATCGAGGCAGGCGCTGTCGGCTGGGTACGCAAGGACGAATCGCTCGATCGCCTGATCGACGTGATCCGCGGCGTCGCCCGGAACGAGACGTGGCTGCCCCCCGACGAGACCGGAGAAGTGCTCCGGCTGCTGCTGCGCAGGCCCGATACCAAGCCGGACACCCCCGGCGAGCTGCTCGAGGCGCTCACTCCGCGCGAGCGGGAGGTCCTGGTCTGCCTCGCCGACGGCGCCGGGCGCGGCGACGTGGCCAAGCGCCTGCACATGTCGCCCAACACCGTCCGGACCCACGTGCAGAATCTCATGGCCAAGCTCGGCGTGCACTCGACGCTCGAAGCGGTCGCGCTGACCCGCTCGCACCTGGCCGACCACCTCTCCTGGCATCCGCAGCCACGCTGCGCGGCCGGGTCCGGGCCGACGTTCGCGCTGGTACGTCCCGAAGCGCGATGAGCGAGGGCGTGCCGTTTACCGACCTGGCCGCGATGACACGGGAGATCCGCGCCGTGGTCGAGCCGACCTGGGCGCGGCTGCTCAGCTCGAGCAGGTTCATCGGCGGTGACGTGGTCGAGGACTTCGAACGGGCGTGGGCGGCGTACTGCGGGGTGCCGGACGCGGTCGGCGTGGCCAACGGGACCGATGCGCTGCTGCTGACGCTCATGGCCCTGGGCATCGGTCCCGGCGACGAGGTCATCGTGCCCGCTAACACGTTCGTGGCTTCCGCCGAGGCCGTGGTCCTGGCCGGGGCGACGCCGGTATTCACCGACGTGAGCCCCGATACCCTGCTGCTCACGCCGGCGCAGCTCGAAGCGGCGCTGAGCCGACGGACGGCCGCGGTGATCGCCGTCCACCTCTACGGCCAGATGCCGGACATGGACCTGCTCAGCCGCAGCGCTGACGCAGCGGGCATCGTGATCATCGAGGATGCGGCGCAGGCGCACGGCGCGAGCTGGCTCGGGCGGCCCGCCGGGTCCATCGGGCGCGCAGGCTGCTTCAGCTTCTATCCGGCCAAGAATCTCGGCGCGTTCGGCGACGCCGGCGCCATCGTCACCGCAGACGCCGACCTGGCCGACAAGCTCCGGAGCCTGCGCGATCACGGTCGTGGCCGGCGTTCCCACTACGATCACCGGCTGATCGGCCTCAACAGCCGCCTCGACGCCCTGCAGGCCGCGGTGCTGACCGCCAAGCTGCCGAGGCTGGACGCCTGGACCCAGGCCCGCCGGTCGATCGCGGCCCGGTACCGGGCCGCCTTCGGCGGACCGGTCCGCCTGGTGGCGGAGGAGCCGGGATCACGGGGGGCCTACCACCTGGCCGTCGCCCGGCTGCCGGACCGGGCCGGGGTCCGGCAGCGGCTGGCGGCGGCCGGGATCGAGACCGGAATTCATTACCCGATCCCGTGCCACCAGCAGCCCCCGTACCGGCGCTTTGCCACGCGCCCGCTGCCGGTCGCCGAGAAAAGCGCCGGCGAGATACTGTCGCTGCCGATATTTCCGCACATGAGTGACGGCCAGGTGGCCCGGGTATCCGACGTGGTCCGCAGTGTGTCACCCATAAGGCAGGTCCCTGGAATCCGGTCGGCCTGACGCATCCCCGGCCGTATCCGGTACCTGATATTCGGCGGCCATAACGGTCGGTACGCGGCTTGATGGCGGCACGTGCGTTTCACGCCTTGCGGGGCTGAGAACATTCGGCGCTTACCGTGGCAGCTTCCGTTACCCCAAATGTGCGGCACACCCCTACGTCAAATGGAGGCTGCGGCCCGCCGGGGGCCCGGGCTAGGTTTAGTGCGCCGGTTTCGGCTATCGGCAGGGCAGCGAAAACGGGAACCCTTCATGACGGATCTTTTTCAAAAGCGGGTAGCGCACCGCCGTGGCGAACAGCCCGGCCCCGCACCCGCGGGGGGACACCCTGCCCGACCCGCTCGTCCCGGCGAAGACCTCCCGCGACCCGCCCGTCCCGACGAAGACCTCCCTCGGGTCCCCCGCCCGGGCGGCGAGGCGGCCATCCGGGCCCTGGACATCGCGGTCGCGCTCGTCGCTCTGCTGATGCTGACTCCCCTGCTGGCGGGCCTGTGGCTGCTGGTGCGGTCGACCTCGTCGGGTCCTGGCCTGTTCCGCCAGGAGCGACTCGGCCGCAACCTGCGGCGGTTCGAGATGCTGAAGCTGCGCACCATGCACGTCCGCGAGGGCGACCAGATCCACCGGGATTACGTCGCCGGCCTGCTCTCCGGCGACCAGGGGCCTGCCCGCCGACCGCAGGGCCTGGCCAAGCTGGAGGCCGATCCGCGGATCACCCCGGTCGGGGCGTGGCTGCGCCGGACCAGCCTGGATGAGCTGCCGCAGCTCGTCAACGTGCTGAAAGGCGAGATGTCCCTGGTGGGACCGCGCCCGGCCCTGGCCTGGGAAGCCGAGATGTGGCCCTCTGCCCACCCGGAGTACAAGCGCCGGTTCGAGGTCCGGCCGGGCATGACCGGCCTGTGGCAGGTGAGCGGGCGCAGCAAGCTGTCGGTGCAAGAATGGCTCGACCTGGACGCCGCCTACGTCCGGCGGCGCAGCCTCGGGCTCAACCTGCTGATCCTCGCCCGGACGCTGCCCGCCCTGTTCCGGGGCGGTGCCTCATGACGCCCGGCCGCCGCGTGGCGGCCTCGCGGGGGCCGTCATGAGCACGGTCGTGCTGATCGGAAAGGGGCCTTCGGCCCTGACCGCGCTCGA
>Ga0335078_10017844_pt1 | contig 10555 bp, 6 predicted proteins | sample Lox_Sample_32_FD_206711 | JGI IMG/M metagenome (GOLD analysis project Ga0335078, IMG submission 206711) | Soil microbial communities from Loxahatchee National Wildlife Refuge, Florida, United States - Lox_Sample_3.2 | ecosystem: Environmental > Terrestrial > Soil > Wetlands | place: USA: Florida...
ATCTTGGGATCGTATCCGGGCTTGGTCTTCAGCTTGATCTGCCGGTCTTTGGGAACGTTGATCTCGAGCTGTTCGTCGAGGACGATGCCCTTTTCGGCAAAATTGAAGCTGGTCCAGAATTGTCCCGGCGAAAGCGGACTGGCGATGGTGCGCACGAAGCGGTACTCCAGCACGTCGCCGGGCCGTAGCGAGGGCACGCTAATGTGCTTCTCGTGATAGTCGGTGTAAACCGGCGCGTCGGGGAAGGTGAGGTCCTGTATCGCCGAATCCTGCGCCACAACCACGGTGCCGTCAGCCTTGTGCACGCGAACGTATGGAATATCCAGCTTGTCGCTGAGCGCGCTGTAGCCGACTTTGAGTTGGCCTAGCGCCTGCACTCCGCTCTCGCTGACGATCTTGATTTGCGCGTCCGTCTGAATGACGCCGCTGCCGTCGTTCTCGAAGCGCATCGCCTCGCTGTAATGCTCGACGACGTAGGCTTCCTGCGAGTAATCGGGAGGCGCGGGTGCCTGCGCAGGCCCGGCTTGCGGCGTGTCCTTGCCGCTGGGGCTGGGGCTGCTCGGAGTTGGCGGATTCGCACTGGTTGCCGGCAGTTGCGCGCCAGTTTTCGCCGAAGCCGTTGGCGGGCTGCTCTTGCCTGGGGCATCTTGCGCCCCCATAAACCAGGGAAGCAGTAGAAGCAAAATTCGGGCGAGAAACAGTGTCATGGCAATGGCTGGATGAGCATCTATGGTACGCGAGTAGGTGGGGAACTCCAAGCCGACAGCCCTTGACTTTGTTGCCGACCACACAAAGGAGCTGCCCATTTCGCAGCAGTTTACGCCTTCCGTTCTCCACAAGGGTCTGCCCGTCGGCGGCAAAGGCCTCCCGATTCGGGTCTGGCCTCTTGTTCCGGAGCCGTCTGCAGTTGCCCGGGAAAGATGAAACAAGCCATGGAAAGCGAAAGGGATCCGGGTGTATAGTGGTGGAACCCACGGTGCCAAAATGGAAATCTCGGCTAATAGGAAGAACTTATGCCTGGATTACATGCACGCGGTCGAAGAGCAACCCCCCAACTGATTCTGAAGCTCACGTGCCTCATGCTGGCCGCCATTGATGCCGCTTCTTTGGCCGGTGCGCAAAGTCCACGGATATCATCCGTTAGTGAGATCAGGCCCCAACAGTCTCAGACTATTGTTATCACGGGCACCGGCTTTGGCCGCTATCAGTCCTATGTTGGTGATTCCGGCTATATCGCGTTGTTGGATACCACCAAGAGCTGGCAGGCTGGATGGACGGGCGACGAGGGCAGCCCTTGGTTTTGCGGCGGGGCAGGACCGGCGTACGACGCCGTCACACTTATTGTGAATTCATGGGAAGATTCCAGGATTGTGCTGGGAGGCTTCTCTGGAGCTTGGGGCTATAACAACTGGACGCTTGATACCGGCGACACCGAAAACATTTGTGTCTGGAATCCTCAGTCAGGAAACGGACCCGCAACGATAAGCGTGCAAGTGGGCGTGCCCGGGAACTTGCCGCTAGCCTGTGCCTCATCGACGGCTCAGGTAGGAATCAGCTATAGCTCGGCACTCGTTCTCACCGGCGGCATAGCGCCCTACAGCTACTCAGTAACTGGTGCGCTGCCCCCAGGTCTGACGCTGAATTCATCAACCGGCGAGATTAGCGGCACGCCAACTGTGGCAGGACCGTTCGGCTATGTAGCCATTGCGATCGATTCGCTTGGCGACAGGGGCCGCTCTAACTGCGGGATTACGGTTCATTCGCGCGCGGTGCCAATGGACTTCAGACAGGTGAGGGCGTACAGCAATGGCGGAGATCTGTACCTGGATTATGTCTGGTCCTCCTCATCGGGGAGACTTGAGGATATAAAAGACTGTGCCGTGGGAGAAAAGGTCACTTATCCCCTTTCGCCCGGTACTTGCCAATTCACCAACAAGTACTATTGGCCGGATCCTTGGCGGGGCCAATCGAGCCCTAACCCGACCTGCGAGGCGCAAGCTGGCAACGAGTGTCCCCCGGACTTGGAGGGGCAATATGGTAAGGGCGTGCGGGGATGCTTCGAAGACCACCAAGTCTACAATCCCATCACAGTGGAAGACGTGACGGGAATGTTCGATGCGACCCAGGAATTTTGGTATTCGTGTGTGGGCCAGGATCGGCCTACAGATTTTCCCGGCTGGTCGGGACTGACGATCCATCGCTCGGTCGTGGACACAAATGGCCACGGTTGTTGGACCTACTTCGTAACTAAGTATGGGAGCCGTCATCAAATCTATGGCACCGCCTCGGAGCTCCTGCCCTGGGCCTCCCCTAATTGCCCAAACGGCGAGAAGCCCGGGATTCGCTAAAGCACTCTACGCTCGGCCAACACGTCAGACGCCGGCGTCGGGCATGTCCGGCCACAGTACCTCGACGCCACTCTCCAGATCGATCAATTTCTAGCCAGCCAGCGCCGCCGTTGTGCGCCGGTTTGAATTTCAGAGGATCACCGATCGCGTGAGATAAAACACGAAAGCCACGACTACATATGTCATCCCGAGAACGATCTGGATCGTGCCATGAACAGACTTTCCACGCTTGAAATTGAGGATTCCGATCACCAGCCCGGCCAGTCCGAAAACCGCCATAAGGAAGAGCAGCCCCATGAACAAACAGAGATAGCCGACAACAACTAGCTGATATTCAGGTGATATCGATCCGAGTTTACGGTTCGTGGTTTCCAATGGCCGTCCCAGTTCTGCCCAGAGGGTACGATTTCTTCCACACTCCCGCTCGGAGTGCCGGCAGCAATCGCCGGCGTGAGCGGCATGTTGAAGGTTCTGGCGAAATTGTAATCCAGGGTAGGAATGGCGGCTATACAGGGCGCTGAAAAACTCCGATTTCGAAGAACATGGTCACGGCACGACTCTCAGGCCGTGCCCCTTCAAGGCAGTTCGGGCGATCGCGGAACGGAGGTCGGCAAGGGGTCCAGAATCGCGAGGCGATCCCCAATCACGAGCAGCAGCGCGACCCAGGCGGAAACCAGCAGCACGTAAGCCAGAGCGAAACGCAGTCCTGCGCTCCACGCCTGCCGCCCCAGCGTGTCGAGCTCGGGAATCCACCAGACCAGCTTGTACGGCAAATACGCTCCGGCGAACGCCAGCCCGCAGAACCACAACCAATACGACACTCGCTTCAGCAGACGCCACGAGCGAACCATCGGCTTCGCCTTGGAGCCTGCCGCAGCGACGGTGCTCGCGACCGGCAACCAGATCGCTGCCAGCAACACCATCGCAATCCAGATCACCCATTGCGCCGTGTGGAAGACCAGGCGCGGACTGCCGAATCGCAACGCCGGCACTTTCTGCCACCACCACACACCGAACTGTGGAGCATATTGCAGGCGCGAATAAAGGAGCCATTCAAGGCCGGCCAGCAGAATCGCCCAGATCGCCAGCGCAATGACGTGCCGTAACGCATGGCGAAACGCCCGCCAGACAAATCCGGTGTCACGGAACTCCGCGACCCGGAAGTAAGCAAACGATCCCGCTCGCAGCCACACGCCACAAAAGATGATCGCGAGCGCCAGCACCGCCGACGCGGCCACCTGCCAGCCGTGCGCATCCGGCAACCGCAGCCAGAAATAGACGGCCGCCAGCAGCCCGGCATTGCCGAATATGTTCAGCAGCCACAGCTTGGCCACGCCTTTGTGTCGCGCGGTCATTTCACGGTCACCGTCAGCGCATCGCTGGTGGAGAGATACTCCGGCTGATACATCGGCTGCACGCTCGTCGGGCTCACGCGGAAGATGCCCGGGTTGACCACCTTCAGCAGGTACACGTACTCGTGCTGCCCTTGCGGGAAGTAGTAATTGAAGAACGTGGTGCGATCGTCGCGCAGCTCGCGATCGCTATACCAGCGCGCCCACCATGTTGGCTGCTCGTCGAGCTCGTAGAGATCGTCGCGCGCGATCGACTCCGTACCAGATGGAATCGGGTCTTCGATCATCAGGTACTTCCACGCGCTGCCGCCGACGGTGATGTGCACCGCGAGCGTGTCGCCCACCTGCACCGGGCCCGACAAGCTGTCGAGGTGGTAAACCACCCGGCCATCCTTCTGCTGTGACGTGAGCTTGTAATACTGCCGCGCGGTACTCAGTTGGAAGCTGCCGGCGTTAATCACATTCTTCTGGCTGGAGTAATACTCGCCGCGCGCCGACCAGTACACGCGGCCATCGCCGGTCTTTAGGATGCGAACGTCGTTATTCTCCGGCGCGAGCTGCGATTCGTCGAGCGTCACCGTGGTCGCGGGTGCGAGCGCGTCGGAGGGCGTGAACTTCCTGGTCGCGACGCTCTTGCCGTTCACTTGCACGTCCACGCTGTAGTTGGGCTTCAGCTCCTGCGTGCGTTCGAGATAATCGGTGAGGCCGTAGATGACCATCGCGGTCTGCTCGGTCGAATCCCAGTAATAGCCTTCGCTGCGATGGCTCACCAGGTAAACCGCGGCCTTTGGTAGCAGTGGACTGCTCGCATCCGTGCGGTTGATCAGCTTCAGCGCGTAAGCGGTGGATTCCGGCGTAGTGTTGCCGGAGTAATCCATCAGGTAATTCTGATCGCTTGGCCACCAAGCCTGTGAGTCGTCCTGCTTGGCTTCGCCTTCGAGTTGCTTCGCAAGATCGTTCGCGCGGCTGTCGTTCACCTGCAGCATTGCCAGTCCGAGCACGGCTTGGCCGTACGCAGTGAGGGTCGAGCGCTGCTGCCAGACGGAATCGACGATCTGCGGATTAGTGTCTGTACCGCTCAGTACCAGCACGTAAGCCATGTAAGCGCGCAGGTCGGTTCGCGCTTTGGACGATCGATTGAACTCCGGCAGCAGCCACTGCCGTGCTTTGTCCATCGCATCCTGCTTCACGTCGAATCCGGCAGCTTTGGCCTGGCTCAGTCCCGCGAGCACATATGCGGTCATGAACGGCGCGCTGTCATCCGTCTGCCACCAACCCCATCCGCCGTCCGGATGCTGGAAGGTGTAAAGCCGGTCGAGTCCTGCTTGCACCTGCTTGTGCAGCGTGACGGGATCGATGTTGGACTTGATGCCGAGTTTTTGCAGCGCGTCGGAGACGAGCACGTCGGGCAGGAAGCTCGACATGGTCTGCTCGGTGCAGCCGTACGGATACGAAGTGAGGTAGTCGAGCGCGGCGAAGACAGAGCCGCCGATCGACGGCGTGAAGCTGATGGTCAGCTTCCGCGTGCCCATCTCGATACCGCTGGGGAACACGATCTGCTGCAAGGTGTCGGTCTTCCCTGACCCGGCGATCGAGCCGGACTTCGACACGGCGAGCTTCACGCCGAACGGCACGACCGGCAGCGTCAGCTCCATCGCATCGCTTTCCACATCGGTCAGCGCTTTGCCCAGCACCTTGGCTGAATCCACATCGAGCACCTTCACGCGATAGTCAACCTTGACCAGGCCGCGCGTGGGGACGTTCACGTTCTGCTGCTGGCCTTGGAGCACTTGCAGCCCGGTGAACTGCATTGAGACCTGCGCGACTTTGTCGTTTGGAAGATAATTCTGCACGATGGTCGAGAGCGTAATCTCATCGCCGCAGCGGAAGAAGCGCGGCACCACCAAGCGTACGAGGATGTTCTTGCGCACGATGGTGTTCTCGACCGCACTACCGACCTTCGTGTCCTGGGTGACGCCGCGCGTGGTGGCGCGCCACGAAGTGATCGCGTCGGGATAATCGAATTTGACGGTCGCCTGTCCGTTGCTCGCCGTGCGCACGTCGGCGACCCAGTACGCCGTGTCCGGGAAAGCCTTGCGGATTTTCGGCTGCACCAGCCGCTCGGGCTTGAGCTGCGCCATCGCCTTCGACGGGCGCACGCTCGCCAGTTGCATGGCACGCTTGCCGGCCTGGCCGTTGAAGTAGTAGGTCAGCGAGCTTTCGGTCGAGACCTGCGTATAGACGCGGCCATAGAAAGCGTTGAGGATGGTGCCCGCGGTGTCGGGCTTGATCGCGTAAATGGCTTCATCGACCACGCCGAGCGAGAACTCCGCGACCGCGGGCTTGCCGCTGGAATCGGTCGCCTTGATGGTATAGCTCGCGGCTTCGCCCGGCTGATACTGCGGCTTCGACGGCACGAGCTGGACGTTCAGCTCATGCTGCGTCGGCGGGACGGTCAGGCTCTTCGAGCCTTCGTAGAGCTTGTTGTCGCGAATGAAAACCGCGCCGACGTAGAAGTTGGGCGCGTACTCGGCCTTGACCGGCACGTCGACGGCGATGCTACCGCCGCTGCTCTTAATCACCTGCCCGGAGTAGAGTGCGTTGCCCTCGGCGGTGACTAGCACCGACGCCGGCCCGTTGCCGGTGACGATTAGTACGTGAGCGATGTCGCCGGGCTGGTAAGTCTTCTTGTCGGCAACGATCTGGACGTGCTCCTGCTGCGTGCCGTACCACAGCGAGCTCTGCCCCGGCGCCCACAAGAAGGTAGTCGCCTGCACTTGGCGATTTTCCGGAGTGTTTGCGCTCACGAATACGCGGAATTCGCCGGAATCGGGGATGGTCAGCTTGACCTGCGCTTTGCCGCTCGCGTCGGTTTGTCCCTGCGACGTGGCAACTACCGGCCCGGAGTTCTTGCGCCAGTTCCAGGAATTCAACTCGACCCGGAACGGCGTCTGCACCGGCTTCTTGTCATAGTCCTGCGCGGTGATCGTGATGGTTGCCGTGCTGCCCTTGGTGTAGACGTACGAGTTCGGCTCGGCGCTCAGGAAAAAGCCGCCGTAGGTCGCCAGCGCATAACCGTGTCCGGCGATCTCGCGATTCCCTGCATCCGTGACGCGCGCTTCGACGCGATAGATCTGGTCCTGGTGCTTCTTGTCGACCTTCGTCGGCGCCTCGATCTGCATCATGCCGTTAGCGTCGAGCGTGCCGCTCTTCTCCTCTGCCTGCTCGCCGCCTTCATCGCCGTAGTCTTCACCGTTATCGCCTTCGCCGCCGGCTTCGGCCTGATCTTCATCCTGGTCGCACCCCATCGGCCAGTACGTCGAGGTGTGCACCACCCACTTGACCTTGGCGTTCGCGACCGGCTCGCCGAAGTAGTAGCGCGCATCGATGGTCGCCTTGATTGGCTGGCCTTGCAGCACGCGCGGCGTCTGCGCCGTTACCTTCACGGCGTACTCCGGCTTCTTATATTCCTCGACCGAGAAGTTCGTGCCTTCGACGTACCGCTCGCCCATCTGCATCGAGAGGTAGTACATGCCGAGATGGGCGTCGCGCGGAACGATGTAGTTCCAGTACGCCGTGCCCATGTCCGACAGCTTGATGGACTGCGTCCAGATGACGTCGTAGGTCTGGGGATCGCGCAGCTCCAGTCGAAGATCGCTGCCGTGCGGGATGATGTAGCCGCTCGGCGCCTGCGCGCGCACGATGGTCTTGAAGTGCACGGTGTCGCCGGGACGATAAACCGGGCGATCGGTGTAGGTGTAGCTCTTCAGGTTGCGATTGGGATCGTCGCCCAGGTTCCACGCGCCGGGCGTGTTGATGGCGAACTGACCGGCGCCGGTGGCGAGCACAGCAACGTTCTCCGGCTTGGCCTGGTTGATCGCCGTGTCGACCAGGCCGTTCGCGTCGGTGTTTTTCGAAGCGACTTTCTGCTGATCGATCCAGACTTGCACCGGAATGCCGGCGATGGGATTGCCGCTGTGGCGATCGACCACCAAGCTCATCAGCCGCCCTTGTCCGGACTTGGTGATGATGGCGATGTCGGTGATGACGACAACGGTGTAGGCGCGCAGGCGGCCGTCGGTGGCCTCGACCAGGTACACGCCCTTGTCGCTCACTGGCACGGGGATGCTCAGGCTCTCCCATTGCTCGTGCGCCGGCACGGTCCATTGCCACACCGAGACGACCTGCTGCTGATTGAGGACGGGCACCTGCGCGAAGCTTTCGACCTTTGGCCCCTTTGGCTGCTCGCCGCCCAGCTCCCAGAGGCGAATCTGGTGGCGCGACTCAGGTGAGAATTGTGCGCGGATGAAGTCGCGAATCCAGGCCCAGATGCGATGCTTCCAGCGGTGAAACTTTTCCAGCCAGGTGTGTGCCTGTCGCGGAAGCGGGGGCGCCTGTCCGCCGAAGTTGTGCAGTTCCTGCATCTGGCTGAAGAACTTCACGGGATTGTTCACGCGGTAGACGCGGAACTCGAGCTGCCTCACGTTGTGGGCGTTGACCGCGATCTCCGGCTTCTCGCCGGGCATGTAGGTGCGCTGGCTGGTGAGCGAAAACGAGGAGGGTTCGTTCGCGTCTTGAGCGCAGAGTGGTCCGACCAGTAGCGGGAGGAAGAGGAGTAGGGCGATAAGCGGTCTGAACCAGAGGCGGAAGGGCACGGCTTCAGCCGTGCCGTAATGCGCCATACAGGAGACCGGCTTCAGAGACTGTGTCGCGAGTGGTGTCGCCGCTGCCGCGGCTCCAACTTTTCCCACTCGAACCCAGGGCTTACGCCCTGGGCTAACCCCATTCCGCCGCTGCGCGGCTGTTTCCTTTGCAATTCGCGCTGTGGAGGCCACCAAGCAAAGTGCTTTCCGGTCGCGACATAGTCTTTTCAGCCCTGGTCCGCGGCTAAAGCCGTATCCGATAGCGACAGGTTTCGCCGGGCTGGAAGCCCGGCGCCTCCACCGTTCGCCTGCCTGCCTCATTCGCCGCCTCGCAGGATGTTCCAGCGATGGACGCCAAGGAAGGCTGGATTCGACGATACCGGCCGCCAGCGTGGGTCGGGATAATCCAGAAGCTCGGCAACCGAGAGGCGCTTGATCTCGCCCTTTGCATGGCCATTGGGACCGGTGTGATAGACGACCAACTGCTCATTGCCCGGCTCGATCTGGCCGCGGCCGAGAAAGATCATCGCGTGGAACGGCATGCGGCTGGCGGTGTCCTGGCGGAAGAACAGCAAATCGCCGGGACGGGCGCGCGCGATGCTGCGGCCGACCAGAAACGTGTTACGCCGCCAGAGCGTCTCCGCGTCGGCAAATTCGGCGAACGTGCCGTCGTGGAGATCGTTGGCTGAGAAACTGCCCGCACTCACGCGAAACAACGCCGCCCCGAGCGGAGTGTAAGGGTAGTGATACTGACCAATGTCGGCGGATGCTGCCGGTGCGGGCAGCGCCATCGAGCGCGCCCAAGCCGCATCGTGCTCGCGCAGCGCTTCGCGATAAGCGAAGCGTAGCAGCGCGGCACAGTCGTCGATCTCGGGCGCGGCATTCCTGCCCCGGTAAAACTGCGCTTCCGCCAGCAGAGTGAACCAGCGGCGAAATGCCACTCGGTCGGCGGGATCGTGCAGGCGAAGGAAATCGGGTGTGCCGTCTCCGATGGCGTCGCCATAGTCAGGATTTGTGCGCAGCGCAAGCTCGCGGCGCGCAAAGCCCGCTGCGGTAATACGTAACTTCACTTCTCCGGGCAGGACGCCGGATTGCAGGGCGACGGTAGCAGCGTCGGCCCGAACCACGAGCGACTCAACCGCTGCATGGTGCGGAGTTTCGACCTGCACCTGCAGCCCCCGCAGCTCGCGGCCGTTCGAGGAATGAATGGTCAGCTCGGTTGAGGAAAAGCCGTCGGCGGGAAGCGCGGTTTCGCCAAGCTGTGCGACCAGTTCAGCGGGGACAAACGCGCGATGAACGGTAAACGCGCACACGGCCAGCGCAACCGCCAGCACCGCCGACACCGCGAACCAGCGAGGCACGCCGCGCAATTCGCTTTCTCCTCTGGAGGATTGCGCGGATTATACAAGAGCAACTGGCAACCAGCAGCTAGCAAGAGAGTTACCGTTGGAAGGCAGCGAGAAAATCGCGAACTGTGACGATCCGGATCTCGCGAAATGGATCCAAGAGCAGCAGGTGACGATCGCCGGTTACGATCCATTCAGCTCGCGCGTCGACTGCACGTTCCAGCACGCGGTTGTCGTCTGGATCTGTGCAGTTCGTCAGTTGGCTCGTGGGTTCCAGCCACCGGGTCACTGACCACAGATAATCGGCGGTACTGGCAACTCTGCTCCGTGCCCAACCAAATTTTGTCGCGAGTACTCGTTCGACTTCGACGCGCAAAGGTTCCGAAGTGTACACGTCGATGAATCCGCGTTCAGCCAATGGATGACCTCTCGCGGCTTGCCCCCAAATATAACGGCTGAGATAAAGATGTTGCTATCCAGCACGACCCGGGTCACGCGGGCCGCTTGGTGGGACGCCGCTGCTCCTTACGGTACTCATGAACAGCGCGGACGATGTCGTCCTCGTTTTTCACGCCCATCGCCAGGGCGCGGGAACGTCCGTAGGCGTTGGTTTCTTCCCACCAGCGGAGTCGCTCGTATTGGCGTAGCGCCTCCCGCACCAACTCACTCATGGTGCGGTTCTCTTTGCGGGCCAGCGATTCGGCACGCGAAAGCATCTCGCGGGGAATCGTCACTGACAACGTTTTTGCGTTCCTCATGTGCAGGATTTTACAATGTAAAGCATTGTCTGAACAAGATACCCGAAACATTATCCCACTCGCGCTTTTCTGATTTTGGTGCAGCAGCCAGCCATACCTGCCGAGTTC
>Ga0335078_10017845_pt1 | contig 10554 bp, 8 predicted proteins | sample Lox_Sample_32_FD_206711 | JGI IMG/M metagenome (GOLD analysis project Ga0335078, IMG submission 206711) | Soil microbial communities from Loxahatchee National Wildlife Refuge, Florida, United States - Lox_Sample_3.2 | ecosystem: Environmental > Terrestrial > Soil > Wetlands | place: USA: Florida...
CCGGGCAGCATGCCGGCCGCCGACCGGGACCGGGTCGAGCGGGCGTGCGCCGCGGGCGGCACGTCCATCCACAGCACCGGGTCGAGCCCCGGGTTCATCAGCGAGGCGGTCCCCCTCGTCCTCGCGTCGATCCAGCGCCGGCTCGACGGCCTGGCCATCAACGAGTACGCCGACCTGGCCAGCAGGAACTCACCGGAGATGCTGTTCGACCTGATGGGCTTCGGCCACCCGGCAGCGGAATTCCCGCCGGAGCGGTTCGGCTACGGCGCCTACTCGTTCGGCCCGTCGATGCGCCTGGTCGCCGAGGCGGTCGGGCTGCCGCTCGACTCGGTGACCGCGACCGGGGAGGTGGCGGTCACGCCGGACAAGCTCACCATCGCGGCCGGCACGCTGGAGGCGGGCACCGTGGCAGGCATGCGGACGATCATCACCGGGTCGCGGTACGGCCGCCCCCTGGTCACCTTCACCGCGACCTGGTACTGCACGGAGCACCTGGAGCCGGCCTGGACCGTGCCCGGCTGGGACGGCTGGCGGGTCCACGTCGACGGCGACGCACCGCTCGACGTGGACATCCGCTTCGCGATCCCGCGGGGGCAGCTGGGCGAGATGACCCCCGGCTACACCGCCAACCGTGCCGTCAACGCGGTCCCCTACGTGTGCGCCGCGCCGGCCGGCATCCGCACCACCGTCGACCTGCCGCAGATCATCCCCGCGCTCAGCTAAGAATCGAGATACAGCCATGACAGGAAGAGTCCAGGGCAAGGTAGCGCTCATCACCGGCGGCGGCCGCGGGCAGGGCCGCAGCCACGCGCTCAAGCTCGCGGCGGAAGGCGCCGACATCGTGGCCTTCGACATCTGCCACGACCTGAAGTCGGTCGCCTACGAGCTCGCCTCACCGGACGAACTCAAGCAGACGGTGGCCGAGGTCGAGGCGCTCGACCGGCGCGCGATCGGCATCCAGGGCGACGTGCGCGACCTGAACGCGCTCACCGAGGCGGTCGGCGTGGCCGTGGACACCTTCGGCAAGCTGGACATCGCGATCGCCAACGCGGGCATCGCCAGCTTCGTGCCCGGCCTCGGGATGGAGGGCTGGGCCGAGGTCGCAGGCACCAACCTGGTCGGGGTGATGAACACGCTGCACGCGGCGCTGCCGGCGATGACCGCGGGCGGCTCCGCCATCGTCATCGGCTCGTTCGCGGCGATGATCAAGGGCGGTGTCGGCGGCGAGCCAGGCGGTCTCGCCTACAGCTATGCCAAGCGGCAGCTCATCGACTACGTCCAGTGGGTCGCGGCCGCGGCCGCGTTGTCGGGTATCCGGGTCAACGGCATCCACCCGACCAACTGCAACACCCGGCTGCTGCACAACGAGGGTACCTACGCCCGGTTCCGGCCCGACCTGGAGAACCCGGGCAGGGACGACGTGCTGCCCGGGTTCGCCTCGCTGCAGCTGATGCCGAACGTGCCGTACATCGAGCCGGACGACATCAGCAACGCCGTCGTGTTCCTCGCCTCGGACGAGGCCCGCTACATCACCGGGGAGTTCCTCAGCGTGGACGCCGGCGCCCACCTGAAGCTGCTTGAGTAGGGGGCGCCGCGCGGGCGACGGCCGGCCGGCCCCGCCGGCAACCGAGCGAGGCCGACGCAAGGCCGCGGGCGGTGGCGAGACCGCGCCACCGCCCGCGGTGTTCCGTACCATTGCCGACGGCAGCGTCAGCAGGGGGCGTTGTTGGTCGTCAGCAGGATCCACTGGTCGGCCTTTGCCGGCCCGTCGTAGTTGTAGCCGAGGGTGTACCCCTGGATGCACAGGCTGGCCCCGTGATCGGCGGTCCTGTACTGGTTCAGCCATGCCCGGTCGGGATAGCGGTTGCGCCATGAACGTGTCTGCCAGTTCTTGACGTACTGATCGAGATTCTGGTAATAGCCAGCGTCCCTGAACTGCAGGCGAACCCCTCCGAGGTTCGGCTCGTTGTAGACGCAGGTGTACCCGTTATCGCAGGACAGCGTGGCTGGGATCGCCGTGGCCGGGTGCGCTGCCGTCGGCACCGTCATCAGGACGGCGTCGTCGTTCCATTCGACCGTGCTCGGGCTGATCCGCACGCCGCTCGGCACCGTGGCCAGCGCGGCGCCGAGCGTCGTGTTCTGGTAGCTTGTCGCTTCCGCGGCGTAGCCCGGGTGGGCCGGCGTGGTCGCCGCCTTCGCCATTCCCGGCGCGGCCAGCATGGTCGTGGCTGCGATCGCGGCTGCCGTCGCGGCAGCCAGGAACATCGTCCGCCGTGCCCGCCGCCGCGGCGACTCGCTGGCGATACCGGTAGATGGGGTGTTGGTCATGGCTAGTCCTTCCTGATGATCGGCGGGGCCTGATCCCGCGCCGCTGCCGAATCTGGTCCAAGTCGGGCGGGATTCCCACACGTAACAGCCCACAGGACTGCCCACAGGAACCGGCCGCGGCTTGGGCACGGCCGGCTGCCCTGGCCCGGCCGCGGTAGTACTCTGGGCATGAGTTCTCGGCACCCGTTCGGGGTGAAAGGGGACGATGGGCCAGTGACGGAACAGCCTGCGCTGGGGTTCGCCGGGTTGCTCCGGCAACTGCGGGCCGAGGCCAGGCTGACGCAGGAGGAACTGGCGGAGGCGGCGGGCCTGAGCCCGCGGTCGGTCAGTGACCTGGAACGGGGCATCAACAGAACCGCTCGCAAGGACACCGCCGAGTTGCTGGCCGGCGCGCTTGGCCTGGCCGAGCCGGTGAGCGGCCTGTTCGTGGCGGTGGCCCGCGGCCGCGCCGCGGCGGCTGAGGTGCTCGCCGTGCTGCACGGTGACGCCGCGTGGCCGGGATGCCCCTACCTGGGGCTGGTGCCATTCGAGGAGCGGGACGCGCGGGTCTTCTTCGGGCGCGGCGATCTGGTGGACCGGTTGGTGCAGCGGCTTGCGGCGCCGGATGCACCGGGGATCCTGCTGGTGGCCGGGGAATCGGGGGCGGGCAAGTCCTCGCTGCTGAGGGCGGGGCTGATGCCGCGGCTAGCGGCGGGCGCCCTGGGGCCTGGGTCGCAGCGGTGGCCGCGGCGGGTGATCCGGCCCGCCGACAGTCCGCTGCGGGAACTGGCGATGCAGCTAGCCGACCTTTCCGGCATGGACCCTGTGTCGGTGTACCGGTCCCTGGCGGCGGCGCCAGGCGAGGCGCCGCTGCTGGCCGAGCAGGCGGTGCGAGCGGCCGCGGGCCGCGTCGCGGATCCTGGGCCGGGCGGGCCGGGCGGCGCCGTCGAGCAGCCACGCCTGATCCTGGTCATCGACCAGTTTGAGGAGCTGTTTACCACGGGTGAGGAGGCTGACGCGGAGCGGGAGGCGTTCATCGTTGCGCTGCACGCGGCCGCCACCGTCAGGGTCGGCCCGCGCAGGCTCCCGCCGGCGCAGGTGATCGTGGCGGTACGCGCCGATTTCCTCGGCCGCCTCATCGCCTACCCGCCGTTAAAGGCCGCGCTGGACGCCGGGCCGTTCACCGTCGGGCCGATCAGTGAGGCCGAACTGCGGCTCGCGATCACCGGGCCCGCGGCCGAGACGGGCCTGACCGTGGAGCCCGCCCTGGTTGACGCGGTGATCGCCGAGTTGCGCACCGGGGACGGCGGCGGGCTGCGCAGCGGCGTGCTGCCGCTCATGTCCCAGGCCATGGCCGGCACCTGGGAACACCGCGCCGACAGCGGGCTGACCCTGCGCGCCTACCAGCGGGCCGGCGGAGTCGCCGACGCGGTCAACCGCAGCGCCCAGACCGCCTACGACGCCCTGACCAGCCGGCAGCAGGATGCCGCGCGCCTGGTATTCACCCAGCTCGTAACCATCACCGCCGATGGCAGGCTCGCGCTGCGCCGGTGCGGCCTGGCCGACCTGCGCTCACCGGCGGCGGAGCTTGCGGCGGACATCGACGTGGTCATCGACGTCTTCAGCGCCCGCCGCCTGCTCGTCCTTGGCGAGAACAACGTCGAGATCTCCCATGACGTGCTGCTCCAGTCCTGGAAGCAGCTCAGGGACTGGCTGGGAGATGATCAGCTCGACCGTGCCCTGTACAGCCAGGTGGTCACCGACGCGGACGCGTGGGAGGCCAGCGGCCGTGACTCCGCTTACCTGTACCGTCCGGGTCGGCTCGCCACCATCGACGCCGCCGCCGGCCGCTGGCGGGACGCGCCGGCCCGCTACCCGCCGCTCTCCGCCGCCGGCCGGGCGTTCCTGCACGCCGCGCACCAGGCCGCGCGCCGGGTCAGCAGGCGCCGGACCGCCGCCATCGTCTTGTTGTCCGTGCTGCTCGTGCTGGCCATGGCCGGAGGCGGAACGACGCTGGTCTTCCAGCGCCAGGCGGAAGGCCAGCGTGACGCGGCGCTTGCTCAGCTGATGTCCGCGGAGGCCAGCCTGCTGCGGGCAACCGATCCCAACCTGGCCACCCAGCTGAGCATCGCGGCCTACCAGCTTGACCCGGAGTCGGGGACGGATGCCCTGCTGGCCAGCCAGGGCAGCCCGGGCGTCCTGGATGACGGCGAGCCCGCACTCGACATGGCGCAGGTTAACGCAAGCGTGGTCGCCGTCTCGACCGGCACCGCGATCCGGCTGCTGAACGCCCTGACTGGCCAGCTAAGCGCGCAGCTCAGCGGCCTGGCCACCGGGCCGGTCGCCATCGTGCCCGCCGCGCATGTGCTGGTCGGCGCCACCGGGCCGCTCGGGGCGCTCTATCCCGTCAACTCCTACGTCAGCGGCAACGGCCTGCCGGGCCGTCTGGACCAGATCCGGCTGTGGAGCGTCGCGGACCCGGTTCATCCCCGGCTGCTCGCGGCCGTGCCGGCCCGCGCCACGGACGTGATGGCACTCGCGGTCAGTCCGGACGGGCGGACACTCGCCGCGGCGTCCGCGGACGGTGCCATACGGATCTGGGACATCGCCGATCCCGGGCGCCCCGCGCTGCTTTCTACGCTGCCAGGTGACGGCAAGGCGGTGTACTCGCTGGCGTTCGATCCTCGTGGCGGCGTCCTGGCCTCAACCGGGGACGACCACCTGATCAGGCTGTGGAGTCTGTCAAGCCCCGCGCACCCGGTACTGCTTTCGCGCCTTTCCGCGTCAGCCGTGAGCCTTGATCCCGCCGATCTCGCGATGCCGCACCGTGTCGCGTTCAGCGCCGACGGCACGTACCTCGCGGGCGTCGCTGGGGATGTTTCCTCGGAGTACCCGCAGGTCTGGCGGGTCACCAACCCCCGCGTGCCCCGCGAGTACGCCGACGGTGCCGCCGCGGCGCTAATCTGCCCTCAGGTCATGGGGCTTGCCTTCATGCCCGGGAGCGACAGGCTCCTTTCCTCCTGTTCCGAGGGGCAGGGCCCGCCAAGCAGCCTGGACGTCTGGCAGTTTCAGCAGAAGGGAACGAAGGGAACAGCGGAGCTGCAGAACGTGACCTCGCTGCCCGACTCGTCGGGTGGCTCGGGAAGCGGAGGCCAGGTGCTGGTGGAGGCGGGCAGGAACGTGGCGCTGAATGTCAGCCCGGCAGGGGTAACCGAGTGGTACCTGAACGACGATGTCGAGCCGGGCGCGCTGGCCAGCATGCCCACCCACTCGGCGCTGACACCCGGGAGCCTCGCCCTCAGCTCGTCGGGACGGCCGCTCATGGCCGATACCGCCGAGCTCGGCTCCGTCCGGCTCTGGGCGCTCAGCAGCGACCCCGCCACCCCGCCACGCGCAACGGTCTACCCCGCGGCGACCCCGCAGGAAACCGGGGCCGAGATCGATGCGCTGTCCGGCGGGGTCGCACTCAGCGGCAACGGGACGATCCTCGCCGCAAGCGGGCTCGACAACGGCCGTCCCGTCGTCGCCCTGTACCGGACGGCCAGGCCGGGGAGTGCCCCGGTGGCCACGATAAGTAACCTGAGCGACGGCGCGGTCGCACTCGCGCTGTCCGGCACCGGGAACCTGCTCGCCGTATCGGACAACTCCGACTACGAGCCCGCGGAGGTCCGGCCGGCCGCGGTAAGGCTTTACGACATCCAGGACCTCTCGCATCCCCGGCTTATCGCCTCGCTGCCGGGAAACACCTTCCAGTTGATGTTCTCGCCCGACGACCACATGCTTGTCGCCTTTACCGCGAACATGCTGCTTGCCTGGGATATCTCCGACCCGAGCAAGCCGGCTGAGCTGCCGGGGCAGCAGCTGAGCCCGGCCTCCGACTTCTCGGCCGGCGCGTTCTCCCCCGACGGGACGCTGCTCGCGGCCGAGGACGGCGAAGGGGTGCTGTGGCTGTGGCACATCGCGCACGACCGTCTCACCGGCCAGTCCATCCTGCAGAACCAGGACACGGGCGGAGGCGGCGCCGCCGTCGCGTTCAGCCCGGACGGGCGGACGCTCGCCGTCGCGGGAGAACTGGAAGAAAACATCTCTGACCCGGCCATCAACCTCTGGGATGTCGCCAATCCCGGCGGCCCCCGGCTGGAGGCCCAGTGGGCGCAGCCGAACAGGGACAGCGTCGACGTGCTCGGGTTCAGCCCGGTCGGCCAGGTCCTCGTGGCGGTAGGAGGCCGCGACATCAACTTGTGGAGCACGAACCCCGCTCAGATCGTTGAGAACCTGTGCGCCGGCGCCGGCGACACCATCACACCGGCGGAGTGGAAGGAATACATCCCTGGTCTCCCCTATCGCCCGCCCTGCGATCGCGGGTTACCCGGACCTGACGGCTTGCTCGCCGCCGTTCTGTCCCGATTGCTAGTCCTGGTCATGACCAGCGGATGCGGCGCGTAGCCGGGAGATCTGATCGGTCCGTTGAGGGCCGGGCGATCATCCGGCTGTTTACTCAGGGCCGGCCTTCGGCGGCTGGAACGGGTTCTCCACGCGGACCCCGGAATAATCCTGGCCCGTGTTGAGGTCTTCCGAGTAGAGCACGTTGCAGCCCATTTCGGCTGCGCTGTGGACGATCATCGAGTCCCAGAACGAGATTCCTGCGCGCTGGTGGATGCCGATCGCCCCGAGCACGTCATCGGCCGCCGGGACGTGCACGTGCCAGTGCGCGAGGTCGGCGACGATCTCCTTCGCCGTTTCCGGGCTGAGCGGCTTGGCGATCTTCCGGGTCACGTTCACGAAGAACTCCTGCAGCACCTGAACGCTCAGGCAGCCGTCCCGCGACTCCCACAGCTGCTCGAGCAGCACCCGCGCCTGGTCTCGCTTCGTTCCCGCGGAATCGTCATGGGCGTACAGCAGGACATTGGTGTCGACGAACCGCCGGTTACCGCTCATGAACGCTGTCCCGGTCCCAGCCGATGCGCCCGCCGGTGCCGAGGTCCATTCCCTCGCGCAGCCGGGCAAGGCTCCGGTCACGGGCGCGGGCGTAGCCGGTCTCCCGCTCGACCAGCTCCTTCAGCATCCGGGCCAGCAGCTGCGACACCGAGGTGCCGCGGCTGGCCGCCAGGATCCGGGCTTCCCGGAGATCCTCCTCGGGCAGCGACAGCGTGATGTTCTGGTTGCTCACGGCAATCACCCCAGGCTACTCGTATACACGTAGAATAGTGTAGCACGTGATCACGTGCAAAGGACGTGATCGCGGTGGCGGTCCGGCTGCCCGGCACGGGGCCGGACGGCCGCAAGACGGTGAAGCGGACGTACAAGACGTTCTACGGCGTGCTGCGGGAGATGGCACGCTGGCTGGCCGCCGAGGGCGTGACCCGTGTCGCGATGGAGGCGACCGGGGTGTACCCGGTGCCGGCTTACCATGCTCTGCTTGAGCACGGGGACTTCGAGCGGGTGCTGGCGTGCAACGCCAGCGCACGTGAAGAACGTGCCGGGCCGCAAGACCGGCCTGGCGGACGCGGAGTGGCTGGCGCAGCTGCTGGAGTGCGGGCTGCTGCCCGGCTCGTTCATCCCCCCCGCGGACGTGAAAGCGGTCCGGGACCTGGTCCGCTACCGGGCGAAGGTCAGCCGGCAGCGGGTACCGGAAATCTCCCGGCTCGGCGACGTGCTGCAGGACGCGGGCATCAAGACCGGCTCGGCCGCCTCGTCCATCGCCACCAAGTCCGGGCGGCTGATGACCGGGGCCCTCATCGACGGGGAGCGGCGCGGGGCGGTGCCGGCCGGACCTGGCGACCGGCCGGATGCGCAGCAAGATCCCGGGCCTGTCCATGGCGCTGGAGGGCCGGTCCGGGGAGCACCACGCCATGCTGTGCCCCCTGCACCTGGACCACACCGGTCACCTGGAAGCGATGACCGCGGAGCTGGACGCCAGGATCGAGGCGATGATGCAGCCCTCTCGCGCCGCCCGCGACCTGCTGATCACCATCCCCGGCACCGGGCTCCGGCCCGCCGCCGCGGTCATCTCCGAGACCGGCCCCAGCCCGCGGGAGTACTTCCCGGCCGCCGGGCACCTGGCCTCCTGGACCGGGCTGTGCCCCGGCAACCACGAGTCCGCCGGGAAGCACGGCCAGGGGCGGCGCCGGCACGGGAACACGCACCTGCAGCCCGCCCTGGCCGAGATCGCCCAGGCCGCCGTCAAGCACGAGGGCTACCTGAAATCGCTCTACCACCGGCACGTCATGCGCAACGGCGGCTACCGCAGCAAGAGCGCCCGCAACAAGGCCATCATCACCGTCGCCCACGCCGTCCTGGTCATCATCTGGCACGTCCTTGCCGCCGGCAAGCCATGCAACGAGCTCGGCGCCGGCTACTTCGACCGCCGGCTCGACCCCGACCGCGAGGCCCAGCGCCTCATCGCCCGCCTGGAAGCCCTCGGCAAGCGCGTCACCCTGCAGGACGCCGCCTGACCCGCCCGCCCCCGTAGCCGGCGGCACAAACCGCCGCCGGCAAAACACGCCCGCCCGCAAGTGGACCATTCACGTATCAGTCTTCAACTTGGCGGTGACCGGCGCGGTACCGGCATCAGCGCGGACCTGCTGAACCAGCGCCATGCCACCTGACAGCTGGGCCGCAGCGCATGCGGAGTGCGACGCCGCGCAATAGCGGCAGTCATTCAACGCCGACACGTAAGCCGCGATCAGTTCGCGCTCACCGCGAGTCAAAGTACTCGGCCCGCGCAGCAGCACCTCAGCCAGCTCGCTTAGCGGGCGCCCTGTCTCCGGCCGGTACCTGAGCAGCCCCCGGATACCCGGCTCAGCCGGGTCCAAGGCGATGTGAGGCATACGTGCTCCCTTCACGTGCCGGGAAACTGTTCAAAGCATGCAGCAGCCGAACCACGGAAGGGTAGACAGCAGCGATCCCTTTGGCCATGTCCTGACCGAGTCGCGTCTTCATCAGCCCCGATCAGGGACGTGCTCCTCCAATCGGACTCCACTGCACGAAACTGGGTGATCTGTACGCGTCAGTGCGCCACGGCCCACTGCCATTCAGGCTGCTGGTAGGGGTGGCTAGGACCTGACGGTCGCCGCGCTCGCCGCGTGGGCGAGGGCCCAGGTGACCACGCGGTCGGCCGCGTCGTCGGTGGTCGCGGCGAAGAAGTGGTCGGCGGAGGGCACGGTCTGCCGGTCGCAGGCGGCCCACTCGGCGGTGAGCGGGTCGATCACGTCGGCACCGAACCACGCGTCTCTTTCCGCGATCACGGCCAGCTTCGGACGGGGATCATTCGCGATCGGGGGTTGCGCAGGGGGGCGGAACGGCGAGGCCGGCGAGATGAACTGCGGGACAGCCAGGGCCGGCGCGATCAGTGCCCAGCCTATGACGGCCGGGTGGGTGATCGTGGCGGCCACGGCCGCGCCGAACGAGTAGCCGATCAGCAGGACGGGACCGTCGCACGCCTCGATCTGGGCCACGGTGTCCGCTTGGGCGGCCGACTCCTTGGCGGATGAGAAGTCAAAGCAATGCGGCACGACCGTGGTGGCCAGCAAGCGGCCGTAGATCGCCCGGATGACGCGGTTATGCTGCCCCCCGCCGTGGGCGAAGTAAGGCGGCAGCAGAACGGCATGAGTCATGGTGATGTCCTCGGTCGGCCCCTTCCGTCATTCAGACTGGGAGGATTTCGCCAGTCGGCGCGACGGGGGCGAACTTCGTGGAGGTGTCGAAGCCCATCATCTTGCCGAGGGTGAGGCCGAGCATCTTGGCGCGCTCCTCGGTGGGAACGTCGAACATCTGCTCATCGATGACGGCCTGGCTGCCGAGGAAGGTGCCCTCCGCGTGGGGGTAGTCGTTGCCCCAGTAGATGGTGTCCACGCCGGTGATGTGCCGGGCCTGGACCGCCATCCGGTCGTCGGCGAACTGGACGCGGATGTTGCGCTTGACGTACTCGCTCGGCTTCATGTCGTAGGGCCAGCGCTCGTTGATCAGGAACAGCTGGCCGAACAGGTTCTGCTCCGACCAGGGCTTTCCCTCCTGGATGAACCCCATCCACCACTCCGAGTCCTGCCCGGTCCCGGTGCGCCAGCCCTTGTCCATCATGGACATGAAGTGGGCCAGCCAGCCCGCGTTGTACTCGATGGTGTTCCACGTCAGGTTCGGGTGCCGGTCGCAGGCACCGGAGGCGACGAGCTCGGAGATGATCCGCATCGGCACCGCGCCGCTCGAGTTGCCGCCGCCGCCCGTACGGGCGGCCAGCGTCGCGTTGGT
>Ga0335078_10017846_pt1 | contig 10554 bp, 8 predicted proteins | sample Lox_Sample_32_FD_206711 | JGI IMG/M metagenome (GOLD analysis project Ga0335078, IMG submission 206711) | Soil microbial communities from Loxahatchee National Wildlife Refuge, Florida, United States - Lox_Sample_3.2 | ecosystem: Environmental > Terrestrial > Soil > Wetlands | place: USA: Florida...
TCATTTCGCCAGACGGGCCGCTGGCTGGGCGAGCAGAAATGCCCGCACGCGCTGGTCATCGGCGGCCACGAGTGGCCCAACGCGTTGTGGATTACGTACGATCCGGCGGCGCCGACGCCGCCCGACGTGCTTGCGGTAGACGCACCCATGCTGGCGCAGAAGTTGCGTGCGGTGCAACTGGACACGTCGCTGGGCGAGATTCGTTTTGGCAGCCCGGACTACGACCGTTGGGCAGTAGTCTACGGACGCGTCGAAACACGCAAGGATCTCGTCTCACCGGCGGCCGATGGCGCGCACAAGAACGGCTATGGCTATGGCGCGTCCTCGCCCGCGCGCCTGGTCTGCCACGGTGAGGCCCTGGTTGTGTTCCTCAACGACGATGCTACGATGCCCGCTTCGCGGTGAATTCCCGCGCGCGTCCGGCGCGTCCCCCGCCTCCTTCGCCTCCCTCACGCGTGGTGGTGAACTTGATCTCGTCACCGGAAGCTGAAACGACGCCCTTGTATACTATTGTGAAGCTGTTGCCGTTGAACTCCATAACTCGCTTGAAGGAGATCTGATCGCCGTCGATCTTACCGTCGGAGATGGGCATATCTCCGCGGAAGCCGCTCATCGTACCGGTCAACGTATTCCCGTCGACCTTGAAATTGAATGTGATTTCGCGGGTTTGTCCCCCGCGGCCTTCTACTTCCGCGACCCATTTGCCGGTCACGTCCGCGGCCATCGCTGTCACAGCGAGCGCGCCGGCTAGGAAGCTCAGGGCCAGTAGTTTACGCATGTCCAAAGGGACGTTTCCGCTTCAGCCGATGTTACGTCGCGCCAACGGTTTACAATGATTTAACAGGTAACGGCAGGCGCGCCTGGGTCGTCGTTGCTTGTTGAGGCGTTTGCATACCTTGCCGAAGTATCACCAGCTACTCATCGCACTTTTCCTGACCAGCGCCGCTCTGGAAGCGCAGAGCGGCATCGTCAAGTCCGGGAACCAGCCGATTCCCGGCGCTACAGTCACTGCCACCATCGGCGCCCGGAAGCTCGTCACCATTACGGGCGCCGATGGCCGTTACGCCTTCCGCGCGGCGCGCTCTGGAGCGTGCACCATCGAGGTGCGCATGTTCGGCTTCGAGCCAGCCACCCGGAAGACGGACTGCGCGGGAAACGCCACCATCGATTTTGCTCTGCAACTCACACCCTCGCCCATCGTCGAGCGCATGGCGCGCTTTGCCGCCCGCGGACAGGGCGCCGGCAATCCGCTTGAAACCCAGTTGCAGAACGAACTGAACGCCTCCGAGACGGGGTCCACCGCGCCGTCCTCGACAGACGGCCAGAGCACCAGCGAGGCTTTCCAGATCTCGGGTAGCTTGAGCCAGGGCTTGGCGCCCAATGCGCAGGCAGATTTCATCCCGCTTCTCATCATGGGCGGCGCGCTTGGCGGACCCGGCGGACCTGGCGGACCTGGCGGTGAATTCGGCGGTCAGGGCGGCCCTCCAGGCGGCGGTCCGGGCTTTGGCGGTCCCGGCGGACCCGGCGGTGGTCCCGGCGGACCCGGCGGACGTGGGGGCGGCTTCGGTGGTCCGGGCGGCTTTCGCGGACGATGGGAACGTGCCCGTGGCAACCGCCGGCCAGGCGAGCGCGGTCCGGCATTCGGCAACTTCCGCCGGCCCAGCCAGATTCACGGCATGGCGTATGGGACGCTCGACAACTCGGCGCTCAACGCCAACCCGTTCTCCATCACCGGACAGGTGGTGCCCCAGCCCGCCTATGCCAGCGCCCGCTTCGGATTTCTGCTCGGTGGGCCGCTGGTGATTCCGAAGATCGTGAAAGCGCCCTCCACGTTCTTCTTTTTGAACTACCGCGCGATGCGCTCGCGGCAGCCATATTCGGCAGTTGAGACATTGCCGACCGCTGCTGAACGCGCGGGCGATTTCTCGCAGGCCCTCGAATCCTCCGGACCCGTGCAGATCTTCTCTCCCGGCACGAACACGCCGTTTCCCAACAACGTGATTCCGTCCAGCATGCTGAATCCGATCTCCGCCAAGCTGATGGCCTACATCCCGCTGCCCAACCAGCCCGGCCTGACGAACAACTACCAGTATCTGGCGTCACCGGCCAACAACTCGGACGACGTGGCCGGCCGCGTGATGCGCAACATCGGAAAGAACGACCGCCTGGCGTACCATCTCGCCTACCAGCGCCGCGACGGATCGTCCGCGCAGCCCTTCGCCTTCTTCGATACCACCAGCGGCTACGGCATTCAGACCGACCTGATGTGGATACACAACTTCACCCCCACCACCATCCTCAGCTCCCGCGTGGACTTCAACCGCAACCGCAACCAGACCACTCCATTCTTTGCCAACGGCACGAACGTGGCGGCGGAGCTCGGCATTGAGGGCACTTCCTCGAACCCGCTCGACTACGGCCCGCCGGACCTCAACTTCACCAACTTCGGCGCGCTCGGCGACGGCAACCCCGCGCTGACACGCAATCAGAACCAGCACCTGACCGAGAGCGTCGTCCTCTCGCGCGGCAAGCACACCCTTCTGCTGGGAGCGCAGTACGGCCGCAATGATATGAGCACGGAAACGCAGCAGAATGGCCGCGGCACTTTCAATTTCACCGGCGAGGCCACCAGTGAGTTGGGCGCAAACGGTTTGCCGGTCGCCAGCACCGGCTTCGATTTCGCGGACTTCCTTCTGGGAGCGCCGCAATCCGCCTCCATTCAATACAGCCCGGCCATGTATTTCGTGCAGAATACCTGGAGCGGCTACGTGGTGGACGACTGGAAAGTCTCCGCCAACCTGACGCTCAACCTGGGCCTGCGCTACGAGTTCTTCGCGCCGCTCCAGGAAAAATACAACGAGATGGCCAACCTGGACATCGCACCCGGCTTCAGCAACGTGGCCGTAGTTTCGCCTACCGTGCCCGGACCGTACTCAGGGGCATTTCCGGCCGGCTTGATCAACCCGGATTACCGGAATTTCTCGCCGCGCGTCGGCCTCGCGTGGAAGGTGCCTTTTATCAAACGTTCCACCATCGTGCGCGCCGGCTATGGGATCTACTACAACGGCCAGGCCTACATTCCGTTCGCGCTGAAACTGGCGCAGCAGCCGCAGCCGCCGGGATTGCCGCCCTTCGCGGTATCCGAGAGCGTGAATACCAGCGCCGCCAATCCTCTGACTCTGGCCAATGGCTTGGTCTCGGTATCCCCGCTGGCGATCACCAACACTTTCGCCGTCGACCGCTACTATCGCACGCCTTATGCGCAGACCTGGGACCTGACCATTCAGCATGACCTGGGAAGGGGCTTCTTCATGGAAGTGGGCTACCTGGGAACCAAGGGCACTCGCCTGGATGTTCTGACGCTGCCCAACGAGGGGCCGCCTGGAAGCACCTTCGGGTCCGGAACCCAGCTTGGAAACGCGACCGGGTTCACCTACGACGCTCCCATTGGCGATTCCACATTCAACGCGCTGCAGACTCACCTGATGCGCCGATTCCGCGGCGGTTTCTCAATGAATGCGCACTACACCTTCGCGAAATCTATCGACGACGCTTCCAGTTTCGGCGGCGTCGGCAACACGGTGGCGCAGAACTGGCTGGACCTGGCTGCCGAACGCGGCCTCTCCAGTTTTGACCGCCGCCATGTCTTGAACCTGAATTTGATCTACACGTCGCCGTTCGGCAATCCTAATTCGCGCTTTGCCTCCAGCGGCTGGGCCGGACGTGCCCTGCGCAATTGGACCATCAGCGGCGGCATCACCGCCGAGAGCGGTACGCCGCTGACCGCCCGCGTGCTGGGCAACGGCGTCGAATTGGCGCAGACCGGCGGCGTCGGCAGCCTGCGGGCGGATGCCACCGGAGAGAGCCTCGCCACCAGCAGCGGGTTCTTCAACCTCGCCGCGTTTGCGGTGCCGCCGCTCGGCAGCTTTGGTGACGCCGGACGCAACACGATTCCCGGCCCCGGTTTGTTCAGCATGAACACGGCCTTCGGCCGCTCCTTCCAGTTCGGCGATACCCGCCGCCGGCTGGAGTTCCGCCTGGAGGCCAACAACATCTTGAATCACGTCAGCTACACCAATTTCGGCACCGTGGTGAATTCCGTCAACTATGGCCTCGCGACCAACGCTGCCGCCATGCGCACGGTCAGCGCCGTGATGAGGTTCCGGTTTTGAAATACCTTGCCATCTTAGTAACTGGCGCTTTGTTAGCAGGCCAGTTGGGCTCGCAACAGTTGCCCACCTTCTCCACCACCGCAAACGTCGTGGTGGTTAACGTGACCGTAACCGGCCGCGACGGCCAAGCCATCTCCAATCTCACCAGCAAAGATTTTCTGCTCTACGAAGACGGCAAGCTGCAGACCTTGCAGAGCTGTGAATTGCAGAAGCTCTCGACCAAGCCGCTCGCCCCGATCCAGCCCGTCAAGACCCTCCAAACGCGCACCGCGCCCAAGCCCGCCCCGGCGCCGCCGCCGGAGCCCGCGGCGCCTCCCCAAAAGGCGGAAATGCGCGACCACCGGTTGATCGTGCTGCTCTTCGACCTCTCGTCCATGGAGCCTGCCGAGCAGATCCGCGCGGCCGATGCCGCCACCCGCTTCCTGAGCACCCAGATGACGACAAGCGACCTGGTCTCCATCATGACCTTCGGCACCGACCTGAAGACGGTCGTGAACTTCACCGCCGACCGCGACCAGTTGATCTCCACCCTGCACGCCTTTCACACCGGCGAAGCCAGTGAGTTGTCCGGCATGGCCGATACCGGCGCTGATTCGCAGGACATCAGCGGTGCGTTCGTTGCCGACGAGACCGAGTTCAACATCTTCAATTCCGACCGCAAGCTGGCCGCGCTCGAAGATGCCGCCCGCCAGCTTTCCCACTATCCGGAGAAGAAGGCCCTGGTCTATATTTCGAGCGGCATCGAGAAGACCGGAGTGGATAATCAGTCCCAGCTTCAGGCCACCGTAAACGCCGCCATCCGCTCCAACGTAGCTTTCTATCCCATCGATGCCCGCGGCTTGATGGCCACGGCGCCCGGCGGAGACGCGAGCCAGGCGGCCTCTGCCGGATCCAATCTCTATAGCGGCGGCGCGCAGCGGTCGTTGATGGATAGCTTCCACGATTCACAAGAAACGCTCGATACCCTGGCTGCCGATACCGGCGGCAAGGCGTTGCTCGATTCCAACGACCTCACGCTGGGCATGACCCAGGTGCAGAAAGATATCAGCAGTTATTACATGCTCACTTACGCGAGCACGAACACCGCCGAGGATGGCAAGTACCGCCGCATCGTGGTGAGGCTCGCGCCGCGGCTCGGGAGCTTGCGGGCCAAGCTGGATTACCGCGAGGGTTACTACGCGCCCACTACCTTCGCCAAAATGAGCGGCACCAACAAGGAAGCGCAGTTACAGGAAGCGCTCGCCAGTGAGAACCCGGTGACCGATCTGCCGCTGGCGGTGGAAGTTGACTACTTCCGCCTCTCTAGGAATAAGTACTTCGTGCCCATCTCCGTCCGCATCCCCGGTTCCGCCCTGTTCTTCCACAACAAAGGCGCCAAGTCTGCGACCGAGTTGGAATTCATCGGCGAGATCCGCGATGCCCGCGGCCGGCAGGCGTCCATTGTGCGCGATACCATTCCTGTGAAGGTGACCACCACCACCGCCGGTGAAGTGGTCCGCAAGCACATCCAATACGATACCGGCTTTACCCTCGGTCCCGGTAAGTACAGTTTGAAGTTTGTAGCGCGCGAAAACGGGCAGGGCAAAATCGGCACCTTCGAAACGCCGTTCACCGTGCCAAACCTCGACTCGGGGAGCGCTTTGCGCCTGAGCTCCATCATTCTCAGCAACCAGGTGCAGTCCATGAAGGAACAGATCGCCGGCGCCAAAAACAGCAAGAAACTGGTGGCCGAGGATCCCCTTGTGGATGCGGAAGGCCAGAAGATCATGCCCAACGTCACGCACGTGTTCCACGATGGGCAAAAGCTTTCCGTCTATCTCGAACTCTACGATCCGGGCACGATCCAGCTTCCCGAGCAGTTCCAGAGCCAGAGCCAGGGACGCGCCGGCGGCCTCACCAGTGTGATCGCCAGCCTGGCCTTCTATCAGGGCGGCAAGCAGGTCCTGGAGACGCCCGCCGTGCGTGCCTTTCGGGTCAACTCCAAGCGGCCGGGCGTTTTGCCTTTGCATCTCGAAACGGTGCTCAATGGCTTGCCGGCCGGTAAATATGTTTGCCAGGTTAACGTGATCGATCAGGCCGGGCACAAGTTCGCGTTCCCGCGGAGCTCGATTGTGATGGTGCCCGCCGGCGCCGCCCCTTCGGGAACCTGATCGCGGTTTTGTACGACAATAGAACTTATGAGGGTCTGCCGCATCGCTGCCGTTCTCGTGATGGGCCTGGCGCTGTACGCCGCCTCCGGCTACACCGTCGAACAGATCAAGTCGTTCATTAAGTCCGCCGTCCAGCTCAAGAACCCGGACAAGGAAGTCGCCAAGATGCTTCGCGGGATGAAGCTGTCCGAGAAGCTGGATATGGCCACCGTGGAAGCGCTCGCCGACGACGGCGCCGGTCCCAAGACCGTGGCCGCCCTCAAGGAGATGGCCGCGGAATCGGCCAATCTTCCCAAGGCGGCCCCGCCCCCGCCCAAGCCGGTTTATACCCCCCCCCCGCCGCCGCCGTCCGAAGACCAGGCCAAGCTCCTGGATGAAGTCCGGGATTACGCGCTCAGTTACTCGAAGAGTCTGCCCGATTTCATCTGCCTGGAACAAACCCGCCGCTATGTCGATACCACGGGCCGGGATGCCTGGCGGTTGCAAGATATTCTCACCGCAAAGCTCACCTACTTCAATCAGAAGGAAGATTATAAACTGATCACCGTCAACGACCACATGGTCACCAACGCATCCTATGCCTCTGCGGGCGGCGCCCTCTCCATGGGTGACTTCGGCACCACCCTGCGCGAGATATTCGACCCCGCCAGCCACACGCATTTCGAATGGGAACGCTGGACCACCCTGCGCCACCGCCGCACGCATGTCTTCTCCTACCGCGTGCCGCTCGAATACTCCAAGTATTCCATCGAGTACACCGGAGACACAAAGGACTCCTCGTCCCGCATCATTGTCGGCTATCATGGCGAAGTCTTCGTGGATAGAGACCTGGTCACCGTGGTGCGCATCAACGTGCATGCCGACCATGTTCCGCTCACGTTTCCCGTCCAGCAAGCCAGCGAAACGCTGGATTACGACTTCACCAAGATCGGCGACAACGAGTTCTTTCTCCCCCTGGTGGCGGACATGCAGATGCACGCCGGCCGCATCTGGTCGAAAAATGTGAAGGAATTCCGGCTCTACCGCAAGTTCTCGGCCAACGCCGTCATCAAGTTCGACGACAAAGCGCTGCCGCCCTTGCCCGACGACAAGACCAAGGAAGAGCCGCCGAAACAGTAGCTACTTCGGGTGGGCCGCCATCTTCTTCTCGAGGGCGGCCATCAGGCGCGATTCGATCTCGGGAGCGATCGCATGCGCCTCCATCCCTTTGTAGATCCGGATGGTCCTCTTCGTCGTATCGGCAACCACCCAGCAGTTGGGGCACTCGGTGATGTGCTGCTCCAACTTGGCCCGGATCTCGGCATCCACGTTCTCGTCCAGGTAATCGCTGAGTTCTTGCAAAAATTCCTTACAGGTAAGCAAAGGCGTCATCTCCCTTATGCTTAAAAAACCGGGTTAGCTTGTCGCGAAGTTGCAGGCGCGCGCGCAGCAGGCGGCTTTTCACCGCCGGTATGGAGAGGTTCAGCGCCTCCGCAGTTTCCTCCGTGGAGAGTTCCTCCATGTCCCGCAGTACAAACACCGCGCGATACGCCGGCGCCAGGCTGTCCACGGCGGACGCCAGGATCTGGTTCATCTCTTCGCGCGAGTAGCGTTGTTCCGGGTTCTCGTCCCACGCCGCGATCTCCCGCGCCACCGTGTCCTCGCCCGTGTCGATGGTTTCATCCATCGAGACGGTATTGTCCGTCTTGCGCTTGCGCAGCTTCATCAGCGCCTGGTTCACCGCGATGCGCACCACCCACGTGTAGAATTTCGAATTGCCCTGGAACTGGTCGAGATGTTCGTAAGCCTTGAGAAAAGTCTCCTGCAACACGTCCTCGGCGTCTTCCCGGTTTTGCGTGATGTGCATCGCCAGGCGGAAGATCTTGCTCTCGTAACGGCGCACCAGTTCCGAGAAAGCCTTGACATCCCCCTCGCGGGCCTGCAAGACAATCGCGCCTTCGTCGATGACCTGGCTGGTAGCTGGCATCCGTTACTCTAGTATCGCATGACGGAGAAAACCGCGGTTGCGCGCGCCGCCATGTGTTACCTTATCCCGATCCATCTCCGCACTCATTCCATGCGCACTGTCATCAAACTGAAAGAATACTCCGCGGGAGGCGCACGCCCATGAACCGCCGCCTGGCCGTCCGGCAGAGCCTCACCGTGGCGCTGCTCTTCGTGGGATACGCAGGCTATTACCTCTGCCGCTCTGATTTCTCCGTCAGCCTGCCGCTCATCATCGATCACTTGGCCGCTCACGGCATGACTGCCGGCGAAGCCCAGATCCGCCTGGGAGCCGTCGCTTCCTTCGGCGTCCTGGCCTATGCCATCGGCAAAGTCTTCCTGGCCGGCACCGCCGACTTTTTGGGCGGCAAGCGCAACTTTCTGGCGGGTATGGGCGGCTCCGTCCTGTTCACGCTGCTGTTCTCCCTGGGGGGGGGCCTGCCCGTATTCACCCTCGCCTGGATCGCCAATCGCATGGTGCAGTCCACCGGCTGGGCGGGCATGGTCAAAATCACCTCGCGCTGGTTCTCTTACGCCTCCTACGGCGCCGCCATGGGCGTCATCAGCCTCAGCTACCTGTTCGGCGACGCCGCCGCCCGCGAGTTCATGGGATTCATCATGGCGCACGGCTTCGGCTGGCGCACCGTCTTTCAAATTGCCGCCGGCACGCTGTTTGTCATCTTCATCGCCAATCTCCTGCTGCTCAAGGAATCGCCAGGTGATCTCGGCCTCCACGAGCCGAAAGTGAACCCCTCCAACCTCTTCGGCGCGGAGGGCGCCGATCCGAAACCATCCGGCCTGCGCGACCTGCTGGCCCCGCTCTTTCGCAGCTCCGCCTTTTGGCTCGTATGTGCCCTGTCGCTGGGCACCACGCTGGTGCGGGAGACTTTCAACACCTGGACTCCGACGTATTTCCACGAGGTCGCCGGCTACAGCGACTCCGCTGCCGCCAGCATGAGTGCCGTCTTCCCCCTCTTCGGCGGCATCTCGGTGCTGATCGCCGGATTCTGGAGCGATCGCATCGGCCGCACCGGCCGATCGGCCATCATGTTCTATAGCCTCGTGCTCAGCGCCGTCGCTTTGTTCGCCTTGGGATCGCTGCCCGCCGGCGCCGGCCGCCAACTGCCGGCCATTCTGGTGGGAGCCGTCGGCTTCCTGGTCATCGGACCCTATGCTTACCTGGCCGGCGCCATCGCCCTGGATTTCGGCGGCAAGCATGGCAGCGCCACCTCCTCCGGTATCATTGATGGTGTCGGCTACCTGGCCGGCATTCTCGCGGGCGACACCATGGCGCGCATTTCCGTCACCTTCGGTTGGACCGGCGCCTTCATGTTTCTCGCCGGCATCACGCTGCTTTCCAGCGGCGCTGCCGCGCTCCTGCTGATCGGCCAGCGCCGTGCGCCCGCTGTCGAGACGGCATAACCCATATGCAGATCGCTGACGAAATCATCCGACTCTTCGCCGCCAGGGGCGGCGCCGCCTACTTCGGCGAGCCCGTGTCCCAACTAGAACACGCCCTGCAGGCCGCCTCGCTCGCCGAACGCGAGAATGCGCCAGCCTGGCTCATCGTTGCGGCCCTGGTCCACGACATCGGCCATCTTGTGCATGACATGCCGGAGCACGTCGCCGATCTGGGCATCGATTCCCGCCACGAGGATCTCGGCCATGCCTGGCTGGCCCAATACTTCGGCCCCGAGATCACCGCTCCGGTCCGCATGCACGTGGAAGCCAAGCGCTACCTCTGCGCCACCGACCCGGCGTACCTCGCGCAGCTCTCGCCCGCCTCCGTGCAGAGCCTTGAATTGCAGGGCGGCCCGTTCAGCCAGGACGAAGCCCGCGCCTTCGAACAGCAGCCCTTCGCCCGCGAAGCCGTCCGCCTGCGCCGCTGGGACGATCTCGCAAAAATCCCCGGACTCGCCGTCCCGCCACTCGATCATTACCGCGCCATGATCGGCGCAGCGCAATTGCGCGCCTGACAGCGGTTACTTACGGCCCTCGCGTTTCTCGAGCCACCGGCGAAGCGAATCCTGGTTCTCGCCAGACTTCCGCCCAGCCAGCAGGCTCACCACGCTGATGTCTTCGTCCAATTCGGGCCAGTGTATCCCCTCGCCGTTGCCGATCAGCCGCCAATTGTCACGCTCTCTCTGTGTCCCATGCAGCAGCCGTGGAAACCAGGCTAGCGGTACGGTTATCGTGCGGCCATCCGCCAGATCGACCGCCAACGAATCCTCTGCGGCTCTCACATTGCG
>Ga0335078_10017847_pt1 | contig 10554 bp, 7 predicted proteins | sample Lox_Sample_32_FD_206711 | JGI IMG/M metagenome (GOLD analysis project Ga0335078, IMG submission 206711) | Soil microbial communities from Loxahatchee National Wildlife Refuge, Florida, United States - Lox_Sample_3.2 | ecosystem: Environmental > Terrestrial > Soil > Wetlands | place: USA: Florida...
TCGCGCTCGCGGGGTCGCGTCAATTGCAGCGTTTGCGCCGCGTCGCCGCCGGTGTCCGGAGGCGGCCGTCGCGCCGCAGGATGCGCCGGTGGGGCCACGATCATGGTAAAAAATCTAGCCAGAATTGGACCTGGCGAGCGCTGTGCGCCCTATCGTCGCATTGCCCCAAATCGGAATGGGCCCGGGCATCCGCGGCTTTGTTGCGCCCTCGAGAGTCGCCGGAAGCCGCGTTCGGTCGTCCTGCCGCTCAGCTCAACTCCACGGTCTTTACGTCGAAGAGCGCCACCCAATCCTCGACGTCCGCGATCATCAGGGCGCCGGCGCCGTTCATCTCGTCCACGAGGCGCTCCGCGCTCAGGGGGCCGGTGAGCGGAAGATGCGAGAGCCGCTCCTTGATCCCTCTGAGACGGCGGCGCAGGCGCTTCGAGTTCTTGGCGACGATCTCGAACTCCGCTTGAGCCCGGAGTGCGAAAGCAGCGGCCGAGAGTGCGGGAAGTGCAACACCGAGCACACCGAGCCCCTCGATTACCGGATGGACGGCTCCCGCCGCTTCCGGGCCGGCGAGGACGATGAGCGCGATCTTGGTGAGCGCCGCAAGAAAGGTTCCGGCGAAGCAGAGCAGGCCGAGCGTGCCGAGCCGAGCGGCGACGGTGCCGGCGCGTCTTGCATTGAGCTCGTGGAAGGCAATTTGCTCCGCCAGGAGGCCATTGACGAAGCGGGCGCGCACGGAGTGCAGATACTCCGCCTCGCAGCGCGCCGCGGGCACGCCGACCTCGCGCACGACCGCGCTGAAGTACCAGAGCACCCAATCCTGCCGCCGCGCGGTGCGCGCGCCGTGCGTTGAGAGGATCGCGGCGCGATTGATCGGCAGCGTCCGCCCCAGCAAAACCAGATAGGCCATCTGCCGCATGAGCTCCGCGAGGATGCGGTAATCGATCCAGCGGTCGTGCCAGCGCCGCACGCGATCCATCGCGACAAGTCCGCCGATCGTGGCGAGCGAGGCGATCTCCAGAACGACGAAGGGCCAGCCCGGCTCGACGGCGAAGGCGAGCCCTGCGCAGGTGAGCGCCGCCGCGCCCAGCGTAAAAAGGGCGAGATAGGTCGAGCGGTGACAATGCGAGTAGAAGAGCGCGAGCACGTCGGCGCGGTCGCGGATACGCTCGTAGGCCGCGATCTTCTCGAGCTGCGGCGGGGTCAGCACCTGACGCACCGCGTAAGGCGGTGCCACCGTCGCCCGGTGCTGCCGGCCCCGCTGCGGCAGGGCGAAGAGCCCGCGGAAGCGCTCGAAGGCGAGCATGATGCCCTTCGAGGGCCGCGGTTGCTCGTCGTAGAATTGCTGCAACGGCGAGCCCGCCCTGTAGGGAAGGCGCCGCCAGCGGTCCCCGAGACCGCGCCATCCCGGGGCGGGCACCTCTTCCTGCTCGGCGAGGAGCCGCGGGGGCTCGAGCAGGGCTTCAACCCGGTCCCTGAGGTCGGCGAGCGCGTCGGCCTCCGGCTGCGCCGGCAGCTCGAGCGCATCGCGCTCCGCCAGAAGCCGCATCGCGCCGGGCGCGTCCGCAGGAATCCAGAAGACGGGAACGCCCGCCGCCAGCGCAAATGCCACGACGTCGCCGGTCCCGCCAAGGCCACCCCAGCGGTCGCGCTGCCAGACCGCGATCATCACGTCGGCGCTCCGGACGACGAAGCGGCCGACGGCATAGTAGCTCTGGTCGCCCGTGGGGGCGCCGCGGCCGCCATCGAGAGCGATCGTGCCCTCTTCCGCGTCCGCGCGCGCGAGGAGGCGGCGGAATTCGTTCTTGCTCTCCTCCGTCTCGAAATCCCGCTCGTATTCCGACTGCGCGAAGGGAAGCGGCGCGAGGAGACGGTAGCCGAGGCGCGAGGCGATCTCGGCGGCGAGCCGGTCCGCGCCCTCCGCGAGCGGGGAGATCATCCGCAGCACCGGCGGCTCCTCGCGATAGGCGCGGCTCCCGCGACTTGCCTTGGCGGCGGCTTGGACTGCGTCACGGATGGCAGCGAGCGCCGCCGCGATCTGCGATTCGATCGCCGCCGCGTTCTCGCAGTAGCGGTCGGCGATGTCGCGGTGTCCGGTGACCCCAACCCGCACGGCAATGCGCGGCCGCGGATCGAGGCCGGCCTCGGCATTCATCAAAGGCTCTCCGGCTGGAGCGCGAAGACCGGGATGCGCGCGCCACCGTCGACGGCGGCGACCTTGCCCGCGAATTCCGTCTCGCCCGCATAGCCCGCGAGCAGAAGCTCGCAGTGGAAGGGCTCGGTCGCGTAAACGCCTCGGCGCGAGACCGCGGGCCGCCTCGGCACGAGCGTCCCCTGCTCGAGCGCGAGGCGCGCCGCACGCGGCTCCGAGACCGGCGCGAGATCGCAGGTGACGGAGGCATCGGGCGCGCGCGCGAGGGCGAGCGCGAAGGAGGCCGCCTCGGAGGCCGTCGCGAAGAGCCAGATCCGACTCCCCCCATCGGTCCGCACGGGCTCCCCAAGCGCGCTGGCCGGGGCCTTGCGTGGGGTCTCGCTGCTGCCATCGAGGCAGACGAAGGCCGGCGGGATCGGCCCCGCTGCGCCGCGCTGCTCCGCCAGGCGCACGGGATCCACCGTCTCCGCTCCCGCAACGATCCGCTGTCCCGCCGCGCGCCAGCAGCGCATCGCCGCGCCCGCGGGCGAGCCGCCCTCACCGCTCCAGGCGAGGCAGAGCTGAATGCTCTCGCTTTCGAGCTCGCGCGCACGCTGGATCGCCTGCCCCATCGCGAAGCGCGAGGTCAGCTGGCGATCGTCGCCGGCGCCCGCGGCGGACTCTTGCCCAAAGGCCGCGATCCGGGCCGCGCGGTCGAGACAGGCGGCGCTGCGGCGCGCCCATTCCGCCTGCGTCGGAAGCTTGACGCGCCCGGATTGCGCGATCGCGCGATCCGCGAGCACCGCATTGAACTCGGCACCGGCCTCGATGAGCGTCTCCGCCGCGACGATCTCCGCGGGATTGGCAAGGCCGCCGAAGATCCAAGCGGGCTCCGCACGCGCAGCGAGCGCACGCAGTCCTGTCGCGAAGCGTACCTCGTCGAAAGGCTCGGAGAACCCGCCATCCGCGATGAAATGCGCGACCGGCGGCTGGCGCAGCGCATCGAGGATGCGCCGTTCGGGCACCTCCAGCAGGCGGCAGAGCAGGCGCATCTGGCGCCGCGTGCTCGCGATCTTGCCGCGGTCGGCATCGCCGGATTGCCGCGCGCGCTCCAGTAACTGCGCCGCACGCTCGGCCTTGCCGAGGATGAGTTGCGCCTCGGCGGCGCTCGCAATCTCGTAGTAGGAGCCGGGATGCTCGCCGAGGAGGCTCAGCACGGCGGTCGCGACCTCGCGCGCGCGGCCCCGGTCTCCCGCGGCGATGAACATGGTGGCGGCGTTGATCGCGGCGTAGTACCCGCCAAACTTCGCGTGGACTGCCGCGTAGCATTCCGCCGAGCGCAGCGCCAAGTCGCGCTTCGCGCCGCGCTCGCGCTCCTGCGCCCAGAGGTCCTTGCGCAGACGCGCCTCGAGGGCGGCCGCATCCTCGTCGGCTGCATGCTCGGCGAGGTCGAATTCGCCGAGCATGCGCCAAGCCTCATGCACCGCGCCGGAGCGGGCGCTCGCAAGCACCGCGCGATGGCGGATCTGGGGATCGCGTGCAAGCGAGGGCCGGCGCAAGGCCTCGATCGCGAGCTCCCAGGCCTCGAGGTTGCAGCCGCGCGCGAGCGCGAGGTCGATCTGATCGAGCCAGGCTGCCGCATTCCAGCCTCCGCGGCTGCCGCGCCGCATCTTTGCGAAGATGCGGAGCCGGTCGAGCTGCAGGATGGTGAGGCGTTGCTGCTTGTCGACGGCGATGATGCCGCCGTCCTGCCAGAGATTGAGCGCCTCGAGCACGCTCCGCCGGTCGACGCCGAGGGCGAGCGCGAGCTTGCCGTGGGTGAGGCGCTCGGGGACTTGAATTTGTGCGCCCTCGCGCACGCCCAGATGCTCCGCGCGGCGGAGGAGATAGCGCGCGAGGCGGATCTCCACGAGCCCCGCGAAGGCGAGCCCGTCGATGAGCGAGAGCAGCTCGCCCATCTCGTCCGCAAGCTTGGCACCGACGGCTTGCGCCACCGGCGGCTCCGCGGCGACGAAGGCGCGGAACTCGGTCGCGGGGATCTCGATGATCGCGGAGTTGGTGACGGAGACGGCGCGGAGCGATGCCAACGCGCCCTCGCGCGCGCCCGCCATCGCCACCGCCTCGCCGAAGCTGTCGCCGCGACCCAGGAGTGCCACCGAGAGACTCTGCTCGCCTTCCTCGGAGGTGGCGAAGATCTCGGCGACGCCGTGCTCGATGACGCAGACGATGCGCTGAGCGCGCTCCGTGGTCGCGATGACTTCGCCCGCGGCATAGGCGCGGAGCCGCGAGGCCTGCGCGAGCGCGTCCACCCGCTCGGGCGCCGCGCCCTTGAAGACGCGGGAGCCACGCATCACCGCCGCCATGAAGCCGCGGTCGATACTGGGTGCGCGCGCGGCGGCGGGCATCACTCGCCCGGTCGAGACCGGCGCAGCGAGTACATACGGCAGGCGCCGTACCCTTTGGCCATGGGCTGAATCCCCACGTACTCGCAGCGGAATTCGCCGCCGGCCTCGCAGTAGAGCGTCGCCGCGAACTGCTCCGTCACGTAGATCGCGCCCACCTCCGTCACGGGCTCGATCCGCGCCGTCCGGATGATCTCGGTGCCGAAGAACTTCTCGCGCTTGGTCACGCGATCGTAGCCGCGGCTCACCGGCCCCACATGCGCGCCGATGCGGAGCCCCTGGACGCTCGGGAGCCCGACCCTCTTCAGGCGCTCCGGCCGCATTGTCTCCTGGAGTGCGAGGCAGCAGCGCGCTGCCGTCCCGACACCGGAGACCACGAGATATATGCCATCGCCCGCGGTCTCCGCGTACTCGACTGCGGCGCCGAAGGGCTCGAGCGCGTCGCCGAAGCCGCCGATGACGTGATCGAGGAAGCCCTGCATGTCGCGCTCGGCCAGCGTGCTGAAGCCCTTGACGTCTCCGAAGACCAAGGCGCGCTTTACACGGATCGGCGGCGGCGGGTCCGGTGGCGCCATATCCGCGCGGCTGCGCTTGCGCGCGACCAGCGGGGCCGGCGTGAACGCGATCGCGTCCCCGCGCGCATCGATCGCGATACGCTGCGCCGGCGCGTCGAGCGCCTCCGCACGCAGCAAGGTGAGCCCCATTTTCTGCTCGAGGCAGAGCGTGAGAGAGGTGAGCTCGTCCGCCGCGCCCGCCTCGGTCACGACGCTGACGGAGTTCTTGCCGTCGAGGCAGCGCCGGTAGGCATCCGCCCACTTGGCTCCCTTGGCGCTGACCCACTCGAGGCAGGCCTCCTCGCTCGCCGGCTGCACCAGGTTGAGCCGCGCCTTCCGCGCAATGAGCGCCTCTGCAAGGCAGATATCCAGGGGATCGAGGAGGGTCACGTAAACGGCAGCGCCCTCGGCTCTCGGGAGCACCCGATCGAGCTCGCGCTCGAGACTTATACGCGCGGCGTCACTGCCGTCGAACCGGGGCGCCGCCGCGGCTCGATCGGGTAGGAAGCAGGCCACCACCGGCTCGCCAAGCGCGTCGATGAGCTCGCGCCCCAGCCCCTTGGCGTTGCTGAGCCAGCGCATCTGCTTGCGCGTCGCGGCGATCTCGTCCTGTCCCGCAGCCGGGAGGCTGGCGGCACGGCGGAGCGTCGCGACCGCGCCCATGGTGTCGTCGAGCAGCACCAGTGCCTCGCCCTCGGTGGCGAGGCTCCAGTAATTCTCCGTCTCGGCGCGCGCGAGCCGGAGCGCTTCCGCAGCCATCGCCTTCGATCGCGCGGCGTCTCCCGCGAGGAACCACATGCTCGCGGCATTGATCGCGGGGTAATAGCTGGGATTGCCGTTCTGAAAAACGGTCTCGTAGGCGGCGGCGGATTGCGCGAGCAAGGCGCGCTGCTCCGCCGCCGCGGCCTCGACGGCTCGGTCCTTGAAAAGGCGCGCGGAGAGCGCCGCGAATTCGTTGCTGAGGCTGCCGCCAGCGAGCGCAGCGATCCTGCCCTTGGCGACGAGGTCGGCCAGGCGCGCCTGCGCACGGTTGGTGGCGCCGGCGCGCGCGAGCGCGAGCAGGGCCTGATATTGCAGCTCCATAGACTCGGGATGCTCGGCGAGCCCGCGCTGCGCCAGATCGTACATCTTGAGATAGTCGGCCTCTCGCCTGCGGACCTCGTGCACGCGCTGGAGCCAGGTCTCCACCGGAGTCGTCCCGGCCGCGCCGCTCGTGTCCATCGGCATCCCCTCAGTGCTGCGCCGGTGCCCAGGCGGGGAAAGGGTCCGGCAAACGCGCCCAGCCCTGCGGTCCGAGCGCCAGCTCCGCCTCGTCGAGCGCGCAGCCGTCGAGCGCGCGCGGGATCGCGCCTTGATCGAGGCCGTGTCCGATCAGGACGAACTCCTGCTGCCGGTCGCCGAAAGGTTCCTGCCAGCGTCGCTCGATGACGGCCGCCGCACCCTGCGGCCAGCGCTCGCGCGGCACGCTCGCCCACCAGAGGCCGACGGGATAGGCGACGTTCAGCGTTCCGCAACGGGACCACCGGCAGACGAGATCGGGCCGCGCTGCAAGCCAGAATTGGCCGACGGCTCGCAACACGCCCGCGAAGTCCTGCCGCATAAAGGCGGCAAACCGAGCGCCGCTGAAGGGCGTCCGAAGCCGGCGCACGACGGTCTCGAGGCCGAGTTCCGCGAACTCCCTCGGCTGCGCTCCCGCCTGCAGCATCTGCCAGCTCGGGACGCCATCGCTCTCCCGCGGAAGAGCGGCGAGCTCGCCCACGAGCGCGAGCGGTTCGTCGTAGAGCCGGATTTCCGCCCCGCCATTAAGGGACCGCAGCATCCGGCGCAGCCGCAACTGCTCCGCCGCGGAGAGCCCGCGCGCGTCCACCGCGAGGCGGTCCGCATATTCGATCGAGGCGATGAGATTGGCGCGGGCCATCGCATGCGCCTGCCCATGATCGTGGGCGTGATCGTGGCCGCAGGCCTCGCCGTCGTGATGGTGATGGTGATGATCGTGGTGGTGCTCATGATCGCAGGCATGCGGCGAGGCTTGATCTTCCTCTGCGAGCGCCGCGTACAGCGCAGCGGGCTCGATGGCGGCGATCGACCGCGTCCTTCCTGCCGAGCGCAGCTCGCCAAGGCCCGGTGGCATTTTTTCCGCCGGCGCCTCCGCAAGGGCAGGACCGGCGGGCCTGCCGGTTGCATCGAGCAGCAGGTCGGGCCCTTCGTCCGACACCCGCGACAAGGCTCCCGCGCTCGCCTGCGGCCAATCGATGACGCGCGCGCCCGGAGAGCGCGCGAGCTCCGCCCGGCAGCGCTGTCGCAGCGTATCTCCGACAAAATAGATAAGGCCCAGCGCCATGCATTCCTCCCTCGCTCTTTGTAGCCGATCGACCGATCCGCCGCATCAGCGCATCTGATGTGGCGGCCCGGCGGCGGTTCCCCTGTGAATCACTTCACATTTTCGGCGCGCGGGATGGCGGCGCAGATGCAATACTATATCGCAGGCGTGCCTCGCCGCGCCCGGGCATCCGGAGGATGCATGACCGACCCCAAGCAGCCGAGAGCCGGCCTCAAGCTCCAGAAGCGCACCACGGATCTCCTGGAGAAGAACCGCCTCCCCGTCACCGCCAAGGCGGAAACCTCGGAGGTGAGCGGTCAATATGACGCCTGGATACGCTGCCCCTATTGCAACGCCCGGGGCTTCGTCGGGGGTCTCGATCACCGCTACTATATCGCGGTGCGTTGCTGGGCCTGCGGCGAGACGTTCCTCGCTTGAGCCGCGCCCGTCCGGGGTGTGAAACGGATCACGAAAAAGCGACATGAACGCTGGCGCATCCTTCGGGGCCAGCGCATAGAGGTGGCGGGCGGTCGCTGCGCCACCCTAGCGCGCTCCGATCCCAATCAGCCCATCAAGGAGGTTACATGACGGCGCCAAAGCAAATGCGAGAGGGTATCGGACTAGACAAGGCAACCGCGGACAAGCTCGACAAGAAGCGGATCGCTCCCACGCAGAAAGAAGAGCCCTCCGAGGTCAGCGGCCAATACGATGCCTGGGTCCGCTGTCCGAGCTGTGGTGCAGCCTGCTTCGCGCGCGGCCTCAATACCAACTATTACGTGCCCCGACAGTGCTGGAACTGCGGCTACGTGTTCCTCGCCTGAGATCCCGGAGATCGAGCCGCCGCCCCGCGCCAAACCGGAGGCGGCGGTTTCGCTTTCGGTTCGCATCGGGCGCGGAACGACACCTATTCCGCGCCCAGCCTGTGAAGCGGATCACGCCGGAACCGAGGCCGGGCTCGCATATCTCCTGTGAGGGGCGCATAGAACGTCGCAAGACCCGACGCACCAAATTCGGATTGGCCGGGATGAAATCAGGGAACGAAAGGAGAAATTGCTCGTTCTTTGCGGATTGCACCGGGGCTTCTCGAGTCGGGACATCCGCATCGTTCTTCTATATATTTTTTTGTGAAATCGCATGGGCGCTTTCACACCGCGGCGGATGCGGTTGCTGAATCGAAATCTACAGGAGGTACCATGCCTGCACCCAAGGACATCAAACAAGGCAAGAAGGTCGACAAGGCCGAGGTCGACAAGCTCGACAAGAAGAAGCAGGTGGCGGGTCTCAAGGAAGAGCCCAGCCAGGTCAGCGGTCAATTCCGTTACGACGGATGGAGATCCTGTCCCTATTGCGGTGCGTCGAACTACTGCGTCGGAATGGATTCCGACGTCTATCTCGCGTTCAGGTGCTGGAGCTGCGGTAACTGGTTCCGCGCCTGATCGAGAGCGCGACACCGCTCATCGAGGTATCGATTAGCTGCCGCCGGCCGGGCGCCCTTGCGGGCGCACCGGACGGTGGCGTGCCTCGTACGAGCGGCCCTCCGGCATGACAACCGCCGCCGCCCCCGACGCGAAACTCTCGCTCAGCGAGCTCGCCCGCTGGACCTGGCAAATAATTCGCCCGGCTCCGTGGATGATCGCGGCGGCAGCCGCGGCCGACCTCGTCGTCACGCTCGGCGGCCAGGTCCAGGTGCAGCTTTTCGCCCGCGTCCTCGACCAGATCAGGGCGCTCGCGGCCCCGCAGCCTGGAGATGCGCATCCCTCCTTCTGGCTCGCCTATCTCCTCGTTGCCGTCGTCATTCTGCTGCCCATTTGCTCCTTCGCGGCGCGCGTGGTCACGGCCTTTGCCGACAGCCGCATGCTGGAGCAGCTCCAGCTTTCGCTCCACGACAAGCTGTTGCGCCTCGGCACCGAATGGCACGACCGGCACGACACCGCGACGAGCGTGCAGCTCGTCGATCGCATCGCCCGCGGCGCACAGCCGATCCTGACCTTGGCCGCGAAATACCCGGTCGTGCAGGTGATCGGGCTCTGCACGGGCTCGGGCCTTCTCTCCCTCAATCTCGGCCAGTCGCTCAATACGCCCTGGGAAGTCCAGGCGGTGGGCTTCGCATTGCTGCTGGGTCTCCCCTTCCTATCGTGGTGGCTCTCGAACCGCGTTCGCGCGAGCAATGCCGTGGTGCAGGTCGCGGAGACCCAGGTCTCGTCGGAGATACTGAACTCGCTCACGCTCCCCGGCGACATCCAGGCGATCGGCGCGGTACCGCAGCGCTCCCAGCGCATGGCCGAGCGGCTGCGGAGCGCCGCGCAGGCGCGCTTCGTCATGTCCGTCAATACGGAGATGCCGAACCAGCTTTCGCAGGCGTTGCCGACGCTGCTGCAGGCGCTCTTCCTGGTCTACGCGGTGCTCGCCGTCGCGACCGCCTCCAAGGTCGACAGCAACGCCATCGGCGCGATCGTCGCGGTCTATTTCCTCGTGCCGATGGTCGTAAATCCGCTGATCTCGCTCATCAACTTCTTCACCGGCCTCAACGCGCAATGGCCGATGATCCGGATGTTCGGAGAGGTGCTCGACGCGAAGCCCGCGACCGTCGACCGCCCCGATGCCCGCCCTTGGCCGGCGACCGGCGCGCAGGTGAGCTTCACGGGCGTGCAATTCTCCTACGCCCCCGGCGCCGCCAAAATCCTCGACGGCGTCGATCATCGCTTCGAGCCGGGTAAGCTCACTGCGATCGTCGGCCGCTCGGGCTCCGGCAAGAGCACGATCATCCGGTTGCTGACGCGGCTCCGCGAGCCCACGGGCGGCACGATCCGCATGGGCGACGTCCCGCTCGACGACATCAAGCTCGACGATCTCCACCGCAACGTCGCGATCGTCGGGCAGAAGGCGCTCTTCATCTCCGATAGCGTGCGCTCGAATTTCAAGCTCGCCGATCCCGGCGTGAACGACGCTGCGATCGAGGAGATCTGCCGCAAGACCAAATTCTGGGACGTGCTCGTGAAGCACGAGAAGGATGCGGGGCATCCGCTGGCATCGCCGCTGGATCTGCCGATGTCGCGCGATGGCGATCCCTTCTCCGGCGGCGAATGCCGGATCTTCGCGGTGACGCGCGCGCTGCTGCGCCGCCCCGCGATCATGCTCCTCGACGAGCCCACGACC
>Ga0335078_10017848_pt1 | contig 10553 bp, 9 predicted proteins | sample Lox_Sample_32_FD_206711 | JGI IMG/M metagenome (GOLD analysis project Ga0335078, IMG submission 206711) | Soil microbial communities from Loxahatchee National Wildlife Refuge, Florida, United States - Lox_Sample_3.2 | ecosystem: Environmental > Terrestrial > Soil > Wetlands | place: USA: Florida...
GTAGGCGTGCCCGGGCGGGCCGAACATCACCGCGTTGCGTGCGGTCCGGCCGCGGAACGCGTGCGAGGCGGGATCGTTTCGGCCGTCATAGGCCTCCACCTCAGCCAGGGCCACCGCGACCAGGCCGCCGGCGGTCTCGTGCGTGAGCACGCAGCCCAGCAGGTCCGGCGCCACCTGCACGGACGGCCGGGCAAAGAACTCTCTCGCGATCAGCCGGTTTCCTGGCGGGCGCACCACACCCAGGAGGCTAGCGACCCAGGTATCCGGCCGGCCGCGGCACCCGGTGTCCGGAGCCCGCGGCCAGAGACATAGCGCTGATCAGGCCCATACCGGTTTGCTGTGTTACGTCCCGCCTTAACCCGCCCGGGGCGGGCCGGGTCGCCGGGCGGCGGGTCAGCCGGGACGGGGCGGTCAGCCCGCGGCCCAGGCGGCCTGCTGCTCCACGGCCGCGCGCAGCTCGGCCAGCTGCTCGGCCACGCGGGCCGGGGCGGTGCCGCCCGGTCCCTGCCGGGCGGCGAGCGCGCCTGGCACGGTCAGCACCTCCCGCACATCGGGGGTGAGCTGCGGCGAGACCCGGGCCAGGTCGGCGTCGCTGACGTCGGCGAGCTCGCAGTCGTGCACCTGGCACCAGACGACGAGGTGACCCACCACCTCATGCGCCTCGCGGAACGGCACGCCCCGGCGGACCAGCAGCTCGGCCAGGTCGGTGGCCAGGGCGTAGCCCGCGGCGGCCCCGGCGGCGATCCGCTCCGCGTTGAACCGGAGAGTGGCCACGAGCCCGGCCATGGCCGGCAGCACCAGCAGCAGCGTGTCCACGGCGTCGAAGACCGGCTCCTTGTCCTCCTGCAGGTCCCGGTCGTAGGCCAGCGGCAGTCCCTTGAGCGTGGTCAGCAGCCCGGCCAGCCCGCCGATGAGCCGGCCGGCCTTGCCGCGGGCCAGCTCGGCCACGTCCGGGTTCTTCTTCTGCGGCATGATCGACGACCCGGTCGCGTAGGCGTCGTCGATCTCGGCCCAGCCGAACTCGTGCGACGACCACAGCACGATCTCCTCACCGAGCCGGGACAGATGCACGCCGAGCAGCGCCGCGGCGAAGCAGAACTCGGCGGCGAAGTCCCGGTCGCTGACCGCGTCGATCGAGTTGCCGAACGCGGAGGCGAAGCCCAGCTCGGCGGCGACGGTCCCCGGGTCGAGCGGCAGCGACGACCCGGCCAGGGCCCCGGCCCCGAGCGGGCAGACCGCCGCCCGCCGGTCCCAGTCCCGGAGCCGGCCGGCGTCGCGGGCGAAGGACTGGACGTGCGCGAGCAGCCAGTGGGCCAGCAGCACCGGCTGGGCGTGCTGCAGGTGCGTCATCCCCGGCGCGGGCGTGCCCAGGTGCCGCTGCGCCTGGTCCATCAGCGCCGTCTCCAGCTCGGCCAGCCGCGACACGATCAGGCGGGCGTGATCGCGCAGGTACAGGCGCAGGTCGGTGGCGATCTGGTCGTTACGGCTACGGCCGGCCCGTAGCTTGCCGGCCAGCGAGCCGATCCGCTCGAGCAGGCCGCGCTCCAGCGCGGTGTGCACGTCCTCGTCGGCGGCGGACGGGCGGAACCGCCCCTGCCGGCAGGCCTCGCCCAGGTCGTCCAGCGCGGCCAGCATCCGGGTCAGCTCGGCCTCGTCGAGCAGCCCGGCCTGGTGCAGCACGCGGGCGTGGGCGCGGGAGGCCAGCAAGTCGTAGGCGGCGAGCCGCCAGTCGAACTGGACGCTGACCGACAGCCGGGCCAGGGCCTCGGCCGGGCCTGACTCGAACCGGCCGCCCCAGAGCCGGATCGGCGGCGCGCCTTCGTCCTCGGCCACGGCCCTCCCCTCGGCGTCAGTGATCGCGTGAGTACCGCCCGGAGAGCAATGCTAGACCCGCCACGATCATGGGGCGGCCGGGGCGGCCGGGGCGGCCGGGGCGGCCGGGCCGTCGCGCATGGGACGGGCCGGCACCCGGCGGGATCGTCAGCCGCCCACCTTCCTGTCCCGGTCCGCGGCGATCTTGCTCGGCAGGCCCCACAGCTCGACGAACCCCTTGGCCAGCCGCTGGTCGAACATGTCACCGGTGTCGTAGGTGGCCAGCGCGTAGTCGTAGAGCGCGGCGGGGCTGCGCCGCCCGGTCACGACCGCGCGGCCGCCGTGCAGCCGGACCCTGACCTCCCCGCTGACGTGCTGCGAGGCGGCGGTCATGAAGGCCTCTAGGGACTGCCGCAGCGGCGAGAACCACAGCCCGTCGTAGACGAGCTCGGTCCAGCGCTGCTCGGCCTGCCGCTTGAACCGGGCCAGGTCCCGCTCCAGGCACACGCTCTCCAGTTCCTGGTGCGCGGCGATCAGGGTGATCGCTCCCGGCGCCTCGTAGATTTCCCGGCTCTTGATCCCGACCAGCCGGTCCTCGACCATGTCGATCCGGCCGACCCCGTGTGCCCCGGCCACCGCGTTCAGCTCGGTGATGACCTGCAGCGGGCTCAGCGGCCGCCCGTCCAGGGCCACCGGGATCCCGTCCGCGAACGAGATCACGACCTCGTCCGGCTCCCGCGGCAGCCCGGGATCGCTGGTGTAGCCCCAGACGTCGTCGTGCGGCGCCTCCCAGATGTCCTCCAGGTGCCCGGTCTCGCAGCTGCGGCCCCACAGGTTCTGGTCGATCGAGTACGGCGAGCGCGAGGTGACGCTGATCGGCAGCCCCTTCTCCTCGGCGAAGGCGATCGCCTTGTCCCTGGTCATCCCCGAGTCCCGGACCGGGGCCAGCACGCTTACCTCCGGGGCGAGGCTGGCCAGGCCGACCTCGAACCGCACCTGGTCGTTGCCCTTGCCGGTGCAGCCGTGGGAGACCATGCCGGCCCCGCGCTCGCGCGCCACCCGGGCCAGGTGCTTGGCGATCAGCGGCCGGGACAGCGCGGACACCAGCGGGTACCGGTCCATGTACAGGGCGTTGGCCCGCAGCGCGGGCATGCAGTACTCGGCGGCGAACTCGGCCCGCACGTCAGCGACCTCGGCGTCGGCGGCGCCGCAGGCCAGGGCCCGGTCCCGGATAGTGTCCAGGTCCTCGCCGCCCTGGCCGACGTCCACGGCCAGCGCGATGACCTCGGCGCCGGTCTGCTCGGCGAGCCAGCCGATGGCCACCGAGGTGTCGAGGCCGCCCGAGTAGGCGAGGACTATGCGTTCTGCCATCTGATTGTCACCTTTCTGAGTGTCCGCGCCGGTCGGCGAGCCGCAGCAGGGCGCGCGCCAGGTCTTCTCCGCCGGCCGGGTCGCGCGCGATGACCAGGACGGTGTCGTCGCCGGCCACCGTGCCGAGGATGGACGGCCAGGCTGAGTGGTCGATCACCGAGGCCAGGAACTGCGCCGCCCCGGCCGGGGTGCGCAGCACGACCAGGTTGGCGCTCGCCTCGGCCGCGACCAGCAGTTCGGCCGCGACCCGGGCCAGCCGGGCCGATGGCTCGACGGCCAGGTCCGCGGGCGGCGGGGTGGGCGCCTCGGCCAGCCCTCCGGGCATCGAGCCCGGGCCGCCCGCCTCGCCCGGCAGCGCGTAGACCAGGCCGCCGTCGGCGGCGCGCAGCCGCACCGCGCCGAGTTCCTCCAGGTCACGGGAGAGCGTGGCCTGGGTGACCCGCACGCCGCGCTGGGCGAGCCGCTCAGCGAGTTCCTCCTGGGAGCGGACCGGCCGGCCGGGATGGGTCAGGATCGCGGCGATCTGGGCGTGCCGCGCGGTCTTGGTGGCCGGGCTGACCGTGGTCACTGTGCTTCCTTCAGTCATCGCTGTGCTTCCTTCATCCGCGGGCTTCCGCCGGGCGCGGGCTTCCTCCGTCAGCCGCCGGCCCGCTCCAGCAGCCAGGCCAGCAGTGCCTTCTGGGCATGCCGGCGGTTCTCGGCCTCGTCCCAGACCGCGCTGGCGGGCCCGTCGAGTACCGCGTCGGTGATCTCCTGGCCGCGGTGGGCGGGCAGGCAGTGCAGCACCAGGGCGCCGGGCCCGCCCAGGGCCAGCTTCGCCTCGTCCAGGCGGTAAGAGCCGAGCGCGGCCAGCCGCTGCGCGGCCTGGTCCTCCTGGCCCATGGAGGCCCACACGTCGGTGGCGAGCACGTCGGCGCCGTCACAGGCCGCCTTCGGGTCGGCCAGGACCTCGACGCTGCCGCCGGTCTGGCCGGCGATCCGCGCGGCGGCGGCCAGGATGGCCGGGTCCGGCTGGTACGGCTCGGGCGCGGCGATCCGCACGTGCATCCCGGCGGTGGCCCCGCCGAGCAGGTAGGAGTGCGTCATGTTGCTGGAGCCATCGCCGAGGAAGGCCAGCGTGACCCCGGCCAGGCGGCCGCGGGCGGCGCGGACCGTCTGCAGGTCGGCCAGCACCTGGCAGGGGTGGAAGGCATCGGTGAGCGCGTTGATGACCGGCACCGGGCTGACCGACGCCATGGTCTCGACCCGGTCCTGGCCGAACGTCCGCCAGGCGATGGCGGCCACCTGGCGGCCCAGCACCCGCGTGGCGTCCTCCACCGCCTCGCCCCGGCCGAAGTGCGTGCCCTGCGCGTCGACCACCAGCGGGTAGCCGCCGAGTTCGGCGATGCCGACCGCGAACGAAACCCGGGTCCGCAGCGAGGGCTTGTCGAACAGCACCGCCACGGACCGGGGGCCCTCCAGCGGGCGGTAGCCGAACGGGTCCGCCTTCATCGCGTCGGCGAGGTCGAGCACCTCGGCCTGCTCGGCCGGGGACAGGTCGTCGTCGCGCAGGAAGTGCCGGAGCCTGTCGCCCGCCGACGGCGGGCCGCCCTCCGGTCCGCCCGCGGCCGCAGCGTCCATCACGCCCCCTGCCCGGCCAGCACGCTGGCCGACTCGAGGATCGCGGGCAGCTCGGCGGTGAACGAGCCGGCCTGCTCGGCGCTGAGGATGAGCGGCGGCGCCAGCCGGATCGCGTCCGGCTGCACGGCGTTGACGAGGAAGCCCGCCCGCCGGGCCGCGGCCTCCACCGCGGCCGCCGCGGGGGCGGCGAGCGCGATCGCCCGCCATAGCCCGCTGCCGCGCACCCCGGTGACCAGCGGGTGATCGATGGCCTCGATCCCGGCGGCCAGCTGGCCGCCAACCTCGGTCACGTTCTTCAGCAGGCCCTCGCGCTCGATCGTGTCCAGGACGGCCAGGGCCGCGGCGCAGGCGATGGGGTTGCCGCCGAAGGTGCTGCCGTGATCGCCCTTGCCGAGCGCGGCGCCGCAGTCGCCGATGCCGACGCAGGCGCCGATGGGCAGGCCGCCGCCCAGCCCCTTCGCGAGCGTGATGACGTCGGGGATGACCCCCTCGCGCTGGTGCGCGAACCAGGAGCCGGTCCGCCCTACCCCGCTTTGCACCTCGTCGAGCACCAGCAGCGCCCCGGCGGCGTCGCAGGCCGCGCGGGCGTCACGCAGGTAGCCCTCGGGGGGCGGGATCACGCCCCCCTCCCCCTGGGTCGGCTCGAGGAAGACCGCGGCGCAGTCGGGACCGACCGCGGCGCTCAGGGCCGCGGAGTCGCCGTAGGGCACGAACCGGACGTCGATGCCGAACGGCGCGAACGGCTCCCTGATCGAGGCCTTGCCGGTCAGGCTGAGGGCGCCCATGGTCCGGCCGTGGAAGGAATGCTCGGCCGCGACGAAGACCGGCCGCGCGCTGCCCTGGCGGCGCCGGACCAGCTTGATCGCGGCCTCGTTGGCCTCCGCGCCGGAGTTGGCGAAGAACACCCGGCCGTCCACGCCCAGCAGGCCGACGATCCGCTCGGCCAGCCGGACCTGCGGCTCGTGCAGGTAGAAGTTGGACGCGTGCACCAGGCGCCCGGCCTGCTCGGTCACGGCCGCCACGATCCGGGGGTGCGCGTGGCCGAGCGCGCTGACCGCCACCCCGGCGACCAGGTCCAGGTAGGAGTGGCCGTCCACGTCCCACACCACGCACCCGCTGCCGTGCGACAGCGCCACCGGCGGCAGGCCGTAGGTCAGCATGATCGCGGCGGCATACCGATCCTGCAGTTCTTCCGTCGTGCTCATGCGGTTCCTCCCGGGCGGGTTGGGTGAGGGGCCGGTGCGGGGCGGGGCGATGGCCGGGTCACGTTCCGGCCCCGTCCGGCACCACCATGGTGCCGATCCCCGAATCGGTGAATATCTCGAGCAGGATCGCGTGCGGCAGCCGGCCGTCGAGCACGTGCGCGCGCGGGACGCCGCCGCGCACCGCGGTCAGGCAGGCTTCCATCTTGGGGATCATCCCGCCGTCCAGGGCGGGCAGCATAGCGGCCAGCGCGGTCGCGTCCAGCTGGCTGATCACCTCGCCCGGACGGTCGGCGGTGGCCTCGAGGTCGTCCGTCCCGGCCGCGGCGGACCCGGGCGGCGGCCAGTGCGCGTACAGGCCGGCCACGTCGGTCAGCAGCACCAGCTTCGCGGCCCCCAGCGACACCGCGACCGCGGCGGCCGCGGTGTCGGCGTTCACGTTGTAGATCTCGCCGTTCGTGCCCCGGGCCACGCTCGAGATCACCGGTATCCGGCCGTCGGCGATCAGGGCCCGGACCGCGCCGGGGTCGACGGTGTGGATCTCGCCGACCTGACCCAGGTCGACCGGCGTCCCGTCCACGGTGGCCTGGGCGCGGGACGCGGTGAGCAGGTTGGCGTCCTCCCCGGACATCCCGATGGCGAACGGCCCGTGCCGGTTGATCAGGCCGACCAGGTCCCGGTTCACCTGCCCGGTCAGCACCATCCGGACCACGCCCATCGTCTCCGGCGTCGTCACCCGCAGGCCCGCGGCGAACGTGCTCGGGATGCCCAGCCGGCCGAGGTGCTCGCTGATCTGCGGCCCCCCGCCGTGTACCACCACCGGGCGCAGGCCCGCGTACCGCAGGAACACCACGTCCTGCGCGAACGCGAAGCAGAGGTCCTCATCGGCCATCGCGTGCCCGCCGAACTTGATCACGACGGTCGCGCCGTGGAAGCGCTCCAGCCAGGGCAGCGCCTCGATCAGCGTCGCCGCCTTAGCCAGCGCGCCGGTCGCGCTGTCGGTCATCGCCGTCATGTCGAGTACGCCGAGTTCTCGTGGACGTACTGCTCGGTCAGGTCGGTGGTCCGGATCGTGGCCGACTGCGAGCCCGCCGACAGGTCGATCGTGATGCTGACATCTCTCGGGCTCAGGTCGACACCCGAGCGGTCATCGGCGGCGTAACCGTTCCGGCACACCCAGACGCCGTTGATGGCCACGCCGAGCCGGTCGGGCTCGAACGCGGCGGCCGTGGTACCCACGGCGGCCAGCACGCGGCCCCAGTTCGGATCCTGGCCGGCGATGGCGCACTTGAGCAGGCCGCACCGGGCGACGGCGCGCCCGACCGCGACCGCGTCGTCGGTGCTGGCCGCGCCGGTCACCTCGATGTCGATGGCCTTGCTCGCGCCCTCGGCGTCGAGCTGCATCTGGCGGGCCAGGCTGGCGCAGCCCTCGGTCAGCCGCGCGGCGAACTCCGCCGGGTCGGGCCGGACGGCGGACGCGCCGCTGGCCAGGAGCAGGACCGTGTCGTTGGTGGACATGCAGCCGTCGGTGTCCAGCCGGTCGAACGTGACGCCGACGGCCTGCCGCAGCGCGGCGTCCAGGACGCTGGAGGGCAGGTCGGCGTCGGTGGTGAGCACCACGAGCATGGTGGCGAGCGCCGGGGCGAGCATGGCCGCCCCCTTGCCCATGCCGCCGATCGTGTAGCCGGGCCCGGGCACCCGGCACGTCTTCGGGACCGTGTCGGTCGTCCTGATCGCGTCGGCGGCCGCGTCGCCGCCGTCGGCCGACGCGGCTTTGGCCGCGGCGTCGACGCCGGGCAGCAGCCGGGCCATGGGCAGCCGTTCCCCGATCAGGCCGGTCGAGCAGACCGCGATCTCCCCGGCGGACGCCGCCAGCGCGCTCGCCAGCCGCTCGGCGGTGTGGTGGGTGTCGGCGAACCCGTCGGGCCCGGTGCAGGCGTTGGCCCCGCCGGAGTTGAGCACGACCGCGCGGACCCGGCCGCCCCGGACGACCTGCTGGGTCCACACCACCGGGGCCGCCTTGACCCGGTTGGCGGTGAACACCCCGGCAGCCGCGTCTGACGGCCCGTCGTTGATGACCACGGCCAGGTCGGGCAGCCCGGACTCCTTGAGTCCGGCGGTGACGCCTGCCGCCACGAACCCGGCGGCTGAGGTAACGCTCATGGGGACACTCCGGCGGCGGAAAGGCCGGCCGTCTCCGGCAGGCCGAGCATGAGGTTGGCGTTCTGGACGGCCTGGCCGGCCGCGCCCTTGCCGAGGTTGTCGATGGCCGCGACCACGGTGGCCCGGCCGGTCCGCACGTCGGCCGCGGCCTGCAGGTGCACGCCGTTGGAGCCGGCCACGGCCGCGGTCGTGGGCCAGCGGCCCTCGGGCAGCAGGCAGATGAACGGCTCGCCGGCGTAGGCCCCGGCCAGGGCCTCACGCAGCCGCACGGTGACCGGGCCCGCGTCCGGCGCGCCGGGCCGGCCCGCCGCCTGGGTCAGGCGGGCCGTGCAGGTGGCGAGGATCCCGCGCGGCATCGGCGCCAGGACCGGGGTGAAGCTGGCCGTTACGCCCTCCCGCGCCGCGGCCTCACCGAGCGCCTGCTCGATCTCCGGGGTGTGCCGGTGGGTCCCGCCCGCCTGGTACGCCGAGACCGCGCCCATCACCTCGCTGGCCAGCAGGTCCGGCCGCAGCGCCCGCCCGGCGCCGGACGTGCCCGAGGCCGCGACGATCACGATGTCCTCCGGCTCGGCCAGGCCCGCGGCCAGCAGCGGGGCGAGCGCGACAATGGCCGCCGTCGCGTAGCAGCCGGGAACCGCCACCCGCGTCGCGGCCCGGATCCGCTCCCGCGCGCCGGGCAGTTCGGGCAGGCCCGTGGTCCAGCGGCCCGCGTACGGCACCGGGTAGTGCCGGCCCCAGGCGGCGGCGTCGGCAAGCCGGAAGTCCGGCCCGAGGTCGACGATGCGGCCGGCCTGGCCGAGTCCGGCGGCCACCGCGGCGGAATGTCCCGCGGGCAGGGCAAGGAAGGCGAGGTCGCATCCCGCCTGCGTCACGCTGTCCGCGGCGTCGAAGCAGCGCCGGCCCAGTGACAGCACGCCGGCCAGGTGGGGATGCACCTCGGCGATCGGCCGGCCCGCGTTGCTCTCCGCGGTCACCGGGCCTAGCTCCAGGTCCGGATGACCGGCCAGCAGCCGCAGCAGTTCACCCCCCGCGTAGCCGCTGCCGCCCGCCACCGCCACTCGCGCACCCATGCACCACCGACCCCGTGCTCGTTTTCCTGGAACTGAATTATTATGCAATCGAATGAGTGAGTATGCAAACACCGAGGCGGCGGGCTGGCGCCGAGGGGCCGGGGCCGCCAAGATGGCGCGGGCGGAGGCCCGCGTGAGGTGCTGCGCGCCGACGGTGCAGGTCGCGGACCGGGTAGCCCGGCGGGCTGCGTGCCGGGCATCCTGGACGGCGGGCGGCCGGGAACCAAAGCGCGGCGCCGGGAGTCTAACGGGCGCACCCTCCTGAATCCCCGCTGTAATTCGGCTGGATCCCCCTGCGGCGCTGCCCGGGAAAGCTCGGGCGCCAGCCCGGGTCCCGGCCGGATGCCGGCTAGGGTCCCGGCCGGATGCCGGCTAGGGTCCCGGCCGCGCACAGGCTAGGGCCCCGCCCGCGCACAGGCTCGGGCCCCGGCCGCGCGCCGGTTTGGGTCCCGGCCGGATGCCGGCTAGGGTCCCGGCCGCGCACAGGCTCGGGCCCCGCCCGCGCACAGGCTCGGGCCCCGGCCGCGCGCCGGTTTGGGTCCCGGCCGGATGCCGGCTCGGGCCCCGCCCGCGCACAGGCTCGGGCCCCGGCCGCGCGCCGGTTTGGGTCCCGGCCGGATGCCGGCTAGGGCCCCGGCCGTGCGCCGGCTGAGCCCAGGCCGGATGCCGGCTTGGGCCCCGGCGGGGCGCCGGGCATGATTGAGGGTCGCAGAGAGGAGGCGGCCATGCGCGTTCGCCAGCCGCGGGCTCCGGCCCGCGAGTGGTTGACCGCACGCGCGTGCGGGCTGGCCGCGACCGCGATGCTGTTGACCGCGGCGGCTGGCTGCAGCTCGCCGGCCTCCTCGCCGTCCGCCGGGACGACCACCAGCGCGTCGGCCCCCATGACCGCCTGCGGGACCACGCGCACGGCCGCCAACGTCCCGGTGAACATCCAGGTCGCCAAGGGTCAGGTGTCCTGCTCCGTGGCGCTGGCGGTCGAGCGCGCGTACGCCAAGGCGATCCTGTCCGGCCAGGTACCCGGGACCGGCGGCGGCGCCCCGGTGCACGTGCAGGGCTGGACCTGCCAGGGATTCACCACGCCGGTGGTGCTGCGGACCGGGCAGGCGTCCAAATGCGTTAACGGCAGCACCGAGATCCTGGCGATCCTGCCCACGCCTAGCTAAGCGGGGGCGCAACTCGTCTTGATCGATTAGAGCGGGCGATTTTCAGTCGCTATGACTGGCAGGCGTCCGTGGTAACGGATCATGACCTTGACCCGCGGCGCCGGTCACCGGGGCCGGCCGCCCGGCCAGCGACCGGGAGGGTCCGGCCAGCG
>Ga0335078_10017849_pt1 | contig 10553 bp, 7 predicted proteins | sample Lox_Sample_32_FD_206711 | JGI IMG/M metagenome (GOLD analysis project Ga0335078, IMG submission 206711) | Soil microbial communities from Loxahatchee National Wildlife Refuge, Florida, United States - Lox_Sample_3.2 | ecosystem: Environmental > Terrestrial > Soil > Wetlands | place: USA: Florida...
ATCTACCAGCCGGTTCTTTTTGATGAGCGACTGTGCGTTGGATGGTATCGAGGACCTCGTCCAAGTGCCGTCCCAGGTCTTCCGCAAGGAACCGGAGCACGAAATACCCTCGTTCCTGGAGCGCGGCATCCTTGCGACGGTCACGTCGGTACGCCTCGGGGTCGGCCAGATGCTGACCGCCGTCCAGTTCGATGACCAGACGGAGTTCCTCACAAAGGAAATCCACTTCCATGCGGCCTTGGGTATCGAAGGGGATTGGCAACTCCGTGTTCAGGCGGAAACGGCCGGCAGTGGGTGGCAGGGTTTGCAGGCGGCGGTAGAGAAACGCCTCGCTCGCGCTCCGCGCTCGGGCGACCCCCTCAGCCTCGACGAGTAGTGGCCGAGCGACATGCAGGAACAGGTCCGCCAGAGGAGCGTCCACGCCGTCCCGCACCAGCCGGCGAACGCTGGCGGAATAGTCACGCTTCCATTCCGGGTCAAGGGGCAAGGGGATTTCGACGGGCCAGCCGGGCACCGCGCTGGCAGGGACCAGGAGTGTGTAACCCACCGCTTCATAACCCGCGCAGCGCCGCTCGAACATGCGCGCCAGCATCGGCACGTCGAGATCTGCGTAATCATAGACTTGGACTTCGTGCTTGTCCGCATGCAAGCGGTGCAAACGGCCCACATACTGTACGATGGTGCCTCGCCACGACACCGGCAGCGTGATGAACAAGGTGTCCAGCCGAGGTTCGTCGAACCCCTCGCCGATGTAACGGCCAGTGGCCAGCAGCGCGCGCCCTTGGCCGTCCGGCACTTGTGCCAACGAGGCCATTGCGGCCTGAACTTGCTTCCTGCCCATGCCGCCCTGGAGAGTAATCACGTGTGGGATGGCGGCCGACAATTGCGTCTCCAGAAGCCGCAAGTGCTTCGTGCGTTCGGTCAGTACCAGCGGGAAACGCCCAGCTTGGGCTGCCGCGATTACGTCGTTACAGATCAACTGATTGCGGCTTGGGCTCTGGGTCAAAGCCTCGTAGAGTCGCTGGAACTCGGCTCGCGAATCGGCGGCTGCTAGGTCCGGCGCGCGGAAACCCGTAGGGCGAACCAGAACGTGGTGGGTGAACGGCCGCGAGGCCGCCTGTTTGCGGGCGTTGTCACGGAAGCGCACAGGGCCGCATTGCATGAAGATGATCGGCTGATGACCGTCTTTGCGCGTGGTCGAGGCCGAGAGACCGGTAACGTAGCGCGCCTTGGCGCGGCGGGCGACCAGTTCAAAGCTGCTCGCCGGGAGGTGGTGGCACTCATCCACTACCAAGTGGCCATAGGATCCCATACAGTCATGCACGACACCTTTTCGCACGAGGCTTTGTATGAGAGCCACGTCGATACCGCCGGTGAGGGTCTTCCGGCCGCCTCCTAGCCTGCCGATGGACTTGGCCGGCACTTCGAGAAAGGACGCCAGCCGTTCCACCCATTGTTCCAGCAGTTGCTGGCGGTGGACAAGAATCAGGCTGTTGACGCCGCGGCGCGCGATGAGCCACGCGGCAAGCACGGTCTTGCCGAAGGCAGTCGTGGCGGCCAGGACTCCAGTATCGTGAGCCGACATGGCGTCCGCCGCTAACTGCTGTTCAGGCCGCAACTCACCGTGAAAACGCACGTCGAGGGGCGTGCCGCCAAACCGTTCATCGCGCAGGGCTGCCTCGATTCCCAGCGAGGACAGCAGGGCTTGCGCCTCCCCTAGGCAACCCCGGGGAATCGCCAGGTAGTTCGGACCGTCCTCCGCGCAATGGATGACGCGCGGCTTGCCGAAAGTGGACAGCCGCATGGCTTGGGCCCGATAGAATTCGGGGTTTTGGAAAGCAGCTAATCGAGCTAAGCGGTTGCGCAGTGCTGGTGGGAGGTGCTCCTTGGCAATGTAAACTTGATCGCCGAGCACCAATTCAATGGCCTTGGGCAATGGTTCCGCGATAGGCGGTTCCTTCCGCCGGCGCGAAGGTGGAGCGGCCCACGGGAGATCTTCATCCTCCTCGTCGAAAGGAAGGCGCACACCGGTGATGCGTCCCCGGCGCTCGGCCTCACGAGCCAGGGACTCGGCTTGTGCGCGCCGGATTCTCCGCACGGAGGACAGAAACGCCCATTGATCTTGGTAGGGCTCGAACTGCTCGTCCAAGAACACGCTGTTGCCCGCTGCTCGTGGCTTTTTCTGCAGGGGCAGCGCGATCAGATTGCCAAAGCCGCCTTTGGGCATGGTATCCTGGTTGGGAAACAGCCGATCATAAGAAGAGAGGCCAATCTCCGGGCGGCCTTCCATGGTCTCGGTGAGAAGGTATGAGCCCACGTTCCTCGCCATGCCGGCGGGAATGGCCTCAGCAAAGAACAGCCAGAGGTGGCCGCCCTTGCCCGACCGGGAGCGTTCCAGCGCAACCGGCAGCGCCAGCCGCCTGCATGTTTCACGTAATGCCCCGATATCCGCTTGCCAGGCATCGCCATCCAGATCGACGGCCAGCAAATGACAGGTTTCGTCTGAGAGCAGAGGATAAAGGCCCATGACGAACTCTCGCCCCAGGTCATCCTGGCCAGACAGGTGTTGGCGAACCACCTCGTCGGTGACCGGCAGGAAGCGCCGATTTGGACAGTCGAGGCATTTGATGCGGGGCTTCTCGCACAACCCACGAACCCATTCGTTGGCGCAAGCCGGTTGGTAGCCACCCCTGCCTGTCTTTCGGCTCTCGAAGCGACGCGGATAAACATCCTCTCTGCCCCGGAACAAAGAGCGGAAGAGGTTGATTTTGGCAGCGGAGGGCGACTGATTCGTGACGGGACCGCCCGCGCTCGCAGGGGAGTCCCCTGGACTGCGCACGGGATCTTCCGCAGTAGATGCATCCGAAGTCACGGTTTCACGTTAGCCCTGACGCGCTGGCATGTCGATACCGGCAAGCGACGTGGGCGTAGCCGTATATGTGGAACTCCACATAAAGCTGAGTGTCGTGTCTCCGAATTGCCTGTGCGTTTGTCCAGCCGTCCCTTCGGGACTTGGACCTGCCCCCGCCTCATCCCAGCCTTGAAAGGCTGAGCTATTCTCGTTCGTCCCTCCGGAACGCGGTCCTGACCTTCTGTCATCTCCTTTGCGAGACACCACACTAGTGTCAGCATCGCTGAGCCGTAGATGTCCGTAAGCTGATTCTGTGGAAATACGGATTGTCAGGGGCGGGGCGAACTGCGACGATGGGGCGAGTTCCACATACTTATGGCCTATAAGGAAAAGCAGTTGCAGGACATCTCCAAGCAGTTCCAGATCTACGGGGAGATTCTTCACGCCGAGACGTTCAAGATCGGGCATATCAACGAGACCTATTCCGCGACGTACGACCAGGGAGGCATGCGGGTGAGGTATATCCACCAGAAGATCAACAAGAACGTCTTCAAGAACCCGCCGGCAGTGATGAAGAATGTCATGCGGGTGACCACACACATTCGGCGCCGGCTGGAGGCTCAGAACGCGCGGGACATCACGCGGCGGTCGCTGGTGGTGATTCCGACGCGCGACGGGCATTCGCATTATTGCAGCCGCGACGGGGAGTATTGGCGGACGTTTGTGTTCATCGAGGGGGTGCAGACGTTTGAAGCAGTGCAGTCGCCGGACCAGGCGTTGCAGGCGGGGCGGGCGTTCGGTGAGTTCCAGAGCCTGCTGGTGGATTTGCCCGATGGGCGGCTCAACGAGACGATCCCCGGGTTTCACAACACGCGCAGACGATTCAGCGCGCTGCAACAGGCCATTCTCAATGACCACTTTAACCGGGCTCAATCTGCCAAGCGGGAGATCGCGTTCGCGGTGAAGCACGAGCCGCTAGTGGATGTGATTCTCGACGCGATGGCGAAGAAGAAGATTCCCGAGCGCATTACGCATAACGATACGAAGTTCAACAATGTGATGCTCGACACGGTCACCGGCGACGCGAAGTGCGTCGTGGACCTCGACACAGTGATGCCGGGGTGCGCGCTGTATGATTTTGGCGACATGGTGCGCACGACGACCAGCCCGACGCTGGAGGACGAGCGGGACCTCTCGAAGGTCAGGATGCAAATGCCGATGTTCAAAAAGCTCACCGAGGGTTATCTCGACACGGCGGGGCGGTTCCTGACCCGGGCGGAGAAGGCGCTGATTGCCTTTTCGGGAAAGCTGATCACGTTTGAGATCGGGATTCGGTTCCTGACGGATTACCTGAGCGGGGACACCTACTTCCGCATTCACCGGCCCGACCACAACCTCGACCGGTGTCGCACGCAGTTCAAGCTGGTGGAATCCATCGAGCAGCAGGAGCGGGCGATGCAGAAGTACGCGGACGGCCTCTAAGTATCGAGGTGTCAGGGCGCGCAGGGGTCTGGTTTACGGTGGCGGGAGACGACGGAAGTCCGAAGGCCGAAGGCCGAAATCCGAGGCCCGAATAGGATAGGAGCCAGAGAGGCTACTGGGAATTGCGGGGGGGGTTGGGCCGCGGCTTGCCGGTTGCGTTACGGGGCCGGCGTAGGGGCGGGTTCTGCCTGGCCATTGCCATTGGTGACCAGGGGGGTGTTATCGGGTTCGGCTTGGCCGGTGAGATCGGCGGGCAGTTTCTTGGAGGCCTTGACGCCAAGGGCTCTGAGTTTCTCGACCTGGCCGACGAGGTTGCCACCGCCCTGGTGCAGCTTTTTGTTCGCCTCTTCCCAGATCTTGCGGGCAGCATCGAGGGCCGCGCCAATTCCCTGGAGGTCTTCCACGAAGCCGACGAATTTGTCGTAGAGGCGGCCGCCGCGGGCGGCGATTTCCAGCGCATTCTTCTGTTGATCTGCCAGCCGCCAAACGTGGGCTACGGTGCGGAGCGTCGCAAGCAGGGTTGAATTGGTGATCAACACGACGTTGCGTTCGAGGGCTTCGGAGAACAAGCCAGGCTCCTGGCTCACCGCGGCAAAGAAGGCCGATTCGATGGGGACATACATCAACACAAAGTCGGGTGTGCTGATGCCGTGGATTTCCTGGTAGCGTTTGACCCCGAGCCCCTTGAAATGAGTCCGCAGGCAATCTACATGAGCCGCCAGGTGTTGGCTGCGAGCGGCCTCGTCGGGGCAATTCACATACTCTTCGTAAGCCTTGAGTGAGACCTTGGAGTCAATCACCAGGTGCCGGCCCTCGGGCAGGTCCACGAGGACGTCCAGGAAGCGCTGGTCGCCCGTTTCGTTCTGGGCGGCGCTTTGGCGGCGGTAGTGCAGCCCCAATTGCAGACCCGAGTGCTCGAGAATCTGGTCGAGCATATTCTCGCCCCAATTGCCGAGCACCTTGACGTCGCCCTTGAGGGCCTTGGACAGGTTAGCCGCCTCGGTGCCGATGCGCGAGACCTGGTCTTTCAACAAGGCGCTGTGGGTGGCGGTTTCCTGTTGCACCGTTTCGAGCTTCAGCTTGAAATCCTTGAGGTTGTCGCGGAACGGCGCCAATAGCTTGTCGAGGCCCTCGGCGCTCTGCTGGCCGAAGCGGCTGGCGTTCTCCATCAAGAGCTTGTTGGCGACGGCCTCGAACTCTGTGTGGAACTTCTGCTGGATGCCTTCGATCTCCTGACGCTGAGTGGCCAGCTTTTCCTCCATGCCGGTCACCTTGGCGGTGAGTTCGCCGTTCTGCCGCCTCTGCTCCAGGAGTTCGACCTGAAGCCGATCAATGCCGGCTCGCGCTTCGGTGTGCTGCTGGGCCAATTGGTTGCGCGATTCGCGTTCGGCGTCCAAGAGAGCCGCGGTTGACGCCAAGTCGCTTTTCGCACCGGCGAGTAGCTGTCGCTGGGCCTCCAGCGCGGCGTCCACCTGCTTGACTCGTTCCCCCTGGGCGCGAAGTTGGTCCTCCAACTGACGGGACTTTTCCGCCGCGGACGCGCTGGCATTGGATTCCTGCTGGAGTTGCATGGCCAACTGCGTCTTCTGGCCCTCCTCCTCTTGCAGGGCGGATTGGAGTTGGGCGATTTGCTGGTCTTTGGCGCTGACCCGTTCCGTCAGGGTAGCCACGGCTGGCTGGAGTTCGGCCCGGACCGCAGCCGCCGAACTGGCGGCTTTCGCTCGCATGATGAGCCAGGCCGCGAGAGCCCCGATGAGCAAGCCTCCGGCTGCGGCGATGATAGGGACCAGTTCGCTCATTTATGGGTTGGGTTCTTTAGAAGTGCGCAATGACCTCGATTTCCACGTTGGCGCCTTTGGGCAGGGCAGCGACCTGGACGGTGGAGCGGGCTGGGAAATCCGTGGTGAAGTATTGGGCATAGACTTCGTTCATGGCGGCGAAGTCGGCGAGGTTCGTGAGGAACACCGTGCTCTTGACGACATTCGCGAAGATGAGCTGCTGGTCGTCGAGGATGGCTTTGACGTTTTGCAGGGCGCGGTCAGTCTGGGTCTTGATGTCGCCAGTAACGAGGGTGCCGGTGGCGGGGTCGAGGGGAATCTGGCCGGCACAGAAGAGGAGGTCGCCAACGCGGACGGCGTGGTTGTAGGGGCCGACGGCTGGAGCGGACGTGGCGGGTTTGATGATGAGCTTCTTTGGCATAGCAAGGGGATAGTAACGAGTCGGGGGCGGGGGTCAAGTGGGGGGAATAAGTCGCATCGAACATTGAACCTCGAACCTCGAACTTCGAACCTCGAACCTCGAACATTCGGGCGCGGCGCGGGGAGTGTGCTGCGTTGTCCGAAGGGGCTCTACCAAGCCATTACAGGTACTTTTGGAGAATGGGTTGCAGCGCTTTGATAGTCCTGGCGGGCCAGAGTTTGCGATCGGTCATGATGGAGTTTTTCAAGGCATCGTGGCAGGGGCAGGAAGGCTGGGCGGGGATCTGAGGCAGCAGTTTGGCGAGGATAGCTTTGGCCATAGCGGCGTTCTTCATGAGGTTGGCGACGACCATGTCCACGGTGACGTGGGCTTCGTCGTCTTTCCAACAATCGTAATCGGTGATCATGGCCATGGTGGCATAGGCGATCTCGGCTTCGCGGGAGCATTTGGCCTCGCCGAGGTTGGTCATGCCGACGACGTCATAGCCGAGTTGGCGGTGGGTGAAGGACTCGGCGCGGGTGCTGAAAGCGGGGCCTTCCATGTTGACGTAGGTGCCGCCGTCGTGGACACGGGCCTTGAGGGCGCGGGCGGTTTTCAGGAGGAGCCGCCGCAGTTCGTCGCAGATGGGGTGGGCGAAGGGGATGTGGCCGACGATGCCGCGGCCGAAGAAGGTATGGGCGGCAAATTGCTTGGTGCGGTCCACGAACTGGTCGGGCAAGAGGATGTCGCAGGGGCGGTATTTCTCCTGGAGGGAGCCGACGGCGCTGACGCTGATGATCCAGGCGACGCCGAGTTTCTTCATGCCCCAGATGTTGGCGCGGTGATTCAGTTCGCTGGGGAGAATCCGGTGGCCGCGGGCATGGCGGGGCAGGAAGACCACCTCGCGTCCGGCGAGGTTGCCGGTGAGGAAACTGTCAGAAGGGGGGCCGAAGGGGGTGTTGACTTTGACCCACTTTTGGCGGGTGAAGCCTTCGATATGGTAGAGGCCGCTGCCGCCGATGATGCCGATACGGGGTTGAGACATGCGGGGGGTTATAGCGGGCGAGTGGGGCGAAGGAAATGGAAAACTGGGGAGGCGGGAGGGGATGGGCGAATCTGGAAAGCACCTCGCCAGCAGCCGCCCAAGTCCGAAGGCCGAGGTCCGAAACCCGAAAGAAGGCCGAAATCCGAAGGCCGAAGGTCTGGGATGGGGCCGGGGCTGGCAGTTTGGGAGCGCTTACTATTTCCGTTCTCTAAGGTTGATTTGGACTTCGAACCTCGGTTTCTGGGCTTGCCATCCTGGCCTCGACACAAACACGTAATCGAGCAACTCTACGGGTCATGGCTGGGACGAGACTCAAGACGGCGGCGGTCGTCAGCGCGACAATTCTGTTGGCCGCGGGCATCGCCGTTGTTGTGAGGATGTCACCTAGCGGTTCCTTTGGTAAGGACAGGCTTAGGTTGCCGGTGGGCAAAAGAATGCCAGCAATCAGCTTGGGCGAGAGGCATGGGCTCATCCTGGCATCGGATGGCAGCCTTTGGTCGTGGGGCTCGGATTTCCTGGGTTGGCCGGTCCTGGGGTTGGGCAACTCCGGATCCCAGACGCGGCTGCGGCGAATTGGCAACGAAACCAATTGGGCCAGTATTTCGGCTGGGACGGCGCACAATGTGGCCATCAAGTCGGATGGGACGCTGTGGGCCTGGGGACAGAACCTACATGGGGAGTTCGGCTTGGGCACGAGGGTGATGAAGGACGCGATGGCCAATATCCCTGTCCACGCCGCTCGGGGAAATGATTGGAAACAAGCTGTCGCCGGTGGGATACACACGGTTGCCCTGAAGAAGGACGGCACGTTGTGGGCATGGGGCGACAACTGGGCCGGTTCGCTGGGGACGGGCTCAACGAATGACAACGAGGTTCCGGTGCAAGTGGGCTCGGCCACCAACTGGGTCAAGGTGTGGGCCGGAACGTTGGAATCGGTCGCGCTGCAATCCGATGGCAGCCTTTGGTACTGGGGGGACAATCCCGATCCGGCTTTTCCTCAGGGCACCGGCGCGATTTTTGATCCTACGCGCATATCCCCCGACACCAACTGGGTGGATGTGGGCTTCGGGGTGAACACTGTCTTCGCCATCAAATCGGATGGGACGCTGTGGACGTGGGGGCGCAATGCGCACGTCTATACCGACTCCCAGGACCCCGCGCTGGACAGCACGCCCACGCGCGTGGGTGCGGACAGCGATTGGGCATCGATTTCCGCCTGCGGTTTGTGGTGGTGCCAGGGGCTGATCAAGAAAGATGGCTCACTCTGGCTGATGGATGCGTCGGACGGCGAACCCAATGGGCCGCGTCCTCCCTATAAGCCGGTGCAATTCAGGCGGATTGAGCTCCAGAAAGATGTAGTCGCCTATGCCGGCGGGGCCGCTCATGCCGCCGCGCCGGGTATCCACGCGCCTATCGGCGTGGTGCTCACGCGGGACGGCGAAGTCTGGACCTGGGGCCTGATGTTGGGCGATCCCCGCGGCTTGCGCGGCCGGCTGGAACTGAACGCATTCAAGCTCGCCAGTCGCTTCGGTTACAAGGGCCGGCCGCCCGATGCCGGACCTGTTGTACGGCAAAGGCCGTGGCTGCTTCCTCATGTGGAGCCGGGCGCATCGCTGTCGCCATGATTGGCACTGGATGCGTGAGCGCGAAGTAAGCGGGGGGATAGCGTGTTGCTCCGGTGTTGCTTGCGGGATGTTCCATAGGAATTCCATAGGAGTTCCATAGGAGTTCCATACATATTCCATAGGATTTGGCTGTTTTGCAGCCCTTGGTCACTGGGGCTTTATGGAGGTGCTGGGGAGAATGGGAAGAATGGGAGGGATGGTGATCTTCCTGGTTAACTGGGGCATTGGGGCGGTGGGGTCGTTCGGCGGGTGCGCCGCGGTTGAGACGAACGCGGTTCAATGGCTCCCGATTTCGCTGATGATGCGGGAGTGCCGGGCTTGGTAGAACAGGCCGCGATACTCGCCGGGTTCCTGCTGGCTGTCGTAGAACACGGCAATGGGTTTGCCAGCGGGCAGGGATTGCTGGGCGATGAATTTCAGGAAGGGGCCGTCGGTGTTGTAACTGTCGCCGAAGCCGGCGAGGATAAACACTTTCCGGCCAGGGGCTTCGCGCTCCATTTGGGCGACGATGGCCTGGATCTTGTCCCATTTGCCGAGGTTCCAGGTTACCGGATATACGAGCTCTTCCGTGAGCCGCCCGTCGCGCACGCGGACTTCGATACCGTGGATGTGGTCTGCGGGAAGGCCAAGGCTCGCGGCGGCACCTTTTACGAAGAGATCGGCGCTGGCGGAAACGACGTGCACTTCGATGCCGCCGCGCTGGAGCGCGTGGATGAGGTGGAGGGAGGAGGCCATGAGGTAATTGCTGAGGGTGTTGGCGAAATGGCGGCGGCTGAGCTGGAGGACATCGTCGGCCTTCGCGCCACGGAGCATCTGGGGAATGAACGGGTAGGCGAGCCAATGACCGATGCGGGCGTCCATGTTCGTGTAGTCGTTCCAGAAGCGCTCGAAGCCGCCCGCCCGGGGATACAGGGCGGAAAGCCCGCACTCGATGGCGAGCTGGGCGAGGCCGGGATAGACTTGCTTTCCGTCAGCCTGCAGGCCCTCGGAACTGTCGCCTTTGAGGATAGTACCGTCGAAATCCCAGAAGGCGAGAAAGACCGGCGAGGCGTGGGAGTTTGTAGGCGCAACGCTGCGCAGGATTTCGGATCGAGCCTGGAGGATTTGGTTGAGGATTCGCGTGTCGTCCGGTTCTTCGGCGCGGGCTACGACCAGCGCCGCCAGCAGGAGACCGAAGATTAATAGGGGTTTCAACATTTCGCGGCATCTGCGCATGGTGGCTTAACTCTAGGGCCTTCTCGAACGCCTGCAAGTGGGAACCGGGCGGGCGTGGTAATCCCTTAGTGGCCTGCGGCATAAGTTCAGTGACGTATCACGGTACGGGCGGAACGGGCTCGGTCGCGAAGCGTCTGGAGTGCGCGCAGCTTGCCGC
>Ga0335078_10017850_pt1 | contig 10553 bp, 10 predicted proteins | sample Lox_Sample_32_FD_206711 | JGI IMG/M metagenome (GOLD analysis project Ga0335078, IMG submission 206711) | Soil microbial communities from Loxahatchee National Wildlife Refuge, Florida, United States - Lox_Sample_3.2 | ecosystem: Environmental > Terrestrial > Soil > Wetlands | place: USA...
TCGCAATATTGGTGACGAGATTATCCCAGGTTGCTTGATTCAGGTTCGTTTTGAATTGCACCTGATAGGTTTGGCCCACCACCGCATTCCAGGCAAACGAAAGAGTCCCACCAGCCCGCTGTCATGACAATATATTGGGTGGTGGCGCAAAACGGAAAACGGTGCCTTGATAATTCGCGCCCCCGAACGCCGTTGTGCCGTAGAGATAACCGTCAGTGCCCGGCACCAAACCCGCCACCGGGTAGCTGTTATTGGTCGTTCCGCTGAATGAAACCGGAGTTGTGAGCGCACCTGCCGGACTGATTTCGAAGGCTGTGCCGTTGTTGTTGGTACCACCAAGCTCGGTCGTACCATAAAAATTACCATCCACACCCTGTACCAGGCTGGCATAAGGATTGGCGCCATTCCTGTTATTAAACGAAATCAGCGTGGTAAACGTGCCCGACGGGGAAATTTTGAATACGGTGCCGGCATTCGTGTTGCCGCCGAAATAAGTAGTGCTATAGAAATTGCCGTCCGCGCCCTGCACCAGCCCTGCCTGGGGATCGGCACCATTAGTGGAATTGAATGAGATCAAACTGGTCAGGACACCATTGGTGGTCACTTCAAATACCGTGCCCAGGCCATTTGACCCGCCGGCCTGGGTTGTGCCATAAAAATTTCCATTCGTGCCCTGTACCAGGCCGCCGTAGGGGTTGGCGTCATTGGTATAATTGAAGCAAAACAAGGTAGTGAGTGCGCCGGCGGGTGTCACCCGGAATATCGTGCCATCACCGTCCGACGAAATGTCATTGGTCCCACCCATCTGGGTTGTGCCATAGAAATTACCATCCCCGCCCCGCACCAGTCCGTTCGGGTAAACGCCCAGCGCGGCACCATTGGTGCCCGTAAACGAAACAAGACTGGTGAGACCGCCGTTGGTCGTCATCTGAAATACCGTGCCGCAGTCGTTTGTGCCACCCGCGGAAGTCGTACCGTATAGATTTCCAGTTGCGCCCCACACGAGATTGGCCGCCAGATTGGCGCCTGGATACGTGCCGCCGGCACCGGTGAACGAGAGCAGACTGGTGAACGCGCCGATGGAAGTAATTTTAAATGCGGTCCCAATGTTGTTTGAGCCACCCTCCTCGGTCGTTCCATAAAAAGCTCCGTCAGGCATCTGCAATAAACCGGCAGCCGGTTGGGAACCGTTGGCTTGATTAAATGAAAACAAATTGGTAAGGCCCACTCCCCCAAAAACGCAAGGCACAACCCAGTTCACGGCCCACAAGCCGAGCAGCAGCCGAAAAGGCGTTTTCTCCAATGCACGCACGACTTTAGAAATTTTCCACAACAGGGTTTGAAGTCGCAGTCCCCCCTGTTCAATGACGTATACGGGTCAGATAACAACTTTTTTTACCCGCAAACAGCGAACACTTTTTGACCGGTTCACCGGGCTGATCGGAATTTCCACATGCCGCCCGAAAGCAATCCCAGCAAGATCAACGACCATGCGGCTGGCTCAGGCACGGGGTCAACTCCGCTGATGCTCAAATCTTTGCTGATCAAATAAGTGCTGCCGGGCGCGAGATTGACGTCCCATTCAAGGCCCCACTTGACATTGCCGTAGGTGTACAGGTTGCCATTGAGGGTGCTGGCCGTCCCGTTGTTGAGCATGTTCAATATTGAATTGTCACTGGCCACTTCGGCGTGGGTTGCGGCATGGCTGACCACGGTATCAACGTTTTCCCCCAAATGACAGAAACCATCAGTCTGATCAACTTCGTTGTATCCCTTCGAGGTTTTGTCCAACTGGCCGGAATCATTGTTAGGCGTGCCGCCCAAATTAAAATCCGCGTACTGGAAAAAATGAAATGCAAGAGTGCCGCCGGTAAGATTCTGGATTTTTATCGTCTCCGACAAATCAGACGTTCCGCTCCCAGGCGCACCGCCGACCAGCGAGTAGAGCACATCCACGCTGAACAAGGATGCCGCGTAAGTGGTGTCCAGGATGCTCGGACCTATCAGGTTTATGACTGGTGCACCAATCGTGTCAATTGACGCCTCGGGACCGCTGCTGCCGACGCGATACCAAAACCATTGCTGGTTCAATTGCTTTTGTCCGTCCACCATCCAGTTGTACATGCCCGCCTGGCTACCCAGGTCAATACTCACCGAAGCATTGCCGGACGACAAAGTATAAATGGGCGAGGCGTTTGCTGTACTGGTAATGATTTGAAAACCTGTAACGAAAGCCACGAAACAAGCCCACCACCTTTTCCCCCCATGAAACAGAGAAACAACACGACAACTCATAGTCTTCCGGCTGGGTTCTAAATCTATACTGCCTAACAAGTACTTCTTTGACAGTATGTTGTCAACTCGGTTCTGACAAAATGGACCTGCCCTTTTGGGTAGAATCGACTCAGTCGAGTTTCAGGGAGTACTGGCTTTCGATCATCTCGGCCTGCCGCTTGAGAAGCGCATTTTGCTCTTCAATGAGTTTACGACGCTCTTCGATGAGCCTAGTTTGTTGCTGCATCAGGCGCTTTTGCTCTTCGATGAAGTTTTTCTGGCTGGCGATCAAATCCATGGTGGCACTTGCGATAGATTGCGTTGCGTCTCCCCCGTTTGCTCCAGCCTCAGCTGTGTAATTGTTTGGTCTCCCATTCAGCACGGGTCCGACACCCGAATTGGACCGGGAAGAGAGTTCCATCACCACATGCGTATAAAACTTGGAGTAATCGAAGACTTTCTTCCGACGAAGTTTGCTGTGGTCTTCCGATGTGCTGTTGCTCTTTATAGCAGGCAGCTTCACGCCGAGTGTCCCTGCGCCGCCATTTTCTTGTCCGTTTCCTGACGGAGTCCGGGCTGAGGCAATCGCTTGCCCTCTATTCGCAAAGACTGCGCCACGCACTCTCCGTTGCCGGCGCTTTTGGTAGAGGAGTACTCCACCTGCTGTCACGGCACAGCCTGCCAGAGCAGAATAAATCCAGACCACAACGCCAACTCCGGAACCGGCTATCAAATTCTTGTTCCCAGCCGCTTGTTTGTCATCAATAATCAGTTGCGCCAGACCGATATCGGAGACTTTGTCTCCGTCCTGGTAATCGGTATAGCGCTGTCCTTCCTTGAACGTGATATTCTTGATGAGTTGCTGCAACGGAACCGAATCGGACGCGACCGGATACGGTTGCACTGTGATGATTTCAAGGACGCCACGTCGGCCAAGCAGGAGTAATGTATCATTAACCACCTTTGACGATTGCGTTTCTGCCCGAAGCGACCAAGCCAATGAGTGGTTACTGGTATCGTACACCGGAGGGCGCTCCCAAGCCACCGAGACGATGGCTGGCATCCCTTGTCCTGTGCGCTCGTTGTTTTGCTGTTCACTCCGTTTTTGCACGGCCTTTAGCACCGCGGCAGAATCAATGTGCTCTTTACCCGCATTCTTCACATAACCAACATCCACGAACGTTAAGACAATCCACCATTTCCCGGAATCCGGAGCCAGAATGCCAATTAAACCATCCGGAACGGGATTTTTCATCCGCTCAAGAAGCATCCGCGCCCCCGCTTCACCGGTCAAACGATAGCCCTGAGGCACATTGATATCTGCAAGCGTCCCCAAGCTTGCCTGCTTTGGACCTGAAATCCACCGGATTTCTTGAGAAGGCATCACCGGAGTAAGGGAGAGTTGATCACTCCAACACGGCTGACTCAAAAAAACTGCCAACGCGGGTAGAAGGTAAAAAACAGCTACTTTATTCCGCCCTTTGGAATTCATCGAAAGGCAGGTATTCATATTTACAACTTATACAACTTACCCCACTAGGTTCAATTAGTGTCCAAGTTTTAAACAAAAACTGTCCAAAGTCAATACGATTTTGGCGTCGCTTGAATAATTAACACAATTGTCAAATTGGCACCAGTAACACAACATGTTTATTTCAAATAACTTACACGATTTTCCACGCGATTTATCAGTTTATTTCCGGCGTTTGCGTTTGATTTTGAGTTGAGTCGCGGCGTGAGTCAGGGCGGCATGAACGCGGGCGGCCTCCTCATCGCTAACCTTTTCAGCCAAGCGGACTTCGGCACGCCGTCGGGCTTCCTCGGCCTTCGCCTCGTCAATGTTCTCCGCACTGATGGCCATGTCGGTAAGAATGGAAACGCGGTCCCCTGTGACCTGAACAAAGCCGTCGCCTACAGCGAGGAAAAGGGTCTCCTTGCCTTTGTTCACGATGATTTCGCCTGCGACGAGTTGTGTCATCAACGGCATGTGCTGCGGCAGAATGCCCATCTCGCCTTCCACGCCGGTTAGCGTGACCATGTCCACATTATCCGAGAAGATTTTTGCCTCCGGAGTGACAATTTCCAATTTCAGTGTAGCGGCCATTTTTCGTTGGGAAGGCGGTTGTGTCGGCGACCCGAATTGGGAACGCGTTACACACTCCTTCCCATTTATTATTCTTTTATCTCCTCAATTCCGCCTTTCATGTAAAAATTCTGCTCTGGCACATCATCGTGTTTGCCGTCGAGTATTTCCTTAAAACCACGGACGGTTTCCGCCACCGGCACCTGCTTACCCTGACGACCGGTGAACACTTCCGCCACCGAGAACGGCTGACTGAGGAAGCGTTGGATTTTTCGCGCGCGATAAACAGTGAGCTTGTCGTCCGGCGAAAGTTCGTCCATGCCCAGAATCGCGATGATGTCCTGCAAATCTTTGTATCGTTGCAGCACGCGCTGCACGCCGCGCGCCGTTTCATAATGCTCCTGTCCGACAATGTCAGGAGTCAACGCGCGCGAAGTCGAAGCCAGTGGATCCACAGCGGGATAAATTCCCAATTCTGCAATGGAGCGCTCCAAAACAATTGTTGCGTCCAAGTGCGCAAAGGTCGTGGCCGGTGCCGGATCAGTCAGGTCGTCGGCCGGCACATAGACGGCTTGGAATGATGTAATGGAACCTTTTTTCGTTGAAGTAATGCGTTCCTGCAAATCGCCCATTTCGGCGGCAAGCGTCGGTTGATAACCGACGGCGCTCGGCGTGCGGCCCAGCAGCGCGGACACTTCCGAACCCGCCTGGGAAAAGCGGAAAATATTGTCAATGAACAACAGCACATCCTGATTTTTTTCGTCGCGGAAATATTCCGTGACGGCGAGGCCGGACAAGGCCACGCGCAGGCGCGCGCCCGGCGGCTCATTCATCTGCCCATACACCAGCGCGATTTTCGAGGCGCCGAGGTTGTCCTGCTTGATGACACCGGCCTCGGACATTTCAGTGTAGAGGTCGTTGCCTTCGCGCGTACGTTCACCGACACCGGCGAACACGGAGACGCCACCGTGCATCTTGGCGATGTTGTTGATCAATTCCATAATGACGACGGTCTTGCCCACGCCGGCGCCGCCAAATGCGCCGACCTTGCCGCCTTTCAGGAACGGGCAGATCAGGTCAATGACCTTGATGCCAGTCGTCAAAATTTGCGGGCTGGTGGATTGTTCGGCCAGGGTCGGCGCAAGACGATGAATGGGATAAAACTTATCGGCTTTGACCGGTCCGCGTTCGTCCACCGGCTCGCCGACGACGTTGAACACGCGGCCCATCACAGCGTCGCCAACGGGCATGGAGATCGGTCCGCCGGTGTCCACGACTTCGTAGCCGCGCTTCATGCCTTCGGTCGAGCCCATGCAAACGCAGCGCACCCAGTTGTCGCCAAGATGTTGCTCAACTTCGAGCGTCCGCTTCACGCGTCCCTGTCCGGGCAAGTCGAACTCGACCGTCAGGGCATTGTAAATGGCGGGCAGCGCGTCGGGAAATTCCACGTCTACGACCGGTCCGATGATTTGAACGATTTTGCCTTTGTTCATGTTTTAAAAAATTTGTCTAAAACTCCGGGCTCAGGCCACGGCCATCTGGGCAGTGGCAATTTCCAGTAATTCTTTCGTGATGTTGGCCTGGCGCAACTTGTTGTATTCAAGCGTCAGGTCTTTGATAAGTTGCATGGCGTTCTCGGTGGCATTTTTCATGGCCACCAGTTTGGCGCTGTACTCGCTCGCCCGCGCTTCCAGCAAAATTTGATAAATTTTGAAGTTCAAGCTGTGCGGCAGTAACTCGCCCAGGACGGTGACTTCATCCGGCTCAAATTCAAAAGTATCTGTCGTCGTGCCGCGCGCCGGCAGTTCCTCCGTTTGCGCCCGACCAGAGGCGCCGGTCGTAACGGCCTGGATTTTGCCAACGGGCAGGAGCAGCAAGGTTTCCGGCCGCTGGGTCAATGTGGATACGAACCGGGTGAACAGAATATCCACCGCCCCTACTTCACCCGTGGTAAACAAATCCTGCACGAATCTGGAAATGGCCCGCGCCTCGCCGAATTGCGGCGTGTCCTTGTAGGTGAACTCGGCGGCCAATTGCCGTCGGGTGCGCGAGATGAACTGCGCCGCTTTTCGCCCGGTAGTGACGAAGACTGTCGAGTTTTTGTCAAACTTCACCGCTTCGCGGAATAAATTGCTGTTGAGCGCACCGCACAAACCCTTGTCGGTGCTGACCAGGACGACCGCGCGCTTATTGGCCAAACGTGTCTCCATCAACGGATGTTTGAATGCAGCGATGCGCGGTGCCGCCTCGGCGAGCACCTGATTCATCAGGTCGGCATACTGCCGGCTCGCCAGCGCGGCCTGTTGAGCCTTGCGCATCTTGGCTGCCGCCACCATTTGCATCGCCTTGGTGATTTGGGCGGTGTTCCTGACCGACTTGATGCGCCGGCGGATGTCGCGGGTGCTGGGCATGGATTAATGATAGGTCTGCTTGAAATCTGTCACGGCCGTTTTCAAATTGGCGGCCAGCGCGTCGCTCATCACTTTTTCTTTGGCGATCCGCGCCAGCAAATCAGTTTTCCGGCTGCTCATGTAATCTGTCAATTTCGCCTGGAAATCCTTGATCTTGTCCACGGGCACGTCATCCACAAAACCGTTCTGCGCCGCCCATAATACCACCACCTGTGCTTCCACCGGCATCGGGTTGTATTGAACCTGCTTGAACAATTCAACGATGCGCTTGCCGCGTTCGAGCTGTGCCTGTGTCTTCGCGTCGAGATCGGAACCGAACTGGGCAAACGCCGCCAGTTCGCGGAATTGCGCCAGGTCGCCCTTGATGCGGCCGGCCACTTGTTTCATCGCCTTGACCTGCGCCGCCGAACCAACGCGCGACACGGAGAGGCCGACAGAAATGGCGGGACGCACGCCCTGATAAAACAAATCCGTTTCCAGGTAAATCTGGCCGTCGGTGATGGAGATCACATTCGTCGGGATGTAGGCGGAGACATCGCCCGCCTGCGTCTCGATGATGGGCAGCGCTGTCAGCGAGCCATTGCCGTTTTTCTCGTTCAAGCGCGCGGCGCGTTCAAGCAGCCGGCTGTGCAGGTAGAACACGTCGCCCGGATACGCCTCGCGGCCGGATGGACGCTTCAACACCAGCGAAACCTGGCGATAGGCGACGGCGTGCTTTGACAAATCGTCGTAGATAATCAGCGCGTCCATGCCGTTGTCCATGAACCATTCACCCATCGCCGCGCCGGCAAACGGCGCCAGATACTGGTTAGTGGCCGAATCGGAAGCCGCCGCCACCACGATGATCGTGTAAGGCAACGCGTGCGCCTCGTCCAACACTGCGATGGTGCGGGCCACGTCGGATTGTTTCTGGCCGATGGCAACGTAAATGCAATACAACGGGCGGTAATCCTTGTCGCCAGCCTGCTGTGCCGCAAGGTTGAGCCGCGCGTTGTTAATGATCGTGTCAACGCCGATGGTCGTTTTGCCGGTCGAACGATCGCCGATGATCAACTCACGCTGGCCGCGACCGATCGGAATCATCGCATCAATGGCCATAATCCCGGTCTGGACCGGCTGGCTGACTGAACGGCGTTTGATGATGCCGGGCGCGATTTTTTCCACCGGATATTCCGTGGCCGACTTGACCGGACCTTTGCCATCAAGCGGCTGGCCCAGCGCGTTGACGACCCGGCCCAGCAATTCCCGGCCAACGGGCACCTGCAACAGTTTGCCGGTTGTGCGGACTTCGTCGCCCTGCTTGATTTCGGTAAAATCACCCAAGATGATCGCGCCGACTTCGGTTTCTTCAAGATTCAGCGCCAGGCCGGTAATGCCATGGCCGAAGTCGAGCATCTCGTTCAACATCGTGTCGGTCAGCCCTTCGATCCGGGCTACCCCGTCACCAATTTCCCGCACGACACCGACGTTTTGCTTTGCCGTCGCCAGTTTTGCGCCGGCGATCTGGGCTTCAATTTCCTGCAGCAGGTCGCTCATAAATTCTCAATCTGATTCCGTTTTGTTAAAATTGTTGTGCCAGTGCGTTCAATCGCGCCCGCACGCTGCCATCGTAAAGATCGCTGCCCGCTTGAATCCGCAGACCGCCGATCAAGGCCGGATTCTGGATGAAGAAAACGTTCATGCCGGCTCCATAAATCTTTTTCAGTTGCGTCGTCACTTTCGTTCTTAAAGCGGACGGCAACGGTATCGCGCTTTCCACGTGCGCGGTCCGCCTTTCCAAATCCAGTTTCACGAGCCGTTGCAGGCGCGACAGAATCTCGAGATAGCCGCGCGGCTTTCGTGCCAGCATCCGCGCCACAACCTGTCGGACGCGATTTTCGTCTAACAGCCCCTCGACCAAACAACTGCGAAACAGTTCCCGGGCTTCGCGTTGTGCCTGTTTGGAAATTTTCATTTTTCTTTCGGCAGGGCGGCTAATCATCACATCGCCGCGGCGTATTGCGCACAGCACGTTCTGCCTATGTCGCCAGTTGCTTCGCCGTCTCTTCCGCTAGGCGGCGTTGGTCATCCGGCGTCAGCACTTTGCCGGTAACCGTGGCCGTGGTCTGCACCACCAGCCGTCCGACTTCGCGCTTTAGTTCCGCGAGCATCCGCGCGTGATCCTGGGCGACGGCCTCGCGCGCCTTGGCCACGATTTGTTCGGCGACGACGATGGCTTTCTGCGTTTCCATTTCGCGCACGCGGGCGGCGGCGGTGCGCCCTTCTTCGATCAACTGGTTGGCCACGTCGCCGGCCTGAGCCAGGATGCGTTTGCGTTCGGCTTCAGTGTGCGCGAGTTCGGCCTTGATTTTCTCGGCATTGGCGAGGCCCTCGGCGATTTTCTGCCGCCGCGCTTCGAGCATGGCGAAAATCGGTTTATAGGCAAACCGCCAGAGCAAAAAGAATACAATGGAGAAATTAATCAACTGCGCGAGCAGCATTCTCCATTCGATACCGAGTTCGTTCATAGGCCGTTCTTGTTGACCACGATCCAGGCGATCACAGCCCATCCTTCGGCGAGCGCCATGCCCAGCAGCATAATCATCAAAATGCGGCCGAACATTCCGGGGTTGCGGCTCATGGCCACCACGCCCCCGGCCGTGGCGATGCCAAGGCCGATCGACGCGCCGCCAAAGGCGAGACCGATGTGAACATTACCTACCATCTCTGCGAGCATCATATACTTTTTCTTTCTCGTTGGTTTTGGTTGTCACCCCAACATCGCGTGCGGGGCAAATTAAAAAATTCAATGGCCCGATTCCTCATCCGCGTGCGTGCACAGGGTGCCGACAAAGGCCACCGTCAGCAGCGCGAACACAAACGCCTGCAACACGCACACGAACATTTCATAAAAATAAAACGGGAGCGCCGTAAGCACGGACAGCCAGAGTGAATTGTGGTGCAGCATCATATCCAGTACGCTTTCGCCGCCAAAAATGTTGCCATAGAGACGCATGGCCAGCGCCACTGGGCGGACAAACAGAATCGACAGCAATTCCATCAGGCCGATGAAAATAAACAGCAGCCAGAACAATGGATACAGCCATTTGTTTACCGCCATTTTCACGCCAAAAATATGTTTGACCAGTCCCCAAATCCCGTTGTAGCGAACCGCCCAATAAAGACTCATCACCAGAAAAATCGCCGCCATCACCACCGGCAGGTTCGCGTCCGTGGTCGGCGGACGGAAAAAAGGCCACTCCACATGCTTGATCGCAAACGGCAGCACGCTGCCTTTGTCCGGCACCCCGAGACCGATGCTGCCGACGCCGGGAATCAAATCCACAAAGTTCGAGATGACGATGAAGATGAAAAACGTTGTGGCAAACGGGAAGACCCAGCGCGTGACCCGGGCATCCAACACATTGCCCATCAGGCTTTCCCAGCCTTCGACGAGCACTTCCATTACGTTTTGCCCGTGCGTCGGGATTTCCTTGGCCTTCGAGGTCGTCACCCGAACGATGACAAAAATCAGTGCGGCCACAATCCAGGTGCAAATCATTGAATTGGTCACCGGCAAGCCGAGTACTGTGAAAAGCGTAGGCGCCACTTCCGGAACCAGCGGCGGCTCCGTTTCCGTTCCGGTTGCTGCAGGGGCCTTGGTCGCCAGCGCAACAACAGTTTGCGCCGGTGGCCCAACGGGAGCCGGCGTTGTCGAAGACTGCGCCTTCAGACTCACCGCCGTTGCCATTGCCAGCAAACCACAGGCAAAAATGAATTCTATCAACCGCATTGGGTTCAAAAAA
>Ga0335078_10017851_pt1 | contig 10553 bp, 9 predicted proteins | sample Lox_Sample_32_FD_206711 | JGI IMG/M metagenome (GOLD analysis project Ga0335078, IMG submission 206711) | Soil microbial communities from Loxahatchee National Wildlife Refuge, Florida, United States - Lox_Sample_3.2 | ecosystem: Environmental > Terrestrial > Soil > Wetlands | place: USA: Florida...
ATGGCGGCGCCATACCGGAGCTGGGGGTGTTCCAGGAGCAGGGACCGCCGGACGGCGCCAGCTCCTGGTCCGGTACGCCGCAAAAACTTACCCCGGGGACGCTCTCAAGACACTCGTAGCCTTGTGTCGCGGGGGTTATCGTATCTAAGAAGTAAAACTTGTACGGTCCATTGGCGGCGTTGACAGGCTGGCTCGGCGACGGAGCATAGGCGAAGCTATAACTTGTATTAACCGGAGTCCAAACCGGCGCACTATCCTGCCCGAAGGCGCAGGGTAAGATCAAGAGCAAGCTCGAGTAAGTCGCGCGGGCCGTTCTGCGGATCGAACTATTTCCCGATAGTTTCATATAGGAACTTAGTGGCCGTGCGGTGCGCCATAGACAGAGCGGAGTGTTTGGGCCGGCCCGACGTTCTCTCTCCTTGTATAACAGGAAAAAGAATCCGTAAGCAAGAGGCGCGAGTGCGCGAGAGGCTTCCGGCGGCGAACGGCGAGTGATGGAGCGTGTGGTTCCGCACGGAGGCGTTTGCGCTCGGAAATTCCGGCTTGCTCCGCGGATTCTTTCGCCCAGGGACGGAAGGGCGGCACACAAACATGCACCCCGCCGATAGCTGGATCGAGTCCGGCGAATATATCATGGTTCAAGCCGGTTCAAGCCGGTTGAAGCCCATGCCCTCCGACCCCCGCCACGAGTATGCGCAGCGTTTGGAAATGCGCCGCGCCGGTGTGGCGCGTCAGGACCGGCGGCATCGCACGATCGCCAACCTGCGGCTATTGGTCTTCGTCATCGCGGCCATCCTGGCGTGGCTCGCCTGGGGCCGCGGTGTGCTCCACGCCTTCTGGCTGGCGCTGCCCGCCGGGGCGTTCGCGTGCCTCGTGCTGATGCATGATCATGTTCTGCGGGCGCGCCGGGCCAGCGAACGGGCTGTGGCGTACTATCAAAAGGCGCTGGCCCGTCTCGACGGAAAGTGGACCGGCCAGGGTGAAACCGGCGAGCGGTTCCTGGACCCGGCGCACCCCTACGCCGAAGATCTGGACCTGTTCGGCCCGGGTTCCCTGTTCGAACTGCTTTCCACCGCGCGCACGCGCCGCGGTGAGGAGATCCTGGCCGCGTGGCTGCTCGCCCCCGCCGATCCGACCGTACTGCGGGCGCGCCATCAAGCCCTCGCGGAGCTCGGCCCCATGCTGGATCTGCGCGAGGATCTGGCGGTGCTCGGCGAGGATGTGCGCAGCGGCGTGCATCCGGAAGCGCTGGCGGCGTGGGGCGAGGCGCCGACCCTGCTTCCCTCGCGCCGCGCCCGTATCCTCGCTTTTCTGATCGCTTGTTTGACCGTGGCCGCCGCGGTGGCGTGGGCCGCGCTGGGCCTGCGCGATCTGTTCTTCGTCATGATTGCGGCGGACGCGATCTTTATCGCCCGCTTCCGGCGCGTGGTGCAACGCGTGGTGGAGGCGGTGGAGCAGCCGGCGCACGATCTCGCCTTGCTCGCCCAGGTCCTCGCCCGTCTCGAGCGCGAACGCTTCACCGCTCCGCGTCTGGTTGAATTGCGCGCCGCGTTGGACGTGGAAGGCCGCCCGGCATCGGCGCGCATCGCCCGGCTGAACCGGCTGCTCGAATTGTTGGACTCCCGCGACAACGTCGTCATCCGCGTTGTCGGACCGCTGCTGCTTTGGACCGAGCAGTTGGCCTTCGCCCTGGAAGCCTGGCGCCGCCTGTCGGGGCCCGCATTGCGCCGCTGGCTCGCCGCCGCCGGTGAGATCGAGGCTCTCTGTGCGCTGGCGGCCTACGCGTGGGAGCATCCCGCGGACGCCTTCCCGGAGTTCGCGTCCGGCCCGGCCTGCTTCGATGGCTACGGACTCGCGCATCCGCTGCTCGACGAATCGCGCGCGGTGCGCAACAGTGTGCAGCTCGGCGGCGGCTTGCGGGTCCTCATCGTCAGCGGGTCGAACATGTCCGGCAAGAGCACGCTGTTGCGCACTGTGGGCGTCAACCTGGTGCTGGCGCAAGCCGGGGCTCCCGTCCGCGCGCGCCGGCTGCGCCTTTCGCCCTGGGCGCTGGGGGCTTCCATTCGAACTTTGGATTCCCTGCGCGGCGGCACATCGCGCTTCTATGCCGAGATCACCCGGCTGCAGCAGATCATGAAACTGACCGCTGCTCCCCTGCCCGTTCTCTTCCTGCTCGACGAATTGCTGCACGGAACGAATTCGCACGACCGGCGGATCGGCGGCGAGGCCATCGTGCGCGGCCTGGTGGAACGCGGCGCCATGGGCCTGCTCACCACGCACGACCTGGCGCTGGCGCACATCGCCGAGGCCCTCGCTCCCCGCGCGGCGAATGTGCACTTCCAGGATTCTCTGGAAAACGGCCGCATGACTTTCGACTACCGTCTGCACCCCGGCGTCGTGGAGAAGAGCAACGCCCTGGAGCTCATGCGCTCGGTGGGCCTGGACGTGTAGCAAGTGGTTCCGCCCGGGCCCAATCGAGTACAATACAGAGGTAGCGAAGGTAGGAGGAACACCGGGTTGGCTGCCTCTCTCAAAATCACCGGACCGGCCGGCGCCTCGGAAGTGCAGTTGCTCGACAGCAGCACTTGGAAAATCGGGCGCGAGCCCGCCTGTACGGTTGTGCTGAACGACGATGCCGTGTCCCGCCGGCACGCGATGGTGCAACAGACCGAGAAGGACGAATACTACCTGATCGATCTCGGAAGCCGCAACGGCACCTTTCTGAACGATGTGCGCGTCAGCACGCCCTCCATCCTGGCCAACGGCGACCAGATCCGCGTCGGGACTCATTCCTTGCAGTTTCAAAGCGATTCCGCGCTGCCGAAGTACGTGGAAGACAAGGGCAGCCAGACCGACCCGGGCGCTACCCGGCCCATGTATGCGCCCCGCACGGTGAGCGTCCTGGTGGTGGACGTGCGCGGATACACCAAGCTCGCGCAGGCCATGGATCACACCATTCTTTGCCAGTTGATCGGCACCTGGTTCCGCGAAGCCTCGCAGATCATGGATAAGTACGGCTCGTGGGCCCAGCAGTATATCGGCGATGCGGTGATGGCCGTGTGGCTGCACGACGACCCCGCCAACCGGCAGAGGCAGATGATGCGGATTCTGCGGGCCTACGCGGATTTCGCCAGAAGCACCCAGAAGCTGCAACAGAAGTTCCAGCTTCCATCTTTCCGGATCGGCGCGGGCATCAATACGGGCCTCGCCCAAGTGGGGAACACGGGCACAGGCGCCCAAACGAACTACACCGCGGTCGGAGACGCCGTGGTGGCCGCGTTTCGGATCGAGACGTGCACGCGCCAAATCGACTGCGATCTGGCCATCGGAACCGCCACGTTGGAAGCACTCGGCGCACCCGCCAAATATTTCGAGAAGCACTCCGTCGAGCTCAAGGGATTCGACAAACCCACCACCGTGTGGTCCACTTCGTTCCCGGCCGTCGAAGATCTGCTGGCCACCCTCGGACCCGAATCGGGATCCGGCCGCACGACAGCCCCGACTCGGAGCGCGTAACGGGTAGCGGTCCGCCCGTCCAGGCGGCGCGCGTCTCCGGCCGGCTCGGGTCCAGCGCTGCCGCGGTTCAGCCGGCCGCCAGCATGGATGTGCAGTGCCCGCAACGCTGGGCGCCGGTGGGCACGGTCATCAGGCAGAATGGGCATTTCGCTTCGGCCGGCGCGGGCGCCTCGGCTTTCTTCGGCGTCAAACGATTCACCTGGCGGATCAGCAGGAAAATCGCGAACGCCACGATCACGAAGTCGATCACCGCATTCAGAAACAGCCCGTAATTGATCGTCGCGGCATGCGCGGCTTTGGCGGCGGCCAGCGATTCGTAGCCTTTGCCCGATAAATCGAAGAATAAACCGCTGAAGTCCACCTTCCCGACCAGCACACCGATCGGCGGCATCAGGATGTCGGTCACCAGCGACGTGATGATCCTGCCAAAAGCCGCGCCGATGATCACGGCGACGGCCAGGTCGAGGACGTTGCCGCGCATAATGAATTCCTTGAATTCCTTAATCACCTAAAGCTCTCCTTAGCAACGATGCTATCGGTTGAGCCGGCGCAAAGCAAGAGAAGACGGCGCCAGCCGGGCTCGCTCCACCCCCGGCTTTTACCGTGGCAGGCTTCATCGAGATGGCTGGTTGCTTTCGTGCGCGATCCCAATTCCAGGAGCGGGCGGCGCTCGCCAAGCGAAGCAGCCAAGGGGCTATTTCATTCGGGCTATGGGCTTGAAAACTGAGAGGATGTGCTAGAATCGGTACGGAGGACCACTGTCGCCGGGTTTTCCAAAACCTGTAACGAAGTGGCCGCGGGTGGCATCTATGGTGTATGGGCGGCGCTCCTACTCCGCAGTGACGCCACCGCGAAGATGATGTCTGAGAACATGAACAGCACCCCGCTACCGGAACCCACTGGCCCAGCGCCGTTCGATCCCAACGAGCATCTCAACCACCTGCTGACCCCCGAAGTCGAAACGCCCTGGTTCAAGTCGCTGATTGGCAATATCCGGGAGCTGATTCATCCGGCGCAGCTTCCACCGCTTCAAGTCACTTCGAAGCCGATCGCGGTCAAGGACATCTGGGGTCTGTACGGACGGAAGAAACAGTCGGGCGTCTATTCTCTGGCTATTCACGTGAGCGTGGTGGTGCTGCTGTTCACGGTGGCCTCGAGCAAAGCCGTCCAGAAGGCCGCTCGAGATCTCACCACTCTGATCGCTCCTCCGGACATCGCACCGTACGTTCCCAAGGCGGGCGACAAGCCAGCCGGCGGAGGAGGCGGAGGCGGCGATCGTTCGCCTCTTCCCGCCGCTAAGGGCAGGTTGCCCAAAGCATCCCTGAAACAGTTCACGCCCCCAGTGCAAGTGTATAACAACCTGAACCCGAAGCTGCCCATGGAGCCGACGATCATCGCTCCTCCCGACGTGAATCTCCCGCAGGTCAACATGAGCCAGTATGGCGACCCGCTGGCGAAGCTCGGTCCACCCTCGAATGGTCCGGGGTCCGGCGGCGGCATTGGCTCCGGTAATGGCGGTGGCGTAGGTTCGGGTAAGGGCGGCGGATTCGGTCCCGGGGAAGGCGGCGGCGTTGGCGGAGGCGCTTTCCACATGGGCGCCGGCATCACGGCGCCGACGGTGCTTTACAAGGTTGAACCGGAGTACTCCGAGGAGGCTCGCAAGGCCAAATACCAGGGCACCGTGGAACTGGTCATCGAAGTGGACGTTAACGGCAAGCCCCGCAACCTCAAAGTTGTGCGCAGCCTCGGCTTGGGGCTGGACGAAAAGGCTATCGAAGCGGTAGAGAAGTGGAAATTCCGTCCCGGCTACAAGGACGGGCATCCCGTCGTCGTGCAAGCCTACGTCGAAGTGAACTTCCGGCTGTTATAGACAACCGGCCAGCCCTTATTTCTGTTTCGTTCCCGTCCAGGCGCCTTCGCCCATATCCCCGAACTCGACTTTGCCTTTCATCTTCGTGCCGCCTTCGATCGTTCCGGAGTAGTGCGCCACCCCGCTTTGTCCGGAATACTCGAAGTTGAACTTGAAGTCGATCTGGTCCCCCTTCACCGTGCCGGTCACATCGGCTTTGCCGAACAGCCCGGTGTAGGTCCCGGTAAGTCTCTCGCCATCCTGCTTGAAGACGAACGATGGACTGCCGCTGCCCGCGGAGGTCTCCACGTTGAAATCCCAGCTTCCGGAGATATCGTGTGCCAGCAGGGGCACGCACACCAGCCCGATCCAAAGCGCTATCCGTAGGAATCTCGACATGCGGTAGAGGATACCACAAATTATCGGAGCGGCTTCCGGCACTCCGCGCACGGGCAGATCTCGCGCAGGTGGTCCCAGGAGTAAATCCCCGTGGAGTGGCCGTCGCTCCAGTGGATGCGGATGGCGTAGTTGCCCACCGGCTCGACGCTGAGCATCTTGAGCGTGGGCTTGTACATCTGGAACGGCGAGGCCGGAGAATCCGCTTCCGGCTGGCGCGGCGGCGTGCCATGCGCCCCCGTGCACGCGGCGCAGGGGCACTTGTCGCGCAGGTACGTGAGGCCGTACGCGCTCGAGTGCCGGTCCTTCCAGTCGATCTGGATGCCCTTCGATTTCGAGATGGCGATGTGCTCGGGATCGCTGGTGCTCGTCATATCAGTTCAGAAGCCGCTCCACGTCCCGCACGCCCGAGATGCGGCGCATGGCGCCCACCAGTTTCTCGAGCTGCTTTTTATCCCGTACGTCCACGATCATCTCCACCATGGCGCCTTCCACGTCCTCGGTCTTCGCCTCCAGGCTGCGGATATTGGTGTTCTCGCCAAAGAGCACCGACGTGAGTTGATTGAGCATGCCGGGGCGGTCGTCGGTATGCACCACCAATCTCACCGGGAAGGCATCCGCGGTGCTGCGGGCCCATTCCACTTCGATTTTACGCTCCACGTCGTACATCAGGTTCTGCACGTTGCTGCACGCTTTGGAGTGCACCGCGACACCCTTGCCGCGCGTGACGTAGCCTACGATACCTTCGCCGCGAATGGGATTGCAGCACTTGGCGCGATAGACCATCAGGTCGTCCATGCCCTTAACGCGGATGACGGCGTCGCCTTCCTGGGCGCGCGCGCCGCCGTACGGAGTGGGCGCCGCTTCCGGCTCCGCCGCCGGTCTGGAACTCTCGACGGGTTCCGGCGGCACCTGGTCGGGCGCGAGTCTTTGCAGCACCTGCCGCGCGGAGAATTTGCCGTAGCCCAGCGCGGCGTACAGATCCTCGATCTTGCCGTAACCGTACTCTCCGGCGACTCTCTCGAGATCGCCCTTGCTCACCCGGCTCAGCGCCACACCCAGCCGCCGGGCTTCCTTCTCCAGGTATTTCTCCCCGATCTCGATGGCTTTCAGCCGTTCGTTGGCGTTGATGACGTGCTTGATCTTGTTGCGGGCGCGTGCGGTTTTGGCCAGCGTGAGCCAGTCCTTGCTCGGCTGGTGGCCCGGCTGCGTCAGGATTTCGACGATGTCGCCGTTGCGCAGCGCATAGCGCAACGGCACGATGCGGCCGTTCACCTTCGCGCCCACGCATGTCTGGCCGACGTCGGAGTGAATGGCGTAGGCGAAATCGATCGGGGTGGCGTCGCGGGGCAGGGCGATCACCTTGCCGCGCGGCGTGAACGTGTAAACTTCCTCCGGGTAAAGATCCACCTTGAGAGTGGACATGAAGTCCCCGGCATCCTGCATCTCCCGCTGCCACTCGACCAGGTGGCGCAGCCAGGCGATGCGCTGATCGTCGGGCGCGGGACCCTTCTTGCCTTCCTTGTATTTCCAGTGCGCCGCGATGCCCTCTTCCGCGATGCGATGCATCTCCTCGGTGCGGATCTGCACTTCGAAATGCTGGCCGTGCGGCCCCACCACCGACGTATGCAGGGACTGGTAGAGATTGGGGCGCGGGATCGCGATGAAATCCTTGATGCGGCCGGGAATCGGCCGCCACTCGTTGTGAATTACGCCCAGCGCCGCGTAACAGTTCTTCACCGAATCGGTGACGATGCGCAGGGCCATCAGGTCGTAAACCTGCTCAATGCCGATCTTCTGGCGCTTGATCTTCTGGTAAATGGAGTACGGCCGCTTGAGCCGGCCTTCCACGCGCGCCGGGATGCCTTCACGGCGCAGCTCGCTCTCGACGGTTTGGCGAATCTCGCCCAGGAATTCCTCGTTGGAGTGCCGTTTGGACTCGATGGTCCGCGCGATCTCTTCGAAAGCAGCCGGGTCCAGATGGCGGAAGGCCAGGTCTTCCAGTTCGCCGCGCACCTTGCCCATGCCGAGCCGGTGTGCGATGGGCGCGTAGATTTCGATCGTTTCGCGGGCGATGCGCTCGCGGCGGTCGGAGCTCAGGTAGCCGAGCGTGCGCATGTTGTGCAGCCGGTCGGCCAGCTTGACGATGATGACCCGAATGTCGTCCACCATGGCCAGCAGCATTTTGCGAAAGCTCTCGGCCTGGCGTTCCTCGGCGGAGAAGACGTCCAGCTTGCTCAGCTTGGTGACGCCATCCACGCAGCGCGCCACCTCTTCGCCGAAGCCTGCGCGGATTTCCTCCGCGGTCATGCGGGTGTCTTCCACCAGGTCGTGCAGCAGCCCGGTCTCGATGGTGACCAGGTCCATGCGCATGCCCGCGAGGATGTGGGCGACCATGAGCGGATGCACCATGAAGGGTTCGCCGGAGTCGCGGAGTTGGCCCTTGTGGAACTCGGCCGCCGTGCGGAAGGCCTTTTCCATGAAGGAGAGATCGTCGCGCGGGCGGTACTCGCGGACTTTGTCTTCCAGCTCCTGGAACAACTGCTCGATGCGGTCGGGAGGCGGGACTACAGGCGGGACTTGTGAGGAACTGGACAACTCCGGAGACACCAATTTGATTGTAGCCTGAACCGGGAGGGCCGGGCTGAAGGCGCGATTTTCACAGCAAGCAAATGTCTGGAATTAAGATCGTCGCCATCCGCCGAGGGGCGCGCCGCACAACCGCCGCGCGTGCGGAGGATGCTCTGCTTCGTGGTGATGTGAAGCGCGCAGTGACGTTTACGCCGGTAGGCAAGCCGTGCGTTGCGGCGTCCGCGCGTTGGCCACGATCATGATGTGCTCAAGCTGCAGGCAGTCTTCAAGTTCGGATTGTTCTTCGAGGGAAGCGCTGCCGTTATGGGAGCGCTCCACCAACTACGCCACGCGTTGCTGTACGGCGTCGGAAGGGCGGAACGCTACCACAGTCTCCGGGGTTGTGCCGGCCACGATGAAATCGCCAATTTCCTCGTATGATTGGTTGCGCTCATCGCTCCCGGCCCAGTCGCGCTTGCCGGCTGGGCAGATCGGAGCCGCCACGAAGAAAGCCCAAACTCTACTTCGTTTCGGTGGTAATACCGCCGCCGCCGGTAGGTTTCCGCTCGGCCTTGATCTTACGGGTCTCCAGGTTCTTCTGGACCCAGTTGTCGGCGGTTTCCGTGTCCTTTTTGTAGGCTTCGGAAGTCTCTTCCAGGTCCGCCTTCTCGCGATAGAGGAGGTTCTCGTAAGCCATGGCGTCCTCGTACTCGGGATCGAGTTGCAGGGCCTTGTCGAGGCTCTTGAGGCCCTCATCGATCAGCGGTCCATTCTTGGCCGCCAGCTCTGCGCGGGCCTTCTTGTCCTTTAGCGGGCCGGGGTCTTCCGGCCGCATGCCCATCTTGGCCCGGGCTTCCATGCGCGGCTGGAACGTTTGGGTCCAGGCGATGACGCCCAGTGTATAGTAGGCTTCCTTGTTCCGGGGATTGACGGTGACCAGCTTTTCATACCACTGCTTGGCATCGTTCAGCTTCTTCTCATTGAAGTACAGCAAAGCGATGTAGGCGATCGCCAGTTCGTTTTTGGGGTCCTGGTCCAGAACCTTCTGAAACTGATCCTGCGCCGCGCTGGCCATCTGCATATTCTCCGGCGACTCGGCGCCGGGAATATATTGCATCATGTAGGCCGTGGCCAGGTACAAGCGCGCCGTGGCGAACTTGGGATCCAACTCGACGGCTGTCTTGAAACGCTCCACCGCTTGCGGGTACTGCGCGTTCTTGTATGCCTGCACGCCCTTATTCAACTGGTCGCGGGCTTTCAGCTTTTCACACCCGGTGGCGAACGCCGACAGCGCGGCGACCGCCAGCACAAGCAAGACTTTGGTTTTCCTCACTGTCCGGCCTCCATCTGCGGCGTCATGAGCCCGACCTTGTCGATGCCGGCGCCGTGCGCGATGTCGATCGCTTTGGCCACATACTGGAACTCCAGGTCGGCGTCGCCTTTGACGAACACCACGCGCTCCGCGCGGGTCTTAAAGATCTCTTCCAGGCGTCCGCCCAGCGCCGCCTCGGTGGTGGGCTCCTGGTTGATCATCATGGACTTGTCCTTGGCGATGACAATCACCACCGTGCGGGTATTGTCGTCGGACTTCTGACCGGGCGGCGGAGGCTGTGGAACCAGCGCCTCCAGGCCCTTCGGCGTGAGCGGCGTAATCACCATGAAAATAATAATCAGCACCAGAAGCACATCGATCATCGGCGTCATGTTGATGCTCGAGATGGCGCCCTTAGCCCCACCCACTGCCATTGCCATATAGAATTGCTCCTTTTCGTTCTCGCTACCAATAAACCTACTGCCCCGCGGGTGCGGCGGCGGGGGCCGGGCCCTTCTTCTGCTGCGCCTGTTCGGTCAGCAGCCCGAGTTGATCGACGCCGGCGGCACGCAGGTTGTTTACCACGTCCACTACCCTCTCGTAACGCGCCCGGGAATCGGCTTTCACGAAGCACATTTTGTCCAGCCGGCCCGTCAACATATCCTTGACCTTGCCGGGAAGCTCGTCGGCCTTCATCTGGGTGGTATTCAGGTAGGTCTTGCCGTCGCGCGTGACGGCCACCACGATGGCGTCGCTCTTATCGGCCGCCTGCATGGAGATCGGGTTCTGGGTCTTCACCAGGTCCACGCTGACGCCCTTCGACAACATAGGCGTGATGACCATGAAGATGATCAGCAGCACCAGCATCACATCCACCATCGGGGTCACGTTGATATCCGCCACGGGCGG
>Ga0335078_10017852_pt1 | contig 10553 bp, 10 predicted proteins | sample Lox_Sample_32_FD_206711 | JGI IMG/M metagenome (GOLD analysis project Ga0335078, IMG submission 206711) | Soil microbial communities from Loxahatchee National Wildlife Refuge, Florida, United States - Lox_Sample_3.2 | ecosystem: Environmental > Terrestrial > Soil > Wetlands | place: USA...
GCACGGTGACGAGGGACTCGTGGAAACCGAGCCGGCAGGCGGCGGTTTCTACGCGGGGCCGCCGTCGTTCGACGTCAGCCACGGCGAGCTCGTCTCCACCGCGGCTGACTATCACCGCTTCACCCGCATGCTCGCCGAAGGAGGCCGGGCCAACGGGCAACCGATGATCTCACCTGATCACCTACGGCAGATGGCCAGCGACCAAGTGCCGGCGGCGTGCAAGACCGCGGACAGTTTCTTCCCCGGGTTCTGGGACGGCACGGGATGGGGTTTTGGCCTGGCCGTGAAGACAGCGGGATCCGAGCGCGGCCGCATCGGCTGGTCCGGCGGACAAGGTACCGACTTCTTCGTCGACCCGGACGGCACGATAGGCATCCTCCTCACTCAAGTAGAGCTGGGCGAGGACATGTGGCCGCTGGTCACGCAGTTCCAGTCGCTGCACGAGCCGTCATGATCAGCCGCCGGTAGCCCCGCGCTGGCACAGGTGAGGCGGGGTGCGGACGGCTTAGGAGGCTGGCTGTGGTACCGGGACGCTGTCGGGGGTGATGACCTCGGTCAGTTCGAAGCTTGTGGCGGCCCGTGCCGGGCTACCAGCCTTCAGCCGAAGCTTTCGCCCCCGCCCTGCAGATCGTCGACCTGCTCCGCGGCGCACTGGCAGACGCCACCGCCCGCAGCCAGATCCACCCCGATGCCGCCACTGACCCGGGCATGGAGCTGCTGTCGATCATGCACTTCGGCGTAATCAGCCAGCACCTGGCCAACGACGCCGGACGCGACTGGGACCACAGCCGGTACACCCGCCACCACCGGGAAATCCTCTGCCTGTTCATCAAGGCCTACCCGCCCCCCGACATGACCGGCGCCGGCGCGGCCTGGCCGGGGAAATACTCGCTGCGGCGACCGGGTTGCAGTGTTGGTTCCCGGGGCCGCCGTGGCAAGCGTGCCCCGCGCGCGCTAGCACGCGCAGGGATCGTGCCGGCGGCCCGCTGTCGTGGTCCGCGCATCAGACCGTAGACGGACCGTGGAGAAAGATGCCCAGGAAAGTTCAGCCGTACGGCTCCGGCGATGACACCGAGGCTGCCGCGCTGGCCCGGTCCCGGCCGAACCCAGCGCCGGCGTATGTGAACGAGCTGGCCGCGACGATGACGATCGGGCAGATCGCCACGCAGGCGGTGGAGGCTGTCCGGGCGCTGAACCAGCTGACGGCCGATGCCGGGGAACTGGCCGGCCCGGGCGAGGCCCGCGACGTGGTCGCCCGGCTGGCGCTGATGGGCCACCAGCTGCCCCAGCTGTGCGAGCAGCTCGCCCGGTTCCTGGTCGCGGCGCGTGAGGACGGCCAGATCCTGCGCGGCACGGGCGGCGACCCCGACGGCGTGCTGGCTGAGGTGTCCGAGGCGCTGTCCGCGGCCGGGCGGGCCGCGGACATGATGGCGGCGGCACTGGCCGAGGCTGGCGCCAAGGCGGTCGGGCTGGATCTGCCGCCCCGGTAGCGGCGATAAGCAGCGCGCTCTGGCAGCCGCGGCGGTCGGGTTGCGGCGGGCGGTCCAGGCTCAGGCCGACCCAGGCCTTGGGGCACCGCGTAAGCCTCATGGGATGAGCAGATATGGCATTCGCCGGATGCGGCGCTACTGGTCTTACGGCCAGGCTGACCGGTAACGGCCCAGCTTCGTCGGCCTCAGCCCAGCACGCTGCCGGATAGTAAGCCATCCCGGTGGCCAGGGCTGACGAGGCCGCGGCCCGAGACCAGAGATGAACACCATGCCGCCCGTCGGCATCGCGAGCGAAGGCTGGCCGAGATGAAACCCCGATTCCAGTGGTTCGTCCAGGACGTGGCCGCAGCCGCGAGCGTGGCGGTCGGCCATCAGCACGGTCAGCCAGGTCACCGGAGCAGGCCCCCCGCCAGCGAGCGCCAGACCACCACGGTTTCCCGGCGCACGATGACCACGGCCGGGCTGCTGCCGCGCACGGTCCAGCTGTGCATTCACTGCCGGCGAAACCCGGCCGGATTCTGGGTCAGCCGGAGGGGCGGTCAGACGGTGCGCCGGCCCTGGTGCCTGGCCTGCTGCCAAGAGCTGGACCGGGACCGCTGCACCGTGATCCCGTTCCGTAGCTAGCGGCGGGCGGCCCGGGCGTGCGCGGCGATCTGCCGGTCAAGTCGTGACGGCCCGGTGATGACCAGCGCTCGTGCCGGGCCGGAGCTGGTGACCGTGAAGCCATGTGGCCGGTCACGGGGCACGAACACGAAGCTGCCAGGCGCGGCTATCCACTGGTCGTCGTCGCAGAAGCCGGCCAGCTCGCCGCCTTCCCTGGTGCGGGGACACGGCCAGTGTTTCTGCCCGGGGCGCTCGTGGCAACCGCCGCCCGTGTTGGACAGCAGCCACCGCACCGGCATGGCCGTAACGTCCCATTCTCAACCCGGTGTTGCAGAGACCGCTCTATCTGGCTAATCGGCGCGGCTCCAGGGGAATGCCGGTTTTGATGATTACAGTCCGGATTATGAAGCACATCGTCAACCCGGGAGATACCTACGGCAGGCTCACCGTCATCCGGGAAGTGCAGAAAGTGGCAGCTGACGGCAGACGCTACCGGGCAGCCCTCTGCCGGTGCGACTGCGGAAAAGAAACCACCCCGCGCATCAGCTCACTTGTCTCAGGCGATGCCCAGTCGTGCGGATGCTCGCGCGGCCAGCGCAAATACCAGCACCAGCGCTGCCCGGTCTGCGGCACGCTCACCATGATCCGGCGCGATCACCAAAGCTGCTCCCGGACCTGCGGATACCGGCTGGCCCGGGCCGCGCGGCAGGCAGCCAAGCCGTCCTATGACGTGTGGCACCACCGCGTTACCAAAGCCCGGGGACCGGCCAGCGGCTATGCCTGTGTTGACTGCGGTAACCCGGCTCAGGATTGGTCGACGGTCAATCCGTCCAGCGACGATATTCAGGTCAGATTCCAGCCACGGTGCCGCAGATGCCACCGCAACTATGACGGTGCTGTCGGCGAAGGTAATCCGCGGGCCAAGCTGACCAGCCGGAAAGTGAGGCAACTGCGGGCACGCAGGGCCGACGGCCTGACCTACCGGCAGCTCGCCGCCGAATTCGGCATCAGCGACGCGTCGGCTTGCGCGGCCGTCAACCGCAAGACATGGGCACACGTGAGCTGATGGCTAACCTCACTGGAGGAACCGGAACTGGTGGCCGCCGTCCACAGTGATCACGTGGCCGAACGGGAAGTGGGCGGCGCCGATCAGGTCGGGGCTATCCGCGGTGGCCTCGATGAGCTCGGCGCGGACCCGCTTCGCCGCTATGTTGTCCACGTCCATCACGGCTTCCCAGCCGGAGTCGGTCACCTCGGCCGGCGTGTGCAGCACGTCCCCGATCAGCAGGAGGCGCTGGCTGCCGCTCGATACCACATAGATCGTCGACCCGGGCGTGTGGCCGGGGACGGGGCGCGCGTCGAGACCGGGCAGCAGTGTCGTCTCCGCGTCGAAGGTCTCCAGCCGCCCGGCGAGCGGAGAGAGCTGCTGCACATCCTCCGGGTCGGCCTCGGGTCCTTCCACGAAGTGGGCCCAGTCCGCCCGGTGCACGCGGTACGCGGCGGGTCGACGGTCAACGCGCCGACTCTCATACCACCTCCGCGCGGTCTGCCGGATGCCGCTGAAACCTTAAACCCTTCTACCCGGTCACTCCCAACGGATTTTCGCGGCTCCTGGTGACCTAGTTACTGAGCCCACTCCGCGGCCGGTCAAGCAGCGCCTCCTCGCGTAGGCGGGCTGGTTCGGCATTGGCCCGGTCGGTGATGATGGCCGACACCCGGCCCGCGGTGCCCAGGTCCTCGGCGGGCAAGGGGCCTTCGCCGGCCGGCCCAGGTGAAGACGATCGCGGTAGCCACGGCGACGGCCGCGCCGGCCAGGTAGAGCTGCTGGTAGGTGGCGTAGCGGATGGCCACGGCGCCCAGCGCCTGGAGCGGAGCCTGAGGGCCGAAGAAGGCGAGGGTGACGACAGCGGACACCCGGCCTTGCAATTCCGGCGGGGTGCAGCGCTGCGCGAGGTTCAGCAGGGCCAGAAACAACCAGGGCAGCGCGAACCCCAGCACAATCGAGCCAGCTATCGCGAGCGGAAGCCAACCGGTGGCGCGCATCGCACTGCCGAGGGCGAAGTTTGCCATTCCTAGGACGGCCAGCCACCTTTCGCCGACAGACCGCAGCAGCCGGCCGCTGACCATACTGGCGACGATCGAGCCCGCCCCGAGTCCGGCACTGAAGACCCCGAGGAAGCTGGGAGGCTCGCCAACGCCCTGTACGAGGCTGTACTGCGCGGCGACTAGCACGGCGGAGAAGCTCATGACGACCGACGCCGCGGGCAGCAGCCGGCGCAGCTCCGGCGTGCGGCGGACGTGACCGAACCCGGCCAGCAGATCGGCCCGCCAGTGTCTCGGCTGGGGCGCTGGCCTGGCTTCCCGCAGCCGGATCCGGGACAGCATCACCGCCGCTATCACGAACGTGATCGCGTCGAAGACGCTCACCGTCCCGCCGCCGACCAGGGCGAACAGGCCCGCACCGAGAAGCGGCGACACGAGCCGGCCGGCTTCCTGGAAGCCAAGGCTCCACCCGTTCAATTCCTGCCGCAGCTCCCGGGACAGCATCACGGCGAAGAGCGCGTTCTCGGCCGGGCCGCAGAGCGTCAAGTGGATGCCGTACCAGGTCATCACGGCGAAGATGATCCAGATCGAACCGGGCCCGCGGACGGCCAGGAGCGGCAGGACCAGCGCGGCAGAGACGAGGTTGAGCCACACCAGGAACCGGCGGCGGCGGACCCGGTCGGCCACTACTCCGGCCAGCGGTCCGGCCAGAGACGGGGCGTAGACACACACCGAGACGAAGGCAGCCTCGCTGCTGCTGCCGGTGAGGGACTTCACCCAGATGCCCGCAGCCAGGGACATGGCGCTGTCGCCGATCACCGACACGGCCTGGCCGGTCAGGTACAGCCGCCCGTTCCGGCGTTCTGCGCCGACAGCGTCATCGCCGCCCCGAGGGCTAACCGCCGCGTTACGATATTCGGATTCAGATTTACTGCGGCTATTAAATAGCTTGATTCCTCGTTCCGCCATACCTCGAGTTTGTCATTCAATAATTATTATTTGCAACATCGCATTTACCGCAGTAAATACAGCCCGCATTCGACAGAGCATTGCTGGCAATACCGGGCTGGAGCCTACTGGCCGCCTACGGTCGAGTGGCTGCGCCCGGCCCGAACGGTTGATCCAGCCGCGCTGACGTGGGTGGTCGGACTCGCGCTCATACCAATGACGGCCGCGACCAGGGCAGGTAGCCAGAGGGCAAGCTCTGCCGATCCGGCAGGGCGCGGGTTCGGGTTATGACTTCATAGCACGGTCAGGCAGGGCGCAGGTGACGGCGGCGGTGCGGCTGGAGACGTCCAGCCTTTCGTAGATGTTCTCCAGGTGGGTGCGCACGGTTCCCTCGGAGATCCCCAGCCGCCGGGCGATCTGGGTGTTGGTGTGTCCGGCCGCCAGCAGGTACAGCAGGTCCCTCTGCCGGGGGGTGAGCCGGCGTCGGGGGTGGCGTCGACGCTCGGCGTCGAGGTAGGCCTGGTGCAGGTGCGGACGCAGCAGCGTGAGCAGCGCCCGGTCACGCTCGGAGAAATCAGGCCCGGGCCCGCGGAAGAAGAACAGCCGCATGGTCCGGCCCGGCTCAGCGACCGGGCCGGGCGCTGCGGGCAGGGTCAGCATCAGGTCATGCTCGAACCCCAGCGGCCGGTAGACGCCGCAACGGGTTCCGATGGAATGCCATTGCCGGTCCGAGTAGAAGTCGGCGATCTTGACGATGCTGCGCAGGTCGCCGGTTCGGTCGGGATAACTGCACGGCTGGCAGTGCCAGTAGTGCTGCCAGTTCACCGGCGCCGCGTCGTCGATCACGGCGACGCCGCCGTCCGGCATGGACTGCACGGACCACGTTTCCTGGCGCCCGCTATCGAAGCCCGCGAATGCGAGGACATCACAGCGGATCTGGTCCATGAGCTCGGTCAGCAGGGACGGCGGCAGGCCGCCCTCGGCGGGCACGTCGGGACGGTCCTCGCTCACGATGGCCGCCAGGGCGCGCACGTCCCGCTCACTAGCCACAACCGGAGCTGTCATCGCCCCCCCGCCAGTCGCGGTGGACCGGGCCCTGCGGAACGCCCCCGCCAGCCGCTGATAGGCCACTCGTACACCCATCTTCCCCGGCTGCGGGCCACGACGCCATAGAGGTTCCTTTAGCTTTTCATCGTGTGCCTACTACCACTACTTGACCGAGTTTGCGCTGGACCGGGCTTCTAGAGGCGATCAGGCAACGGGCAGCCGAGAACGGACCTGGTGAAGCACACCGAGACGATCACAAGCCGGTTCGCCGCCGCGACCGGAGGTGCCACCACGCCCCTTCCGAAATTACTCCGGCCAGGCCGGCCTGGGTATCCGCAGAACGTCGGATGGAACCGACGGCGCGGGCTCAGCCACACTGGCACCTGAAGAGGAAGCCTGAGCCGCGGGAGATCACCACCAGCCGCATCGAGGTGTGCCCGTGCCTTGATGCGGCCACCGCGGCAGACGTGTCGTGCGCCCGGCGGTCTGCAGCGGCTCGGGACGGGGGACGTCGGGGGCTACAGCGGCTCGATGCCGACGCTGCGTCGGCCTTGTCCGGGTGATGAACCCGCCGCAACCGGGTGGGACGCGATGAACGTCGTACGCGGCACGGTGGTGCTGAAGGAGATGCGTGTCCGGTTCCTGGCGTCGTCGAGGGCGCCCGCACGTCACAGCTGCGGCGGCGGGCCACACCTGAGAGGACCAGCGGTCATGCGCGACGACTCGGTGATCACCGACCTGGTGACCCGCGCCCGGCACGGCGACCAGCGAGCCTGGGACACCCTGGTTGAGCGGTACGCGCCGCTGGTGTGGTCCATCTGCCGCCGGTACCGGCTGAGCCGGGCCGACGCCGACGACGTCGGGCAGACCGTCTGGCTGCGCCTGGTGGCCCGGCTTGACCAGCTACGCGATCCAGCCGCGCTGACGGGCTGGATCGCTACCACGACCCGGCGGGAATGCGGCAGGGTCCGCCGGGCCACCTGGCACGCCGCGCGCTGGGAACTCGACACCGACGCCATCCCCGACATCGGAACCGAGTCGGCCGAATCCCGGTTGCTGGCCGCTGAGCGCCACGCGGCGCTGCGCCAGGCGTTCAGCTGCCTGCCCCCCCGCTGCCAGCAACTGCTCGCCATGCTGATCGAGGACCCGCCATTGCCCTACACAGAGATCAGCGCCCGGCTCGGCATCCCCGCCGGGAGTATCGGGCCCACCCGCGCACGGTGCTTGCACAAGCTACGCCGTCACCCGGCCATCGCCGCCCTGATCCACCCGGAACCCGAAAGCACGGGAAGCGGGCCGCCCGGGCGAGCAGCGTATGCCATGGCGGCGGCCAGATAATGGCCTGGGCCTGTAGGCCTGGCCGCACGGTGCTGGCCGGATACGGACGCGGCCAGGCTGACCACCGCACGATCACCGCCGCGACGGCGAGGGCTCCTCGATCTGGGCGGACCGGGGGCGGGGACGGCCGGGACGTCGGCGGCCCTGGTAGGCGATCAGCCCGACGCTGATCCAGCCCATCGCGATGACCAGCCAGAAGCTGACCAGACGGTAGGCCAGCGCGACCGATATCGCGGGGACCCGCGCGACGCCGTAGGCGGCCAGGACGACCGCGAGGCTTCCCTCCACGATGCCGAGCCCGCCGGGCACGACGGGCAGCGAGCTGACGATCTGCGCCGCGCCGTAGGCCAGCAGCACGCCGTCCCACGGAACCGTTGCGTGCACGGCGGCAAAGCTGCAGAGCAGGCACAGGAAATCGCAGGCCCATACGCACACGGAGAGGGTGACCACCGACGCCGCTGACGGGGCGCTCAGCGGGATGTCCCGCATCCGCGCCAGCACCGCCTCGATGCGCGCCAGCGTGCCGCTCCGGGGATACCCGGTGATCCGCCGCGAGGCGCGCGCTCCCGCAGCGGCCAGCCGCAGCAGCAGATCCCGGCGGATGAGCACCGCGCCGGCCGCGACCACCACGACAAAGCCGGCGGCCGCGAGCCCGGTAACCCGGACGGTGGTGCTGGCCAGCACCGCCACCGTGACACCGGCCAGCAGGAACAGCGACATCCCGATCGCCTGCGCGACCACGACCGTGAACACGCTCCAGCCGGCCGCGGCGCTGTCGGCGCCGCGCTGCCGGTAGTACCGGTAACGGTAGGCTCCGGACACCACGGGCTCTCCCGGCACCGTGTTCGCGATGGCGTCGCTCGCGAGGCTCAGAACGAGCAGGCCGGGCAGGGCGAGGCGCGCCCCGGCCAGGTGCAGCACCCGGCGCTGCAGGAAGCCGAACGCCGCCAGCGACATCCCCTCGGCCGCCGTGGCGGCGGCCATCCAGCCGACGTCCAGGTGCCGGAACTGCTGCCGGGCCGCCTCCAGCTCGCCGCGCTTGCCGAGCAGCAGGACCAGAATGGCGATCCCCAGCAGAACGCCGAGCACGTGACGAACCACTGCCCCCGCGCTGCGCCCGGGCGGGGGCGCGGCGAGGTCATACGACACACCTTTAAAGTACGCCTGAACTGGGCCGTCAGCCGAGCCTGCGGCCGAGCAGGGCTACGATGCGGCGAATCTCGCGGAGAGGGGCTGGCGGACGTGGGACAGGATTTCGGCGGGCGGATCGGCCGGGACTGGCGGGACTCGAAGCCCTGGTGGCCGCCTGAGCCGGCCCCACCGCCCGAGGCACCCAACGTGCTCCTGGTGGTCCTCGACGACGTCGGCTATGCGCAGCTCGGCTGCTACGGCTCCGACATCGAGACGCCGGTCATCGACGGCCTGGCCGCACGCGGCGTCCGGCTCGCGAACTTCCACACCACCTCGCTGTGCTCGCCCACCCGCGCGTGCCTGCTGACCGGCCGCAACCACCACCGCAGCGGCATGGGCAGGGTCGCCGACCTGGCCATCGGCTACCCCGGCTACTGGGGCAAGCCGCCGCGGGAGAACGGCTACCTGTCCGAGATCCTGCGCGCGGCCGGGTACGCCACCTACGCGGTCGGGAAGTGGCACCTGTCCCCCGAGGACGAGACGAACATGGCCGCCTCCCGGGCCACCTGGCCGCTGGCCCGTGGCTTCGACCGCTGGTACGGCTTCCACGGCGGCGAGACCCACCAGTTCGTCCCCGCCCTGTACCACGACAACCACTCGGTCCGTCCGCCCGCGTCGATGCAGGACGGCTACCACCTCACCGAGGACCTGGCCGATCACGCGATCGAGTTCGTCGCCGACCTGCGGGCGGTCGACCCCGGCCAGCCGTTCTTCCTGTACCTGGCGACCGGCGCCTGCCACTCGCCGCATCAGCCGCCGCCGCGCTGGCGCGAGCACTACCGAGGGCGCTTCGACCTCGGCTGGGACGCCTGGCGTGAGCAGGCCTTCGCGCGGCAGCTGGCCGCGGGGCTTCTCCCCCCGTCGACGGCGCTGTCCCCGCGGCCGGCCTGGGTTCCCCCTTGGGACTCGCTGAGCCCGCCGGAACGCGCCGTCGCGGCCCGGCTCATGGAATGCTTCGCCGGGTTCCTGTCGCACGCCGACGAGCAGGTCGGACGGGTGCTCGGCTTCCTCGACGACACCGGCGACCTGGACAACACGATCGTCGTCGTGGTCTCCGACAACGGGGCCAGCGCCGAAGGCGGCGCCACCGGGTCGATCAACGACGTCCGGCTGCTGAACCTCGACCCGGCGACCACCGAGGAGATGCTCGCCCGTCTCGGCGAGATCGGCGGGCCGCTGACCCACAACAACTACCCATGGGGCTGGACGATGGCCGGGAACACCCCGCTGCGGCGGTGGAAGCGCGAGGTGCACGAGGGCGGCGTGGCCGACCCGTGCATCATCTCCTGGGCGGCCGGGTCCCTGGACGGCGGCGGCATCCGCGGGCAGTTCACGCACGCGATCGACGTCGCCCCCACGATCGTCGAACTCGCCGGGCTCGGCTACCCCGCCGAGATCGACGGCATCGCGCAGGCCCCGGTCGACGGCGTCAGCTTCGCCTACCTGCTCGGCGTCGGCGGCGCGGACGCGGCCGAGCGGCATACCACCCAGTACTTCGAGATGTTCGGATCGCGGGCCATCTACCACAACGGCTGGAAGGCGGTGGCGTTCCACCCCGTCGGCCCGCTGTACGACGACCAGGATCCGAACGCGCCATTCACCGAGGACACCTGGGAGCTGTACCACGTCAGAGAGGATCTCTCGGAGACGCGGGATCTCGCCCGCCAGCACCCGGCGGTGCTGCGCGAGCTCATCGACCTGTGGTGGGCCGAGGCCGAGCGCAACCAGGTGCTGCCGCTCGACAACCGGGTCCTGTGGGCGCTGGTTCACCCGAAGCCCGATCGCCGGCCGCCGCGCGAGGTATTCCGTTACTTCCCGGGGGCGGCGCAGGTTCCCGAAGCGGTCGCGGTGAACGTGCGCAACCGCTCCCACGCACTGATCGTCGACGTCACG
>Ga0335078_10017854_pt1 | contig 10552 bp, 10 predicted proteins | sample Lox_Sample_32_FD_206711 | JGI IMG/M metagenome (GOLD analysis project Ga0335078, IMG submission 206711) | Soil microbial communities from Loxahatchee National Wildlife Refuge, Florida, United States - Lox_Sample_3.2 | ecosystem: Environmental > Terrestrial > Soil > Wetlands | place: USA...
GGCGGCGCAGCCCACGCACGTCGACCGTGTCGGCTGACGACATGCCGCCTCGGAAGCGGGTATCGACGCGCGCGGGGATCGTCTCGGTTGTCATGCCTCACCTCCCGTCGAGACCCGGTAACGCTCCGCCTCGTCGCGCCGCAGCTCGAGACCCAGTCCGGGACGCGAGCGCTCCGGCGTCAGGACACCCTGGCTCGGATCAAGCGTGCCCGCGAACAGCATCCGCTCGATCCGGTGGTGGTCAAAGAAGTACTCGAGATGCACGACGGTCTCCATCGCGCAGCAGGCGTGGGCGGAGACGGCCGGGGCACAGTGCGCGGAGAAGGCAAGGTTGCGCGATTTGCACAGACCGTCGATCCGCAACAGGTTCGTGATGCCCCCGCAGCGGGTGACGTCCGCCTGGACGATGTGGACCGCCCCGGCCTCGAGCATCCGGTGGAAGTAAGGGAGGTTCCACCCGTACTCGCCGGCCGCGATGGCCATCCCGGCCGGGGCGCGGCGCTTGATCTCAGCCAGCCCGGCGAGGTCCTGGGAGGAGACCGGCTCTTCGAAGTAGCTGACGCCCTGCTCTTTGAAGCGCTCGGCCCACAACAGCGCCTCCTGCGGCGTGTAGGCGCCGTTGCCGTCGACCATCACCTCGACGTTCGGTCCCGCGACCGAGCGCAGAATGTCGATGCGGGCAGGGTCGACCGGTTTGTCGCGGCCGACCTTGATCTTCGTCCGCGTGTGGCCCTCGTCGGTCCAGGTCCGGACCTGATCTCTCAGCTGATCGTCTGAGTAGTTCGTGAAGCCGCCCGAGGCGTAGATCGGGACGCTTTCGCGGAAGCGGGGCAGGGCGTCGGCCAGACAGCAGTCGAGCAGCTTTGCCTTGAGGTCCCACAGCGCGATGTCCACGGCCGAGATCGCCATCGCGGCGATCCCGGCGTGTCCGAGCTGGCGCGCCTGCACCTGGAGGTTGGCCCAGATGCGCTGGGGCATGAGCGGGTCTCCCTGCTCGACGATGCTCGCCAGCTTGCTCTCGATCACTTGGGCGGCCGCCGGGTGGCAGTAGGTGTAGCCGAGGCCGGTCTTGCCGCCGGCCTCGATCTCCACCACGACGATGCTCGTCGAGTCCCAGACCAGCGTTCCGTCCGACTCGTGGTCGGTGGCGGTCGGGATCTTGTAGGCCCTGGCCTCGATCCCGTCGACATGTACCGCAGTGCTGTGCGCGATCGTGGCCATCAGCGGGTCACGAACTCCTCGAGCTTGCCCTTGATCGACTGCTTGACGATGCGGCGATTGTGCGGGTCACCAGGCAGCGCCTTGGCCAGCTTCTTGGCCTGCTGGAAGCGGATGTGAGGCGGCAGCGGCGGAACCTCCGGATCGGTGATCGCCTCGAACAGGACCGGCCCGTTGTGGGCGAGCGCCTCGTCCCAGGCGGGACCGACCTGCTCGGGGCGGTCGACGCGGATGCCCTTGATCCCAAGCACCTCGGCGTAGCGGGCGAACGGGAAGTCGGGAAGGACCTGAGAGGCCTGGAGCTTCGGATCACCGGCCATGACGCGCTGCTCCCACGTCACCTGGTTGAGGTCGTTGTTGTGCAGCACGACGACGATGCACTGCGGGTTGCTCCAGCGCTCCGCGTAGTGAGCGATGTCGATCAGCCCGGCGTTGCCGATCATCTGCATCGCCCCGTCGCCGATCGAGGCGATAACCGGCCGCTCGGGATAGGCGAACTTGGCCGCGAGCGCGTACGGCACGGCCGGGCACATACTGGCCAGCGTGCCCGACAGGGCGGACTTCATGCCCTTGCGCATCTTCAGATGCCGCGCCCACCAGTTCGTCGCCGATCCCGAGTCCGCCGTGAGGATGCAGTTGTCAGGCAGCCGCGGCGAGAGCTCGGCAAACACCAGTTGCGGGTTGAGCGGGTCGGCGTCGAGTCGCGCCCGCTCGTCCATCAGCCTCCACCAGCGCTCGATCTCCTGCTTCAGGTCCTCCTGCCACGAGCGGTCCTGCTTGCGCTCGACCAGCGGGATCAGCGCCTGCAGCGTGTCCTTGGAGTCACCCTCGAGATTGCACTCGGTGGGCGCGTAGCGCATCCCGAGCAACCGGCCGTCGATGTCGATCTGCACCGCCCGCGCCTGGCCCTCCTGGGGCAGCCACTCGGCGTACGGGAAGCTCGTCCCGATCATCAGCAGCGTGTCGCAGCCCTCCATCATGTCGTAGCTCGGCTTGGTCCCGAGCAGCCCGATCGGACCGGTCACGAACGGCAGGTCGTCGGGCAGCGCGGCGCGCCCGTTGAGCGCCTTGGCCACGCCGGCCCCGAGTAGCTCAGCCACCTGCACGACCTCGTCGGCGGCCTCGGCCGCGCCCTGGCCGATCAGGATGGCGACCTTCTGACCTTCGTTGAGGATGGCGGCCGCGCGCTGGAGGTCCTCGTCGCGTGGGCGGATCAGCGGCTTGGAGTAACCGATCGAGGAATAGACGGCGCCGTGCATGCGCGGCGGCTCGGAGTGCTCGGCCTCGCCGACGTCATCGGGGACGATGACCGCGGTGACGGTGCGGCTGTCCTTGGCGATCCGGATCGCGCGGTCGACCACGTGGCGGGCCTGGGTCGGGTCCATGACCGTCATCAGGTATTCGCTGGCCACATCCTTGTAGAGCGTGTTGAGGTCGACCTCCTGCTGGTAGTTGGCGCCCAGCGACATCCGCTTCTGCTGACCGACGATCGCCACCACCGACTGGTGGTCGAGCTTGGCGTCGTAGAGCCCGTTGAGCAGGTGGATCGCCCCCGGCCCCGAGGTGGCTATGCAGACACCGACCTCACCGGTGAACTTCGCGTGCGCGCAGGCGGCGAACGAGGCGATCTCCTCGTGGCGGGTCTGGACGAACTCGAGCTTGTCGCCGACCTCGTGGAACGCGCCAAGCAGGCTGTTGATGCCATCGCCGGGATAGCCGTAGACGCGCTTGATGCCCCACTCGGTGAGGCGGTTCAAGATGAACTGAGCGGTGTTCGGCATGATGTGCTCCTCCTAGGTGGCGACGGACGGATCTACTGTTCGCGTACCCGGTGTGTGCTCGGGCCCATCGCCGCCGGTGCGCCGGCTGTCCGGGTGCGAACACAGCGGGTGGGAATGGTCACCGCTGCGCGGCAGATGGCTGCAAACCGCAAGTGGGTCGGGGTCCACCAGCTCCATGATCAGCGCCGACCAGGAGAAGCCCGTGGCGCCCATTCCGGCGCCGGTGAAGGGGTCGTAGTACTCGCGCAGGCCGGCCGCGGACACCGCGGCGCCGAGCCGGTGGGCGAGCTCGGCGGCCTCGTCGCGATAGCCCAGCCTCACCAAACCGAGCCAGACCAGCCAGGCCGCGTTGATCCAGGTCGGTCCGCGCCAGTAGCGGCGCAGGAACAGGAAGCGGTCTCGGTTGGAGAAGGTCGCCTCCTCAGCGGAGACCGATGGCGGCGGGACCGGCAGCCAGAATCGCCGAGGGTTCAGAAGCTGCTCCTCGACCAGCCGGCATCCGATGTCCTTCGGCAGGTCGGGCAGGGCCAGCGGGGACAGCGAGGACCAGGTGACCGGCCGGTGGCGGACCCCGTCACGATGAGCCCGCGCACTGAGCAGCTGGTGAAAGACGCCGCGCCGCTCGTCGTAGAGCCGCTCGAGGAGCTTGGGTGTGATCGATGGCCTGCCCAGCGCGAGCCGCGAGAGCCCGTGCAGGACATTGGTGCTGGCCCCGCACACGATCGGGCCACCGGCGCGCGCGATGCGGCGCACATCGAAGTCGAGCCGCCGGTTGCGCCGCACGAGCAGCGGAAATCCCGGCAGCCCGTCCGCGCGCCAGCCGAACGCGGAGTCGAACTTCGGGGATGCGTCGAGGCCCGACTCGTCGGGCTGGATGATCCACAGCAGCCCGTCGTCGTCGAGCGAGCGTTCATGCTCCATCCAATCGTGGTGGCGCGTGATCGCGGGCACCTCGGCGGGGTCGCCCACCGCGATCCGCCACGCCCACGCCAGCAGGGGTGGCTGGATGGTCGCCGTCATGAAGTCCCGGCGCGAGCGGAGGTTGTAGAACAGGCTGCGCGCGAGGCTCACCTGCTCGCCCCAGAAGATGGTGTGCCCGATGAAGCCGTCCGGCTCGGCGGCGGCGAGCAATGTCGCGAGCTCCGCTCGCGCGCGTGCCGGATCGAACCGCCGCCAGGCAATCGCGGTGAAGCACGAATCCCAGTACCACTGCCAGGGATACCGGCCGCTCGAAGGCGCGGTGTAGGAGTAGCGCGTTCCGTCGCGCTCTCCCTCGCGCCAGTTTGCCTGAAGCGTCGCGTGGCAGGCGTGTTTGAGCTCCCCGGTGACCATTGCGTTCCGCGCTCCGCTCTCTGCCGCGATCAGGCGCGGTTCAGCGAACGGCGCGCGCGGCGGCCGCCCCTGCGACGACGGCCGCCGCACCGGCGCCCGCGAGGACGACGCCACGGCGCTTGGCCAGCTCGTACTGCGGACTTATTTCGTGCGCCTTCTCGTCGAACGGACCGTGAGACCCGCGATCCACGTCGACGGGCTCGAACAGGTTGTCGTGCCCCTGCGGATCCAGATCCTGGTCGGTCATCTGCGACTTGTATCCGCTCCTGGCCAGGTAGCGGTCGAGCAGCCAGGGGGCCACGCGCTCCCCGATGATGTTCATGACGGTGGGAATCCCGACGTACACCTGCCGGCGCTTGTGGTGCGCCGCGTAGTGGATCGCGTCGGCGGCCACTTCGGGCTGGTAGATCGGCGGCACCGGCATCGTCTGCTTGGGCAGCTTGGTCCGCCCCCAGGTGAACTGCGTGGTGTTCATTCCGGGCAGCTGGATCATCGACACCTGCACCTTCGACTGGTGATGCAGCAGCTCGGTGATCACGCTCTCAGTGAACCCTTTGCATGCATGCTTGGCGCCGCAGTAGGGCGACTGGAGGGGAATCCCGCGGTATGACATCGCCGAGCAAACTTGCACGAGCGAGCCGTGATCGCGAGGAACCATCCGCTTCAGGGCAGCGCGGGTGCCCCACACCATACCGAGGTAGCTGACGTCAGTTGACCGGCGATATTCATCCGGCTCGATGTCGAGGAACTCGGCGTACACGGTGACCATCGCGTCGTTCACCCACACGTCGATCGGCCCGAAGGCATTTTCCACCGATGCGGCGGCGGCCTCGACCTGGTCGTGGTCGGATACGTCGACCGGCAGGACCAGCGCCTCGCCGCCGGCCTGCTCCACCTCGCGAGCGGCGCCCTCGAGGCCGCGGCGGCCGCGCGCGATCAGTCCGATCCGCGCGCCCTCAGCGGCGAAGCGGCGCGCTGCGGCGCGCCCGACTCCGCCGGAAGCTCCAGTGATCACGACGACTTCACCCCGGTTCGGCATCTCCAGTCTCCTTGTCAGATTTCGACTCTGTGCGGCTCTCGCGCCGCTCTGTCGAGCTCGCAGGCCGTCCTGCATTGCCCTACCCCGGCCCTTTGGGCGGAACCTGGGTGTGTTCGCGGATGAACAATCTGGCGTCGCGCCGGATCCGAAGGGACTCGTTCCGGGGTAAGAGGCCAGCAATGGTGAGTCTTGAGATGACACACTCTTCCTCTGACGGGGGCTCGCGCCCTGGTCCCCGCGGACGCACGCCGCAACGCCGCGACGGCTATCTGCCGATCGAGGACTACGGCGCGATCGGCGACGGCTCCACGCTCGCGCTGGTTGGCCTCGACGGCGCGATCGACTGGATGTGCCTCCCTCAGCTGGATTCACCGAGCGTGTTCGGCGCAATCCTCGATCCCGAGCGCGGTGGGCGCTTCGTGCTTGCGCCGGCCGTTTCGTTCACCGCCGAGCATCGTTACGTCGAGCGCACCAACGTGCTCGAGACGACCTTCCACACCGCCGAGGGCGACGTGCGGGTGACCGACGCGCTGAGCATCGACAGCGCCGACACCGCCCCGTGGCGCGAGCTCGTGCGCAAAGTCGAAGGTCTGTCCGGGACCGTTCCCATGCGCTGGCGCCTGGAGCCGCGACCCGACTACGGCCGCGCCAGCTGCGCGTTTGAGCGCCGTGGCTCGGCGCTGGTGGGGCGCCACGGCGGTCTGCAGCTGGCGCTCGTGACTTGGGAGGCCGGAGAGGCCGAGCTCACCTCTGGGAGCGCGTTCGGCAGCTTCGTGGTCGAGGAGCGCGCGCAGGCGATGCTGACGCTCGCCGCGACCGACCGCGAGCCGCTTCCGATCCCGGAGCGCGAGGCCGTCGAGCGGCGGCTTGAGGAGACGCTTCACGTGTGGCGCACCTGGGTGTCGCGCCACTCCTACTCGGGGCGATGGCGGGAGGCGGTCGAACGCAGCCTGCTCGCGATCAAGCTTCTGGCCGACAGCCGCACGGGCGCGATCACCGCAGCCGGGACGACTTCGCTGCCCGAGGTGGTGGGCGGCAAGCGCAACTTCGACTATCGCTTCGGCTGGGTGCGGGATCTCTGCTTCACGCTCGACGCACTGCTCTCGGTCGACATGCAGGAGCTCGTCCAGGCGTCGGTGGCCTGGCTGTTCGCGGCGACCGCCAACACGCACCCGCGAATCGACCCGGTGTACGCGCTGACCGGCGCCGTGGTGCGAGGTCAGAAGGAGTTGCCGCTGTCGGGCTACTTGCGCACCAGCCCGGTGCATCTCGGCAACAACGCCGGCAGCCAGCTCCAGCTTGGCGGCTTCGGCGACCTGATCGAGACGATCTCCCGCTACACGGCGTGCGGGCATCTCCTCAGTCCCGCGGCGGGCGAGCGCCTGGCCGACGTCGGGGACCTGCTGACCCGTCTGTGGCGCAACCAGGATTCCGGGCTCTGGGAGCTCGGCTCGCTCGCCGACTACGGCACGTCGAAGCTCGGCGTGTGGGTCGCCTTCGACCGGCTGCTCGATCTGGCCGAGCAGGGTCTCGTCCCGGCGCGGAGCACACAGCGCTGGCAGCGTGCCCGTGACGAGGTGCAGGAGTACATCGAGACGCGGCTGTTCTCCGAGGCGAAAGGCAGCTACCGCTTCCGCGCCGACAGCGACGAGCTCGACTGCGGGATGCTGCTCGCGGGCCGGAGGCGGTTCGGCGATGTATCAGGGCCGCGCATGAACGGCACGATCGACGCGATCAAGCGTGAGCTCCATGCCGAGGGCCCTTTGTTCTACCGCTACAGCGGGATGCAGGACGAGGAGAACGCCTTCCTTGCCTGCTCGTTCTGGATGGTCGAGGCGATGGCCGTCGCCGGGAGGGTGGAGGAGGCGGCGGAACTGATGCACGACGCCATTGGCGTCGGCAGCGACCTGGGCCTCTACACCGAAGAGATGGAACCCGGCAGTCGCGTCATGCGGGGCAACTTCCCGCAGGCGCTTACCCACCTTTCGCTGATCAATGCCGCTGTCGCGCTCGAGGGCGCTCACACCTCGACCGAGCGGACCGGCGCCGCCTCCTTGCTCCAGTCCGGCGGGTCGCCGAGCAGCACGTAGCACCGCTTGTCGTCGCGCAGGAGCCGGCCCTGCTCGGTGAGCGACCGGATCGCCATCGTGGTCGTCGGACGCTGGGCGCCGATGATGCCGGCCAGCATCTCGTGCGTCAGGCGAAACGGTACGAGCGTGCCGCGCGGCGTGACCCGTCCCCACATGGCGGCCAGATGCCACAGCGTCGCCAGCAGCCGGTGCTCTACGCGCACGAAGTGCTGCGCGGCCATCAGGTAGGCGAGCGACCGCGCGCGGCGGAGCAGTCGGCCGGACACCGCGGCTGAGAGCTCCGGCCAGCGCCCGAGCAGGGCGGTGACGCGGCCGTCCAGCAGCGCGACCTGCGCCGCCTCGAGTACCCGCCACTTGGTCAGCGCCGGCACCAGGGCAGGGATGAGATCGTTCTCCCACGGGCGGATGATGTCGGTGGGCCCGACGATCTCCGACGAGGACACCGACCCCACCTCGAGCGTCCGCACCATCAGCCCCTCGAGGAGCAGCAGCCCGGTGGCGCCGTGATCGATCGCCGGAGGTTCCCAGATGCCCTTGGGCACCGTGAACACGCGCGCGCGGACCACCTCCGTCGCCTGACGGCGGGCGTCGGGCGGCATGTGCTCTCCCAGATCGGGGTCTTCAACCAGCAGCTGGATCACTCGGCCGGGCACGCGCCTCCCGTTACCCATGATCGAACAGTTTCCTCATGCTGGGCGCTGAAAACCCCATTCCGGATCGTCGGTGCGCGCGCGGAGCGTCTGGGGTGCATGGGAGCGTCCGGGTGCACGGTCGTCTGGCTCTGTGCGGGTGCCGGCGGGTCATCAGCGCCTGGCAGCCGGCCTGGTGGCGCGCGAGCGCGCGCAGGTCCCGCTCGAGCTCGGCCAGCTGAGCGTCGAGCAGGTCGATGATCTCAAGCGCGAGCGTGATCCGCTCCTGCGCGTCGACGGGTAGCTCAAGAGCAGCGAGGAACCGCCGGCCGGCCAATGTCCGCAACTCATCCGGGGCGCCAGCGATCCCGTGGTGGTACAGGGTCGCGCGGATCCGCTGGGTCCAGCTGGTCCGCTCAGCGACCAGCGTGTTCCGCAGCCGCGCGCGCGAGCGCCACTGGCGCACATGCTCGGGCGGCGCCCACGACTCTGGCAACCGATCCTCGTACAAGAGCTGGCGCAGCCATTTCGCGTCGGCACGGTCGGTCTTGGCGCGACGCTTGCGACCACGCAGCGCGCTCGTCTCCACCGGCTCGGCCAGGTGCACGAACGCGCCCGAGCGCTCGAGCGCGCCCTCCGAGCTCAGCCAAGCCGCCGTCGATTGCCGCCGCGACCGCCGTCGCGTCGCGAACGTCGGTCTGGGTAGCGGCGACGCGGCGGCCGAGCTGCTCGATCTGCGCGACGGTCTCGTCGAGATCCTCGGGTCTTGCGAGCGGATAGTGGACCGTGTCGATATCGGCGCAGATGTCCATCGCGATGATGTCGGCGCCCTCTCGCGCGAGGCGCACCGCGTGGGCGCGACCCTGACCTCGAGCGGCGCCGCTGACAACCGCGACTTTGCCGTCCAGCGGTCCCATCAGGGCTTCTCGCCAACGGCGCGCCACCACCGCGGGTAGCGGCCGTCGCGCTCGAAGGTGAGCTCGGCGAGCTGGTGCATGAGCTCGCGCAGACGGCACGGCACCGCGGGATTGGCCACGGTGCCGTGCCGGTCGGTGACGTACGCGACCGCGTGGGCGCTGACGAGTGCGTCGAGCAACTCGATCTGCTTGGAGAACACGGATCTCGGTTTGGCTTCGTCGACGTCGGAGGCGTCAGCGAATGGTGATCGCCTCGCCGCCCCAAGGGGTGGCGATCTGCCCCTCGTGGAAGCGCTTCGGGAGCTCCTCGATCATGTTCCAGGTCGCTCCCAACCTGCCGAAGCCGACGCAGAACGCGCAGTAGGTGCCGAGCTCCACGATCTCCTCCTCGGTGAAATGCTTGCCGAGGGTGTTGTAGACGGTCTCGTCGATCGCGAGGTGATCGGTCGCCAGTAGCTCGCCGTAGCGGATGGCGGCCTGCTCGGCGGCGCTCAGCTCCGGTGCCTCGTAGGGCTTCTCGAGTGAGCAGACGAGCGCCTCGGTGAGCCCGTCGGCGACCGCGCCGGGATAGCGGATCGCCATGCACGTCCGACACTGGTTGAAGAACGCAATCCGCAGGCGGACGAGCTCGAGCAGGCGGTCGGGGAGCAACCGGTCGGTCCACAGCGCCGCGTGCAGCCCGACGATCGCCCTGGCATGAGATGGCCGGTGGGCGTGTACGCGCAGCAGACCGAGCTCGAGCGGCGTCCGATCATCGGCGGCGACCAGCTCGCGCAGCTCGGGGTCGAACTCCTCAACAGGCACCATCCTCAAGCGGGTTCCCCCGCCCGGGATCTGGATTTCCTCTTCTGACAGCATCGCGTTCCTCCGGGGTTAGACGAGCTTTCGAATGTGCAGCGAGACTGAAGTGATTTCAGTCAAGCGACGAGGGGGCGGAGGGTGGCGCACGACGATGTGATCTGTCATCACATGATTGATGTGATCCAGCGCCCGCCTCGGACGGCACGTCGATCGCCGATTCGTTGTCGACGCGTGTCGCCCAGTCAACCGGAACGTGACGAAGGGGCGAGCAGACCGAACGCGCGCGCGCGGTCAACCGCCTCGGCGCGCGTGTGTACTCCGAGCTTGGAATAGAGGTGCCGCATGTGGGTCCGGATCGTGTTCAACGAGAGATAGAGCTCACCCGCGATCTCGGGCGCCGACAGGTTGGTAGGCAGGTAGCGCAGCACCCGTGTCTCGCTCTCCGTAAGCGGCCCGCTCAGCACATGCGTTGCGTCCCGTCGCCGCGCCGGTGTCCTTCCGGCCAGCAGGTCGAGGATTTCTGAGATCAGCGCCGCGTGCGAGGTGCGACGCCGCCGATGCTGCTCGAGAAGTTCGGTGGCTGGGTAGAGGAGGAACGGGATAAGCAGCCCCTCGGGCTCGGCGAGGTCGAGCGCGCGCTCGAGTGCACGCTGGGCGCGATCGCGATCGCCGAGCCCATCGCGGGCAATCGCTTCCAGGAGAAGGGCCTGAACCGGCCAGACCCGGGGACGCATCGTCAGGGCGC
>Ga0335078_10017856_pt1 | contig 10552 bp, 7 predicted proteins | sample Lox_Sample_32_FD_206711 | JGI IMG/M metagenome (GOLD analysis project Ga0335078, IMG submission 206711) | Soil microbial communities from Loxahatchee National Wildlife Refuge, Florida, United States - Lox_Sample_3.2 | ecosystem: Environmental > Terrestrial > Soil > Wetlands | place: USA: Florida...
AACCGGGGATGCAGTTGACGGCGATCTTTGCCCCCGAACACGGGCTGTTGGGCAGCGACGCAAGCACCACCGGCAACACAAAAGATGGCGCGACGGGCGTGCCGGTTTACAGCGTCTGGGGCGATACCGACGCCAAGCGACGTCCACCACTTGACGTAATCCGCAATGTGGACGTTCTGGTGTATGACTTGCAGGACACGGGCGCGCGCTTTTCCAGCTACGAGACCACGCTGGGATATTTTCTGGAAGCGGCGGCCAAGCTGAAGAAGCCGATCGTCGTGCTCGATCGCCCCAATCCGCTGACGGGCGCCTACGTGCAGGGGATGGTCTCCGAGGAGGAAGGCTCCGTCAACTACTATCCGCTTCCCGTTCGCCATGGTATGACCATCGGCGAACTGGCCAAGCTGTTCAACGAGGAGAAGCACCTCGACGCCGATCTCACGGTGATTCCCATGCGCGGCTGGCTGCGCGGCGACTGGTTCGATTCCACCGGAGCATTATGGGTGAGCCCCATACCCGACATCCGCAACCTGGATCAGGCTGCACTCTATCCCGGCGTGGCCCTGATCGAGGCCACCAATATCTCCGTCGGCCGGGGAACAGATATGCCCTTCCAATTGATCGGCTCGCCGTATTTCCTGCCCAAGGAGCTTGCTGCCTATCTTAATGCGCGCAATATCGGCGGAGTGCGATTTCTGCCGACGTCGTTCACGCCGACTGCGGGGCCCTTCGCGCGGCGGGAGTGCTTCGGAGTAAGCATCCTGGTCACCAATCGCGAAGAACTGGATGCGCCCGCGCTTGGCCTGGAGCTGGCGGCGGCGCTGCATAAGCTCTATCCGCTGGGGTACGACTTGGCCCATATGAGCCAGATACTGGCAAACAAGGCCGACGTGAACGCGCTGCAGGCGGGCGAGGACCCCAATCGCATCGTCGAAAGCGAGCGGGACAAGCTGGAGCAGTTTATGGATCTTCGCGCGAAGTACCTGCTGTACTAATCGGTGACGTCCAAAGTAACGGCAAACAGGAAGGGTGTCATCATGAGGTCGCCGGTCGTAAAGACAATGTTCTGATTCGCGGCGGCGATGCAGTGTTCACAAAATCAGTTCTCAGCTCGTCGAACTCAGCTCAGTCTGGGCCACTGGCATTCGCTTCTGCCTGATCGCGCGCGAGGAGAAAAGGTAAATCAGCACTTGAACGATGACCGCGGCGCAGGTATCCAGCACCACGTCTTGCCAGCAGCCGGTTCGCGAGGGGATGAACGTCTGGTGGATCTCATCGAAGGCCGCGGTCACCAGAGTGAGCAGTACGCTGAGCAGCGCCCACTCGGCTCGCCAGCAATCGCGAAGGTAAATTCCCCACGGGCGGGGCAGCAGCTTGCGCAGACGGTCGCGATTGGTGTTGCGCAGCGCGAGCAAGACCAGGGCGCTCAGCATGCCATAGCCGATGAAGTGCCCCATCTTGCGCAGCACCAAATTCAGTAGTTCGACAGATGTCGGCTCCACGTGCGGAGCAATGGTAGCGATGACCTTGTACAGGAGCGCCCCGGTGTTGGCGGCGGAAGCGGTATCGGTGGACTCGGCGCGGATCACTCCCAGCCAGAAAACGACTGGCCACCAGTTGCGGAGCAGTGACTGACGGGAGGGCGCCAGCACTGCGGTTTTATTCGACGCGGTAATTGGGGGCCTCGCGGGTAATCATTACGTCATGCACATGGCTCTCGCGCAGGCCCGCGCCGCTGATCCGCACGAAGCGCGCTTTCTGCTGCAGCTCTTCAATGGTGGCACAGCCTACGTACCCCATGCCGCTCTTCAGCCCACCGACCAGTTGGTAGACAATCATGCCGACGGTGCCGCGATACGGAACGCGCCCCTCGATGCCTTCGGGCACCAGCTTCGCCAGCCGATTACTGTCGCCCTCTTCGGCGATGACCGGCACGGAAGAATCGCCAGTGTCGCCGTCGGTCTGCTGGAAGTAGCGCTCGCTGGAGCCTTGCGCCATGGCAGCCAGCGATCCCATACCACGATAAGTCTTGAAGGAGCGGCCCTGGTAGAGGATGGTTTCGCCGGGGCTCTCTTCCGTGCCGGCCAGCAGCGAGCCGATCATGACGCAGTCGGCGCCCGCGGCGATCGCCTTGGTGATGTCCCCGGAATACTTGATGCCTCCATCGGCAATGATTGAAATCTCGCTATCACGCGTGGCGCGCGCGGCCTCCGCGATTGCGGTAATCTGCGGAACGCCGGCGCCGGTCACGACGCGCGTCGTGCAGATCGACCCTGGCCCAATACCGACCTTAATGCCGTCAGCTCCGGCGCGCGCTAGTTCGCAGGCTCCGTCAAAGGTGCCGACGTTCCCGGCAAGAAGATCGACCTCCGGAAGAGCTGACTTGATCTTCTTAACAGCTTCGATCACCCGAGTCGTATGGCCGTGAGCACTGTCGATGGCGAGCACGTCAACCTTGGCCCGCACCAGTTCCTGCGCCCGCTCGAGGAAATCGCCGGTTGCGCCGATGGCCGCGCCGACACGAAGGCGACCATGGCTGTCCTTCGCGGCGGTGGGATACTTCAGCCGCTTCTGGATGTCCTTCACCGTGATCAAGCCTTTCAGGTTGTAGTGATCATCGACCACCAGCAGTTTCTCGATGCGGTGCTGGTGCAGGATGGCTTCGGCTTCGGTCAGCGTGGTGCCTACCGGGACGGTGATGAGGTCCTGCTTGGTCATCACTTCGCTGATGGGGATGTCGGTGCGGGTTTCGAAGCGCAGATCGCGGTTGGTGAGAATGCCGACCAGCTTCTTGTTCTTGGTCACAGGCACGCCGGAGATGCGGTAGCGGCGCATCACCTCGAGTGCGTCGGAGATTTTCTGCTCCGGATCCATGGTGATCGGATCGACGATCATGCCGCTCTCCGAGCGCTTCACCTTGTCAACTTCGGTGGCTTGCTGCTCAATGGAGAGATTGCGATGGATGATGCCGAGCCCACCCTGCTGCGCCATGGCAATGGCCAGGTGCGACTCGGTGACCGTGTCCATCGCGGCGCTGATGAGCGGCACGTTTAGCTCGATGTTGCGGGTCAGGCGCGTGGTGGTGTCGGCCATCGCAGGAACAACGTCGGATTTGGCGGGCAGCAACAACACGTCATCGAAGGTCAGCGCCTCTGGGACAGGAAAATGAATCATGATATGCGTTCCGTGGAGGGATGAAGTTCAATTGTAGAGTTGCGGTGCGGGTTAGGCAAACCCGGCAGACAGCAAATGTCGCATTGTTGCTGGGCAATCGGCGCCGGCGCTGCCCAAGAATCTGCTGTCTGCGACTTGACAAAGCGCTTATGATGTTAGCGCTCGAAGGAGGCCGAAATGCGCATCGCTCGCCTAACGCTGCTTGCGGCTTGCCTTACTCTGTCGCCGTTATTTGCAGTTGCCGGAACCCTCTACGAGAATGGCCCGATTAACGGTGAAACCAACGCGTGGACGATCAACCTCGGGTTTGAAGTCGACGACAGCTTCTTCATCGCGACACCGAATGCCCAGGTGAACGGCATCGCCTTCGGAGCCTGGCTCACGCCCGGGGATGTTCTGCAGACGGTCGAGGTCTCCATAACTTCGCAGCCGGGATTTGGGACGACCTACTTTGATGGCATCGTCAACTTCACGCAAAGCGGATGCTCCCTGAACAACTACTCGTTCGACGTCTGCACCGAGACCGGCAACTTTAGTCCCGTGAGCCTCGCTGGGGGTACCTATTACTTGAATTTGTTTAATGCGGTTTCGGCTGAGGGTAATCCGGTGTATTGGGACGAGAACAGCGGGGCAGGGTGTCATTCCGAAGGCTGCCCTTCGACCGCATACCCGGATTTCTTTGAGACGATCCCTTCGGAGGCATTCACCGTATTAGGGAATGCTGGTTCGGTGCCTGAGCCGGCCAGCCTGGCCCTTTTCGCCTCCGGGGTGATCGTCGCCGGCCTTCTGGGGCGTCGCAAGCTGCTGAAATAGCTCGTCCCAGCATGTCAGCGACCCGGATACTGCATCACTATTAAGTCGGCAGCATCGAATCCCCAGAAGACCGGCATCGTGGTCGCGGCCAGTCATTGAGTTTCGGCTGTAGTCGCGGTATTATAGCGGAGTACTGTTGTGTTTTGTGGTTCCTGTCGCCGCTTCCCGGCGTGGCAGTGAGCCCGGATTTCGGCGAAGCACACCGGTGGGCGATCGCCCACTTTTTATTTCCACCCGTAAACGAACGCCACCGAATGCAAAGGCGGCACTCGGCGGGGACCTCCGGCAATCCGCTGTCGTACGGCGAGTCCAGGTGGTCACGAGGGGCTAACGGGCGGTCTGTGCTTAGCCACCGGGGCCAGGACGGAAACGATGGCAGCCGGCTTAGACAAAATTCGCGAGATTGCGGAGCGCGTGGCCCAGTCCGACGGCTTGGAGCTGGTGGATGTGGAGCTGCTGGGCGGCGGCAAGTCGCGAATGCTGCGGATTTACATCGATAAGCCGGGCGGTGTGACCCACGAGGATTGCTCGAACTTCAGCCGCGAGGCCGGAACTATCTTCGACGTTGAAGACGCCGTGCCCGGCGGTTCTTACATGCTGGAAGTTTCTTCGCCCGGGCTGGACCGCAAGCTGTCGAAGCCGGAGGATTACCGGCGCTTCACCGGAAGCCTGGTGAAGCTGATGACGCGCGATCCGGTTGGCGGAAATCGGCACTTTGAAGGACGGCTGAAGTCGTTTGATGATGGGCGCCTGACTTTGGAGTTGACGCCGCGCAAGCAATCGAAGAAGCACGCAGCCGTGGAATCGGGGACTGAGGTCGATATTGACCTTCAGAACGTTGAGAAGGCGAACCTGGTTCCGGAGTTTTAGGTCTTTATGGCAAGTGAACTGTACAACGTAATCGACGCTCTCAGCCGCGAAAAAGGCATCGATCCGCAGATTGTGGTCAGTGCGGTGGAAGACGCCATCGTGGTGGCCACGCGTAAGTATTACAAGACGCAGGAAAACCTGCGCGCCGAGCTCGACAAAGAGAGCGGCCAGATCCGCGCTTACGCGGTCCGCTCGATCGTCGAGAGTCCGGAGCAAATCGAAGACCCGCTCTCGCAGATTGCCCTGGACGACGCCAAGCGAATCGATCCTGCGGCGGAGATCGGCGGCGAACTGCGCACCTATAAGCCGACCGACGTTCTCGGGCGAATCGCGGCGCAGCTGGCCAAGCAGGTGATCTTCCAGAAGGTGCGCGAGGCCGAGCGCGATACGGTTTACAACGAGTACATCGGGCGTGTGGGCGAGATCATCAACGCCACCGTCAAGCGCACCGAAGGCCAGGAGGTAATTGTCGACCTCGGTAAGGCCGAGGGTCGCATGCCGCGCAAAGAGCAGTCGCGGCTGGAGTCGTTCGCTCCCGGGGAGCGCGCGCGGATGGTGATTGTGCGCGTCGAGAAAGCCTCCAAGGGTCCGCAGGTGGTGGTTTCGCGGGCCGCGCCGGATCTGGTCACGCACCTGTTCCAGACGGAAGTGCCCGAGATCTACGACAACACCGTGGTCATTCGCGCCATCGCGCGGGAGGCCGGCGAGCGCACCAAGATCGCGGTCATGTCGAAGGACAAGGACGTCGATCCGGTGGGCGCCTGCGTCGGCATGAAGGGCATGCGTGTGCAGTCCATCATTCGCGAGCTGCGCGGCGAGAAGATCGACATCATCGAGTATCACGAAGACCCGGTGGTCTTCGCCGAAAAGGCGTTGCAGCCGGCCAAGGTGAGCCGCGTCACCGTTCTGGAAGGCCAGGAGAAGCATCTTGAGGTGATCGTCGACGACAGCCAATTGTCGCTGGCGATCGGCAAAAAGGGGCAGAACGTCCGCCTTGCTGCCAAGCTGCTGGGCTGGAAGATCGACATCAAGAGCGAGGAAGAAAAGCGGCAGGAAGTGGAAGAGCAGATGCGCGGCATGATGACGCCTGCGGCCACGCCGCTGGAATCGGTACCAGACCTTGAGCCGGGCATCATCGAGAAGCTGGTGGCGGCGGGCATCACGACGGTCGAGCAGGTCGCCGACATGACCCCCGAGCAACTCGAAGAGGTACCGGGTATCGGGCCCAAGACGGTGGAGAAGATCAGCATCGCGGTCAACAATTACTTTGCCGCTCTGGACGCGGCGGCTGAGGGCGCCGAAGAAGGCGGCGAAGCCGTCGGCGAGGATGTTCCTGCCGAAGAGGAGGCACGCGAGTCGGAAGCGGAAGAGGCGGCCGAGGCGGAAGCGGCTGCCGGCGAAGAGCCCGGCGAGATCGAAGCCGCCGAGCGTGACGGCGAAGTAGCCGAATCGGAAAAACCGGCAACTGCGGAAAGCGATGTCGAGATTGCCGAAGAGGGTGGTCAGTCGGGCGACGAAGAAGGATTGGATAATGTGCCCGAGGCTTCGTCCGAGAGCGTCGCGGAGTTGGCCGACGAAGGCCAGGCGTTCGAAGCCGAAGTGATCGAAGGAGTGGAGAACGCGCCTCCCCCTGACGAGGCGGACCTGCCCATTCACGAGCGGCTGGAAACGCCGAATGAGAATGTTCCAGACGAAGAGAAGCCGAAAAGCAGTGGCCAGTGACCAGTGGTCAGTGTTTAGTTCAACGACGCAGTGATCATGTTGCGAATGAATTCGAGCTTCAGAGACGAGATCGAATCAAGAGCAGTAACTACCGCAGAAGCGGCGGATTTTAACTGGCCACTGGCCACTGAACCGTGAGGATGCTATGAACGCGTAACCGGACGGGACAAAGCGGAGGAAACGGGGCGTAATGCAGCACAAAGTCAGAATCAACGATCTGGCACGGGAACTCGAGGTCAAGAGCCGGGAGATCCTCGACGTCCTTCCCAAGATCGGCATCACCGAGAAGAAAACGCACTCCAGTTCCATCGAAGAGGACGAAGCGGAGCGCGTGAAGAAATACTTTGCGGAGCAATCGCCCGCCACCCCCCGTGGGATGCGCGCGCATGCCCCGGTCGACGAATTCAAGCCCAAGATTGACCTCTCGCACATCTCCAAGCCGGGCGATGTGCTGAAGGCGATCACCCAACGGGCCGCGCAACCCGTCGCGCCCTCACGCCCAGCCGCGCCTCCTACGCCCCGGCCCACCGTGGCGCCGCCTTCGGCAGTGCCGCCAAGGCCTGCCGCTCCGGCCGCCAGCACGCAGCCGTCAACCCCGGTTGAAACGAAACCGGCGCCGCGTTTCATTACGCCGCAATCTGTGCCGCGGCCGCCCGCGCCCGTGATCATTCCGCCGAAGCCACCTGCGCCTTCCCAGGCGCAGGCGCGTCCCGTGCAGGAAGCTGCCAAGACATCAGGAGCAACCATCGAAAGCGCAACCGCGGTCCTCGATCGTCCCGAGACGGAAGTAGCGGAACCAGCCGAAGTTGAGGTGCCAGTGCAGCCGGAAGCAGCACCGCCTGCGCCCGCAACGCCTCTTGCTCCGCGCGTGCGGCCCAGTGCTCCGGCTGAAGGACAGACCGCAGCCAGCGCCACACGTCCATCGCATCCTGCGCCTCCGCCGCGGCGTTTGATCGTGCCGCAGACGGGACCGCGTCCGGTCTACACCGCGCCCGCACGCCCGGCAGCCGGCACCCCTGCGCGGCCGGTTATGCCGGAGCGTGGCAAGCCGATATTCCAGCGCTCACGCCCGGGAGCGGGCACCGCGCCAACTGGCGCTGCGCGGCCGCCGATGCGGCCCGGCGAGCGCCGTGGCCCGCATCCTACGCGCTCGGGAGCGCCGGGAGCTCGTCCTGGATTTGCCGCCGGTCCGGGCATGGCGGCGCCTGCACCCACCGGGCAACGTCCGATGGGACGCCCCGCGCGCCCTGGTCAGCGCTACGTTCCGCGGGGTGTGAAAGAAGGCCCCATGAAGGGCTTTGTTCCGCCGCCGCGGCTGTCGCTTTCCAGTGAGCCGCTGCCGATTACGCGCAGCATCACCATCCCGGAGGGCATCAGCGTCAAGGACCTGGCCGAAAAGCTGGGCATTCGCGCCAAGGACCTGATTGCGCGGCTGCTGGCGCGTGGTGTATTCGCCACGGTGAACCAGACGCTCGATTCCGATCTGGCTTCCGACATGGCTCGTCATTTCGGCGCGGACACTGCGGTCATCAGCTTCGAAGAGCAACTCGCGAAGGACACGGTAGCCGCTGAAGGCGCCGGTGAAGACGGTACTGCCGGCCAGGCCGTAACCCGTCCGCCGGTCGTCACCATCATGGGCCATGTGGATCACGGAAAGACCAGCCTGCTCGACGCGATCCGGTCGACCAATGTTGCCGAGGGCGAAGCGGGCGGCATCACGCAGCACATTGGCGCCTACAAGGTGTCAATCACTGAGCCGAGCTCACCCGCATACGGACGCGAAATCGTCTTCCTGGATACGCCCGGTCACGAAGCGTTCACGCGCATGCGCGCGCGTGGATCGAAGGTCACGGACATCGTTGTGCTGGTCGTCGCGGCGGATGACGGTGTCATGCCGCAAACGCTGGAAGCGATCGACCACGCCAAGGCGGCGAACGTGCCGATGATTGTCGCGGTCAACAAGATCGACAAGCCCGATGCGCTGCCCGAACGGGTAAAGAAGCAACTCGCGGATCGCGGCCTCATGCCGGAAGACTGGGGTGGCACCACGGTGTTCGTCGATGTTTCCGCCAAGCAGAAGACCAATCTCAACCTGCTGATGGAGATGATCTGCCTGGTCGCCGACCTCCAGGAATTGAAGGCCGTACCCGATCGTCTGGCGAGCGGCACCGTGCTGGAAGCCAAGCTCGACCGCGGGCGTGGTCCGGTCGCGACCGTCCTGGTGCAGAACGGCACGTTGCGCACCGGCGACAACTTTGTCGTCGGCAACGTCTTTGGCAAGGTGCGCGCGATGTTCAACGATCGCGGCGCGGCGCTGGAGACGGCCGGCCCGGCCACTCCGGTCGAGGTCCTCGGACTGGAAGGCCTGCCGCAGGCCGGCGATCAACTGGTCGCGGTGGCCGATCGCGAGAAGGCGCGCGACATCTCCGAGTACCGCGAAGCCAAAGCTCGCGAAGCGGCGCTGGCCAAGAGCTCGCGCGTGTCACTGGAAGGTCTGGCGGAGCAGTTGAAGACCGCCGGCCAGAAGGAACTCTTCATTATCCTGAAGGGCGATGTGCAGGGCTCGGTCGAGGTGCTGGGGGATGTGCTGACAAAGCTCTCTAACGAGCGCGTCAAAATCAATGTTATGCGCGCCAGCGTGGGAGCGATCACAGAAAGCGACGTGCTGCTGGCTTCGGCGTCGAACGCCATCATCATCGGCTTCAACGTACGCCCCGAGCGCAAGGCGCAAGAGTTGGCGGAGCAGGAGAAAGTCGACATCCGGCTGCACTCGATCATTTACGAGGTGCAGGACGAGATCAAGCGCGCCATGACCGGACTGCTGGAGCCGATCGTCAAAGAGACGTATCTCGGCCGCGCGGAGGTGCGCGACACCTTCCGCGTGCCGAAGGTTGGCACCATTGCCGGCTGCTACGTTACGGACGGGGTGGTCAAGCGCGACGCCGAAGTACGGTTGCTCCGCGACAACGTTGTGGTCTTCAAGGGCAAGATCGGTTCGGTGCGGCGCTTCAAGGAAGACGTGAACGAAGTGCGCAACGGCATGGAGTGCGGCATCTCGATCACAAACTACGGTGACATCAAGATTGGCGATGTGATCGAGGTGTTCGTGACCGAGCGCGTCGCAGCGGAAGCGTTCGTGTAAAGGCAGTTGTCGGTTGTCAGTTGTCGGTTCTCAGTTGATGTCAGGTGACAGCTTTAGCCGCGGAGTGGCGACATTTGTTTTAGCCGCGGGCGTAAGCCCGCGGTTGGCATCATGAAGCTAGGTGAGCCGCGGAGCGGCGTCACACGCACAGCAGCAAGGCATCATCGTCCCGGAGCTGAATCCTCCGCAGAGAGGAGCCGGTTTCCGGGACGTTGTGCAATAGCCCGCCCCTGACCCTTTTGCCGAGACCGGGCGCGATGCGTAAGGACTTTGAGAAAAGACCTCAGTGTCCTCTGTGCCTCAGTGGTGAATGGTTTTGACGATGATCGCGTATCTCACGCTGGAGATTCGCATCGAGGGCGCGCACTCTCTCAAAGACAAGCGCCAGGTGGTGCGCAGCGTAAAAGATGGTCTGCGCAACCACTTCAACGTCGCGGTTGCCGAGATCGACGCCAGCAATGCCTGGCAGCGCGCGACCTTGGGCGTAGTCAGCATCTCGGATTCGCGCGACTATCTTGAGGGCCTAATGCACAACGTGGAACGCCACGCCGTGCGCGTCGCCAATAACAGCGGCGGCGAGATTACGGATTCCTTTCTGGATTTCCTCTCGGAAACGGAATTCGGCGCAAGTTCCGCCGGGGAACCATGATGGTTATCACCGCGGACTTGACAAATAGGGGTATGCTCTAACGTTCCCCTTTGTCGAGGGTCACTGATGGATAGCTCACACGGGCACTTGGCATTTGGCCAAAGCAACCAACCTGCGAAGGTCCAAATACCAAATACCAAGTGCCAAGTGCCAACTGCTAAGTGCCGCTATGGAAAACCGTG
>Ga0335078_10017857_pt1 | contig 10552 bp, 9 predicted proteins | sample Lox_Sample_32_FD_206711 | JGI IMG/M metagenome (GOLD analysis project Ga0335078, IMG submission 206711) | Soil microbial communities from Loxahatchee National Wildlife Refuge, Florida, United States - Lox_Sample_3.2 | ecosystem: Environmental > Terrestrial > Soil > Wetlands | place: USA: Florida...
CGAGCTTGCTTTTGGCGGCCACGTCCGGCCCTTTCAGACCGAGGCCTTTTTGGAGGTCTTCCTCGTTACCCACCAACACGTCGCAATGTTCGACGATGCCTTTCACCACTTCCAGCGCCTTGGCCTGGCCGCCCCAGATGTCCCACAATTTCTGGCGGAAGTTCAGGTCGAACGACGTGACGGCTCCGGCGGCCCTGGCCGTTTTCATGCCTTCGGCAATCAGTGCGCCGGTGGTCTCGGACAACGCGGCGAAAATGCCGCCGCTGTGGAACCAGCGCACTCCCTGGCCGAAAATTTCCTTCCAATTGAAATCGCCCGGCTTGAGCAACGCGCCGGCTTCATTGCTGCGATTGTAAAACACCACCGGCGCACGTACGCCAAATCCCTGGTCGCTGTACACCGCCGCGTGGTTCGGGCCACGCACACCGTCATGCTTGAACCGCTTGTAAAACGGTTTCACGCCCATCGCCTTCACGCGCTCGGCGATGAGTTCGCCGATGGGATACTCGACCAGCGCCGTGGCGATGCCGGTGTTCAGGCGAAAGCAATCGGCGAGGTTGGCGGCGCAGTTGAATTCGCCGCCGCTGACGTGGATACGGCATTCGGTGGCCTTGCGGAAGGGGATGATGCCGGGATCGAGGCGATGCACCAGGGCGCCGAGGGACAAAAAGTCCAGCGCGCCTTTTTCGGGGATATTCAAACCATATTTCATTCTGTGTTCCTGACGTTTCAAGATTTTTTGCCGGGTTATTTCGCGGACAGAATCGCCGGATAACCCGGTTTTGCTGTCTGACACAAGTAGCAGAACAGTCACAGCTTGTCTGTAAAAAAGTGGGATTCAGGAGAAAAGGGCTTAGTTCTGCGGCAAAAAATTGCCCTGCCATTGCCAACCTTGCCTGACGTGGTGTAACCTGTTGGTAACCTATGTTGTATTTCGAGCGCGGTTCTCCAAAGGCCAAGCTAACGCTGGACGATTTGCGCGATGGCTTGTACAAGGCGCTGGCCAGTTTGGGCAAGCGCCAGCGGGTGCTGGTCGTCCCCCCGGATTTTACCCGATTCCATTCGCAGGCGGGCGTGATAACCCGGCTCATTTACGATTACTACGACACGCGTTTGACGGATGTTCTGCCTGCGCTGGGCACGCACACGCCGATGACACCGGAGCAGATTGCCAGGATGTACGCCGGTGTGCCGCCGGATTTGTTCCGCGTCCACAATTGGCGCACGGGCGTTGCCACCGTCGGCGAAGTGCCGGCGGAGTTTGTGAAAAAAGCGACCGACGGCGCGGTGGATTTCCCCTGGCAGGCACAACTGGCCAATCTCATCTGGACAGGCAAACACGATTTGATTCTGTCCGTTGGCCAGGTTGTTCCGCATGAAGTCGCCGGCATGGCCAGCTACAACAAGAATATTTTCATCGGCACCGGCGGCACGAACAGCATCAATAAAAGTCATTTCGTCGGCGCCGCCTACGGCATGGAGCGGATGATGGGGCGGGCGGACACACCGGTGCGGCGCATCCTCAACTACGCCTCCGAGCATTTCATCAAGCACCTGCCCATTGTCTATGTGCACACGGTGGTGGGCAGCGACACCAAAGGCCGATTGCACGTGCGTGGCCTGTTCGTCAGCGACGATGGGTCCGGGTTTGATCAGGCGGCAGCGCTTTCATTAAAAGTCAATTTCGACATGCTCGACCAGCCGCTCAACAAGGTGGTGGTTTATCTGGATCCGGGCGAATACAAGAGCACATGGCTGGGCAACAAGAGCATTTACCGCACGCGCATGGCCATGGCCGACGGCGGCGCTTTGATTGTATTGGCCCCAGGCGTGAAGGAATTCGGTGAGGACAAAGAAATTGACGGGCTTATCCGCAAATACGGTTATCGTGGCACGCCAGCCACGTTGGCGGCGGTGAAGGCCAATCCCGAGTTGCAGAATAATCTCAGCGCGGCGGCGCATTTCATCCATGGCTCGTCCGAAGGCCGCTTCGACATCACGTACTGTCCCGGCTACCTGACCCGGGAGGAGATTGAGAGCGTCAATTTCAAATACGCCGACCTGAAATTGATGACGGCGCGGTATAATCCGGCCCAGCTCAGGGACGGTTGGAATATCATGCCCGACGGTGACAGAATATTTTACATATCGAACCCGGCGCTCGGGCTGTGGGCGTACCGCGGGCGATTCAAGGATTAAATCCACAGCCGGAATTGGAAGGAAAAACCATGAATGTACCGTTCAAGGTAGATTTGAAAAACCAGGTTGCGCTCGTGACGGGCGGCAGCGGTGTGTTGTGCAGCACCCTGGCACAGGCGTTGGCAGCGTGCGGCGCGAAAGTGGTCGTGACGGGCAATCGGCGACCGGAGGCCGCGGAAACCGTGGCGGCGGAAATATGCAAGACGGGCGGCACGGCCATCAGTGTCACGTGTAATGTGCTGGACAAGGAAAGCCTCGTTGCCGCCAACGAAAAGGTGAAGCAGGAACTTGGCCCGGTGGACATCCTCATCAACGGTGCGGGCGGCAACAATCCCAAGGGCACGACGAGCCTTGAACATTTGCGCAAGGAAGACCTGTCCGGTGCGGCGAAGGATTTGACCACGTTTTACGATCTCGATCCGAAAGGCGTTGAAGCCGTGTTCAACCTGAATTTTCTGGGCACGTTGTTGCCAACCCAGGCGTTTACCCGCGAGATGGCCGCCAAAGGCAAAGGTACGGTCATCAACATTTCCTCGATGAACGCCTTCCGCCCGCTGACGAAGATTCCGGCCTATAGCGGGGCGAAGGCGGCGGTCAGCAATTTCACGTTATGGCTCGCCGTGCACTTCTCAAAGGTCGGCGTCCGCGTCAACGCCATCGCCCCGGGTTTCTTTCTCACCGACCAGAACCGCACTCTGTTGACGAAGCCGGATGGTTCGTTAACGCCGCGCGCGAACACCATTCTGGCGCACACGCCGATGGGCCGGTTCGGCGCGCCGTTGGAACTGGTGGGTGTGCTGCTGTGGCTGGCTTCGGCGGACGCCTCCGGCTTTGTGACCGGCGTGGTAATTCCGGTTGACGGAGGGTTTGCCGCCTTCAGCGGAGTGTAAACCACCGGAGGCCGCTTGAATCGAAGAACCGCCGGTTGGATTTCTATCGCAATGGCGGCGGGGCTTTTGACAGTTGGGTTGTGGCCCTTTGCTTTTCGTGTTCCCAATCGCGTTGGCCGGCTTAAAGACCGCGCGGGTTTGTCATTTCAACCCGATGGCATCGTGTACGAACCTGAACCAGCCGACTGGTCTGCCGGCGGCGAGCCGGATGAACCCATGGCGTTTACACTGGAACTTTGGCTCGAACCCGGTCAAGTGCCCCCCACCGATTTGTTCGATATCCTGTCAATTGACGATGGCGGTTTCCCTTCAGGGATCGTCCTCTTCCAGTGGAAGACCGAACTGCTGCTACGCGTTCGCGACCATGCCCGCCGCCGGGGCTTTCGCGAGGTTGGGCCGGGTGGCGTTCTGGCGAACCGAACGCCCTGTTGCATCACGGTTACAGTCGCTCCTTCAGGAACAACGTTTTATTCGAATGGTTCCCTGTTGAAAAATTATCCCGATTTTAAGGTGCCGAACTCGCGCCTGAACGGCAGGTTGGTTCTCGGAAACGCCGCCGCTGGCAAACATCCCTGGGTGGGGAACCTGTTTGGCCTGGCCATCTTTAACCGGGCGTTGGACGCATCTGAAGTCGTGCAAAATTACAAATTATGGACCAACCACCAGGCAGAGCGTCTTGGGACCGAATCCGGCTTGGCCGCGTTATATCTCTTCAATGAAGGCGAGGGACAATGGGCGCATGACCTCTCTCCCAACCGGCATCGGTTGTTGATCCCGGAGCGATACGAGGTGCTGCAGAAACGTGTGTTGGAATTGGATCCCATCGGGCTATCGGACTTGGACGACACCGCAATCAATATTCTGGGGTTCCTGCCCTTTGGTTTTATCGTGTACCGCTACCGTCGGCTGGCCAAACCTGATGGCCGGTTTCGGAATGTGGTCTGGGTGGTTTGCCTGGGCGCAATCATCAGCCTGACCATCGAACTGACCCAAGTCTGGCTGCCCAATCGCACCTCGTCCACCAACGACCTCATCTGCAATACACTGGGGACATTCCTCGGCGCGCTGCTTGCCCGGAAGCTGCAAACCGGGAAAACTGGATTCGAGAAAATTTGACCGCCATGTTTACAAATCGGTGATCGGTTTATGTTGGGGCACAAGCAGCTTCATGAAGACCCACGCTATCAAATAACTTAAAGCACAAACTATGAACATAATGAGATACGCATTCTGCGGAGATTGAATGAAAGCGTCCCGCAACCGGCCTTGAATGATCTGAACAATCACACCGCCAATGCCGCCAGCCATGGTGCCAATGCCGACGACGGAAGCGACGGTTTTTTTGGGGAACATGTCCGAGACCGTTGTGAAGAGGTTTGCCGACCAGGCCTGATGCGCCGTGCAGCCGATACAGATCACAGCCACGGCCAACACGGACGCCCAATGCCCGAAATGAGCCACGTTGCCGAAGTATTGCGTCGTCAATACCGCAAGCGGAAAGAGGGCGATAATGAACATCGTTGTCATGCGCGCCTTGTAAACGGCCAGGCCGCGTCTGATGAGTATCAGTGGAATGCTGCTGCCGTAAATGCTGCCGAGGATGGCAACGCCATAGACGATGAATGTTGGCATCCGCACTTCGCTTTCCGTCATTCCGAACTGTTTGGTCAAATAATCCGGCAACCAGAACAGATAAAACCACCAGATGCCGTCGGTCATGAATTTGCCCGCCACAAACGACCAGGTCTGGCGATAGCCGAAAAGCTTGAGCCACGGAACCTTGGCTCTGTCTTCCGCCTGGACGTCGGCGGCGCCTTCATCGTCAATGTGGATATAATCGTATTCCGCTTTGGAAAGCCGCGGGTGTTTTGCGGGCGGATCATAAAGCCAGAACCAGAAAATCAGCCAGAAAAACCCGATGGCGCCGGTGATGATGAACGCCCATTTCCAGCCCCGTTCGTCGCCAAAACAGACCATGCAGGTTGGAACAAGGTAGGCCGCCACCATCGCGCCGGCGTTTGAGCCGGCGTTAAAGATAGAAGTAGCCAGTGCGCGTTCCCGTTTTGGGAACCACTCGGCCACGGTTTTGATGGACGCGGGGAAGTTGCCCGCTTCGCTCACGGCGAACAGGCTGCGGATGGCAATGTGCCTCCAGACCAGGCTTCCAACAAAGGCATTGAGAATTCCGAAGACAGACCAGGCAATGAGCGAAAGCGCCAAGCCCAGCTTCGTGCCGATCTTATCAATGAGCCACCCGGCGAAAACTGTTGCCACCGCATAAACGCCGGTAAAAAACGAGGTAAGGTAGGAAAATTGCGAATTCGTCCAGCCGAAGCCGCCCTGGGCCACCGGTGAACAGAAGAATTCCTTTAAATAGCTGATGACCTGCCGGTCCAGATAGTTGAACGTGGTGGCGAAAAACAACAGTGCGCAAATGATCCAGCGATAATTGCGAAAACCCGTGTGGGCCTGGTTCGGGGAATCCATAATTGTCCGAGCAATATCCGAAATGACATCACGGTTCAAGCGTCGAAATCCATCTTTACAAACCAGCGGCATTTGTGCCACCCTGTACGATTATGTTGAAGAAATTTCTGGCAGTCCTGCCGCTCCTTTTGTTGACGGGCTGCGCCACCACGTTCACGCGGCTGACGCCGTCGGAACAGCCGCGCAACTCCAATAACCTTTATCCGGTTGAAGTCGCTTTCAATTCCTCGCAGCAATCATTGCGATGGGACAGCATCCAGCCGTACGTGCTCGTCAATGGCGTGCTTTATCCGATGCGCCAGGTGCCGATGTTGCAAAACCGCTGGGACGGTTTCGTGCCGGTGCCGCCGGGCACAAATTCCGTCAGTTACCGTTTCAAGTTCGATTATCTCTGCAACGCCTTCGGCGGGCCTCCCAAGCCCAACAGCGCCTTTTCACCGGTGTACAACCTGACAATCGTTGACCAGTGACCGGGGGAGACGAGTGGTACGAGTTCCCGAATAGTTCGGAGCGCGGATGCCCTCATTTTACCCCCGCGGGATTTGGATGAAGGGAAAGTTGAAGGGCCTGGGCAATGCGCCCCGGGGGAACGCAATTGTCAATGCCGGGGCCGGAGCAATATTGCTTTTTTGTCCGAGCCTTCCACTTCGACACTGTGCGTTTCCACGTCGGGGTCGTCCTTCAACGCATGGTGCACGACGCGCCGATCAAAAGCGTTCAACGGCTCCAATTCCACCGCGTCGCCCCAGCGCCGGACTTTTTCGGCGGCGTCTTTTGCCTTTTTCACGAGCGCCTCGCGCGCCTGTGCGCGATAGCCGCCCACATCCACCATGGCCTTGGGCGAATTGGGATCCTGCTGGAAGAGTATGCGATTGGTGATGTACTGCAAATCCGCCAGAGTCTGGCCCTGACGGCCGATGAGCCGTCCGGCGTCGTCGGTCTTCACGTCGAGCAAAAGACCTTCTTCCAGCTTGTGTTCTTCGACGGTGGCCTGAAAGCCGAGTGATGCCAGAATTTTTTCCAGGATTTCTTTCGGTTGAGCGGGCATATCTTAATAGTCGAAGGTCGAAGGCCGAGAGTCGAGGGCAAAATGCCTGACAACGGGCGCATTTTCCCGCTCCCGATCTGTGACTTTCGACTTTGGACGCGTCAGCATTAGCGTTCATTTTTTCTTTTTGGGCGGCGGCGTTGCCGGATTTGCCGCCGGCACCGCCGGATCACGCAGGTTTTTCGTCAGCTTGGTCTGCAGAATGGTCAACAAATTGTTCACCGTCCAGTAGAGCGCCAGTCCCGCCGAGTAATTGTAAAGGAAAATCAAAAAGATCAACGGCAGATAACGCATGATTTTGGCCTGCGTCGGGTCCATGCCCGGCGACGGCGGCGTCAGGTGCGACTGCCACAGCATCGCTCCGCCCATCAACAGGGGCAGCAGGTTGAAGGGCAGCCCGGCCGGCGTGCTGATGAGCGGAATAAACGTCAGGCCAGGAATCATGAACAATGTATCCGGCTTCGACAGGTCGGCGACCCACAGGAAATGCGCGCCGCGCAATTCAATGGCGCTGCGCAGCATGGTAAAAAACCCGATGAACACCGGCGTCTGGATCAACAGCGGCAAACAGCCGCTCATTGGGCTGACCTTGTGTTTGCGGTAAAGTTCCCACTGCTTTTGCGTGAGCTTCTGCACGTCGTCCTTGTATTTTTCCTGCAACGCCTTCAGTTCCGGCGCGAGGGCCGCCATTCGTTTCATTGAGCGGGTGCTCCTGGCCATCAATGGCCAGAAAATGGCGCGCAGGAGGATCGTGATCAATACTATGACCCAGCCGTAGCCCAGTTTCGTCACGTCATGCAGCCAGTTCATCGCCAGCAGCAACGGCTTTGCGCAAAAACCGAAGATGCCATTGAAACCCATCACATCGTCAGCATGATTCTGGAATTGTGCCCCGATATTCGCCAGCGTCCGGTACTCCTTCGGCCCGGCGAAGAACACAATCTGCCGTTCGAGCGTCTGGTTGGTCGCCAGTGTCAGCGCCGGATAAACCAGCGCGGCCTGGACGCCTTGCGGCGGTGGCGCACCAGGAATCGGTTCGACATTCGGGAACAGGGGCAAGGTGACGGCACGCGCGACGATTTGCTCCGCCGGTTGTTTCGGCATCGCCAGCAGCGCGAAGAACTGATTATGCGCCGCCGCCCAAACCACATTATTCGAGCCGGCAACGTATTCTGAACGCGGCCCGCCACGAAAACAACCGAAGCCCGCGCCGGAAAACCACGAGCAGGGAGTGTCGTGCGGACTCGTGCCATCAAACCACATCGCGCCTTCATAGACGGAATAGGTGTTGTCGTCCGGTCCCATCGGCGTTGCCGTGCCCACGACCAGTTCCTGCGCCGGCAACGCCAGCGGCTTGTTCGAGGTGTTCTCCAGCCGCACGCGGGCGTCGACCAGATAATTCGAGCTGAGATGAAACTCCTTTACCAGCCGTAAACCGGAGCCGAAGGATTTCTCGGCTAGAATCCCGTCATCAGTTCTTTTCAAGGTGAAATCGCCATTGCCGACGAACGCGGCATCGCCCAGCAATGCCAGTACCGGCACGGGCGCGCGGGTGTTTAACGTGGCCACGGCGTTGGTCGGATTTCCCTTTCGCGTCTTCCAGCGTGCCGAAACGGTTTCGGGATAATTCAACAACTCCACCAGCTTCAACCCGCCTCCCCGCGACGTGAACGTGTAACGCGCGTAGCGGTTTGTGAGCACAATCCGTTGTTCGGGAATGTTGGTGTCGAATGAAAAAGCGGGAGCGGTGGTCGGTGTAAATGCGGCGGCGTTGGCGTTGGTCGTTGTCTGGGCTGCGGCCAGCGCGTTGGTGCCCGTCTGCGGTTGGGGCCGCGCGTAATATTTCTGCTGCTCGTAAATGCAAAAGACGAGCAGAATGACGCAGAGCGTGACAACGATGATGCCGGTGCGATCCATGACACGTCAGATTTCGAACTCCGAATTCACCGCCGCGTTGCAACGGAGCGGAGACGGGCACAATCCGTCTTTCGGAACCGGATCATGTCCGCCTTTGCCCCACGGATGACATCGGCAGATCCGCCCGGCCGCCAGCCAACCGCCGACAATGGCGCCACGTTTGTGAATCGCCTCCATTGCGTATTCGGAACACGTCGGCGTAAAACGGCAGCCGGCGCCAGGGCCAAACAAAAAAATCTGCATCGGCGAAACCGTCCAGCGATAAAGGCGGATGGCGGAAATCAAAATGTATGGCAGCGGGTTCATGGAGCAATGAAGTGATGGAATCATCGAGTAACGATGTGTCGGATTGTTGGATCCAACGCTCCAACACTCCAATCCGCCAGTGCTCCGCTTTTTGTTCATGTTATCAGCAAACCCGCCCGGTTCAACGCCGCCAGAAAATCCTTTTCCACCCCGGCAAAATCACGCCCGGCAATGGAAGGTCGCGCGACCAGAACCAGTTCCACCGGTTGCGCGAACTCGTGTTGATGCAACCGGAATGTTTCGCGGAGCAGACGCCGCGCGCGGCTGCGTACCACCGCGCCGCCGATCTTGCGGCTCGTGACGACGCCCAGCCGGGGCAATGCGCCGACCGGCAATTCGCTCCAGTTTGCGATCAGACAGCCTTGGGCCAGCCGTTCGCCCTGTTGCCGGACGCGCGCGAAATCGCGGTTGCGTGCGAGCCGCGTGGCGCGGCCCAGCCGCAGGCGTTTCGGCGTTTCGGCGGACATGCGGGCGCGGATTAGACCGGCGTCAGGCGTTTGCGGCCGACGCGTCGTCGGTTGCGCAATGTGGCGCGGCCGCTCCTGGTGGATTTACGGGCAAGAAACCCGTGCTGCCGTTTGCGGCGGATTTTCGACGGTTGATACTGGCGTTTCATAAATCAACTTCCCCTTCGGGAAAAACCGGAACGTGCGAGAGTAGCCATGAATCGGCCCGTGTCAAGGCGGGGTTGTTGCTACTTCACATTCAACTCGCGCTGGATGCCGAATTTCTCGATGCGTTTGCGCAGCGTGGCGCGCGTGATGCCGAGCATTTTGGCGGCATGAACCTGGTTGTTGCCCGTTTCCTTGAGTGCCTGGATAACCAGCTCACGTTCAACTGCCGGAATGACCTTCAACTTCGGATCGCGCCTGGCCCATTGAAACAATTGCCGCGCGAGCGCCGCGGTATCGACCGCCGCCGCTTCACCGGCAGCGGCGGGAATGGCTGCGCCCGAACTCTGACCGGTGATTTCCGGCGGCAAATCGCTCAACAAAATCGCGTCGCCCTTGGCCATGACGTGCGCTCGGCGAATGACATTTTCTAACTCGCGCACATTGCCGGGCCAATGGTATTTTTCGAGCGTTTTGATGACGCTGGCGGCAATGGACTTTGGCGGACGCTGATGTTCGCGCGCGATTTTCTCCAGAAAATAATTCACCAGCAGCCGCACATCTTCCCGCCGGTCCCGCAACGGGGGAATGGGAATGCGCACGACGTTGAGCCGGTAAAACAAATCCTCGCGAAACTGCCGCGCGGCCACTGCCTGTTCCAGATGCTTGTTCGTGGCGGCAATGACCCGGACGTTCACCTGGATGGGTTGGTTGCCGCCGACGCGCTCGAACGTGCCGGATTGCAGCACGCGCAGAATTTTCGTCTGCGTCGCCGGCGTCATGTCGCCGATTTCGTCGAGGAAAATCGTGCCTTTGTTGCATTGCTCGAATTTGCCGATGCGCTGGAGGGTGGCGCCGGTGAATGCGCCGCGTTCATGGCCGAAAAGTTCGCTTTCCAGCAATTGTTCGGGAATGGCGGCGCAATTGACCGCCAGGAACGGCTGCTGGCTGCGATTGCTGTGATGGTAAATCGCGCGGGCGACGAGTTCCTTGCCGGTGCCGCTCTCGCCGGTGATGAGCGCGGTCGCGTCGCTGGCGGCGACCTGGCCGATGAGCTTGAAGACCTGCTGCATCGGCTCGCTGCGGCCGACGAT
>Ga0335078_10017858_pt1 | contig 10551 bp, 6 predicted proteins | sample Lox_Sample_32_FD_206711 | JGI IMG/M metagenome (GOLD analysis project Ga0335078, IMG submission 206711) | Soil microbial communities from Loxahatchee National Wildlife Refuge, Florida, United States - Lox_Sample_3.2 | ecosystem: Environmental > Terrestrial > Soil > Wetlands | place: USA: Florida...
TCACCAAGAGCGGATCGAATCAGTTTCATGGCTCGCTCTATGAATTCAACCGCAACACGGACACCGCGGCCAACACGTGGTTCAACAACCGTTCGGGCGTCCCGCGGGAGCCGCTGGTGCGCAACCAGTTCGGCGCCTCCGCGGGCGGGAAGATCGTACGCGACCGTATCTTTTACTTCTTCAACTACGAAGAGCGAACCGACGCGAGCGGCGTGGCCGTGGCGCGCGCGGTGCCTTCGGACACCATGCGCGAGGGCATCCTCACCTTCAAGCTGACGGATGGCTCCACACAGTCTCTCTCTCCGGCGGAAATCCAGCAGGTGGACCCGCTGCACCAGGGCGTGAATGCCAACATGCTCAAGGTTTTGAATTCCTATCCCACCGGCAATGACCCGACTTTCGGTGAGGACGGCGGGCTCAATTTCAGCGGCTTCCGTTTTAACGCGCCAAGCCATCGCAACGATCGGGCCATCGTCGGCAAAATGGATTTCCACATCGATTCGGCCGGCAAACACACCGTGAGCGTGCGCGGCACGCTGGCGGACAATACCGACGATCAGATTCTGGCGCAGTTCCCGGGACAGGCGCCGGCTTCCACGCTGCGCGACAACAGTAAGGGGCTAGCGGCGCAGTACACGGCCATCCTGAGACCGAACCTGATCAATGTCCTCAACCTGGGTTATACACGCTTTGGACAGGAGTTTTCCGGCGTCACCGGACCGGCGCTATTCCAGACCGCCCTCGATCCCTTGCAGAACCCGTACGCGCGTCCCTTTGGCCAGCGACTGCCCACGCTCAACCCCACCAACGACCTGACCTGGATTAAAGGCAAGCACACCATCACCACGGGATTCAACCTGCGGTTCATCCACAACAACACCGCTTCGGATGCCAACTCGTTCGCGCGGTACGGATACGGCGCGACGGAGCTGATCGGGCTGGGCGCGGACATCGACAACGCCGTTACCGCTTTCATCCAGCAGCGCACCGGCAATCCCAACGCTCAGCTTGCCGATCCCACCTCGGTGGCCAACGGCATGGGCGCGATTCTGGGAATCGTCAACGATAATTTTCACACCGACTTCTTCAGCAAGACGGGCGCTCCGCTGCCCCAGGGGACCCTGCAGGTGCGCGACTTTGTGGAGCGCGATTATGCCGCTTACATTGGCGACACCTATCGCGTGAACCGGTCGCTCACGCTGAATTTCGGATTGCGCTATGAAAATTTCCGCCCGCCGTATGAATCCAACGGTATTCAGGTGACCTCCACTTTCCCGCTTACGTCGTATTTTGCCCAGCGGGATTATCTGCAATCGCAGGGCGTGCCGCAAAATGCCATGCCGAATGCCACCCTGCAGTGGGCGTTGAACGGTCCAGCGAATGGCAAGCCCACGTGGTGGGCTCCGTTCAATAAAGCGTTTGCGCCGCGCCTGGGCCTGGCTTATGCTCCCGCGGATCACAGCGGCCTGATGGGCAAAATCTTCGGAAAATCCGGCGTGTTTCGCGCCGGCGCAGGGATAGCCTACGACCGCTTCGGCAGCGATCTGATCACACAATACGACCAGTACGGCTCCATCGGCCTGGCTACGCAATCGAATTTCCCGGATTCTTACAGCTTCTCCACCAGCCCCCGGTTTACCGGCAGCGCACCCGTGGTGCCGGCGAATGCACCGGAGACTTTCCCCTTCACGCCGCCCAACATCGCCGCCATTTCCGGGGCGTTCGAGGGCATCTCGCCAAATCTGAAACCTCCGTATTCCTACCTGCTGAACGCCAGCATGGCGCGTGAGATTCCGGGCAAGATGATTCTTGAGGTCGGATACACGGGCCGGCTTTCGCACCGGCTGTTGATGGAAGGGGACGTCTACACCCCCCTCGAGTACTTTAAAGATCCGAAGTCGGGTATCACCTGGGAGCAGAACGCCAACGAGGTGCGGAAGTTGTTCGATTCCGGTTTGACGCCGGCCATGGTGCAGCAGAATCCCGGCCTGGTGCCGACTCTGCCTTTTGTCGAGGATATATGGCCTGGTCTGAAGAACGTGGATTTCCCCGGCAGCGCCTCGGCGAATTATTTCAACTGCGTCTATAACGATTACGGCGGCAGCTTCCTGGATTGCCTTCACGCCGTGGATCGCAATACCACAAGCGGCTACGTCAACGGCAAGTGCCTCTCGGTCTACGGCTGCTACACCTTCTTCCCGCTGCAGGGCAGTTCCATGCCTACCTGGATGAACGTCGGGACGGCAGCCTATCACAGTCTCACGGTGGCCTTGCGGCGGCAGTTCAACAACGGTTTTTCGTTCGACTTTAACTATGCCTGGTCGCACTCCATAGATCTGGGCTCAGCGGCTGAATCGGGCGCCGGACCGCAGGGCGCCGCGATTCAGAATATCTTCAACTTTAAAGAATTTCGCGGCTCGTCCGATTTCGATATGCGGCACAACATCAGCGCGAATTTTCTGTACGAGCTGCCTATCGGCAAGAACAAAATGTTGTTCCACGACGTGCCCGGCTGGGCGAATCAAATCATCGGCGGCTGGCAGGTTTCGAGCGTGATCCGCTACACGACGGGGCTGCCCTCAACGGTCGCGGGCGACCTGGCCTATAACGCCAACTACTGGCTGAATTCGCTGGCCATTCTGACCAAGCCCGTCCAAACCGGCGTACAGATCGACCAGAACGGGATTCCCAGCATCTTCGGGAATACATCAGCCTCCAGTTCATTCGAGGATGAGCTTCCGGGGCACAGCGGCACGCGCGCGGCGGTTCGGCTCGCGCCGTTCTTCAACACCGATCTGACGCTGGCGAAATCATTCAAGCTGCCGTGGGAGCACCAGCGGATCCAGTTCCGAGCGGAAGCTTTCAACGCCTTCAACAACGTGAATTTCACGAACCCGAGCCTGTCGCTCCTCGCGCCGCTCACCTTCGGCGAGTTTCAAGGCGTCCAGCCGGCGCGCACCATGCAGTTCGCGCTGCGCTACGAATTCTAATGCGATGGCCCTATGGGCAGCCCTTCGGGGCTGCCGCGGGGCTTCGGCCTCGCGGATCAACGCCCCTACCGTTGTTGCGCGCGAAAATCTCGAAGCTCCCGCAAATCGCTCCAGAGCATGGCGCGTGAGCGCTCATTCAGCCCGTCGTGATCGACGGCCTTTTGGATGGCCGCGATGGAATCGTCCAGCTCGTGACGGTCGAACCGTCCGGCATTCCACTTTCTCTGGAATTCCCAGAGTTCCTCTCTGGCCTTATCCAGCCGCCTGGTTTCCCCGCGGGAGTACGCCGCGCTTTGCGCGTAGCGCAGATCCGCCTGCACCTTGTCCACTAAATTGCCGCGGGGTCCCCGCGCGGAATATCCGCCGCTGTCGCGATCCGCATAACGATCATCGTCGCGATAGCGCGGGTAATCCTGCGCGTACGCGCCCAGAGCCATCAGCAGCAAACTCGCGCCGGCCAGACCTCGCATCCAAAGACTCCGCATTTCTCATCCCTCCACGTGGCGAGAGACGCAGGCCGCCGCGGCGGCGGTGCCGGCGGAGACAATTATTTATCGTTAATGACCTGGCTTAGGTGAAGCTGCGGATGGCGGCGGCTTCATCGTCATGAATATCGAAAATGGTGTAATTTTTCGTGATCAGCAGCAGATCCTTCACTCGCTTGCTCAAGCCCGTGAGCTTCAACTGGCCGTTCACTTTGGAGATGGTGTTGAAGCCGGAAATCAGCTCACCGATTGCGGAGCTGTCAATGTAAGAGACTTCGGCGAGGTTCACCAGGATCTTCTTCGAACCCTTGGCAGCCAGGGTGCGCAGCGTGTCGCCCAACGAACTCGATCCTTCACCCAGCGTAACGCGGCCCCCCACATCCACCGCGATCACATCACCTACCTGCCGCGTCGTCAATTTAATGCTCACCCTTTACCCTCCAGGAACCTAATCTTATCGCGACTGCGCCGCATGATGCCCGCAACGTCAGAATGATCCTGGTCGCGCAGGGCTGCGCTCGCCGTGCCCTATTCGTACCGCAAGGCCACCACGGGAGCGACGCGGGTGGCGCGGCGGGCGGGGACCACGGTGGCGACAAGTGCCACAGCGGCCAGCACTAGCGCCACGCCCATAAAGGTCACCGGGTCGCCGGCGTTGACGCCGTAGAGCAGACCGGCCATGAGGCGGGTGAGCCCCAAGGATGCAGCCAGCCCGATGGCCAGGCCGGCTAAAACCGGTACCATGCCCTGGGCGACGACAACTTTCAGCACGTCGGCCTGACCTGCCCCCAGCGCCATGCGGATGCCAATCTCGCGCGTACGCTGCGCGACCGTGTAAGAGATCACCCCGTAGATCCCGACCGCCGCCAGCAACAGCGCCAGCCCCGCGAAAATGCCCAGCAGCAGCATGGAGAAGCGCCGGCCCGCAATGGAAGCGGAGACAATCTGGTCCATCGTCCGCACTCCGTAGACCGGCTGGTCATGGCCGGCCTCGAGAACCGCGCGACGCACAGCCGGGAGGGTGGCGAGCGGATCGGCTCCGGTGCGCACCACGAAGACGCAGGACTCGGCCGTGCCCTTCATGAACTGATCCGGGACCTGAGCGAGCGGCAGGTAAAGCTCGCTGCGCACTCGGGCGGTCGAGTCGCTGTCCAGCCCCCAATGATTGACGTGGCCGACGATACCTACAATCTCCATCGGCGCAGCAAGCTCGGGCCCGAGATCGCCGCCCAAGTCGGCAACCATGATGCTCTTGCCGAGGGGGTCTTCGTGCGGGAAGACCGTGCGCGCCATCACTTCGTCGATCACCACCACGTGAGATCCGCGGCGCATATCCTCGGGTCCGAAGTAGCGGCCGCGTAAGAGGGGAATCTCCATTGCTTTGAGGTAGCCGGGGCTGGTAACGTACAACAGCGTCCACAACATATCGCCCTGCGAGGTGGGGCGTGGCCGTCCCTTCACATAGAAGGGCATTTCGTTGTCGTTGCCGCCCAACGGAATCAACGCGGACACCCCGGCGCTCTTCACTCCGGGCACACTCTGGATACGATCCACGGTCTGGTCGAAGGTCTCCAGAATGCGAGCGCTGTTGCTCGTGTTGGCCGGGGAGAGGCCTATCGAGAAGGTGAGAACGTGGCCGGGCTCGAATCCCGGATTGACGCGCGCGAGGCTCCAGATGGTGCGCAGCATCAGGCCGGCGCCGGCCAGCAACACCAGCGCGGCGGCCACTTCAGAGGCCACCAGCAGGTTGCGCACGCGCCGGGGCCCGGCCGAGGAACCGCGGCTGCCTTCTTTCAACATCTCGTGCAAATCGCTGGCGGAGGCTTGCAGGGCCGGAGCCAGTCCAAAAACGATGCCGGTAAGGAGCGAGACGCCCAGAGTAAACGCAAGCACCCAGCCGTCCACACCGATGTTCTCCATGCGCGGCAGGCCGCCCGGCACGGCCGCCAGCACAGCCTGCGTGCCCCAGCGGGCAATAGCCAGCCCCGCGATGCCCCCGGCGAGCGCCAGCATCACGGTCTCGGTAAGCAGTTGCCGGACGACGCGGCCTCGGCCGGCGCCCATAGCACCGCGGATGGCCATCTCTTTCTGGCGCCGGGTGGAGCGAGCCAGAAGCAGGTTCGCCACGTTGGCGCAAGAAATGAGGAGCACGAAGCCTACCGCGCCCACGAGAACCAGCAGGGTGGGCCGCACGTCTCCCACGATCACGCCCGCAAGCGGCGCAACGTTGATGCCGTGCTTGGAATTGGATTTCGGATAAGCTTCCGCCAGGCGCGCCGCGATCGCCGTCATTTCCGATTGCGCCTGGGCTTCGGTCACGCCGGGTTTGAGCCGCCCCACCACGTAAATGCCGGGATGCATTTCGCGCGACCTGACCAGGATGTCGTCCCACTGTTCCAACAGCGTGTACACGTCGGCCTGGCCTTCGATCTGAAAACTGGCGGGAACGACGCCCGCGATGGTGTAGCTCCGGCCATTCAGGGTGAGCTGGCGGCCAAGCACTGCCGGGCTGGAAGCAAACCGCCGGTTCCACCAGCCGCCACCGATGAGGACTACGGGCGAGGCGCCCAGCCGGTCTGCCCGGGGGTCGAAGTCGCGGCCCAGCACCGGGGTGATTCCAAGGACGCGAAAGAAATCGGCCGAGACCATCTTGCCGCTCAGGTGCTCGGGCTCACCTCCTCCGGTGACGTCGTAGTCATTCCAGCGCAACGCGGCCAGCCCGGCAAAGTTGCGGTTCTGGTCTTTCCAGTCCACGAAATTCGGATAGGCAACGGACATCGTGCGGAAGTCGGGCGACGACTCGCTGATCCGCATCAAACGGCCAGGATCGCGATAGGGAAGCGGCTGCAGGAGCACGCCGTTGACTACGCTGAAGATGGCTGTGTTGGCGCCAATCCCGAGTGCCAGGGCAATCACGGCTACTGCCGTGAAACCCGGGTTCTTGGCCAGCATACGCAAGCCATAACGAAAGTCCTGGATAAGCACCCACATGCCTCTGCCTCCTGATGCTGATCGTACCCGCCTGCCTCCCCTTACTGACCAGTACGGACGCCGCCAGGGCGATGTTCCCGGGAATCTTCCGGTGCGATCCGTTGGGCTTCTCGGGTAGTTGCCACGGCTCAGGAGCTTGTTGAAAAAAGGGAACTGGCTTCGCCGTCCGAAGCAGGTGTAGGGAGAGCTAACCCAAAGCGCAACTGGTGTCCTGAGTCAGAAGTTCGCAACATAACGAGCCACCATGTGGGGCGGCCAATTCTGGCCGCAAGCCGGCCTTCCGGCCGGCTGGACCCGCTGGAAAGCGGGTCCGCAGGCTGAACGCCTGCCCCACCGGGGCTGGCTGAGTTCTTCAATGAACTTCTGATTCGGAACCCTAGCTACTGAATCTCCACCGGCTGTTTGACGTCCAGCGTCTTCGGCGGGAAGCACATGGTGTTGTTGCACGCCTGGTAGCGCAGCTTGCCGGCGAGAATCGCCGGGCCGCTGGTGGTGTCGGCGGGTACCTTGAATTTTGTCACGATCTCGAAATTTCCGGTGAACACGGAAAGCGGCTCGTCTGGTGAAAACTGGTACTTCTCGTCATGCGGCTTGGGATAGGTGATGGACGCCACTTCGAGCGGTGTGGCGCTCCAGGTGAGCTTCAGCGGAATCAGATAAGCCTCGTGCGGCGTGTTGCTATTGACGTGATAGCCTTCTCCGAGCGACAGCGCCAGCTTGGCCGTTACCTCGCCGCCGCGCTTCCCCGCCACTTTTTGCGGCGGCGCCACTGTCAGGATCGCGTTACCTTGCGCCCACGAGCACGGCAGCAATAGAAGAATTAGGAGAAGCGCTGCGAGAAGTTTCCAGAAGCTCTTGAATGCCATTTTCAAAATCACGTTTGCCTGATAGTCCGACGTGTACCGAAGCGATTCGTCCCTCGCGATCGATCAGGAAAGTGGTCGGAAGCGCGTCCACGCCTCCGAACGATTGCGCCACGTCATCGTTGCCGATCACGATGCGGTAGTTGATACCCACTTCCTGGGCGAAAGGCTTCACTGCATCCCAGCCATCATCATCCATGGCCACGCCGATCACCGCGAAGCCCTTGTCCTTGTTCTCGCGCTCGAATTCCTTGAACCACGGGATCTCGATTTTGCAGGGCCCGCACCAGGTGGCCCAGAAATCCAGCAGCACGACTTTTCCGCGGTAGTCGGAAAGCTTCACCGTGTGGCCGTTGGCGTCCTTCAGCTCAAAGTCCGGAGCCGGCTTGCGATCCTTGTTGGGCTTTAGGGACGCCGCTCTCACCTTTCTAGAACCGGAGGAACAGCCCGTCAACAGAGCGGCCACAAGGACGCTCACACACACAGCGCGCATATCCCAATTATAGCTGTGAACGAGGCGGCGGACGCGAATTCAGAGAGCTACTTCTGCCGGCTGATTCCCAGCGCCCGGATGCGTTTGTGGAGGTTGGTGCGCTCCATCCCCAGCGCGCGCGCCGCGCCGGAGACGTTCCAGTTCGCTTCTTCGAGCGCCCGGACAATGTAGTCGCGCTCGGCGGAGGCGCGGGCTTCTTGCACGCTCGACCGGGCTGCCGTGTCGCGCGGCAGCCGGATCTCTACCGGGATCGATTCGCGCGTCAGTTGCTCGCCGCCTGTGAGGATCGCCATGCGTTCGATCGCATTGCGCAGCTCGCGAGCGTTTCCTGGCCACGCATAACTCTCCAGAACCGGGTAGACATCCTCGGCGATGGCCTTCGGCTTGAAGTTATTGCGCGCGCAGAAATCTTCCAGAAAATATTCGGCCAGAGCCCGGATATCGTTGGGCCGTTCGCGCAGCGCCGGCACGCGGATCGGCACCACGCTCACCCGATAGTAGAGGTCCTCGCGAAACTTCTCCTGCGCTACCAGCGATGCCAGTTCGCGGTTGGTCGCCGAGATCACGCGCACCATCACGCGGATCGATTGTTCGCCGCCCACGCGATGGAACTCGCCCTCCTGCAGAACCCGCAGCAACTTGGCTTGCGAAGCCGCGTGCAAGTCGCCGATTTCGTCCAGAAACAAAGTGCCGCCATCCGCCAGCTCGAACTTCCCGCGCCGCAGGCCCGCCGCGCCGGTGAACGAGCCCTTCTCGTGGCCAAATAGCTCGCTCTCGATGAGCTCTGTCGGAATCGCCGCGCAGTTCACTTTCACGAACGGCCCCGACGCAAACGGGCTCAAGCGGTGAATGTGCTCGGCCAGAAGCTCCTTGCCGGTGCCGGACTCGCCGATTAGCAAGACGCGCGCGTCAGACCGCGCCGCCATGGAAGCTTGTTCCACGGCCCGCTGAAAGGCCGGGCTCGACCCGATCATCTTCGGCCCGGCGCCCACCAGCTCGCGCAATCGCTCGTTCTCACGCTGCAAGCTGGCATGTTCCAACGCATTCTTGAGCGCCACCAGCACTTTCTCGCGGCTCAGCGGTTTTTCCAGGAAATCGAATGCCCCGGCGCGCGTGGCTTCCACGGCATCGGCGATGGTGCCGTGGCCCGAAATCATGATCGCGGGCGCCCGGCTCTCGTTTTGCTGCACGGAACGCAGCAGGTCGATTCCGCTTCCATCCGGCAGGCGCATGTCGAAAAGAAAGGCGTCGGCGCGCGAAGCCTCGCCGTTCTTCTTGAACTCCGCCACCGACCGGCAGATCGCTACCGCATACCCCTCGCGCTCCAGGATCATGCGCAACGAGCGGCCGATGTTCTCTTCGTCATCAACAATCAGAACTTTTTTCGACGCCATGGGAGCTGTTAGGAAGCACGAGACGGAAGGCGGCGCCGCCGAGTTCGCCGGGCACGGCTACCAGGTCGCCGCCCGAAAGCAGAGCGCTTTTGCGGGCAATCGAAAGACCGAGGCCCATGCCGTTCTTCTTGAAAGAGATCGTGGGCTGGAACAAGGTGCGCCGCGCCTGCTCGCTCAAGCCCGGACCGGAGTCGTGAACCTCCACCTCCACTTTGCCGTTAGAAACGTGAGTCAACGCCAGGACATTGCCTCCTGCGCCCGCAGCTTGCGCGGCATTCTCCAGCAGATTGACCAGCACGCCCTTCACCAGGTCCTCGTCGGCTGTGGCCCGAGGAGCCTTGGGGTCGAGCCGCACCGCGTATTGGATTTCCGGATGGCCCGTCTTGAGAAACCCCACGCGATCTTCTACCAGCGCATTCAGGTCCAGCTCGCGCGGCAGCACGGGCGGCTCGGCCGAAAACTGCGAAAACGCGCGAACGCGCCGCTCCAAGCTCTCCACTTCCTCCACCACGATCTGCGCCGCCTGCTCCAGAAATCCCCGATCCGCCGCGGCGCTCCGCGCCACCATTTCTTCCACCGTAAGCCGGATGGGTGTCAGCGAGTTCTTCACCTCGTGGGCCATTTTGCGCGCCAGCGTCTCCCAGCTTGCGAGCTGCGTCAGATAAATCAGGCGCTCCCGATTCTGTTCCAGTTGTTCGGCGGTGTGATTGAAAGCCTCAATAGCGCGGCCGATCTCGTCATCGCGCCGGCTCTTGAGACGCACGCCAAAATTACCCGACGCCAACTCGGAAAGGCCGGCGGTCAGTTGCTGGATGGGACTGCTCACGCGGTGCGCGAGAAACGCCAGAATCACACCGGACACGAGCCACGCTGCCGAGGCCAGCAGCACCCAGGTGTAGATGAGCCCGCGCCGCAGATCGCGCGATTGTTCCGCGTTCACCAGTTCGCGTGCGTTGCGGTATTGAGCGGAGAGCCGGTTCATGGCGATTGCCAGTGGGCGCGAATAGACCAGCACTTCGCCCTGGCGGCGCACCAAATACTCCAGCCGGTCGCCGCCGTCTCCCGCCAGCATGAAGCGCTCCGCGTCGCCGCTGGACCAGAAGCCGGCGACCGTCTCCGGCCAGCCGTCCCGGCCGGCTTCCCGGTAATGCTCGGGCGTGCTCCGGCCGGCTTCCGCCGCGGCTTTCAAGTCCTGGCACGCCTGCTGATAGTACACTTTTCCGGTTCGCTCCAGTGAGCGTGAGAGTTCGTCCAGCTCGCGTGTGGCGCGATGCCGCAAGCTGCGGTCCAGAAGGGAAGAGGTGATCCAAAGAGTGGCCGCCCAGGGCACAATCG
>Ga0335078_10017861_pt1 | contig 10550 bp, 5 predicted proteins | sample Lox_Sample_32_FD_206711 | JGI IMG/M metagenome (GOLD analysis project Ga0335078, IMG submission 206711) | Soil microbial communities from Loxahatchee National Wildlife Refuge, Florida, United States - Lox_Sample_3.2 | ecosystem: Environmental > Terrestrial > Soil > Wetlands | place: USA: Florida...
GCGCGGCGATCCAGCGATACACCGGGTGATGGATTCGTTCGACATCGCCGGCCCGCACAGCGTCGCGGTGCTAGCGACAATGTCGCCGTTCCGCGACGCCAATCCGCCGCTTTGCGCGGCGATCGCCGCTGCCATCGCCGAAGCCGACGATTTCATCACCCATAATCGCGGGGCTGCGGCGGAAATCTACGACTCGAGTGTCAAGGGCGAGGACATTCCGGTCGAGGTGCTGAGCGACATGCTGGGCGATCCCGATTTGCTCTACGCGCCCGGACCGGAGGGACTCATCCGCCTAGCCGGCTTTCTGCATCAGATCGGGCGGCTGAACCACAGCCCGGATTCGTGGCAGCAGCTGTTCTTTCCTGAGATCTATAAGCTCGGCGGCAGTTGAACTACACCGACCCATCCCAGGTCCAGATGCGCACCGCGCCGCTGCGTCCGCGTAGCGCCTGCTCGCCGCGGTCGCGTAGCCGGGTGAGCGCCGCAGTCGCATCACCCGCCGATCCATCGATCGCCTGAACCACCGCGTCGGCGACGACGAGCGGAGTTTCGAGCGTGCGGGTCAGCCCCTGCAGCCGGCTCGCGGTGTTGATGGTGTCGCCGATGACTGTGAACGACAGGGTCTGTTCGCTCCCAACATCGCCGAGCACCGCCGGGCCGCAATTGAGGCCGATGCCGATCGCCAGACGCGGCTCGCCGGCGGCCTCGCGTTCGCGGTTCCACGCATCGAGCGCGGCGAGCATCGCATGACCGCATTTGAGAGCATTCGCCGCATCCTCGCCGCTCGGCTCGGGGACGCCGAAAACGGCGAAAATCTCGTCGCCGATATATTTCTCGATCGAGCCGCCGCAGGCGAAGATCTGCGCGGTCATCCTATCGTGAAACTGGCGCAGCATGGTGACGACCGCCTCGGGCGCCATTGCCTCGGCCATGCGGGTGAAGCCGACGATATCGGCGAACAGTACGGCGACGTCCTGCCGCCGCACCGCGCCCAGCGGCTCGTCGCGCTCGGCTAGCAGCGCCGCGAAGTGCGGCGAGAAATAGCGGGCGAGATTGCCGCGGGCGCGCTCGGCGGCTTGGCGCCGCTTGTCGATGTCGCGCAGCCGCTCAAGATCGTCGATCGTCTTGCGTACGGTGATTTCGAGATCGTTGAGATCGACCGGTTTGGTGACGAAATCGAAGGCGCCGCGGTTCATCGCCGTGCGCAGATTGGCCATGTCGCCATAGGCCGACACGATGATCGTCCGCACCTCGTTGCGCTGCTCACGCAGTCGGGCAAGGAGGGTCAGCCCGTCCATCACCGGCATGTTGATGTCGAGCAGCATCAGGTCGATGTCCGGCTCCGCGGCAAGCGCCCCCAGCGCCTCCTCGCCGTGACGGGCGAAGCGAAACTCGAATTCCTTTTCGCGGATCTGCCGGCGGAAGCGCTGGGTGATCAGCAGCTCGAAATCGGGCTCGTCGTCGACCGCGAGGATTTTGGCGGTGCTCATCAAGCGCCGCCGCCCGATAATCCCTGCAGCTGGGTCTTTAGCAGCTCGAAGTCGACGGGCTTGGTGACGAACTCGAAGGCGCCATATTCGGCGGCGCGGCGCCGGCGTTCCTCGTCGCCATAGGCGGTGACCATCATCACCGGCAATTCGGGCCGGCGCTGTTTCACTTCGCGCAGCAATTCGAGCCCGTCCATTCCCGGCATGTTGATATCGGAGAGGATGACGATCAGCTCGGGCTCGATGTCGCCGGCGAGCTGGTCGAGCGCCTCCTCGCCCGAGGCGGCGAAATGCAGCACATAGGTGCCCTGGCGTGCCTCGCGGCGAAATCGTTGGCGAAACAGGTCGGGCACATCGGGCTCGTCATCGACGACCAAGATGCTGACGCTCATGCGGTTGCCCCGCTCGTTGTTGAGCTGCCCCCGCGCGGCAGGCGGATAGTGAATTCGGTGAAAGCGCCCTCTTGGCTGTCGACGGCGATCGTGCCGCCGTGCTGCTGCGTGACGATGTCATAGCTGATCGACAGCCCCAAGCCGGTGCCCTCGCCGGTCGGCTTGGTGGTGAAGAACGGCTGGAACAGTTTGTCGCGGATCGTGGGCGGGATGCCAATGCCGTTGTCGCGTACCCTGATCTCGACCGTGTCGCCGAGATCGTGTGTCGCGACGTGCAGCACCGGGCGGTAGCCGGCCACGCCATTGGCGTGCGCGCGCTTGTTGGCGGCGTAAAACCCGTTGCCAAAGAGATTGAGGAAGACGCGGGTGATGTCCTGCGGCACGAGCTCGACCGGTTTCATCGCCTTGTCGAAATCGCGCTCCAGGGTGATGTTGAAGCTCTGATCCTGGGCGCGCGCGCCGTGATAGGCGAGGTTGAGCGACTCGTCGAGCAACGCATTGAGATCGACCACTTGGCGCTCGCCGCTGCCGCCGCGCGAATGCGCCAGCATGCTCTTGACGATGCCGTCGGCGCGGCGGCCGTGCTCGGCAATCTTCTCGAGATTGCCGGTCAACAGCTCCATGGTCTCGTCGAGTTCTTCTCGCTTGTCCTTTGGCAGTGCGTCGATCGCCGGCGCGGCGATGTCCTTCAGCTCGTCCAGCAGCTCGTTGGACAGCGTGGCGAAGTTGTTGACGAAGTTGAGCGGGTTCTTGATCTCGTGGGCGATGCCGGCGGTCAGCTGGCCCAAGGAGGCCATTTTCTCGGCCTGCACCAGATTGGCCTGCGCCGCCTTCAGCTCCTGGAGTGAGCTTTCCGCCGCGTCCCGCGCCTCGCGGGTTTCGGTGAGGAGCCGCGCATTCTCGATCGCGATTACCGCCTGGTCGGCGAAGGTCTGCACCAGTTCGATCTGGCGCTCGGTGAACGGCTCGACGCGCTGGCGGGTCAGCCCGAGCGTGCCGACGACGACCCCGCCGCGCAATAACGGCACACCAAGCAGCGTGCGAATCTTGCCCACTGTCACTGCCTCCGGAAGCGCATATTCCGGATCAGCGATGATATCGGCGATGTGCACGACCTTGCCCTCAAGCGCCACGCGTCCGGCCATGGTGTCGCGCCCGGGCACAAAGGGGCGGGAGCGCAAGACGTCATAGAACTCGTCGTGGAGAGAGGACACCGCGACATAGCGAAACACGTCGCCGTGGCGGATCGTTATTCCGGCGCCCTCGGCTTCGCAGAGACGCCTTGCCGTTTCAACCACGGTATCGAGCACCGGCTGCAGGTCGAAAGTCGAACGGCTGATGACCTTGAGCACGTCGCTGGTCGCGGTCTGGTATTCGAGCGCCTCGCTGAGATCGTCGGTGCGCTCGCGCAGATCGTCGAACAAGCGCGCGTTCTCGATCGCAATCACCGCCTGATCGGCAAAGGTGCTTACCAGGTCAATCTGACTCTCGGTGAACCCCTTGACCTGCCGGCGGCCGCAGCCGATGACGCCGATCGGCTCGCCGTCCCGCAGGATCGGCACTCCGAGAAACGTGCGATAACCGGTTTGGGATTGCAGCACTGCCTGGGTGCGTTGGTCGTAATCGGGGTCGCGGAGCACGTCTTCGATATGCACCGACCGGTGGTCGACAAACGCCCGGCCCATGACAAATCCGCGGTTTGGCTCGCGCGGGAAGAGGCTATGGAACGCCGCGGCTTCCCGCTCGGATAGATTGCTCACCGCCACTAGTCGCAGCAGGCCATCCTCGAACCGGGCGACGCCGCTGAACTCCGCGTCGCACAATTTTGACGCTCGCTCGACAATGGCCTCGAAGACTGGCTGGAGATCGGTCGCCGAACGCGAGATGACCTGCAGCACCTCGGCGGTCGCAGTCTGCTGTTCCAGCGCCTCTTGCGTCTCGGCGATGAGGCGGCTGTTCTCGATCGCGATCACGGCCTGAGCCGCGAAGTTTTGCACAAGCGCAATCTGCTTATCGACGAAGGGCCGCACCTCCGTGCGATAGATCATGAATACACCCAGGAGCGCCGTCTCTCGCCGCAAGGGGACGGCCAGGGCGGTGCGCGCACCGCCGAGATCGACCAGCGCCCGCCGTAACGGGGCACCGGCGCGATAAAGCTCGGTATCCATCGCGTCGACGATATGCACCATCGCCCCGTCCGGCCGTATTAAAGCCTGCGCATCGTCCGGAGCGACCAGAACCGGTGTCCTGACGAGGTAATCCGCAAAAGCGGGCGGTACCCCTTGCATCGCCACGGCATGAAATTTTTCGCCGTCATGGGTCCACAGCACACCGAACGCGGCCTCGCAGAGCCGCAACGCCTTGTCGAGCATCGCGTCGAATACCGGTTCAAGATCGCCGGGTGACGAATTGATGACCCCGAGCACCTCGGCGGTCGCGGTTTGCTGATCGAGTGCCTCGCGCGTCTCGGTCAGGAGCCGCGCGTTCTCCATCGCGATCACCGCCTGCGCCGCGAAGTTTTGCAGCAACGCGATCTGCTGGTCCGAGAAGGGACGAACCTCCGGGCGCGTTGCGACGATCATCCCGAACAAAGCCTCGCCCTTACGCAACGGTACCGCTAACAGGGTTCGCGTGCCGCTTAGTTCGACCGCAGCCTGGTATAGCGGATGATCCACTGTGCTCAGGTCGGCTATGTGGAGAAAGGCCTCTCCTTTCACCAAATGCTGAGAGACCGGGCCCTCTGAAATCCGGCGACCCTGCAACAGCCGCTCAGCGAAGGCCGCCGGCACGCCTCGCATGGCAACGGCCTTAAATTCTTCGTGTTCTCGCAAAAACATTGTGCCGGAGACAGCGCCGCACAGGGTGTGGGCCTTTTCGAGGATCGTGTCGAACACCGGCGCGAGGTCGCCGGGCGAGGAATTGATGACCCCCAGCACTTCGGCGGTCGCGGTCTGCTGGGCGAGCGATTCTTCGAGCTGGCGGCGCAGCTCGGCGTTCTCCCGTTCGAGGCTCTTGATTCGCTTGTTATCAGGCGTCGCCATCGCCGCGCCGCGCGCAAGGTTCCAACGCGCGGAGAGTACCCGACAACGCGTTGCCCTGGATACGGCAAGGAACATTCGCGTATCGAGCGACGCTGGGGAGCAATGTCGCGCGCGACGCCGCCTTGCGTTGATCGCGGGCTGCTGCGCCCCTATGTTCCGGCCAGCCAACAGGATCTCATGACCACCCCGCTCAGCCATATCCGCAATTTCGCGATCATCGCGCATATCGATCACGGCAAATCGACCCTCGCCGACCGGCTGATCCAGTTCTGCGGCGGGCTCGACGCGCGCGAGATGCGCGAGCAGGTGCTCGACACCATGGAGCTGGAGCGCGAGCGCGGCATCACCATCAAGGCGCAGACCGTGCGCCTCGAGTACAAGGCGAAGGACGGGGAAACCTACATTCTCAACCTGATGGACACGCCCGGGCATGTCGATTTCGCTTACGAGGTCAGCCGGTCGCTGGCCGCGTGCGAAGGTTCGCTGCTGGTCGTCGACGCCAGCCAGGGCGTCGAGGCGCAGACGCTGGCCAATGTCTACCAGGCGGTCGCCGCCGGACACGAGATCGTGCCGGTGCTCAACAAGATTGACCTGCCCGCCGCCGAGCCCGAGCGGGTCAAACAGCAGATCGAGGACGTGATCGGGCTCGACGCCTCCGACGCGGTGCTGATCTCGGCCAAGACCGGGCTCAACATCGAGGGGGTGTTGGAAGCGCTGGTGACGCGGCTGCCGCCGCCCCAGGGAGATGCCGCCGGGCCGCTCAAGGCGCTGCTCGTCGACAGTTGGTACGATGCCTATCTTGGCGTCGTTATCTTGGTGCGGGTTAAGGATGGGACGCTGACTCCGGGCCAAAAAATCCGGCTGATGGCGACCGGCGCGGCGCACAATATCGAGCGCGTCGGCGTGTTCACCCCCAAGGGCGTCGCTGCGCCGTCGCTGGGGCCAGGCGAGATCGGCTTTATCACCGCCGGGATCAAGACCGTCGCTGATTGCCGGGTCGGCGACACCATTACCGACGACCGCAAGCCCGCCGCCGAGCCGCTGCCCGGCTTCCAGCCGGTGCAACCGGTAGTGTTCTGCGGCCTCTTCCCGGTCGATTCGGCCGATTACGAGAAACTGCGCGAGAGCCTCGCCAAGTTGCGACTCAACGACGCCAGCTTCGAATACGAGCCGGAGACCTCGGCGGCGCTCGGCTTCGGTTTTCGCTGCGGCTTTCTCGGGCTGCTCCATCTGGAAATCATCCAGGAGCGGCTGCAACGCGAATTTGACCTCGACCTCATTACCACCGCGCCTTCGGTGGTCTATCGCGTCCATCAGACCAATGGCCGGGTGCTCACCCTGCACAATCCGGCCGACATGCCTGATCCGGTGCGGATCGACCATATCGAGGAGCCGTGGATCAAGGCGACGGTGATGGTGCCCGACGACTATCTCGGCCAAATCCTCGCGCTGTGCGAGGAGCGGCGCGGGACCCAGCTTGACCTGACCTATGCCGGCAACCGCGCGATGGTGGTGTACCGGCTGCCGCTCAACGAGGTCGTGTTCGATTTCTACGACCGGCTCAAATCAGTCAGCCGCGGCTATGCCAGCTTCGACTACCAGCTCGACGGCTATGCCGAAAGCGACCTGGTGCTCCTGAACATTCTGGTCAACGGCGAGCCGGTCGATGCGCTCTCGCTGATCGTGCATCGCAGCCAGGCCGAGCGGCGCGGCCGCGCGCTGTGCGAACGCCTGAAGGACCTCATCCCCCGCCAGCTGTTCCAGATCGCAATCCAGGCGGCGATCGGCGGGCGCATCATCGCCCGCGAGACGGTCAAGGCGTTGCGCAAGGACGTGCTCGCCAAATGCTATGGCGGCGATGTCACCCGCAAGCGCAAGCTGCTCGAAAAGCAGAAAGAAGGCAAAAAGCGGATGCGTCAGTTCGGCCAGGTCGACATCCCGCAATCCGCCTTCATCGCAGCGCTCAGGATGGGCGACAGCTAGGTTGTTCAAGCGGGTTGGGGCAGCGCCTCGACCGCGAAGGCTTCCGGCGGCTCGCCGCGTTGCCAAATCTCCCACATCCGGCGATACCCGGCTTCGAGGTGCCGCGCATAGCGTGCCATGTCGAAGAGCGGCATGGTCGCGCGGTTGCGCGGGAGACGTTGACGAACCTCCGCCAGTAATTCCGGCTCCGTGGCCAGGCGCAGCGCCAGCGCCTCGTACGCGTCCGGTGAGTCGGCGATGAGGTCGGGCAAGCCGACCGCTCGCAACAAACTCCCCGCCATTCGCCCCGTGTAGGTCGCGCCTGAGCAGGTGAGCACCGGCAGCCCTGCCCACAACGCATCGTTCGCGGTCGCGCCGGCGTTGTAGGGCAGCGTGTCGAGAAACAAATCGGCGACCTGCAACCGGGCGAGGTACTCGGCCATCGGTACGCGATCGGAAAACACCAGACGCTCCGGTTCGACGCCGCGCGCGGTCGCCTCGCGCCGCAGGTTCTGCTCGACCACCCGGTGGGGCTTGACCAGCCACAGGACGCTGCCCGGCACCTGCCGCAGCAACCGCGACCAGATGTCGAAGAAAGCCGGTGTGAACTTGTAGCTGTTGTTGAAGCAGCAAAAGACGAAACCGTCCGGCGGTAAGCCGCATTCCGCGCGCGTTGGCGCCGGCGCAATCGCCCGACGCGTGTCGCTCGGCTGGTAGCACTCGGGCAGATGAACCAGCTGCTCGGTGTAGAACGGCTGGTCCGCGGGCGGTGCGATCCAGCGATCGGCGATCAAGTAGTCGATGAAATCCGCTCCCATCGTCGCGGGATAGCCAAGATAGCTGACCTGGATCGGCGCGGGCCGGTGCGCCAAAATCGCCGACCGTCCAAATTCGGTATAGCCCGTAAGGTCGACGAGGATGTCGATTTCAGCCTCTTGAATTTTCCGCGCTGCCTCGGCGGGGCCGACCGAGGCGATGTCGTGGAAGTGGTCAACGGCGGCGCGCAGCCGGCGGCGGGTGACGCCGCCGTCATCGCTGCCGTAACAAAAGGCCGACACCTCGAAAATTGACTTGTCGTGGCGCTCGATCAACTCCGGGATCAGCATGCCGACAACGTCGTCGCGGAACGTGCCCGACAGATAGCCGAGGCGGATTTTGCCGCTGGGGGCGCCGGATTGTCGCCCTTGCGGCCGCGGCGATCGAGGCAGGGTCGCGCCGATCCACTGTTTGGCGCAAAGCAACCTGTCGGCCAGCGTCGACGCCTGGATTAGCATGATGAACGGCGACACCGTGCGGGGTTGCCGCGCCGCCGCCAATAGCCGGTCTCTCCGTGTCTCGTAGCCGGTCCAATCGCAGGCCAGCGACTGCGCATAAATAAGCTCTGCTTCCGCCAGGGGCATTTGCGGTCGCTGGGCGAGCGCGGCGCGCTCCGCATCGATGGCGCCCGCCAAATCGCCCAGACCGCGCAGCGCTCCTCCCAAATTCGCCAGCGCTTCGGGGAGGTTCGGACTGAGCGCGAGCGCCCGCTGGTACGCGGCGATGGCCGCTTCAATTTTCCCGCGCTCGCGCAGCACGATACCGAGACCATTGTGGGCTTCGACATGGTTGGGATCGAACGACAGGGCTTGCCGGTAGCATGCTGCCGCTTGCGTTAGGTCGCCTTGGGCGCGCGCGACGTTGCCCAAATTGTAATGTGCGGCGGCATAGTTGGCGTTGATCGCGATCGCGCGGTTGAACGAGGCGCCCGCCTCGTCGAACCGGTCCTGGTCCAACAGGACGATGCCGAGATTGTTGTGTGCCGGCGCGTAATCGCGCTTCAGCGCCAACGCCTTGCAGTAACACTCCGTTGCCGCTGCCAAATCCCCCTTCGCCCGCATCGCGTTGCCAAGGTTGTTGTGCGCCGCGACAAAGGCGGGGTGGCGTTTCAGAGCGCGCTGGTACGCTGCGATCGCCTCATCGAAATGGCCGAGCTCGGTCAGCGCGATGCCGAGTGCGTTGTGCGGGCCTGGATTGTCCGGCGCGAGCCCGATCGCTCGGCGGTAATGCCGGATAGCGTCGTCGCGGTTGCCGAGCCGATGCAGCGCCTCGCCGAGCGCGGCGTGCAATGGCGCCACCCGGTCATCCACCGCGATCGCGCTGCGGAGGACATTGACCGCGACTTCGTAGACGCCGACCTGCAAGGCCATCAGCCCCGTCAGGTGCAGCGCGTTGAGGTCGCGCGGGTTGCCGGCGAGGATCTGCTGGCAGATGTCGTTGGCTTCCTTGACCCGCCCGGCCTGATAGTAGCGAAGCGCCTCGGCGAAGCGCGGGTCGGGGACGGTCGGCGCCGGCCCGCCGGAACGTCTGCCCATTTTCCCTGCGGCTCGGCGTTCCTGGCGATTCATCGGCGCAATACTGAGCGATCGATGACGCCTTTCCAACCGGATTTGGCCAGCCCTGCCGATGCGAGTTGACCGTCGGTCGCAGGCCATTCCTCCCGGCGAAAATCGATTGCCCACCCGCGGAAGAGCCTTGATACTGCCGCATCCGTCAATTTTTGTGGCCTTCGTCAACCTGCGATGCAGAGCAGCGGCTTACCAAAGCATCTTCCCGCTCCCACAGTGCTGAGCCGGGTCAAAAGTGGGTTGCTGGTTGCCGCCTTTATTCGCGATCCGGTCGGTGCCCTTGAACGTTATTTTATGCCTGCGGGTCGAGCCATCGAAATTACCGCACTGAGGCGCGGCCGGGTCCGGCAGCTATTTATGTACGATCCGGATTACAATCGGCAATTCTTGCTGAATACAAGAAATACGCAGATCTCTCAGTTATGGCCGGCGACACCGCGCCACAGCGCGGCGCAGCGCGAGCTGCGTACCCAACCGCTGAAGAATTACGGCCCGCAGCAGGCGGCCTTCACCCAGATCACCGATCCGTATTTGAGCCGCGGCGCCATCGGCCGGCAGTTCGAGGATATTCGGGCCAGCGTCCTGGCCGAAGTCACCGGCTGGAAGCCGGGCGTGCATGACTTCTACACGCTGGCGCGCCGATGCACCGAGCGCGTCGCCTTCACCCTGTTGTTCGGCACGCACGAGAGCGGCCGGTTCTCGGCGTTCGGCGACTTGGTGCACGAATACCACCGCGCCAACTGGGCGGCGGCCGCTCGGCTGTTTCCGGTGGACTGGCCCGGCACCGCCTACCGCCATGTCCTCGACGAAGCGAAGACGCTGCAATCCTATATTCGCGACTGGATCAGATCCGCCGCCGCCACGCCAGAGGGCCGCTCGCTGGTGCAGAGCCTTGTCCAGGGCAAGGGGCATGACGGCTGCCCGTTTTCGCAAGGGAGCATCACCGCCGCGATCGCGATGCTGAGCTGGCTCTCCTACGAGACCACCGCGACCGCGTTGAGCTGGGCGACGTTGCTGCTGGCGGAGCATCCGGCCGTGCTCGCCGATCTCCTCGACGAGATCGCCGCGAACGCGCCGATCGAGGATATCGACGCCAATACCCTGATGGCGCTGCCGCTGCTCGATGCCGTGGTCAAGGAGGGGATGCGGCTGATCCCGCCGGTGCCGTTCATGGGGTTCCGCACCGTCAACGACACCGAGATCGCCGGCCAGGCGCTGGCCCGCGGCTCGCGCTTCTATGTAGTCCCGCAATTGACCCACCGGCTGCCCGAGATTTACGCCGCG
>Ga0335078_10017862_pt1 | contig 10550 bp, 6 predicted proteins | sample Lox_Sample_32_FD_206711 | JGI IMG/M metagenome (GOLD analysis project Ga0335078, IMG submission 206711) | Soil microbial communities from Loxahatchee National Wildlife Refuge, Florida, United States - Lox_Sample_3.2 | ecosystem: Environmental > Terrestrial > Soil > Wetlands | place: USA: Florida...
CGATGCCGTGCCGTACAGGTTACCGTCGGAGCCGAGGATCAAGCTGCTTGTTGGAGCCTTTCCGTCTGGAGACGTGGGTTTGTTGTGAAAACTGTACAGCACCTCGGCGGCGCATGTACCTATCGCGAACGTAGTCGTTGCCAGGATTACCAGGGCCAACCGCAAGCTAGCGGAAAGTCTTTGGCTTCGCATGATGGATTCTTCTTTGTAAGTCGATTCTTTGAAGCAGCCAAGGTAGCTAGCGGAGTGGGGGGACTCCGTATGGAGTAGGGTTAAACCAGCCGCTATTCTACATTTCTTCGCTCCTCAAGCGTAGGTCACCTCACCACCTCAATTTCCATACCTTGGTCCTGAGGCCGCCGCCATGTGGCATGATTCTGCACAGAACTCATTGTCGGCCCGATCAACAGCGTGTGCGGACGGATCCGGCAGACACCTATTACTCCCTGTGCTTCAAGTAGGCCCCAGCAATTGTAGATGTCTCCAGGCGTTACACCGTGTCGGGTGACCAACTCCTTTTTAACAACGCCGTTCCTGGCAATCGCAATAATGGTCTCTGGTTTTGCTTGTGCGTTGGCCTGCTGAAAGGCATACACGTCTCTATAGTTCGACGGCCATGATGGGTTTAATCCCCTCGCAGGGGTAACTCTGGATGGCAGCGGGAATGTCTACGGCACTACGCTTCGGGGGGGCGCTTTCGATGGAGGCACCGCTTTTGTGCTGACGCCCAACGATGATGGGTCTTGGACGCACAAGACACTACATAACTTCAAGGAGGACGGCCATGATGGGTTCTCTCTGCGCGGTGACTTGCGCTTTGATTCCTCTGGCAATCTCTATGGCACAACGGAAGCAGGGGGTTCCGAAGACTCAGGAACAGTATTCGATTTGACGCCCAACGGCGACGGAACTTGGACGGAGAAGATTCTGCACCAATTCAAAAACGATGGCCAGGACGGGCGCGGCCCCTCGGCCGGCGTGATCTTCGATGCCAACGGGAATCTCTACGGCACGACCGTCGTCGGCGGTGCTCACGGCGGCGGGACGGTATTTGAGGTTGTACCTCAGTAGCTACTCGGTTTCCGAAAAGCTCTTTGTACCCTTCGTACAAATTCACGGGACGGCGGCACCAGAGTTGTTACTTGAGTGGAATGCGGAACCTCTCAAGATTCTCCTCCGGTGGCGCTCGATGCAAAATGCCCGGAGTGCGGGCGTGTGATTACGCCCGCTCGGGTAAAGCGGATGGGAAGAAGTTGCAGTACTCGCCAGGGCCTCTCAGCCCCGACTTTATTCTCCTCCCGCTGCCATGATCGCTTGGTGTAGTTCCTCTTCTGCTATCCGCAGATGGTTCTTCGCGTTCTCGGCATGTCCTCCCATTCTGTAATTGTTGGCTGCCTGGACAGTTTCCAACTCATGAATTGCTTCATGCACGTGTTTACGGACCTTTTCAATGTCGTGCCAGTCTTGAACCCCCTGGGCAACCGCGATTCCGCCCACAAACGACAGACACGCAGAAAGAACAGCGACAGCAATGGTTTTCTTCATCATTTCCCCCTTTTATTCATAACCGCCCGCGAAAATATAAGTCTCCCATCCCACGGGAAACAAGTGCATTCGGCAAATCTTCCAGCCGGAAGTAACCAAGACGATTCCTTATCCTCCGGCAAAAACAGAGTGGGCCTCGGCGCGCAATTCAGCGCAGGTGGCTCGCGAATACCAGCCCGTAACCGATCTATCAGGATCCGGGACGTGATTGACCACCCGCGAATACCTTCTCTGGACGGGGGCGTGAGTATGCCCGTTCGCGGTGTATCCTTGTAGCCTTGGCGGGCACGCATAAGCACCCCACAAGGAAAGCACATGCTCAACTCGAATGAGATTCAATTGATCGCTGCCTGCAAGACGCTTGCAGCTTGCCTTTCGATCATCTGCCTGGGATTGGTGTCGTACGGTTTCACCCAGGACGGCTATGGGCCGGCATCGCAGACCATGCGCCCGGTCATTCGCGGACGCCAGGCTGCGGTTGTCTCGATGAAGGCCGAGGCGACGGAGGCGGCGCGCAGGATTCTTGAAGCTGGCGGAAATGCCTTCGATGCGGCCGTGGGCGGGCAAGCGGCGCTTGCCGTGACTGACTTTCCCATGAATGGCGTCGGTAGTGATGCCGTGGTGCTCGTCTACAACGCTCGCGAAAAGAAAGTCTATTCCGTGAATGCGGAACCGCGTGCGCCCAAGCTCGCCACCATCGACTGGTACGAGAAGAACAATGGCGGCAAGATCCCGGACAGCGACGGCCTGCTCTCCGGCGGGCTGCCCTGTGTGGTGGATGCATGGTATACGCTGCTCGACCGCTGGGGAACGATGACCTTTGCCCAGGTGTTGCAGCCGGCCATTGATCTCGCGGAGAACGGATTTCCCTTGAGCGAACGGCTGGCGGGCATACTGGCCGGCGCGCAAAAGATTCGCAAGTATCCCACCACGGCCAGAATCTATCTTCCTAATGGCCGCTCGCCGCAAGCGGGAGAGATCTTCAGAAATCCCGATCTAGCCCGCACTCTGAAAAAGCTGGTCGAAGCGGAAGAAGCCAACAAATCCAAGGGTCGCCACCAGGCCCTTAGAGCCGCCCGCGACCGGTTTTACAAAGGAGACATCGCGCGCGCGCTCGCAGCCTTTTCTGAGGCCAATGGCGGCCTATTCCGGTATGAGGACTTCGCGGAATACACGGCAGAGGTCGAGACGCCGATTTCGTTCGACTATCGAGGCTACCGCATCTACAAAAATCCCTCCGCCAGCCAGGGCCCAACCGAGTTGATCGCGCTCAACCTTCTGGAAGGCTATGATTTGAAGGCACTCGGCCACAATAGTGCCGATTACATCCATACCAGTGTCGAAGCCATGAAGCTGGCGATGGCGGACCGGGAAAAATATCTTGGCGATATGGATTTCATCAAGATTCCCTACGATGGGCTGCTCTCGAAAGACTATGCGCGTGAACGCAGAACGCTTATCGATCCGCAGAAGGCATCTCTCGAGCTACGACCGGGGTCGGCAGAAAAATTTGCCAGCCAATCGGCGGCTGCGGGTGGCGCCGTCCATGTCGCTGTGGAGGGGAATGCCAGGCATGAGGGCGACACCAGTTACATCGCGGTGGTCGATCAAGATCGCAATATGGTGAGCTTCGAACCCAGCCTGCACGATGAGTTCGGAACTGGCGTGGTCATGGGCGACACCGGCATCATCTTCAACTGCCGCGGCGATTATTACTCGCTCACTCGTGGCGAGGCCAACGCGCTCGAACCGGGTAAGCGGCCGCGCAGCACTTTGCAGAGCACGCTGGTGATGAAGGACGGGCAACCATTCATGATCACGGGCAGCCCCGGCGGCGACGATCAAGTCATGCGGACTATGCAAACCTTGCTCAACATCGTCGACTTCGGCATGAACATTCAGCAAGCCATCGAGGCGCCACGCTGGTCCAGCCGCGCCTTCCCTGCCTCGCCCTTCCCGCACACGATGTACCCTGGTGACCTATCGGTGGAAAGTCGAATTCCGATGCCTACCCAACAGGCCCTCATCGACCGCGGCCACAAGCTGCGCGTGAACCCGGCCTGGTCGCTGGGATCGAACGCCGGCATCCTGCTGGACGCAAACAACGGCGTGCTGGACGCCGGTGCCGACCCGCGCGTGGAGGCCTACGCCTGGGCGTGGTAGAACGGCTTCTGGGACTACATAGAGCCAGACATCTTCGTTAGGGACAGTCAGGTGAAGACATCTGCCCCACACATTTATTCTTTCTGGTAAACCAGTTTCCCGCCCACGAAGGTCTTCAGAACTTTCGTGTCTCGGATTTTCACCGGATCTATGGAGAAGATGTCGTCGCTGAGCAGTACCATGTCGGCGAGTTTGCCGGGAGTGATTGAACCTTTGTCGTTCTCCTGAAATTCGGCATAGGCTGAACCCTCGGTGTAGGCCTCAATCGTTTCTGCCACGGTAAGCTTTTGCTCCGGGAACCAGCCGTTCGGATTCTTATCGTCCAGCGTTCTTCGGGTTACAGCCGCGTACACGCTCTGCATGGGATCGAGGGGCGCCACCGGCCAATCGGTGCCAAATGCCAGACGGACGTGGTGATCGAGGAACGTGCGGAAGGCATAGGTGCGGCTGGCACGGTCATGGCCGAGATAGCGCTCTACAAAGCGACCGTCGTCGATCGCATGATAAGGCTGCATCGAGGCGATGACGTGCAGTTCGGCGAAGCGCTCGAAATCCTTGGCCGCCATGTGCTGCGCATGCTCGATGCGGAAGCGTCGATCGGCCTCGCCGTGCGCCTTGATCACATCGGAGTAAAGATCGAGGATCGTGGAAATTCCCTCGTCACCGATGGCATGGGTGCAGATCTGCAATCCCGCCGCATCCGCCGCCATCATGCGCTGACGCATGGCGGAAATCGGATTCATCTCATCGGACAACAATCCTCGATTTTCCGGATTATTGCTGAATGGCTCATAAAAATAGGCGGTTCCCGAACCCAAGGAGCCATCGGCGAAGGCTTTCAATGCGCCCATGCGCAAGTACGGGCCACCGAAGGAATGCCGAATACCAATTTTTGCCTGATCCTCAAATCCCACGATCGAAGGAGCGGCATAGATGCGCGTGGTGAGTTCGCCCCGCTGCAGAAGCTCGTCATAGATCGCAATGTCTTCGTATCCAGCCGACATGTTCTGCACGCTAGTGACGCCGACGGACGCGGCGTGAGCCAACGCACGTTGGACAGCCTCTATCCGCTGCTGGTGCGAAAGTGGCGGAATGACCTTGCGCATGTACTGCTCGGCGGCATCTTTGAGCGCACCGGTCGGATTGCCGTGTGCATCGCGAACAACAGTCCCGCCAGGAGGGTCGGGAGTGCTTGCGGTAATTCCTGCAAGCTTGAGCGCAACGGAATTCGCCAGCGCCATGTGTCCGTCGTAGCGGCTCACGAACACGGGTGTGTTCGGCGTAAGCGGATCGATCAGCTCTTTCGTGGGCATGACCGGCGGCGACCACTTGGTTTCGTCCCAGCGTCCGCCCAGAATCCATTCACCGGATGGCGTGTGCTTGGCACGATCTCCGATGCGCCGAGCAAATTCCTCGGAGCTCATGGCGTCATTAAGCTGGATGGCATCGAGTTGACGGCCGCCGCCGACAAAGTGCACGTGGGCATCGTTAAAACCGGGTAGCAGCAGCTTTCCGCCGGCATCGATAACCTTCGTTTTTGGCCCGCGCCAGCGATCGACTTCAGCGTTTGAACCCACTGCGACAATGCGGTCTCCCCAAACTGCAACCGCTTGGGCCTGAGGCATCGCTGGATCGACGGTCCAGATTTTGGCGTTGCTGATGATCAGGTCGGCTGCAGGGTTGGATTGAGCTGCACCGATAGTTGCGATCAGCAGTGTGGAGAAGAGCACGAAATGTAGAACGGTTCTCGACACGTAGGCTCCTACGTAGGGAAAAATTCAAAAACATTGAACTGGTCATTCGGAACAGCCAAGCCATGAGGCGTCCGCAGCTTCCTGGTCGTCCGGCGAACTAAGAATCCCCCGTGCGGCTGGCGATGACACCAGTCTTTGTCACAATCTGCTAGAAGCTGTAGCGCAGCGCGAACTGCATCACCCGCGGCTTGGTCAGGGTGCTGTTAAACGTGGCGAACACGGACGACGACGCATCCAGTTCTCCCGTATTCTGCGGCAGCGAAGACACGTCGAAGCGCACCGAGTTGGTCACGTTGAAAACCTCCCAGCTGAATTTCAGGCTCTGCGACTCGGAGAAGGGCCACGACTTGCTCAGCCCGCTGTCGATTCCAAAGTAGCCCGGCCCACGGAGTTCGTTGCGTTGTCCGGACTCGCCGGGAAGCGAATAGCGGAACTCGCCCTGCGCCGCCACCGGATCCTTGAACAGGTCGGGATTGCCGTTGGGTTCGATGAAGGCCCCGGTCTGCGGCTTGGGTCCGTTGAGGATCGCCGTGGAAGGCAGGTACCAGTTGGTGGGAAAGCTGGTGAAAGTTTCGATGGTCGTGGGGAAGCCGCTGGTCCAGCGCGCCAGGCCACTCCACTGCCAGTTGCCGATAACCGCGTTCACCCAGCGGTTGGCTGATCCGGCAAAGCGTTTGCCGCGGCCGACTGGCAGCTCATACACCCAGTTGGTATTGAACTGGTGCGTGGTGTCGAAGTCGGAGGGTCCGCGCAGCTGTGCCGGCGCCCAGGAATTGATGATCTGGTTAGCCTGGTAGTAGCCATCGACCTCGTTTACCCGCTCCGCCTCCGATCCGATGTCCAGAGACTTGGAGAAGGTGTAATTGAAATCCCATTGCAAGCCGTGCGTCATCCCCCGCCGGATGGTGACCTGCAGGGCATGGTAGGAACTGGTTCCCGCGCCACGCCAGGTATAAAGCGACGTAAACTGCGGGTTGAAGAATGCATACGGTCCGAGCTTGGAGCAGGCGGGGAAGCAGGGATTCGGCCCCAGGCCAAGCTCTCCGGGCACGTCGGCGAAGATCAGCGGAAGGGTCTCGTTGTGCAGGGCGCAGGCGTAGGAGCTGTACATGGCCTGAGTAGCGGTGGGCATGAAATTCGCCGGCAGCGTGGCATTTCCCGGCGTGCACCCGCCAAAGTCTGCCGCGTCATAGACACCCTTAGCACCGGGCCACATATCTTCCCAGTAAGGAATCTTTGCCAGGCTCTGGATCGGCGTGCCCGCTGCCGCAGCTTTCGACAGCAGCGTTGCGGCCTTGAAGTAGTCCATGCCGGATTGCTTGTCGACGATGTCGAGCGGCATCGCCATATCTTCTTCCTGCAGTAGACGGCGTCCCAGTCTCCCGATGTAAGCCACGTCCAGCACCAGGCTGCTGGGCAGTTCGCGGCTGATGGAGAAATCGAAGACATGGGAATACGGCGTCTTCATCCTGTCGTCGACGCCCCAGGAGTTGGCCACGCCGTCGGGCAACCCGCTGGGAGCGACCTTCGGGAAGCCGCCGGTGGGAGGCGCCGCAATAAGCGCCTGAGGAAAGTTGTTGGGCCCGCTGAAGCGCGGCGAGGTGTCGATGGTGAACTGGCCGATCGGATTTGGAATCGATGTGGTCAGGCCGAACGAACCATTACGATCGAAGCTGTCCACCACTCCTTGCCCGAAGTGATCGTAGTAGATCCCGTAGCCGCCGCGAATCGAGGTCTTCCCTGCCCCGCCGAACAGGCGCTGCGCCCAGCCGCTGTCCGCCTTCGGCGACCAGGCAAAGGCCAGCCGGGGCGCAACGTTTCCGTAATCCCAGGCCCAATAGGGCGGCTTGCCGTTGGCCTGGCCGGAGAGCACGTAACTGATCGAGGGGTTGTAAGGCTCACCCGCCAGCATCGCTTTGGCGCGGTTCTGCAGAAAACTCTCCAGGCTGACGGAGGGAGACACCTGTGTTCCCGTAGTCTCGTAGGGAGGTTGCAGCAACGTGTAGCGTAGGCCGTAGGTCAGGGTGAGTTGCGGGGTCACGCGCCAGGTGTCCTGAACGTAGGTTTCAAATTCTTTTGCGCGGAAGTGCCGCAAAGCGGCGGTTCCCGTAGGCAGCGCCTGGCCTTCTTTGGTGATGTTGTAGTTGGAGAAGGAAGAATCAAGCAGGCCGACCAGCGCGATCACCGGCCAGTCGTAGCCAGTCTGAAAACTCGGGTCGACCGCTGGAAATCCAAACTTGCCTGGATCGAGACTCCTCCCGGCACCGGCGACGAACGCCGTGGGATTGAGCCAGAGATCGTAGGATCGGGCAAACAGAAACGAGTTGGCGTCTGACGCGCGGTTGTTGGTAATGATGCGCAGGTTCCCGCCGAAGCCAAGAGTATGTTTTCCCCGCACCCACTCCAGATCATCCACAATATTGTGCACCGGCACGTTGGAGTTGGTGGTAAAAGTGTCTGCGTTGAGCGGGTCCGGTCCGTTGCCGAATTCGATGTAGTTGTGGGTGAGCAGACCGTCGTTGCCCACCCCCTGGCGGATGTAGCCGTAGTGAAAGTTGTTGATCAGATTAGAGCGTAACGTCGCCGTGTAGCCGACAATCAACCCCTTGCTGTTGTTGACAGCAGTCTGGCTCTGCGGCTCGCCGGGAAACTGCGGACCGAACCCGTTGTTGTCATCCACCAGTCCACCACGCGCGAACACGTGTTGATTCTGGGTGAGGTTGAAATCAAACTTGGCCACATACGTGTTCAGCATGCCGGGCGTGGATGCGGGAAAAGTGAACCCTTGAAAATTCAACCCATCGCCCACCGCGGTCGAGTTGGGATGCGGATACTGCTGGAACAGGGACATCACCGCGGGATTCGCTCCCGGACCGAGCGGGCAGGTGCCGTTGGCCGTGCACTTGGGGTCCATGGTGGCCAGGTCTTGCCGCGAGAGAGTCTCAATCCCGCCGGCCGGACACTTAGGGCCCTGAGTGCAAAAATAACTCAGGATTCCCTGCCGCAGATTGTCGCTGGGAACCACGCGAGTGTCCTGCGCGTTTTCCCTGGTGCGCTGGCCCTCGTAAGCCAGAAAGAAGAAGACTTTGCTCTTGATGATCGGCCCGCCGAAGGTCGCGCCGAAGGTGTTGCGGATAAGTTGCCCGGGAACATTGGGAAGTCCCGACTCGATCTGGCTCTGCTTGTTGAACCAGTCATTGGCTTCGCCGACGTTGTTGCGGTTGTATTCGTAGACCGTGCCGTGGAAATTGTTGGTTCCACTCTTGGTGATGAGCGCGACCTGGGCGCCTGACGAACGTCCTTCATCCGCATTGGAGTCGCTGGTGGTGACACGGAATTCCTGTAGCGAATCGAGCGTCGAGCGCAGTGCTCCTTCGAACGCATAGCCTTTGACCTGGTCGTTGTCATCTACCCCGTCCAGCGTAATGTTCGTCTGATCGCTGCGGGCGCCGCTTACCGATCCGCCACGGCTGTCCAAATTCTGTTGGTCGTTGGTTTGTGACCCTACAAAGGTAACGCCAGGTTGCAAGCTCAGAATCTGTGTGGGGTCGCGGCCTTCGAAAGGCAGCGATTCAATTTGCTGCGTTCCGAAGGCGTTGCCCAGCGTAGCATCCTCGCTGTTCACCTGCACCGTCTGGCTCTGCACGTCGATGATCGAGGTCTCCGCCATCACTTTCATGGTAATGTTGGCCGTGGCGGGCACGTTGACCTGCAGGACTAGGTTTTCTTGCTTGATGGTGCCGAATCCGGCCATGCTCACGGTGAGCGTGTAGGTGCTGGGGGGAACCTGCAGAAACTGGTACGACCCAAGATTGTCCGTGGCCGTCGACTGCGAGAATCCGGTGTTTGGATTCGCCAGGCTCACTTTTGCGCCCACGACCACCGCGCCTTGCGGGTCTGAGACCACGCCGTGCAGCGACGAAGTGGACTGGCCCCATGCCAGATTGACCAACACCATAGTGATCGACACTGCCCGGAGAACTGCCAGCGGCCGCATAGCATACCCCCATTTTCGGCGCGATAATCGCAGGATTGTGCGAAAATAAGCTGCCTATACCTGTATTGTCAAGAATTTCCTGTGGACTCCTCTTCTCCGGATGTGCGAATATCGCCTGCATGAACCTCTAATCGGTCTTTGAGGTGGCGGAGCCATGCAGGATATTCGCGCAGACGTTCAGGGGACCGCCAGCCAGGTGTCTTCGGTTAGTTCGGGCGCGGGAATGCTGCTGGCGGGATTCGAGGGCAACCCGGATTTTGTCTTGTCCCTGGCTCGAGGCTTGCAAGTGATTGAAGCCTTCGAGGGCAACACCGAAGGGTTGTCGGTGGCAGAAATCTCCCGGCGAACCGGCCTTTCGCGTGCAGCGGTGCGCCGGCTGTTGATCACTCTTGAACTGCTGGGTTACGCCGAGTCCGACGGCCGGTTCTATCGCTTGAAAACTCGGGTGATGCGGCTGGGGTTTTCGTACTTGTCCTCGAACTCTCTTGCCACGCTTGCCCAGCCGATCCTGGCGCACGTGATCGAACTGGTCCACGAGTCAAGTTCGGTGGGGGTTCTGGAAGACGATCAGATTGTTTACGTGGCTCGAGCATCGGCCAAGCGCGTCATGTCGGTGGGACTTTCGGTCGGCAGCCGGCTTCCCGCATTTTGCACCTCGATGGGGCGAATTTTGCTGTCGGGTTTGTCGGATCAGGAGCTATCAGCATATCTCAACCGCATCGAGCTGACCCCAGTCACACCGCGCACGATCGTTGACAAGTCGCTTCTGTTTGACGTTATCCGGCAGGTGAGGGTGGAAGGGTTTGCCCTGAACGATGAGGAACTGGAACTCGGTCATCGTTCCATCGCCGTGCCCGTCAGAACGCGCAAGGGATCCATGGTAGCGGGCATGAATATCGGGCTGCACGCGGCCCGGGTTACCGTGGCGGAGATGGTTCATCGTTTGCTGCCCATTTTGCGCGAACACGCACAGATGCTTGGACAATTGTTGGGCTAGAGACCGTCCGCCGATTCATATCAGGGCAGAGCCGAGCACTGTCCGCGAAAAAGTTCTCTTCGAGTTGGGAGAAAAATCATGCCAAATCCGCGTC
>Ga0335078_10017864_pt1 | contig 10549 bp, 16 predicted proteins | sample Lox_Sample_32_FD_206711 | JGI IMG/M metagenome (GOLD analysis project Ga0335078, IMG submission 206711) | Soil microbial communities from Loxahatchee National Wildlife Refuge, Florida, United States - Lox_Sample_3.2 | ecosystem: Environmental > Terrestrial > Soil > Wetlands | place: USA...
CCCGGCGCCACCCACCTGTTCGAGGAACCCGGCACCCTCACCGCCGCCGCCGAACTAGCCCGTGACTGGTTCACCAGCCACCTGCCGCCGAGCACTCCGGGTACGGTTCAGCCATGACCGACGCCGCCGGGGTTTCCGGCAGCGCCGGCGTGCTGACCCGCTCGCCAACGACACCCGGGACGCGCGACGGGAACACCCTGCCCCCCGCCTGGGTGCGCCCAGCAGCATACGGTCAGCGGCCGGCTTGCCGGTGTCCGGCTTCGGTGTACTCCGCCACACGGTAAAGTGGAACTACCACAAGGGGGTGGGTGCAATGACCACCACCAAGATTCACGAGCTGTCCACAATTCCCACCGACGACCTGGTGCTTGACGGCGCCCAGATCCGCGGACTGCGGTTCAGGAGCCTGCACTGGGAGAACCATCCCGGCGGCCATCATGACGGCTACCTGGAAGACGACGGCCGCCGGTGCTGGCTTCTGCTCACCGATCTCGCCGACGAGCGGACACTACGGATCACTATCACCGGCCAGGACATGCACGTCGACCAGCGGCTAGAGGATCCGCCCCGCGATGGCTGACCGGCACCGGCGTAAGCCGGTATCCATCCGTTTCACCGACGACGAGCGGCGGTGGCTCACCGAGCAGTCGCATAAGAACGGCGAAGCGGTCCAGGCCATCGTCAAACGGGCCGTACGAGACCTTCGCGCGCGTCACGGAACGACTGAGCGGCCCCTCAGGTGACCTCTGACCGACTTCCCTGGTCAAGTTGATCTTGCAGGCTTTTCCGCAGGTAGCGGCATGTGCTGCGTGGCCGCGCGGCTACGACGCACGCAACCCCGTCGACCGTGCGCTTCATCGGACCGCTCCGGGGTGGCACTTTCATGGCATTTGCTCCAGCAGGGCTGGCAGGTCGGCGAAGGAGGCGAGGATGTGGCCGGGCGTGCCGGTGGCGCTGCGGTGCGCGCCTTGGAGGTACTTGCCGGTCTTGACCAGTGCCCGCATGCGAGAGGTGGTATTAGTGACCAGCGCCAGCGGGAGCGCCGCCGCGCGTAGCCGTTTCAGCGCCCCGACCGCTCCATCAAGCGGCTTCCACGACACGGTCAGCACCCCATCGATGCCGATCAGCACCGCGCCAATGCCCCATGGCGTGACAATAGCGGCTGTCGCGGCGCCAGCCCAGCCCAAGGCCCGCGGCTGCCGGTTGCGGGGCCGAGGCGGGTTGACAGCTGCGCGAGTACGCCACCAAACACTCCATGGCAGACGTGCCGCATGGCGGCCGGTCGGCGCGGCATGCGGCAATCCCGGATGCAACGATCGGAATCCGGGTGCGCTGTCAGTCAGGGAATCCGCAATCGCGGCGCTCATCGGCGATCTGCCTTTTCTCATCGGTCAGGCCGATGTCCTTTGCGGCGGTGTCCTTTGCGGCGGCGGCGAAGTCCGGCGGCGAAGGTCGGGTGGTGCTCGCGTGGGCTCAGTCGTCGTGGCGGACCACAACGACCGCGCAGTGCGCTTGCTGCACGCAGTGGATGGGGACCGAACCCAGGAGCATCCCGTGGAAACGCCCGCGCCCGTGTGACCCGACGACCAGCAGGTTCGCTCCCCGGCTGGCATCGACCAGCACCTCGGCAGGGTTCCCGCCCACCAAAATGCGCTCGACATCAAGATCATCCATCGGGGGCGCTGCCGCCAGCGCCCGCTCGAATATGGCAGTCTCTTCCTTCTCGATCTGAGGCAGGTACTCGTGGGCCCTCGTTCCAACAATCGAGATTAAGGCGGGAAAGACATGAATGACACGCAGCCCGCGTCCCCGAAGGCGTGCCTCATCGATCGCCCAGGCCAACGCCTCGTTCGCCGTTGGCGACCCGTCGATGCCGACGACGATCCGCTCTTGCCCGGAGGTTACGCTCATCGTGACTCACCCTCCTCTCGGCCGACGCCGGGGTGAATCTCTCCTGGGTGCATCCGCATCGCACTGCGAACGCGCCGGCGTGATACGGGACACGGTTCCGTATCCTCGAATCCAAAAGGGGCATCGCTGCCGGCTTCGGCCGTAATTGGGAGGTCGAACAGTTGCGGTTCCATGCCAGAAAGGGGACAGAGCACGATGGGCGGAGCGCCGAGGATGCCGAATTGTTCTCCTGGGCCGACCTGCCCCGGCCGGAGCCCCTCATTGCCGGACCTGCTAATTGCAGCGGGAGCCGCGACCCGGGCCTGGAGCCCTCCGCCCCGTGCCGCTTCGGTTGCTTCAATCCGCGCCGCCTGGTCGGCCCCGATCAAGGCGTTCACTACCCAGTGCGCCAACTGCTCACGTACCCCGGTGCCGGACGCAGTTTCCGTCAAGGCGTCCACCTCCCTGGCGGCTATTATCAGAATGCGCCGCACCCGCGGGCGCTGGTAGCGGCCAAAGTCCTGTTCATTGGCGGTAGCAGCGCACGCCGCCCCGCGGCCGCCGGACGGAAAGCGCGGGCCGTCAAAGTCAATAAGGGATCGCAGCCCGCAGCCCGAACCACCTCCGAGGCCGCCAGGGATACTCCCCCAGCCTGCGCTGATGCCCGTGGTCCTGGCCCCTACGCGCCAATCCCTAGCCACTTCTGCTGCCCGATACTGTTGTGGGAATCTGACGTTGATGACCAGGCCGCCCCGAGATGCACCCGGCACTAACCTGACCCGCACCGGCTGTCCAGGCTGAGCTGGCCGCCCATGCCGCTGCCCGCGAGAAACGCTGCAAGAAGGTCGATCCGCGCCAGCTCGCCCGCTCCCATGCCCGGATTCGCGCAGGTCAGCGCCCCGGTCCTGGTCGCCGGGAGGGTCCGGCCCGGCCGGTTCCCCGACGGCGCAGGTTTCAAGTCCTTCGTCGGGCTAGCGCCACGGGCCAGCCAGACCGGTGAGACCGACCGCAAGGGCCAGCCGACGAGCAGGGCCCGGCCGCCGCTGCTGCGCGCCACCTTCGTCCGCGTCGCCGACCCGCCCGAAAACAAGATCCCCAGCTCGCGAGGATCTACTACCTGCGGATGACCGCACGCGGCGCCACCACCTCAAGGGCTGCTTCGTCGTCGCCGGGCACCTCGCCGAACGCGCCTGGACCGTGCTGGACCACGGCAGACTGTACGTGATCTGCGACATCCTGGATCCCGACCAGGCCGACGACCTGCGCGAACTCATCGACCTCACCGCCCGCCTCCACGAATGGCTGCAATCCGCCGGTGACGACATCCTCGACGACCTCGCCACCTTCGCCTACACCGGCACCTTCCACCCGCGTAGCCACGTGCGCTACACCGAAGACCCCGCCAGCATTTCCACCCGGCTCCAACAGGCCACAAATTCCTCCTGCGACCCCCGTGACACACCAGCCCCACAGGGAATCAAATCCCGCCGGTCCCGACTGTTTTCGAGAATGCTCGCGGGCGATGCTACGGCGGCGGCGCGGTCTTAAGGTCGGGATATGGCGCAGATCTGCGGGTTTCACCATGTGAGCTTGCCAGCGAAGGACCTAGATCGCAGCGGCGACTGGTACGAGCGCGTCTTTGGCTTCGAGCGCGTCCTGATCGAGGAGGAGGAAGACCGCGTCAGCATGGTCATGCTTGAGCACCCGAAGGGGATGCTGCTGTGTCTGCGAGAGCCGCCGGACTTGGCCTCGGCATGGCATGGGCTGGGGAGCGCGGTCGCGGTGCTCAGTTTCCGGGTCGCCAGCCGTGCCGACCTGGTGCTCTGGGACAAGCGGCTGACCGAACTCGGGGCCGAGCACACCAGCCCACGCCAGGCTCATCTTGGCTGGGCGCTGGACGTGGTCGACCCCTTCGGGATTCGTATTCAATTGCACACCCACGAGGCCATCAGCGCGGACGACACGTAGATGCTGCTAGACGACGTCCGCGGTGAAGACGGACGAGACACCCCATCGCGCTTGTTGTCAACGGGAGGTCCGGGAGCCTTTTGCGATCAGAATGCGGCAGGCATGCCGATGGCCCGCCCGGGGATCGGGCACAGGGCGGCGGTAGCGTGCGAGGCGGAGGTCTATACGGCACCCGGCTAGCGCTAGCTGCGATGTCCCCAGGCGGCGTGCTCGTCGCAGCCGGCGCCTGTCTTCAAGCAGCCCCGCGCGGGATGCCGGCCAGGCGGTTGACGACGCGGCGCAGCGCGTCGGTGCGGTCGATCCGTATCCGTTACCGGGTCACCAGTAGATCAAATAGGCCCCCAAAAAGGACAGCGATGATGATGCTGGTCACGTCATCGCCAGTGATGTCAGGCCGCCTGTCGGTCCGGGCCGCGTCGGCGTCGCCACGGTCACTCTCGGCCAGTACCTGCTCGCCGGGTCCCATAAGCATGTTGCACGCAGCGATGAACAGCGCCACCACCGCCGTGAGCAGGACCATCGCCGCGACGAACGCGATGTCTTGCACCCACGGACCTCCTCAATCCGTGCGCCAGCGAGAGTCCGGCTACCAGGGTCATGTCCGCGGTCGCCTCGCCATGTCAGGTCTACGGCGCGGGCTGGTCCGCGCCGTCGGTAGCTGGATCGCCGCTGGGGCGCGGGCCGATGCGGCGGAGCTGCATCCGCTCCTGGGCGAGCCCCAGTTCGGTGACGAATTCCCGCAGCAGCCGTGCGTCCTGGGCGGCAAGCCTGTTGCCGCCCAGGGCCAGGATGTCCCCGCCGGTGAGCTTGGCCTGGAACTGGGCCTCGTCCGGTGCGGTGGGCACCGGTTCGCCCGCTGCCGCGATGACCTGCCAGCCCGGACCGGCGCGCCGGAAGACAGCCACAGCGTCCAGCTCAAACGTACGCCGCAGCGCGGCGGCCATCCCCTGGCGGGCGCCCGGGCCCAGCGCCAGTGCTTCCGCTGCCAGGCGGGCGAGGCTGTCAGCTTCGGCCTGTGAATGCGCTGATTGAATCCCTCGTGTGGTCAGGACGTCGACCAGCAGGCCGGTGGCCGCCGCGACGCTGGCGAAGACGATCAGCCCGACCACGTCGATCGTGCGGTCGATTCGCAGGCTGTAGTACGGGACCGTGAAGAAGAAGTCCGCGGCCAGGAAGCCGATCACGGTGGCCGCCGCTGCCGGGCGGATGCCCCCGACCAGCGCCGAGGCGACGACCGCCAGCAGGACGCACAGCAGTGCACCTGCCAGGCTCAGCGAGGACCGCAGCGGGGTCAGGGCCGCGGTGATGGCGACCGGCGCCACGACGGCGAGCAGCCATCCCACAAGCCGTCGCCTCGGCGGCAACGCCACCCTTCGGTGGCGCGGCTGGAGCCTTAGGTGCGCGGTTAGCGGGTGCTTGGGTGGCTGGAGTGCCGGGATGACGTGCACCTCGATCGGGCCGGCGTGCCGGATGGTGCGGGCGATCACAGAACCGTGCAGCGTCTCGTACGCGCGAGTGCGCCGGGTAGCGCCGAGGACGAGCTGGGCGGCATGCTCGGCGCGGGCGAAGTCGAGTACAGCCATGGCCACGTCGGCACCGGTGATCTCCGCATAGCGGCCGCCCAATTCGGCGAGCAGCCGGCGCTGGCCTTCCAGCCACGGCGGTTCGGGCTGGACCAGGCCGCTGGGCTCACGGACGTACACCCCGATCAGCTCCGTTCCGCCGGTCGCCGCAAGGCGTGCCGCACGGCGCAGCACGTGCCCGCCCTCGGGCTCGCCGGCCAGGGCGGCGATGATCGGGGCGCCCCGAGGCGATGGGGTCGCGGACGGCAGCGTCCCATCGAAACTGTGCCCGCGAATCCACCGCCTGCCCAGGCCGCGCAGCGCTGCCAGGTTCCCCTCCTGGAAGTAACCGCTCAGCGCCCGCTCAGCTGTGTCGGGCGGGTAGAGGCGGGTCATGCGGTCGCGCAGCTCCGCCGGGCCGATGTCGAGCAGATCCACCCGGTCGGCCGCGGCGGCGACCGCGTCGGGGACCGTCTCGGTCACAGCAACGCCAGTCAGTTGTTGCGCCGTATCACTCAGGCTCTCCAGATGCTGGACATTCAGGCACGACACGACGTCGATGCCCGCATCCAGCAGCTCCTCCACGTCCTGCCAGCGCTTGCCATTTCGGCAGCCGGGAACAGTCGTATGGGCCAGCTCGTCGATCAAGACGACCTGCGGGCGGCGGGTGAGCACGCCGGACAGGTCAAGCTCCTCGAACGCCGCGCCCCGGTAGGCCACCCGCCGTGGCGGCACCCTCTCCAGATCCCTGATCTGGGCATCGGTGTCCGGCCGACCGTGGGTCTCGGCCACCCCGACCACCACATCGGCACCCGAAGCCGCCAGCCGACAGCCCTCGGCGAGCAACGCGTAAGTCTTTCCAGCGCCAGGCGCAACCCCGAGGTACAGATGCAGCCTGCCCCGGCCGGAACGCTGCGGCGCGCTGTCAGCCACGCCCGGCCAAGCCCGATCCGCGGCGTCCGCGTCCGCAAGGCATGACCGTCCCCACGCTGACCACCATCACCGCGCCCACGTCCCTTTTCACCGGCTACGGCCAGCATCACCCCGCCACGCCGGAAACAGACGCCCGCTTACGGAACTCATACGTCCATTGCCTCGGATAACGGGGTCGTCGCCCGGGCTCGTAGTGTAACCCCTGATCCAAAGGAGACAGCAGCGACTGACCTGATGGCTGGCAAGCCAGGAGCCGGCAGCGTTGTCCGCAGCCGATGAGCAGGTGCTGCGCGAGCTTACCGAGCGGGCCCACGTTGATCAATTCTGCGCCGTCGGACGCAAGCCGGAGGCGACCTAGACCTTGGTTGACCAACTGCATCCATCGCGTTCCTTCGCTGACCCGCGGCAGGCCGCAATCCAACCGGTGCAGCCCGGGTGACTGGCTGCGACACCGGCGTGCGGAACCCGGAATGGCATCGCGGCACTCAAACTTCGACTATGCCTCCCGGCTGGCCGAGATCACCTCACCCACCCTGATCTTGTGCGGCCGTCACGACCCGCAGAACCAGCCGATCTTAATCCGCACACGGGCGTTCGCGGCCGAAGACAGCCAGGACCTTGCGAACAAGGGCGTTGCGGGTAGCTGTTTCCGGCCGCAGGAGGTGGTTGAGATCCGCGGCTGGCATTTTGGTGCGGCGCTGGCTGGGCGGCCAAGCCGGCTTGGTCGACCTCGACCGGGTTTAGCATGGGCCTTTACAGCGGGACAGCCCGGCGGCGGGGCAGGGCACTATGTCAAGCCGCCAGCGGGTGGTCGGTTGGTCTGATGGGCGCGGGAAGTGCGGTGAAGCCCATCAGGTAGCGGTCGACGGAAGCCGCCGCGCTGCGGCCCTCTGCGAGCGCCCACACGATCAGTGACTGTCCCCGTCCGGCATCGCCGGCCACGAATACGCCATCCGGGCCGGCGCCGAAGTCAGTGCCGCGGGCGAAATTGCCATGCGAGTTCAGCCGCAGCGCGAGCTGCTCCATGATGCCACTGTCGCGTTCCGGTCCGCTAAAGCCCAGCGCGAGCAGCACCAGATCGGCCGGGATCACCCGCTCGGTGCCTGGCTGTGGCGACCGCTGCCGCGGCTCCACCCCGACCAGGCGCAGCGCCCGGACATGACCGTTCTGGTTGCCGTCGAAGCGAAACGTGGACGCGGAAAACACCCGCACGTCGCCGTCCGGCCCCGGCACCGGGACGCCGGAGCCCTCCCAGTCTTCCCGGCGAAGCCCGGCCAGCTCACGGGCCTCCTCGTGGGCGCAGGAGACCCGGTAGACCTTCGGGTACACCGGCCACGGCTGGCCCGGGGCGCGCTCGTTGCCGGGCGGGGGGTTGATGTCCAGCTGGAGGGCCGAGGCTGCGCCCTGGCGCAGCGCCGTGCCCAGGCAGTCCGCACCGGTGTCGCCGCCACCGACGATGACGACGTGCTGGCCGTCCGCGTTGACGGGGGACGGGCCGCCGAAATCGCCCGCGCAGGCCCGGTTGGCCAGCGGCAAGTACTCCATCGCCTGGTGGATCCCGGCCAGATCTCGGCCCGGCACCGGCAGCTCGCGCCGCGCGGTGGCTCCGACAGCCACCACCACGGCGTCAAAGCGCCGCCGCAGATCGGCCGCGTCCAGGTCTGTGCCTACCGCGACGCCGGTGCGGAAACGGGTCCCCTCCGCGCGCATCTGCTCCAGCCGCCGGTCGAGATGGCGTTTTTCAATTCTGAACTCGGGAATCCCGTACCGCAGCAGCCCGCCGATGCGGTCATCTCGCTCGTACACCGTGACCATGTGCCCGGCCCGGGTGAGCTGCTGGGCGCATGACAGACCCGCCGGGCCAGAGCCGATAACGGCCACGGTCTTGCCCGACACGCGCTCTGCTACCCACGGCGTGATGTAACCACGTTCCCACCCCTGGTCGGCAATCGCGGCCTCGACGTTCTTGACCGTCACCGCGCGCTGGTCAATCGCCAGCACGCAGGCAGGCTCGCACAGCGCCGGGCAGAGCCGGCCGGTGAACTCGGGAAAGTTGTTGCTGACGTGCAGCCGCTCGCTCGCGGCCGCCCAGTCGCCGCGCCAGACGAGATCGTTCCATTCGGGTATAAGGTTCCCCAGCGGGCAGCCGTGGTGACAGAAGGGCATGCCGCAGAACATGCAGCGCCCTGCCTGCGCCCTGATCACCGGCAGCAAGCTTGGTCTGTCGTAGACCTCGTTCCAGTCCCGCACACGCTCCCGAACTGGGCGGCGGGCGCAATCCTGGCGCGGGGTCTTGAGAAAGCCCGTCGGGTCAGCCATGGCGCTCTCCAGTGCCGGCAGGGATCTGGGCGCCTAACCGGCCCGTCGTCCACCGCAGATCGTTGTAGCTTCCTTCAGTCACCTCACCCGCACGGCCGACCGCCACCGCATCCGCACGGTCGCCGGCAGCATGCCGGCCGGCGGCCTCGTAAGCGATGCCCAGGCACCCGCCAGGCAAGCCATCCAGCTCTGCCCTCGCGTGCGACCAGGACGCTCGCGCGCGTTCATAGTCCGCGATAGTCGCGCCGACCACGGCCGACCCTGACCGGACAATCGTGTCCCACCGCATCGCCGCACCTTCCGCCCATGTCGCGCGGAACCACCGTCGAACATCGAGGTTCCGGCTTGCGCCGGCCAGGAGCGCGCCGCTGGCAACAGCGTCGCCGCGGCATCACATCGCGGCGAGAGCCCTACGGCACCACGCGATGAGCCTTTGGTCCCACAGTGGCGGCGGCAGACCGTCAGACCCAACCGTCGTGTTCGTCCTGCGCGGTCGGGCACGACCAGCGGTGCGGGCGACAGGTTCTGACATCGAACGCCCCGCCGGTACCGCAGCGGCGGGGCGTTCTGCGTATCGAACTATCAGTACTGCCGAGCGAAAATCCCCGCCCCGTTGGCAATTCTGCTCGGCCAGCCAGCTTTAGTATCGTAAATCACAAAGCTCAGTCTAAACTTTACATTTTCCCGGCGTATGGTGAAAGTAATTGAACCGATCGTAAGAAAGAGACGGAGAAATGCGGATATTTCAGAACATGTCGATGGCGGCCTGCCAGCAGGTCAGCTCGGATCCCGCCGACGTAAACGCTGGCCTCAGCGCAACTCGGACCGCCCAATGCGCGGCTACCGGGACAGCTAAGAGGCATCAATGAACAAAAGCCAGCCTGCGCAGAAAACCGGCGTCAACAGAGTTGAGCAGGAGCTGACTGAAAATGAAAATGACAACAACCGTGACCGCAATATTCGCGGTGACCGGGGCCCTCCTGGTACCCAGGATCTCGGGTAACGCACACGCTCCAATGTCCCGTCACATGACCCGCTACGGATTGCAGAGCAACAAATTGAAGAGCAACAACTGGAGCGGTTACGCGGTAAGCGGCGGCCCGTACCGGAGCGTTTCGGCGCGCTGGGTAGAGCCGACGGGCACCTGTCACGGAGGCGAGCAGCTCGCGGGTCTCTGGGTGGGCTTGGACGGCTTCGGCAGCCACACCGTCGAGCAAACCGGCAGTTCCGTCGGGTGCAACGCCGGTCGGCCCGTGTACAGCGCCTGGATGGAAATCTTCCCCGCTCCCTCGACCAAGGTCGCCCAGTCAGTGGCGCCAGGCGATCAGTTCGCCGGTTCTGTCACCTACAACGGCAGCGGCAAGTACACACTTAGGCTGGCCGATCGGACCCAGGGGTGGACGGACACCGTTCATGTCACCCACCAGGGCGCCGCGCGCTCGTCTGCCGAGGCGATCGTGGAAGCGCCCTCGTCGAACAGCGGCTTGCTCCCCCTGGCCGATTTTGGTACAGCGCACTTTACCAATACCACCGTTGACGGGTCAGCTATCGGCGCCCTCCATCCGGCCAAGCTGGTGATGGTCAACCGGCGTGGCAGGAACAAGGACACTGTCTCCACGCTCAGCCGCGGTGGGAACTGGAACGCCACCTGGGCGCGCAAGTAAGGAGGGTTCGTGAGGAGGACATCCCACCTACGGCAAGCGGCACGAACGCGCGGAGGGCCCGCGGCGCGAGGTCGCGCCTCCCAGCCCTCGATCCCGGCGTGCGCGGTCAGCCCTCGGCCCCGTCCTGGCTTAGCATGGGCCGCACCTCCATGCCCCAGAATCGGGCGTCGGGCCAACGGGTGGCGATCTCGAGGGCCGCACCTGGCTGTCAGA